>Ga0179593_1385021_pt1 | contig 12769 bp, 11 predicted proteins | sample CZODoug2_1_08_16_FD_185931 | JGI IMG/M metagenome (GOLD analysis project Ga0179593, IMG submission 185931) | Vadose zone soil fungal communities from Angelo Coast Range Reserve, California, USA - CZODoug2_1_08_16fungal (PacBio error correction) | ecosystem: Environmental > Terrestrial > Soil >... | reverse complement strand
GTTGCTTTTTTCCTGCTTTTCGTCCCTTAGGCGTGCCCCCCCCCTCCCTGAGGAGCTACGTCTCCCCACTTAGGCGCTCTTTCCCCACCGCGCTTCCCTCGTCCCGGTAGGGGTGTGCCCGTTCCCGAAGCCCGATGGATTTTCAGTACCGTTCCCGCGGTTGAGGTCCCCCTTGTGCGGTCTACCCCTTTTGTTATCTGTCGCTCCCCCCTTACACGGTCACCTTAAGCCCTTCGAGGAGATGATGTCGAGGCTATACGTTCCCCGTCAGACGTTTTTTTCCCTTCCTTCCGGGAGCACGTTTGAGAAAATTCTCGAACTGTGAAAGAACTTGTTTCTCTGTGTGGATTTTCTCCTTCCTTTGCACCCCCCCATAAAGAAGAAACCCCCTGCTCCGCTTTCCTTCGGGGAACCGAGATGAGTTCCTTCCAGGGCTATTATTTTTTTCCTCCCCCCTTGATCAACCAAAGGATGCCCCGCCCCAGCCCCCTTTCCTGAGGGTTGGCGCCCCCCATCAAGATGAGTCTTTTCGTCTCCCCTCTAGATTTCTGAAAGTTTCCCCCTAGTTGTAGAAGAGCTCTTTTCCTACCCCTCTCAGTGAAGGATTGTTTTTTCTCAGGTAAGTAATGGGATTTCGTGGTTCCCCCGGTGTTCCCCTTCGAACACTTACACCCCGATTTTGTTTCCGGCACTTCCGGATTCGTGCCAATCATTTTTGTTGGCTCCCTGCATGCGTCTCCTCTCTTGCCCCGGTCTGTCCGATTTGCGGTTGCACTTCGTCGACTCGTCTTTTTTTTTCCCCTGCCCAGATTCGGTGTCTGATCTTTACTTGTTGGAGACCTATTCGTTTATAACCTCGTGTTGCTTCCTTCCCTACCATTCCCCTCCACTCTGTTCTCGGGAGCAGATAGTCATTTGTTGACAAAAGTAAGTCTTACCCCCCCTTTCACCCGGTGAGTTTTGCGTGTCCAGTTCCTCAGTGCCTGCATTTCCCGACAAGTCAGATTTTAGTCCTCGGGCCGTCCCACCGCTGGGGTTCTCCTCCTCCTCTTGAGTCAACCACTCCCCGAGACGTTGCCCCCCCCTTCAGATTCCAGTTGTTTCCATCCCTTCTTTGCCTGCCCGAGGAAACACACGGTTGTTTTTCGTCTTCTAATATCGTCCCTTTCTTTCACCAATTCTCCGAGCCGCGGCTCCGCGGGCCACTTTAGTAACGAAGACATTTCGCATCTTGCGTTTTTTCCCCCCGAGGTAGGTAATAGCAGCCCCCCAGTCCCATCGTCAGCCCCTCTTCTACCACGACAATTTTCCGTCCTTGGCGCCCCCGCACCACGCCAGTTACTACACTCATCACTACTTTTGCCATTTTCCCCCTGCTGATATTACACTATTCCCGACACCTACGGCGCTTTTCCTCCAAATTTCCGATCTTCCGCACTCTCTTTTGATGTCGGGTTCCCTTCGCCCCCCTGAGTCTGCTCCATTAGATTTCTGTTTTTTCCTTGCATTTAGACTTCCCTTCGTGGGGCCAGCTGTGCCCTTGAGCGTTTCTTCCCCTTTTTCTCGATATTCCCCAGCCACTCCGAGACGAGAGCCGACCAGATTACCCTTTCACCGCGTCTATGGTCATCTCCCATGTCCCTGTTCAGCGCTGATACCGATTCAAAGGGCTCTCCCACCCCTTAGTTACCTACATTCCTTCCTTCAGATTTTCTTCATTCTCTCAGGCTCTGGAACAACGTTGTCCCCTCTCTCCATCCAGTGCCAAAAAGACGGCCCCCCCTGCCAGTCGCCGCCCCTAAAAGCCAGATCCGTTTTCCTCCCCCCCCCCTTTCCCCCCCCGTGTAGTCATGTTAGTCGTTGGTGACCTTGTGACTTTATCGTAACTTCGTTCAGCATGGACAATTTTTTTATTTCTGTTTCCTTGTCATCATCGCCCCCCAACTCCCAAAGGTGTGAGGCGGTACTACGACGTTATCGGTGCCAACTCCCCTGTGTTGTCCCTTTACCCTGAAGTCCCCCCCCCCCGCTTCAGCCATCCCTAAGTCTTCTAGAAGCCCCACCGGACTTCCTTTCAGTGCCTGTCCCGTTCTACTGAATGAACGTCGCTTTTTGTTTTTAATGCCCACAGCCCGGACCCCCCACAGGTTCTGAGTCAAAAGCATAAGACACACTGCTCCCCCCGCACGGAGCACCCCCGGGAGTTTTCCGGGCCGAGGCACCGTTTCCAGAGCTCGGCGAGAGCGTAAGTAAGTCCGCACTTCAACACTGTTTTTCTTCCTAACTCAGGCCCCCAATGACGTCACCCCCCCCCCCCCGATCATCTTTCCGGCTCAGCTTTGTATTCGCTTTGTCCACGGTTCTCTCCCGCAGAAGATTTAGCGACCCCCAGGATTCGATCCAGCGTGGTCACGAAGGTAGACCCGCGCCGTTCTTCCTCTTTTGCTCTTCCTTTAGCCCTCCTGCTGACGCCCCCGTTACAACTAAAATCTGCCAGCTGGTGGCCTTTTTATATTTCTCCCCCTATGTTTGGTGAGGCGATCTGATTTGTTGATTTCCAGACCGCGTAGTTCTGTTAGTCGTTTCTGAGCTCGCTGCCTCTCTGATTAGACTCCAGGAGTTCGGTACCTTGGGATTTTTGCCCCATTTGTCCAGAACCTTTTTTTTGTAACACGCTCCTAATGTTAATTTTTGTCCCCCCAAATCCTCTCCCTCAAACCGTTGAGGAGGAATTTTTTTGTAGCCCCAAAACTGTCAATTGTGTTGGCCGTATCGCTCTCCCCCCTTGATGCGCGAGACAGATGCCGCTTCTCTAGACCATGGTTCCTCCTTTCCAATTTCACTTTCGGGCTGGTACTTGTTTGGCTCGTTTGTTACCCCTAACCTGTTCTGGTTTTGTTTTTTCCTCCCTCGACACCCAATCGTGTTATATTGTTCTTCTAAACGCTTTTCTCCCACGACTTTTTTCAGGCACTTCTTGTTGGTTTACCCCCCCGGTCACTCCGTCTGCCCATGAATTTGCTTTCCCTGTATTCTTTCAATTCCACCATTCTTGGCATTATTTCTTTTCGCCCTTCTCTTATTCGACGACCGTACCCCACCCGTTCCCTTTGGACCTATGCGGCCCACTACTCACACATTCAGTCTCTTCCAATCTTTCCCCCCGAAGTTGGTAAAAAGAGTCGTCAGGTAAACCCCACTTGATTAATCAACATGGATGAACTGTGGCTGACTGCTGTCTGTTTTTTTGCCTTGGCCGACAAATTTCTTTTTCCTCTGAGATCCCAGGGTGGAAGGCAGTGTTGGCTGCAGGTGCTCTGTGGCTCCTTCCGAGTTCCAACTGGTTCACTCTCCTGCCGTTTGGTTTCAGCCTGCAGACTGTTCCTTCCTTTCGAAACACTAGGTCGGGGTTGCGCCTGACGGTGCTTCCTCTGTCCTACCCTTCTAGACCCCCCCCCGTTGTTTTTCCTCTGTTCACATCCGTCCCCCCCGTATTTTCTGGTCCCGATTGGCCGTTTAGGCCTTCCCCAAAATCCCTCAATCCCCCAGTGGGCCCACGAGGTCCAAAATTCCGAAGCAGTCGAATCGCCAACCTTTCAAAACACTTTTTCTAAATGATCTTGTGGGCTCTTGGAAACCCCTGACACTTTTCCCATCTGGTAGATAGAACCCCGTGTTTATTATCCCTTCATAGTGATATAGGCTTTGTTTCTTTACTACCATCTAAGAGGGACCCTCCTCTTTATTGTGTAATACATTTCTTTAGTGTCAGTGTCCCCCCAACGTTTCTGGTCCCATGCTGGAGGGAGTCGATTGTCTTTGTATATGCGCCTAGCTGTGAAGATGGAACGCCCTTAGACCTATTCGTCCTTCCCCCCCCGACCGCCATTTTCCCCTTTCATCGACGATACCTTTACTTGCTTTATTTTTTTTCTTAAGAAAATAGGAATCAGCAGCAGTTGACGTTCCCCTCCCCATGCCTTGTTGGACGCTTGAGGCCTTTTTTTAGTTAAAGAGTCTCCTCGTTGTTTCAACAGACGCCTACTGCCTTTTTTCTCAGCGCGCGAAACAAGCGCTCCTCCCCGCTCCCCGATTGGTTGCCCCTTCTCCCCTAAGCCCTTCCTCCCCCTACGGAACTGGCCCCCGTCACCCCAACATCAAAGGTATTTTTCGCCCGAATTCCCCCAACCCCGATTTCCGTAGACCACTAAGCGATTTACGCGTTGTGTTCCTTTTCAGAAAACTTCGGCCCCTGCCTGTCCCCCCCCCCTTGGTTCGCCCGTCCAGAAACAGGCTCGTAGACCACTTCCCTAAAGTACGTTCTGCTTTAACCTCCCCATCGGAAGCCGCCCTTCCCCGGCGAGCGACCCTGATGCCTTGCTTCAATTTTTCTTTTTTGCAAAGACCGCTATCGTTCCCCTTCCCCCCCCTCTCGGGTCGATGTTTTTCGAAATGTCATGAAGTCCGTGGTCCCCTGGAACCCGGCCACGTTCCACCTCCAACGTTTTTGATTACGGAAGAACCTGTAATGTATTCTTGTCTACCCAGGGCATCGTGTATCGTAGGAATTTCACTCAGTTTGTATTTTTCTCGAATACGCTTTTTAAGATTTGATTCCCCATGTGAGGAATAACCACCTTGTCAACAGTTGTTGAATATCGTAGATTGATACGTCAACCTGGATCCCCTCCTGCTCCCCGGTTCGAAAACTTTAGAGGCCGTCCGTCATCTTATGAGGAGAAATAGCGCCCCCCCCCCAACCACCGAGAGACAGTGGTAGAACCAGGCTGTCCCTCCCTGTACACTTTTTTTCCTTCCTCCTATTTCCCCGACCCTGCATTGTTTTGGTTGCTTTTTTTTTTTTTTTTTTTCTTTTTTTTTCAGGTTTTCCCTTTCACTCCACATCTTGGCTTGTCATTGAAAGTGTTCTTCTCCCCTTTCTCCCAACCGTCCTCCGAAAGGGGCATCCAACTCCTGGGGTTTTTTTGGACACGGCTCCGGTTCGGGCCGGTTTTTTCCAAACTTGAGAGCCGGTCTAGAGTTGAAGGAACCCGCTTTGGACTCCTCGCTTAGGCAGAGGACGTTTTAAAGCTTCGTGTACCAGATCTGCGGCACACAAATATCTTTTCCCTCAGGTTTGTTTTATTGAGATTTTGTTTTAAGAAGTATTCGTGTTCCCTTCGTTTTTGTTAAGAAGCGGTCCCCCAGCCCGCGTCATGTCCCGGACCTTCTTTTTTTCTAACACGCTTTTCGAGAGTTTTTTCTTTGTGCCCCCTGGCAGAAGCAGATGCCGTTGCCCCCTTTTCCCTCCTGCGTGTAGGGAGGAAATTGTGAGGGCTCCTGGCTCTATGTCGAACCTGTTCCCTTGCACCTCCCCTTATGGCCGTAGAGGAAGGTTTTTTCCCTTTGACGAGTCTTGACCTTAATCGGTGGTTTTTCCCCCAATCCCGGCGAGGCAACCAGTGAACGGGCCGCCCTTTTCTACCCTCTTTCGCAGCCCCCCTGTGTTGGGTTTTTTTTATCCGAGTACCCCCCCATACCGTTTTTGAGCCAAAAATGGCTGCCCCCGCTGCCTCTCCTTGCGATCCACCCCTTTTAATACAGGGCTATTTTTCATATTTCAACGGCTCCCCCGGACTTTTTCTAGTACTTGACTTGATCGGGTGGATTCAGTAAGACAGTTCTTTTTTGCACAATCGGCGTTTTCCTTCGTCACTCCACCACGAACCTTCTGAACTTCCCGGAGACTCCTGGTAAATCCCCTGAAATCTTGTTGTCTCTTTCAGTTTTAATGTTCTTGCCTCGATTTTTCGTTGGCGGGTTCCCGGTTTTAACCCTGCTGCAGTAACTTTTTTCGAAACCCGCCCCTATCTGGTTTTCCCAAGATCTTTCCGATATGAGGATCCCAGAACTGTTGGAGCACCATTGCCTTTTGGGTCGGTTCTGCCGTATTCGGATAGTCGTTTTCTTTTCTTCTTCGGTGAGCGATGTTTGCTGTGTCTTGCGACCGACTTGTTTTTCTTTTGCCTGTCCTCTCGCCATCTTTTTCGGCCTGGAATTCCCGCAAGACTCGGAATTTTTGAGAATATCTGTAATTCTTGGTTACCCTCCTTTCTCCCACACAAAAAGGTTTTCCTTTTGCGTTTTTTTCCAGTTCTGAGTCGGTGTCGGATGTTCCGACCAATGTATCGCGGGCCTCCAAATAAGATTTCGTCGTCTCCGCATCCTGTTTCTCTGAGAATGCGGACCCCCAGACCGACCCCTTTTAGGGGGCCCCCCCTTAAGAAGAGATGTGAATAACACCCAAGACCACCCGGCAATTATTTCTGGTTCTTCTTGGCAGATTCGGGCTTCCCTCGTTCCCGCCCGGTCCTTAACTGGCTAATTTAAGTAACCTCAATAGACCCTCTTTTTTCTCAGCCCTTCACATAGGGAGAGGTAATAGCCCTCCCCATTTATTTCCTCTGAAGTTAGCCCCCTTCCCCCTCCGTGCACAGCAGGTCGGAATTCCCTAACAACCCCCTCCAAACCTAATAGGCATGTTTTCCCCTCTTATCCGTGTCTACTACACATTACTCTCTCTTATAAATGAAGGGCCGTGTCCTCAACTTTTTCTTTTTAAGATGTAGTTTCTGTAGTGTTCCTTGACCCTTCTGAACTCCTATGAGACCCTTTGTTGGCAGTGGTGCGAAATTACGAGATTCGTGTGGGAACTGTGTGTTTCCCTTTTTTGCTGTATGCTTTTCTATCCCCTGGCTTCTTCAGTTCATAGCTGGCGACGTTCCCCCCTCCGTCCGCTGTGAATACCAAGGATGATTGAAGGTTCCCCCGTGTCATCGATTTTTTTTTCCAAGCTTCCTGAACTACCGGCGACACAGTTCGTTTCGACGGCTTTTACCCTTTCCGTCGTAGCGAAGCCTTACCCCAGATGTCTTCAACCTTCATCCATAGCCCCCCCCCCTTCCCCCCACTCTCCTCTTAAAGAAGAAGTGGACCCAGCTCCACTTCAAGTTGCACACATTGTCAGCAGGTGATCTTTCTTAGTCCTATGAGGGTCCCCTCCCTGTGCCACTGCTGGATGCATGTAACTCTTCCCTTGAGTCGTAATTGTACCCCTTTATCGCCCAACTTTTTGCGCGTTTGAGTTTCCTCCGCTGATCGCGAAACCATAGCCCCCCCCCCCAAAGAGCATGGTGCCGTTTAAGGCCTGTCTACAGCTCCTCCCCCTTCTTCAGCCCCCGTAGAAGAACTCCACCACACTCTTTGCTATTGCGGCGCTTCAGCAACCGATTTTCTTAACATCCACTCTGAGGCCCACCCTCCCCCGTGCCAATGTTCTGGTCCCCCCCCCCGAATCCTCACGAGCCCCCACACTGTCCCTTCTTCTTGCAATTGGTTTTCGCGTCGTTCGTTCGCCGTACACGCTGGAAGGTTGATTCCGCTTCGCCCCTTTTTCCCCTCATCTACGGAATTCCCGGACCACACACCTTGTTCTTTGCGTCCGCTTTCCAACCTGCCTAATGATAAAATATATGATCATCAGTTATCACTTAACGTCCGACATAGAAAGGATCGCGTGCCAGACATGTCGTCGCTAGAAGGTCTTTTCAAGTCAATCCCCGGTCATCCGAGTATAATTTTCTTCGTCAGCGACGCGACAGCCGAACCCCCACAATTTCAGGGTCTCCAGGAAAGAGCGCTCCCTTCCTCCCTTTGGGGTTTCGAGATTTGCTGTCTCTCGCTAGAGGTATGCGTTGAGCTTGTTGAGGTCGTTCGAGCGGATACGGGCTCGTTCGTTTCGACCTTTTCCAAACCTCTTGGCCTCTGCCACACTCCTTTGACATCTCCCCCCCTCGTGCTATCCCGTTTGCACGCCATCCACTACAATACCGTTTCTCTTGCGGCTGTTTTTCCTGGATTCGTCAACTTCCAATGTGTGCCGATTTTCTGTATCGACAATTTTTGTTGCAAGTTTTACCCTGCATGGCCTGTTTCATTTCCCGTTGTTCCTCTCTTAACCCCTTCCCCTTTTTTCGGTGCTGGCCTGTGTGATAGGTTCTGGCGGTGGACCCGTAATTTTTTCTTTCTTTGTCCCCCTCCCACCCGTGTCTGTTAGTACCCCCCGATGTTCACAAGAGCCTTTGCACGTCGTAGACCTTTGTGGGTCTCACCCACCACCGCGGGCACTGTCCGTTGCTGTTCTCCTCGTTTTTTTTTTTCCCTGTCTGCCCTGCTTGCCGGTCTGGTTTCCGTCTTTCTCTTTTGACTCCTCCGCACCCCCCTCCTTTGCGATTCGTACGGTCAACAACAGGTGGCTTCCTTGTTCCGCACGCTGTTCCCAAGCACTCCCCTCACCCTTTGCTGACCGCTTTGGGATTTTTTACCGTTTGGTTTTTTTCTCCTCAATCTTTGTGTACCTTCGGGATGACTTGTTTCTTAGTTTGGGGTTCCTTTGACCTTTGTGGTTCATTTCAACCGTTGTTGACGGGCTCTAAGGTCACGCCCCTTGGAATTACTGCCCCCAGTCGAACCCACCGGATTGTGTTATCGCATTGAGTAGCTTCGGTTCTACGATGCCGACTGATATGACCCCTACCCTGTTTCCATTTAACATCCGGGCGGAGTCGGGGCGTGGATCTCCCTCCCATTGCCAGAATTCAAACCCGTCCCCACTTGGGGACACAGCTTCCCCCCACAGTAGCCTGTTCGACAAATGCAACCGTTCTTATCCCGATTATACGCAGGGGATGACCCCAGTACAAACCTAAGGGAGATCTGCCCTCGCCGTCTTTCTTTATTTTCTGGTGTGTATCATGTCTTATTTTCAGCATCCTTACGATTTTTCAATGATAGGGATTCAGGTTTCCGTACGAGTTGAGGTCCTTTCCCAAGAATTCCCATGTTTTCTTGCTTCCTCATCGTTTTCCCTTTCTTGCTTTTTCTTGGATTCTGCCCTTCGACCCGCGCCCTTCGCTCCAAAACATATTCTCATCTTCCTTAGTCAGTTGGTCAGGAAAGAGAATCTACAGGGCCCGGCTTTGGACGTTAAGCGCCGAATTTCAGCTACGACCTGTTTCTGTTTTAAGAGGAGTCTTGGGGGTCCCAAAGATTTCCTTCTTGTTGGCTCCCTCCCTAGTATATGGTATTTGACGTCCGGCCCGCTCTATCGGATTGCCGCCAGCATGAGTTAGCCGCGCCACGATCCCTTGTAGGACCTCCGTCCTCAAACTTTGCCTCCCCACACCCCCTTCCAAGGTTTATTTTTTTTTTTCTTTGATCCCCACACCCCCTATCCGAGTCACAAGAAGACTTACCGAGTTTCTCTTCCCCAACCCCCCCCCCTCTTTTACAATATAAGGAGGCGCCACATTCGTCTTCGACCCACAGAAACCGATTAGGACCCATGCCTCCCGTTAACCTCAAATAGGTCCCCTCAGCAGTTTCGCGTTTCCCGCTGAGGTGCTCCCCCCCACAGTTTTTTAAGGATACCCTAAGATTCGGACCCTGCCAACTTTTTGAAGGTTTCTCCTTTTGAAGGAATGGGGTCCACCTCTTAAACATTTCCAACCTGCCTATATTAACTGATCTGAGATCAACCCAAAACACTCTTCACGAACTTACCTTGCTTTCCGGCTGCTGAATCCAGACTTATTATTGATTTTAAGGTAATCCTGATGAAATTTTTTGAAACACGATAAAGGTTTAATTTACTTGTCTACCAGTTGTCCCTTTAATACGAGACAATGGTAATCTCTTTCTTGGGAGACCATCCTCCCTTCATTCTTCAGCCAGTTTGGAGAGTTTATTGGGATAAAAAAACCACAGCCTTTTTAACGTTGGTATGACAAACTTATGTTCACATTTGACTTGTGTACCTTGTCCATGAAGACAGGTGACCGATGATGGTTTCCCCCGGCTTGAAGCCGGAAGCTCCTCCCTTTCCTTTTTCTCAGGTGACTTTCTTCTCCCGCATCTACACCTAAAAGAAAGGGTTCCCTTTTCCATCCCCACGCAGGGTTGGAAACCTGTTCAAGGACTCGGAGGGAAACCCCCCCCCGAGAGTAATTAGAGACGGTAACGATTTTTCCTTTCTCGGCGTCTGCGGAACTTCGCATTAGAGTGTTTTAAAAAGACTACCTATCTTTTCTTAATAAGTGATTCTTGTCTTTTCATTCTTTTAGAGGACCCTCCTCCTTCCCCTCTCTCGGAGGACCCCCCCTCTTGCCTTCTTTAACAAGCGCTTGAACTCGCTTTATGGTGCACGGTCCAACTACAAGACTTGACCCGCACGGCAGGATCTTGAGGGTGAACATGCTTTCTCCGGATGTTCGTCAGCACCCAAACATTAACGAGAAAGTTCCCGGATTGAGGTTCTTTGGTTATTGTGTGCGCGGCAGAGCCCGGTAGGGCACCTGAAGACGGGCCAGTTGTGGCCCCTCCAGGAGTCTCACCTTTCCCCGTTAGAAAAGGCCTCGTTTGGTTGTTTTACATTGTGCCATAACCGGGTGCTACACAGTCAAGACGTGTTTTTGTTTGGTATTTTTCTCCGATTCCCACTACCGCCGGAAACTGGCTTCCGCTTTTGGTTTGGTTTCGCTCTTTCCAGCCCAAGAGAGGCAATAATCGGTGCCGATTATCCCAATCCCAAGACCCCCCATTTGCCAAACACCAGTACCGAGACATGGATCTTTGAGTTGATCCCAACGGTTCATCCCCCCACACTTTCCAGTGCTTTTTCGCAAACGCATTCTTATAAGAGCTTTATCCGCTTTCCCCTTTTTTGGTAATACCCCAACTCATTGACGATTTTGTATATCCTGTAAGGGATCCGTTTTTTCTTTGGTGCCGTGTCGTGGTCAGTTTTACAGGCCTGCCTACCTTCCTCCCCAAAATAGAAAATCTTGTTTTAGTTGGGGTCAGTGCCTTCTTGAATTTTTTTCAGGCAAGAAAACTTTGGGAGAACGGCGATTGCTAGAGCGTTTCTGCTTCTAGTAGTTTTCTGTTTTTTGCTGACTTCTTAAGCGGGACTCGGGGACTTCGTTTTCGGTTTTTCAGTGCGACCCCGACCGGTCTACCCGCCTTAGTGTCGACATTGTCTGCCTTCCTCCACCCTCCCTTTTTTTAACGCTTCATGATACTATCGGAGTTTGATTACACAGCAATTCTTCACCACCACGTAAATTTTGCGTGGTTTGTCTTCCCCTTTTCCCTCGGTGGAGGCCTTCCTCCCAAGAGTTTAGTCAGTCCGCCGCAAAACCCCCTGGCGGCGTCTTTCTTTAGCTGTTCGAGATGCTTCGTCAAAAAGACCGGCCCGCTTTGTCCCCACCACTTTACTATTCTTCTATGGGTAACACAGCCCGGCCTTCAGCTTGCCCCGCAACGTCGTTGCTGCTAGTCTCTTCTTTTCCTAACGTTCCACGCCCCAAGCGTTCTCTTCGGTTTGTCCCCTTCTCATTTTCACGCATAATGAGTCCTCTCTCCCCTATTGGGCGCGGTAATTAGCCAGTCGCGAGTCTTACTTTTACGTTTCCGACTCCCCCCCTTCCCCGCAGGTAACAGTCCTTGTTCATTGCAAAGAACCCCTCATCCTACAGGTTGACGTGACAGATGCTGATATATAGTCATCACGGCGGAAGTCTTAGAGAATGTGTCTGTCAAACAGGGTCGTTCTTCCCGCGTTTGATGGTAGGGTCCCCAATAGACTGAGCATTTTCTCCATTGGCCGTCCAATTGTGTGCCTTTTTTTCTCCTTCTAAAGGATATCGGCGTTTGGTCAAGCTTTGATTGTGAGTCCTTTCTCTTTGCATCGCCCTCTTGTCTTGTACAGATAACTGCCCACCTAGGACGCCTATCGCCGCTGTGCCTATCCCGCGTGGTGTAGGTACTGTAGTCGGACAGCGCGACCCTATTTAGTACCTAAGGGTCGCAGCCCAAAAGCAGGTCGTTGTTTCACTGAAGTCCCCCTTTCCTCTCCTTTTTCCCCGGCTCGACAGGCTCAAACACCCGTGTGTACATTTTGCGACAACCTCCCCCACGGCCCATTTCCCCAACAGTCATCGAAGTTCCCCTCCAGCCTGCTCATCTCCCCAGCACCCTCCTTTGCCCCACATTGCAGCCAGGTGATTCTGAGGACGTGGTTCTTTTTTTGTTCCACTTCTGGTCTTTCACACGCCCGTTCCCTGTTGTATATCAATTTACCTCCCCAGTGATCTCTTCCAGAAGACTCCGTGAACCTAGACCAAGTTTTTTTATTGCCTGGGCCTGTTTCCCTACAGACCCACAGAACTCACCTCACGGCCGACCCCCACACTTTTTTCGCGAGTGTCGGAGCCCCCTTCTCCCACCTCTTTTCTTATCCCCCCTTCTCCCCGCCCTCTGTTCACGCCGGACAACTGCGTGGTCACACCCCAGCCCGAGAAAGGAAGCAACACTTTTCCAGCTCTCCATGGTCGGTTTAGCTCCTCCCCTCTTCAAGAGCTAGGCTTTCGCGCGTTTCCGCTTATCAAGGTCGATCTAGTCTCGAAACAACATTGATTTTCCCTCGGCCACATTGCCGATAAAAAGATTGACGGATAATCCGACCCGTGATTCGTGCTGCCACTACCAGAAGAACGGGCCCCCTACGCTGGAAACGACCTTATTTCCAGATCCGGTTGTCCACTACCCAGGTAAGAACTGCCCCCTTTTTTTTTTTTTTTTTTTTTTTTTAAGTTTTTCCGTTTCGGAGTAGCGAACCTCCGCCAAGTCATCTGTCTCAAGCGAGCGACGC
>Ga0179593_1252176_pt1 | contig 12769 bp, 18 predicted proteins | sample CZODoug2_1_08_16_FD_185931 | JGI IMG/M metagenome (GOLD analysis project Ga0179593, IMG submission 185931) | Vadose zone soil fungal communities from Angelo Coast Range Reserve, California, USA - CZODoug2_1_08_16fungal (PacBio error correction) | ecosystem: Environmental > Terrestrial > Soil >... | reverse complement strand
CGTGTCGGGACTACTCCCCGCTCCATGAACCGAGGGCAAATAAAGTTGATCCCAGTTCTTTGCACTCTCTTCCCGACGCTTTTTCTGGACCCTTGCCTTTTTATATTCCTAATGAGCCCCCCTCGTCTCTCCTCGTCGTCTATTGGAGTAGGAACCCGGGTTCTATCCAATCTTTGGCACTCCGCTCTTCCCATATTTGAACCCTTTGAGGGGTCTGATTACCAACTGCTCCCACACTCCCCCCCAGGGACATGTTTGAAAGCCTGTTGGCTCCTTGTTCCAGCCCAACTTCTTTTCGTCTCTCCCCTGTCCCTCCCCCATTGGGCGCTTTTCATCTTGATTCCTTTCTTCCCCTTTGCTGAATATCACACCAAATTATTTGACCGAGTGAACCTTTTTTCCCCTTCCTCGGCTTTTTTTCAGGTTCTCTCTGTTTCTTTTCGCCCCCGCCCCTTTTTTTGCCTTCCACGTTGTTAGATCTTTTGTTTGCGAAGGCATTTCTTATAACATTAAGGTCTATGTATCCCCTTCTCTGTTTCTGCGCTTTACTGCATCCCCCCCCAAGATGATGGTTTCAGAGGTTAGACCGTTTGCGTGCTGTATTGCCCGTCGATCAACTTTTCTCCTTATCTCAGCCGCATGGAAGGGACGCCGGTTGAACTCCTATTGTTCCCTTAAAACTTTCGCCCCCAATCCCCCCCCTACATTCCCACTTACGTACACCATTTTAGAAGAGGCAAAGATCTCCCCGGTTCCCAGTATACTCATGATTTCCTATGGGTGTTTGTTTGACCTGTCCTTCCCCCCCTTTCCCCCCCAAGAGCGTCCTGCTCCGAACGCCTAGGGATTTCGAAAATTCCCGGGTTTTTGTCGGCACTTCCGCGAACCCGGACTTTTCGTTTCTTTTTTGGTTTTTTTTGCCGGCGTGCCTCCGTTGATCTTTAACCCCCATCATTGTATGGGATTCGGGGGTTCCCCTGTACTTTCCAGGCAGGTAATTGTTCTTAACATTTTCCCCGGTCCCGGCCCTCCTCTGTTTTTGCTTCTACAACATTTCTCCCTCAGCCATTTGTTTCTTTTGCTCAGGTTAGCCCATTAGCAGCGCTCCCCAAGATGTTTCTTTTTCCTGTTTTGCAGGTTCTAAATTGACTGGACACTTGCTCCTGATACAGCCCACAATCACCCGCCGCGCAATACTTTTGCCTCCCCTTTCTGCGACTCCCCCTCTCCGTAGGTGTCCCCACCCTTCCATTTGAGGAGCCCCCTCGGAATTTATGTCGGTTAAATGGCAATTTCCCCCCATCGACCTTCCCCCCCGCTTCGAATGATTTTTTAAGATAGATAAGCTCCGTTTATTAGCGTATTCTTAGACGACGTTGAACTGTTGCATTTTTTGCCCCCCTCCCTGATTTAGGCGACTATACCTTGCCGATCGCGTCACCGGTTTTGATGGACTTTCCAGAGCCCCCCCGTTTTTGAACTTTTCTTTCTCTTTTTCCTTTTGCCACTTGCAGCACTTTCCTTTTGTTTTGCTTGTGTCCCGTTAGTTTTTTTCCTTTTCGAGAGTGTCTTAACAGTGTTTCGCCCCCGCTTTGAAGTCCGGCACTCCTTTCCCTGCCTCGTTGTACAAGCCTGATAGGGGCATTTTTTCACGAAAACGAACCTTTTTCCCACTCCCTGCTTTCTGTTCAATTATTGGTGCACGATCCCCGCCTTATCAGAAGATACGCTTAAAGTTTTCGCGGTGGATTATATCAAGGTCCTGGGTTTAAAGTTTTTCCCTTCCTACATCGCCCCTTACTTTTGTTTTCTCCCTTTTCCCTTTTGCCCACTCTGCCGCTCCCCCTTTCGGAAAGAATTTCGTCATTTTCACCCTTTTTCCCCTGTTTCCGTAAGGACGAACATTTCCCAGCCCCCCCCTTGCTCAACAGTACTTTTTCTATTGAAATCTGGATACCTTTTCCCCTCTATTCCTGGGGTTGTTTCCTTGGAGATTTGAAGGAACTTTTTTTTTAGTCCTGTACCCGTCCCCCCTTTCTCCCAGCTGACCCCCTTGACGGCTCGGCTGGCTTCCTTTCGAGTTGGGGTGTCTTTCGTGTCAAGGTTCACCATCTGGCTCACGCCACCCGTTTCCCTTCTTCGTCGACCTCAGTGGCATCCAACCCTTCTCGAATTTTAGGTCCGATTGCAGACCCTGCTTTGATGGATTTGATTATTGAGCGAGTGTCATTCTTTGACTTTGTTGTTGCTCCTTGCTCCCCCCAACCCCCCCCCTTGGAGTTTTACCAGAAAAATAACATTCCGTCGGGATTTTCTCAACAATGCCTGTGAATTTGAGGGCCTAAACCCCTTATTTTTGCCTCTCTTTTCAGTAATTTGCCCATCACCCCTCGGGAAGCTTTTCCCTCCTTGCCGCTCCCAGGTGAAGATTCTAAATTCTTTTTCCGCATGGTTTCCCGATTTTCTGCTTTGCGCCGGGCTCGGCTTTTTCCCCCCCTACAACTCCACATTTTTTTTTGTCTAGAAAAAAAATGATTTTCCCCCCCCATTGTTTTTCCCACTATATATTTTCCTCTACCATTTGTGTTTGAATATTTTACCCACCCATGGTCATTCTCCCTTTTGGTTTCTCCCCCCGCACGTGTTTTAGTATTCTTTTTGGTCCCGTCCTCTACCCACTTGAAAGTGAAAACCTTTCAGATCTTGAAAAATTTCCTCTTGAAAATCAACCTTTTTCGAAAATTCGATCTCGAAGCCTTTTCCCCCCCCCCTCCGGTCCCCCTCGTTCTGCAATTCATACCTCATAGCCACAACATCGTTTTTCTACCCCGTGAGAAAGACCGTCCCTGTGATTTCCGCCCTTTCAGGCAATGGATTGTAGTGAATTTCCCCCTGTTTTGAGCCAGAGTCAATTCCACAAACTCCTTTCCCAACCGCGCAATACATCATTTATGACTTTGCAATAGTAAGAACCTTTCGACCGGCTGGTTAGCCTTCGGACCTTTTCTTTCTGCCCCTTCTATTATTTGGTCCCCTTTCCGGCTGAACGTTCCCTCCACAAAAATAGCACTGAATCCGCCTGGCACGTACGGAATATTTTGCTCCCCAGTTTGCGTGTCTGATATTTCCTGCACCTTCTCCACTCTACACCCCCCCCCCATTCCCGAGTTCTTTTCCCTTGTATTCCGTGCTCGACAGTCAGTCTGCTGCCTGATGATTTATGATGTTCTTCTTCTTCGCCCAGGGGCGGAAACGCGCTCGAACGATGTCTGCCGTCTGGAGTCTCTCGTCCCCCCATGCCCCCCCCTAATGCTCTCCCACCCCATGCCTGTCTGATTTCTCTTTTCCCCCCTTACTGTGTCCCTTGTGCTATATAGCACCACCCTCTCTAACTTGAGGATGATCTCGGCTTAACTTTTGTGGCTTCCCGCCTGACCTCGTTTTCCCGTCCGATGTCATTTTTCTTTTAGTCCTCCCCTTTTTAACCGACTTTTTTTTTTCACACCCTCTGGCAGGGACAAGTCCGTGTCATTCCCGCGGCAGTCCAACTTTTTTGCCCACCCTCTCTCGACCCCTCCCAACCGTAGGGGCATCGAGAAAAACCAGACATTGAAATTTTTTTGTTTTGCCAAAAGTCCCTTTAGGAGCCGCCATTCTTTTCTGTCCGGACCGATCCTCGTCGTGAACCACTTTCAGAGAATATCCGCGGGTTATGAACCCCCTTCACGGACTTACGTTTTCAGATTCGGCGGTCGATATTCTCTCAAAAAATAGGCCCCCCTTCCCGAACGGGATCCCAACCCCCCTTCTTTTCTGATTCTTCGTTGCTCGCCTTCTCAGCTTTCCTCTTGAGAGCCTCCCGGATTGAACATGCTTTCCGCTTTCCCCAGCTTAGGTGCCACCGCGCTTCTTGGCGTTTTTTCCCGCTTTATCCTTAGCTACCCGGTCGTTCCGTTCTGGCACAACTCCCCCCCACGAACATGTTTTGCTTTTCATACCGTGCTCCCCTCCTTGCTCCTTCTTCTCCCTTTTGTAGTAACTCAAAGATTTGTTTGTTCATTGTTCCGGTCCCCCTTTTTGCAGCAACTTAACTTACATGGACTCTGTGGAAGGTGTGCCCCTTGCTAGTACCCATTCGGCCTCCATCATGCGTCTGCCTACGCAATAGCAAACGAACCAAAGACGTCCTTTTGTATTGGTGACCGATGTTTTTGTCACCCCCCTGACTTTTCCGCCCAGACCCTCCTTTCGCAGGAGATGAGTGCAGATTTCGGGAATGTGACGTTTGCCAGTTCCAACCCCCCCTCGGAACAATTGGGCGACCCTCCTTTATCTTGAAACGGCAGAGAGTGGGGGGACTTTGCCTCCTTTAACTGTCATTCTGTCTTTTCAGACCCTTTCACAGTATCCATGTCCCCGCAGTCCCTGCCACTTGGCAGTGAGCTCAGATCCGTTTCCGATTGACCCTGACAGAAGCATTCCCCCCGTTTCGGTCCATACATCTTGGGTGACGGGCGAATTAGTACCAGAGAAATCACCAGCTCCAGGGAAGATGAAAGGACTGTGCGAGACGAAGGTCACCTCGATCACGTTGCGATGACTCGAGATGTGTCCTGTTTCCCCGGAAAACGGACAGCCGTTCTCATCGCAAGGCAATCCAAGTTCCAGCATTGGCACCTTCTCTCCGTCCCCGTCTTTTTTGGTTGCGTTTTGATCTTACAATACCAAAAACTTCCTCAAGATGCACCTCTTCTGGTCGTTTTTTTAGATCCTCCCCCCAGTTTGGCTCCCTTCTCCTCCCAGACACTATTCCCCGTTGCACTGTTTGGTCTTTGTTCCAAAGTGGGAACGAACTCCTCGCCCCAGGTGCACCCCCTTTTTTAACCTTAACTCTTGCTCCCCCCCGCTTCTCGCTTTGTTGCCTCGCAGTCCTTTGAAACATCATCATGCGCCGAGTGCTCCTTTTCTTCTACCCTCGGCCGTGCGCTCTCCTCTCGTGGCCTTCCTTGTCCCAGCGGTCTTCCCGCCCGCCTCTGGTTCTGTGTGTGACGGCGTAGTACGTAATAAACGGACTCCCTTTTTCCTCACCTTTTTTTGTTTTTGACCGGGTTTCAAGAACCTCCTCCCCCACTTAATATCCCTTCCCGGCCGTGCATACGCTTAGGACCTGAGGCACGGGTACGAGTAGCGCACGGGACGGCTGGTCCTATTCCTTATAACAAAGCGAGTTATTTTCTTTTTCCCTTCCCCAACCTCGTCTCTAATATGTTTTTTTTTCTCAGTTTCTTTTTTTTCAACTTGAACCCCTGCCGATCTTTTTTCTGATCCCACTTTGGGAACAAAAGACAACGTGACAATGAGTCTTTTGAGCAGACGTTTGGCAACACTCTCTTTAGCTCCCCCTTACGCCAGATCCGTGCATATTTTGTCGCAGTGGTTTTGAGACTACTAGTCGACCCCACCTTGCCTTGCTTGCGCTGTGTCCTTTCCTTATTGCCGTTTTCTCCTTTTGCTGCGCCGGTTCTGTCCCCCTCCACCACAAGAGAGCAGTTTTTTCCTCAAGTTCCTCAGATGTTTGAGGCTTTTCTCTCCCAATGCCGGTAATGTCCCTTTTTGATGGGCTGAGCCTTTTCGAATTTAGTCACAATGATTAGGACGCTTTTTTATTACTTCGTTGCATATCGCTTGTCCCGCTATCAACTTTCGAGCGATGTCCTCCGTCTGACGGGACTTCCCGGTCCCTTGTTTTTGAACGATCATTTTCCCGTCCCCTTTTTAAAGAGTAACAATTCCTCCCTACCAATCGAAGCCGGCCCCCCCAACTATCCCGTTCCTCGGCCCTAGTGACGCCGCACTGTTGTCCCGTTTTGTTTTACCCACCTTCACGCATTTTTACCCTTTTAATTTACAAGCGCACATGATATGCAATGCGACCGTCTTTCTCCCTCCCCGAAAATTACCCTGGGTTTTTCTCATAGCAGGTTCCAGGAAGCTTTTCCAAAGGCCCCGATGTTTTTTTTCTTTTTCGTGTTTGCACGAGTGCCCATCCGCCTTTTTACTTCCATACTTGTAGCATCTATGGTTCTTTGCGGTTTTTCCAATTCAATCATTTCGCCCATTCGTCCATGGCTTCTTCAATAATTCCCCCCCGGCCAATGTTCCGTTAACTAGTTTTTTCTTCACAACATCTTTCGACGCATGCCGACATTTTTTCTTTTCTGCCGTTTTTCCCTTCGCACGATCCTCTGACACAGCCGTGGTAGTTTCCACTTTCGACTGGAACGGAAACGACCTTCCCCCTCCTTTCCTCGAACCACCCCTTTAAGCAGATCCCCTTTTTCCCCCACGTTTTAATCTGTTTGACTAAGCTCGTCTTTTGTTCCCCTCCCCCCCTTTTCTTCCCCCGATCCCCTGCTATCTTGCCTGAGGCTCTCAACGTAACCTCCCCCACCGCTAAGTCCCGGGTTTGTTGCCTCTTTGGACGCCTCCCTCTTCGATGATGCTGACGCTTTCCTTGGCTCCCCCCCCGTCTGAGCGCTAAGATTTTTTTAGTCGCGTAATCGGGGAGAAAGACTCTGTCGGCCTGAAGAAATCTTCTTTCCACTTTTTTTTGAAACTTGCATGAAAGTAAGGTGTGGCGCGAATTACTTCCCCGGCTCGGGTGAATCTTTCATTGCGCGAGGAGTTTTTTAAAACTTTTCCGGTTGAAGTCCCACGGCCTTGAATTCCCTGTCTGCGTTTTCCCCTCGCCTGTAGTTTTTTTGATTTTAAATTCCTGTTCTCCCCCGAAATGAAAAAGAGCTTTTTTTTACAACGCGATTGTCCAATTATGTTGGTTGTCCGCTCCCCGCCTTCGCCGAGTCCGCCTAAGTTATTCTGTGGGATATATAACCTTCCTTTTCTTAAGTTTTTGTAAGTATCCCGAGCGAAATGTGTCTCCCCGGCGCGTTCCCGATTTTGAACGACATTCGTTAAATACCTCTGCGAAGGCTCCCCCTCGTTTTCGAGGATTCCGAAGAAGACCCCACTCCCCCTTGTCTCTTTCCTACAAGCCTTCCTCTCCCCTCTCTCCCGTTCCATCTCGTCTCCTGTTTTTTTTTGTTACTATTTCTATCTCTAGCAGCCCCACGAGACTCGTCAACGAAAATTGAATTCCCTCTCCCTCGCGTGGTTCTGCGGCAGTTTGCGATGGTTTGTTTTGTGAATTGTCCGAGCCACCATTTGCCCATCGGTAATGTTCCTGATTGATTTGTATGAAAAGATTGTTTGGCAATTCAACAACTTTCTTTTCTTCCTCTTTCACTCTTCCTACTGCATTTAGTTCGACGATCCTCGGGGATTTTGAAGTTCCTTACCTTTTGGCTCACCCACCTTGTCCGCGGTAATTTTTCCCTTCAAAATCCCCCCCATGTTCCCTTTACTTTGCTTTCACCCTGGAATTTCGCGTTGAAGCGGTTTTGACCACACTCTTAACTCCGCTGCTATTTCCCCCCTTCATGGGTGTTTCCGCTTTTCCGTTCCTGCCTCCGATAGAAGGTGCCAACTTATTTATTTTTGTCTTGTGCCACGGGGATGATTGTCCGCCCACCTCATACCTCACCCTTTTGGTGTATTCGAAAACCACCTTAGACTCCCCCCCATTGGCCCAGAGTTCAGAGTTGCACCCCCCTCCCCGGGAGTGTTTTTTATAGCGATGTGCCCCCCATGGTACTCCCCTTTTGGTTTCGAGACACTCCTGGTCTTTATGCGGGTGGATCAGCGAATTCTCCGTGCGCAGCCCCTCTCGTTTTTGCCAACTTTAGAGTTTGACAGATAATTCTCTACCTTAGGTCCTACAACCGCCGGCACCCCAGTGATTGCAAAATCTCCCTCGATCGCCCCATATTTTTTTCGACTCCCCCAGAATTTGCAATGGTGATCAGGTCACCCCCCCGTTGCACCCTGTGGAGTGGGATTTCCCTTTACTTGTTGTGAGCCCCTCAACCACTTCCAAATCCTCCCCTCGCGCGATCTCACATTAATTCCTTCTGCAAGCGGGCCCTTTTTCCGACCCCCCATTTGTTTCTGAAAAGTTTTAGTTTTTTCACTCGAATTTGTGCTAAAAAGTTGGATGCTTTGCAACCTTTTCTCTCCGTCCTTCACCACCCCCCTACCCCCCCCTGAAGAACCCTGAGTCCAGGTTTTTAATATGGATATAAAGGTTTTGTTCTGGTCTTTTTAATTTCCCCCCCCCCCCTCACCTGCACTCTTAACCCCCCCAACCCCTTTTCTTATTTTTCCCTGGTATCTCCCCCTTGTATAGCCAAGTTTGATTTTCTGTTAAGTTCTGATGTCTTTTCCTTCTTTCGGCGCGGCTTCCCCCCTCCTTTTCGCCTTCGCCGACCTTCTTGAAGATGTTTCGGCAATGGAACGGCCCCCCCTTCCCCGTCCCCCCCTTCCCTTCTATTGTCGACGTTTAACCCTTTCCTGACCAGGGCCTTTGTTTGATCCGCCAACCAGATAATAAAATTCTCGTGAGATAGGTTGGGGGCCGCCTCCCCTTCCCTCGCCCTTTTGTGCACCTCCCCGTATTTGTTCCATCGCGGAGCATCCCAAGATATCTTGGCCACAATCTCGGCACGGAATTCCTACACGGCTTCCTCCCAACTGGTTCCAGGCCCCAACACCACTTTTTTCCTCAACCTTGAGCTGGCTTACGCGCCCTGGTGCTGCGCTTCAAATCCGGCGGCTCCCTCCCCTTCCTTTCATCAACCTCTGTACCGCCTGACTCACGCTTTAGAGATCTCCCTGAGGGTTCTCCCCGGCTTCGTCCTCGCCTTCGGCTTCTTTCTCTCTCTCTGTATCAACCCTGTCCCCCTTCCTTTCCCCCCGCGGATGGAGCTTCTTGGGAATCGTCGGTCGAGCTTCTGACCATCTTCATCTCTCTCTCAAATGGATTGCCACCCCTAGAAGATGGATTCTGCCTTTGTTTTTCGCCACATTGCTAGTTTTCGCGTTGTGAGATTTACGGTATTGAATTTCGGTACAGTCCCCCTGCCCCCCTTAAACCCTCAAATCTTGAGTTGTTTATCCTACGCGCCCACTTCGTCTCGTCGATTTTGTCTTAACTCCCCAAACTATTATGCGGGCCGGGCAATGTCCTTTTGAAGTGCCCCCCCCCTCAATGGCCGTGCGCACTTTATTTCCGGTGCTTTCCCATGCATCCTCGTCCCAACGGATGTTCCCTCCCCATACTTTCGACCCGGAAACCGCCCACCTCACCCCAGACCTGCCTTTTTTGGTTCCCGCTTCTGATTTAAAAGGCATTCCGTAAGTAAAGCTTTCTCATTTGTCTAGCTTGTCGCTTTAGTGGTCCTGGTTGCGTCCCCGGTACACAAAACCACCCTAGGTTTCACTCCCCTTGAGTCTCATTCTACTCTGGACATGCCTATGGTTTTGGCTTAGACTTTAAGTGTAATGCATCTGTGGTCTGGCTAACCTTTCGAGGCACATTTCATGTCCCGACCCTCCCTGCCAAAGGAGGAATTAGACTGTTCTTAGACGCCCATAAAGCCGCGTACGCGTTGGCAGTCGACCCCTTATAACTTATGGGATCTGGGTCACATTCGCAGCAATATTAAAGTTTCTCCCCTTTTACGGTATTGCGACCGTCCTGCGCAACCTCGATTCATTTAGTCTTATAGCGCGTTTTTCCCCGGCATCGCCCAGCGCCACCCTACACAGTTCTTTTATCCAACTAAGAATTGTGACCACCTTGCTTCTGCAGGCCGACCTTTTCGTTGAGTTTGTAGTACCCCCGAAAACCACTCATCCCCGATGCCCCATCTCCCTTTCCGCCGTCCATGTGTTTTGAATTTCATTTGTTGGACAGTATGATCCAGCATCTGCAAGGTCCCCTCTGTTGCGCCCTTTGGTTTTCCCCTGGGTCACTCACCTCCTCTCCGGTTTGACAAGATGTGCCAACCCCAGGCGCCCCCTTTCAGAAAAGCTGCTCGACGTGGTGGTGCCAGCGGGTGCGAAAAGAAAACCTAGAGGTGCACCCGAGAACCCTCCCGCCCCCTACCCCCCCAAACCCAATACCGGCCTACACCTTCCTCCCCCCTATATCGCTCCCCCCCTCCATACCTTCGCACTTCTTCATTCCTAACTCTAATCCCTCCTCCCCTCCTTTCTCCCCCCCCGCCCCCGCCCCATCACCTCCCCCTCCCTCTCCCTCCCCCCCCCCCGCCCCTCCCCCCACTCCCCCCGCCCCCCTCCCATCTATTCTCCACCTCTCCCTCCCTCCCCGCCTCTCTCCCCTCCCCCTTGCTCTTCCATCCCACCTTCCCCCCCCCGCCCTCCCGCTCTCCCGACCTCTTCACCCCTCCCCACACCGCCGTGTTTCCCCCCATCGATCCCTCGTTTCCTGTTCCCCTCCGCTCCCCGTCCCCACCTTCTATCCCTCCCCCCCCCTCATCCTCGCTTTATACTCCCCTTCTCCTTTTTCCTCCCCACCACACATCATCCCCTCCCTTTTCCCCTCTCCATCCCTCCTACAAGATCACGCAGTCTCCCCCCCCCCACCTCGCCCCTCCCCACCTCCCACCCCCCCCCTCTTCTTCCCTCTCCCTTGCTTTCCCCCCCCCTCCCCGTCTCCCACACCACACATCACCTTCCCCCTGTCCACTCACTCCCCCCATCCCTCACTCTCCCACCCTCCCTCCACCCCTCCCCTCCATTAATCCACCTCCGCACCCTCCCCATCCCCCCCCTCACTTCCAACACCCCCCACCCCCTCCACCCAAAACTATATTTCCTCCCCCCTTTTATTCTTCCGCCCAGTTGGGGTTTTGTGCTTTTTTTTCTGTTTTTTTTTTTCTTTGTTCTTTTCTTTTTTTCCTTTCTCTTGTGTGTGTGTGTGGGAGGGCGGGGCCACATGACCCCCCCCCGCCTCCCATTTCACTACGCGGCCCCCTCCTCCCCCACCCCCTCCGTCCTCCCACCCTCCCCCTCAACCCCTCCCCCTCATCCCCCCCCCCCCCAATTGCCTCCCCACCACCCTCCACCCATTCCTTCTCTCGCAACCAAAAGGTATACACACCCCCCGTGTTTTGGGTTTTGTGTCATATTTGACCCCCATCCCCCCCCCCCCCCCCCCCATCGGTCTTGCGTCCTCGCATGGCAGTTTTACCACCCCCTCCACGTTGCCGCTTCCCCCCTACCCCTCTCCTTTCCCTACGGCTCCGCTATTCACGCCGCGATATATTCGTCTCTTTTGTTCGTCTTCTACTTGATCTATTCTTCATGTGGTGTTGTTGATGACCGACTATTTCTGCTACGAACGCCGCCACCCAGTCTCCCTACCCATCGCTTCGGGCTACTCTCTCCTTCGCCCCACTGCGCTTGTAAGACGGAGAAGGGAACGCTGGTTATTTTTCACACCATGAGGTTTTCCCTCGAGTCTTCTTCCCCCCTCCCGGCCCCACCACCCGACATTCTCTCACTCTTTTGGCGCAGATTAGGACCCCCACCCCTTTGCAAATTAGTTTGAGGTTTTTGATGAGCACCAAATTGGAGCCCAATCCCACCTTTTGCCTGTCAAGATGTCCTTTTGCTATCCTTTCGTCCCCAACTGATATTTTAGATTCCCCGGAATCCCCCATTTGTGGTGTCAGATGAAGGGTTATTCTGATGAATCCCCCCCTTCTTGCCTGCTTGTCCTTTGTCCCAAATGCCATTCGTTAACGTATTCCCTTTTTTCTTCTATGTTCAGCCCCCAAGAGATCGGCCCCCGTTTTGCCACCTGTTTCATTTCTGTGTCAGGATTCGTTCTCTCCCCTTCCTGCTCTGTACAGGCTGGGTGAAGAATTTTAAGAATTCCCCCCGTCAAACCTGAACGTTTTGTCTCGGTTTACTGCTGTATTTACCTTTGATCACTTCTCGCGCTGCGCCTTGGCAGGGAGGCGGTGACATTCTTCTTTTTCCCTTCCCCCCCGCTTTTCAACAGTTTTAACAATTCCCTTACCGAACTTAGTAAGGAAGTTAACACCCCCCCCCCCTACTCTTCCCCCGCCTTAGGCGTCCTCCTTTCATATGTTTTTTTTTGTACCTTACTCCTCCCCCCTGCAAAAGCAACCCGCGACCTCTCCACGCACGTTTTTTTGTCTGAACCTTGTGGGTTGATCCTCTTTCCTGTCAACTTCCGTCTCCCCCCTTCCACAGTTGTTTTTGTTGGTTTTCCCCCTTACGTTGATCAGCCTTAGGGACACAATTGAGAGATTTCTTTACGTTTCCGAAAGTAACCCTCGTGAAGAGTAAGGATTTCCCACCTTTACGGCCCGTCACGCGCCTCGTTTTCTTTTCTACCACATCCTTCCCGACTCAAGTCGTTAAGGCTTGGCCTCCTGTATTTTTAACGCGTTCTCCCAGATGTTTTTTTTCCCGGTTTTTCCTGCAGCAAACGACACCTCCGACTTTCTACCTCTCCACAACCGCCCCTTTCACTTTAAAACGTGGTTGCCTAACGTCCTCCGCCAGTGTAGAGGTTTGGTCTCCTTTGCGTCTCTCTTTCCCTGCTGACGTCCTGCGGCTCACCTCCGGCCGTCTTACCACCAGTCAAGTTTTTGCGCAGATATAGTCCGCTCCGCTCGACTCCCCCTTCTCTCCCCGGCTCTTTCTGAGTATTCCCCTCTTTTCCGCTCGCGTTCCCATCGGTGCTGACGTATTGGTCCCCTTCCCCCCTTGAGGGGAACTGTTTTCAAATGGAAGTTTCACTGCGTGTACTTGCGGA
>Ga0179593_1735644_pt1 | contig 12770 bp, 20 predicted proteins | sample CZODoug2_1_08_16_FD_185931 | JGI IMG/M metagenome (GOLD analysis project Ga0179593, IMG submission 185931) | Vadose zone soil fungal communities from Angelo Coast Range Reserve, California, USA - CZODoug2_1_08_16fungal (PacBio error correction) | ecosystem: Environmental > Terrestrial > Soil >... | reverse complement strand
GTTAGGTCCCGTAGCCATTCACTTATCTAAAGTAATCCTTTTTTTTTTTTTTTCCCCCACCTGTCTCCCTCCCTCTCCCCCGCGGACACCTTCCTATCATGTATGTTTCCCTTTCCAACGTTCCCTTACTCACGGCCTTAAGTGATGTGTTTCTATCGCACTTGGTGTCCCACTTTTGCTTGACGTTGCTAAAAAACATTTACCAACCCCCTTTTCCCTTAGTATATTCCCCTTCTTCACGTAATTTAAATCGCAACATCTTCCTACCCCCCCCCCCAAACAACTATGCGACAAAACTTTACTTCCCCGATAGTGATACCTTACATATAGACACTACGTTAAATACCCCCTCCTTACGACTGTTCCCGTTCTGTAATCCTCTTTTAATAAATGAATCCGTTCCTTTTCCTAGATCCTCCGATTTGATAGTCCTAGCCTTCCCTACCATTTTTCGCTTATTCTCTCCTTTTCACCTTATACTCTTTTTCAGTGGAAAACCCCCCCCAGAGTTATTCTGCTCGGCCCGCCGCAGCGTCTCTGGTCTATTTTTGGTTTGTCCTTATTATGACCCACTAACTGAGTCAGCGTGAGCCCCCTCCTCTCTCCTTGTGTAGTTTTTTGAAACTCGTGAGTTCGAGATCGACACATTGCCTTCCCTTTAGGACGGCTACGGTCCCTTCGTAATTCAAATTTCTTTTGTCGCCATTCCTTTCCCTGTCTGCTTCGTGTGACCCGGGAATCAGTTTCGCCCCTTTATTCACATCCCCCTCCCATACTCTTTGTTCGTGCGCCTACTCGTTACCTTCTCTTCAGTTTGCTTTTGGTTTTTTTCGACAGACTTCTGTCTTTGAAGCCCTAGACAAGTTGATTTTCGTTTCGTAATTATTTCTTTCGTTTCTCCCCTTTATTTTGTCCTTCTTTTCTTATCATTCTCACCGGAGCTTTTTTTTACTTCCCGCGGATGCCCAGTCGTTTCTATTATCCCCTCCTTTTTCCTCTCGTCCCCCCTTTTCACAGGCTGTGCGCAAACTGTGTGCTTCCACCCCCCCCCCAACCATTTGCTTCCTCTCCTTGAGACTGTTACTCTGCTATCTCTCGCCTTGACAGTTGATCGCGTGGGGTGAAACATGTGCCGCCTTTCCCTTGGCCCGCCCTTCCTTTTCGGCACGCATTGCTACTGCGAAGGTCCCCGTAGATTTTCTCCTTTCTCATTAACGGAGTAGATGTCCGTAATTTCCCCTAAGTGATCCCCCTCCTGTGAGGTGAGGGCATGATTCCCTGTCTCCCTTGCCCAACAATTTTGCGGGGGCCTTCAGCCGGTCCCAAGGGGGCATTTTTCTAGGGACTTCCTGGTCCTCTGGAATGTCTTTTCCTCCCCTATTTTTTGGTATCTTCGCCGGGTAATACTTGAGGTATTTCCGCCGCCCTCTCTTGGCCTAGTGGTCCCCTGCCGTGCTCCTTTGCAGATTTCATCCGCATACTTATTTTCTCCCCCCTAAGTTCTGCTCAATCGGTACAGACTCCGATATGTGTAGCTGGGTGGTTGTTTCTCTCGAACTTTCTCGGGTTCTTTATCTTGATGTAGATCGTGACCTCTTTTACGCCCTTTCTTTCCTAAGACACCCCCCCTCCTTTGCCGGGTTATGCGCTGTTTTTCTCTTACCCTCTCCCTATTTTCCCCCCTCCCCTTTTCTCGTGTCCTCTTTTCTTTGCCGTCTTACTCACTATTTGATCTTCAGTCTCCAGTTTTCCCCTTGGTGGTCCAGTGGAGGTCCACCTTTTTCTTTCACCGCCTGCCTCGAAACCCCTTCGCTATCGCGCGTCCTCCATATCCCTTTTCGCGAACTCCACGTTCGCCCCTGCCCAAGACAACCCCCTCCTGTGAGACTTTTCGCGAGGCATATACCCCGCCACCCAAGTTTCATGTTCTTCGGTTCCTTTCTGTGCCTATGAGAGCCTTCCAACCTCCTTTTTCTCCTTTCCCTGACACCCCTATCGTATCTGCTACTTCCGCGTTCTTCATCTTTTTGTCGTCCTTTGCACCTCCCTATTACCAGTCTTCTTTTTGACAAACCACTGCCCAGATGCCTACCTCTATTAATTTTTGCGGGCCTTTACAAGTCCTTATTCGCTTTGTTTCTCTCCTCTCCCACCATTGCTGGTCTTTTGCACAGTCATGTAGAAGAGTCCACGCGCTTTCCTATATGGTTCGTGTAATCTTTTTTTTCCTTGTCTCCTTATTCTCTGCCATTTTCTCGGGACTGCGTCTCCGCGTGACGGTACCAGTCTGTCTCCTCTCCTACCCTTTTTTTGTCAATAGTTACCGCTACGGTTCTACCTACGTCCCCGTCCCTCCTCCCCCATATCGTTTTCTTTTGCATTAACGCATAAAACATTTTTTCCCACTTCAGTAAATCTTTTTATAGTGCGTCTTTTTAACCCATATCAACTGTAGTTGCGCTTTAAGGTCGATTAATACCCGAGTTTCTCTCCTTCCCTTCCTGCAGTTATTCTGGCTGTGAGAACTCAGGAAATTAGTCACCTGTATGATTTCTCCCCTCCTACCTTTAATTATTGTTATAAAGATTGTTTTCCTCTATATTAGTTCCTTGCCGAAGTCACCTTGTTAGAGCCCCCTTCCCCCTGCATTAGATGCCTCCTGTCCCCATTTTCTTGCATACACACTCGATTTTTTCGAATTGCCCACCCCCTGCTAATGGATTTTTTCCGTCGTTTCTACTTTTTTACGTGACAGTTCACATAACGTCCCAAACCGCTCCCATCCTTTCTCAGTGTTGCCCTGCTGGCCGGTGTTCTCTCGGCTTACCCTCATGTCCCCCTACACATGGCTCCTTTTTCCTGCTCCTTTGTCAGCCCCTTCTTGCGTTATCCATTAGACAGCGAAAAGAGAAATTTTGAGAATTTTTCCTCTTAGATTTGACCCCTAGAAACTTTAATCTCTCAATTCCTCTGTCTTTACTTCTTTGCACACTATGCTTCCTTTCCACATCATGACTTAACAATTACTTTAGGACACTTATGTATCAGGTAACTCTCGTGGACCCCTGACTTCTTTTAAGTTATTTGTTCCATTTTTTCTTTCAAATTTCCTCATCTGTTTTGATTCAATACGTACTTTCCCTTCAACTTTATGAACATTTTTCACCAGTATTAGTCAACACACCTCTGCACGTATAACCTTTAGTTCCCCCCTCTATTCACCCCCACAACACCGGTTGAGTAACTTCTTTTTGACCCTTTAATTCTTTCCCCCTGAACGATATGCCCTGTCCGCGGAAGCCCCCTTGGGTTATTTAGAAGTTATTCCATTCTCCCAATTCCTCCCCTCTCTCTTTTCTCTTTCATCAATACCGTTTGGTTTGTCTCACGTCTTCCCAACTGTAGCATCATATCATTATTTTCTAATCCGTTTTCCCCCTGATTTATCTTTCCTCTCACCCGGCGGACCCAGGCACTTATTTTGCCCCACTTGGTTTGCCAATACTTTACTCACGGATTTTACTTGCTGATGGGAATTCCACATTATAAGGTTCTTAGAGTTGCCTTTCCTTTTACGCCGTTTAGGACCTGGTCAATTACTTGTCTCCCCCATTTAATTCCTTTCCTCCCCCCCCACCCCACCCGTATTCAATTGATTCGCGGAAATGCTCAACCCCCCACTCCTTTCCCTATCGACTAGACGTACATGATCCAATCTCCCGTCTACCCCTTTTCCCATAACTTACCCCCGATTTTCTTTATTTTAAATTTTCCATAATAAGAGCTACGTTATTTCCAAGTTTTCAACCTTTGTTGATAATACTTGATTAGTTCCTAATATCCTCCCCCCTTCTTATAAAAATTTATAGTTTTGCTTCATATGTCCCCTACGTCAAGTGTGACAGTGGAAACCCATCTTCTCCATGTAATCTACTACACGCGCCACTTCAGCTTTTTGAAAATTTTCTTTTTTTGTTATGGCCCCCACCTCATGTTGTCTGGTCTTTTCCCTAGGAGAACCCTTCCCAGGCATGTTATGTTTTTCAGTTCTCCCGTGTGTCCTTTCCGCTATTCACATTTGCCTTCAACTCCCTTTGCCGTTTACTCTCCTTCCTCAATCGTAAGTTTTTTTCCACATAGTCGCTCAAAGCTCTTCTCTGGCTGAAATTTTCCCGGTCCCCCCCCCGAACCATGTACATTGACACTCAGTTTCCACCCTGGAGTTCTCCCCCATCCCCAGTTTTGTACATGCAGTCCTTACTACCTTTTTCAGTTCGACTCGTCTTTCTATTGATCTATTTATCGCCCCCCTCTAATGGTTTTGTACTCCCCCTCCGCCGGTTTATTTACTTCAGTTGCGGGACTCTCGTACAGCACCCTGCTTTTTGGTGCTTTTTTTCCCTCATACCCATGTGAACGGAGAGTTTTTTAATTTTTTCCTAATAGTTAGAGCCAAGTTTCCCAGCTTCTTTTACGTTGCCCTCGACATCAGCATTTACGTCTGCCTCCTTTTTCGTCCCAGCCCCCCAAATGGATACTCGATTCCTCTTTCGCTGTCCGTTTCCAATAGATCCCCTTGGGCGACAAGACTTTTTGAGATACGTGGCAAACCCGTCAGGTTCTTTCTATTACTTACCCTTTTTATGCTAGGCGCTCCCATTAGCTTTTTACGATTCCTGCCCTCCCACTCGACGGAGGTACGACTTGTTCCGTGAGATCACAAAGATTCTTTTTTTAACTTTGAACGACACTTCCTGAGTAAACGTCGGCCCTCTTCCCCTTTTCGGCGCGTGCGGTAGCACAAACGTTGGGGGTATGTGAATTTTCTTTTCCTCTCCGTTGGCCTTCTGAGCTTCCTGTTCACCACTTGTCTTTTCCATTGGGGCTTATCCCTGGGTTACCCCCCCCCTTATCTGGACACTAGACAAGGCCTTTCCTTTTTTTTTTTTGCGGCAACCTTGCCAATCGCTTAAGGCGTTGTTGAGAAAAGCAACTTTTTTTGGTTCCTTTATTTCAATTCCTCTAGTGCTGTGTTCCCGTCTGCGATCGAACCCCCCCAAAGGCTGTTGGGTGATCTACCAATACCTCCTTCCATATTTCTTTCGTCACTCACTTCCTCTTCCCTATTTAGTCTAATGTACTTCTTGCGGGTCTTATTCCAACCTCTCACATGTGTGTCAAAGTGAGATCTCCCGGCAAACCCCAGTTTCTGAATGCCTCCCCACCTTTGGAGAACCCCTGTCCCTTCTTTTCCAAACCTCAAGGGGTTCCTTTCCTTTCCTCCTTCCTTTGTTTTCCTTTCGATCCTATTCTTCATACTTACAGAGCCCCTTCGACCCGTTGTCCTTTTCTGCCTGCTAAGTATGCCCAGTATTTCACCACCCAGCCCTAGCTGCAGACGAACATGGCCGTGAGTTTAGGGGCCGGTGTCGTCCCAGATTTTTCTGGTGTAAACCCTTTACTTCCGATTCTCCTGCAATTCGATTTGCATCTTTGAAGGGGGTCTCCCTCCGTTGAGCTTCGACTGTCGTTGTCTTGCTCGTAGTCAGTAGTCCCTTCGGTACACCATTATTGCAGGTAGCTCTCCCAAGACTTGGATCTTGTGTTTTACCCCGCTACTTTTCTATACTTAACCCCGATTTCTTTTTTTGCACAACCTTCTTGTGTTCCTTCACTTCTGTTGTAGGGCGTCACAGCACTACGGTCGTCTTCACTCCGGCGTGCTCTGTTCGCCCTTCCAATTCTGGATATTCGGGAATATTTATTTTTTAACATTACGAGTCTTCCTCCCCGGCCATTCCTACTTACACCGGGGCGTGATATTAACGTCGGCCCATGTTTATAGTTGTAGGGGTCAACTATTCATTAAATCTTTTCCAGCTTACTCGGGTTACGATTGTCTGTTTCTCCAAATACGCCCTTGGAATCCCTCTCCTCATTTAGTCCTTGGACCAGTGGTCAAACGCTTCTCATGTCCCTGTATTTTTCTCAGAACCCCCCAGGACCTTTTTCTTTGGATATCGAAGTCCTCCTTAGTGAATGTCTCAGTTCAGCCCCCCAGACCATAAGACCATTGCAGGAGCGATGTTTTTTCCGACTCCCCTTGTGACCTCTATAGTGGGTGGACCACCTTTTCCCCATCCCTTTTCCAATTTTCCCTATATGTCTTCCCCTCTCCAAGATGACCTTTGTACTTTATCTTAGTCACTTTTTCCCTATAAATCGTCTTATCTCTTTTTCGAACTGAACAGTACCCCCATTTCTTATGCACTCGACTTCCTAAAATTTTTTGCACAAATTTTTGGTCCTTAAATTTATCCACTTATGTTTCCCCATAGGTACCTATTTAATCCTCTTCATTCTACCTCTACTTTCTTTGCATCTTTGTGGTGATATCTTCTCCTTTCAAGGATTTGTGACCCCTTTAATAAGTTCAGCTATAATCCCATGCACTATCCCACAGTACCCCTTTCTAATAACTATCCCTTTCTTCCTTTCCAATCTCCCCCTCACACTAAATGTGAGGTAATCCAGCCCATTCGTTCTTTTTCCCCCCCCTGATATCTGTCCCGTGTATAGCACAGTCATTTTCACTTTTTTCCGTTAGCAGTTATAGGTAAAAGCCCTTGAGCTGCCTCTCCCGCGCTTTCTCCTTCACGTGTTTGTTGACTAAGTTTTTGTATAGTTCATCTACCATAGCTTTGAACCCTCCCTTTCCACCCCCAACATGTTGCATGTATGCTTATACACGCGGACACAATGCATTCTTTCTTCTCCCCCCATGTTCAATAACTCGGGTCTTACTGTGCTCCTCTTTTTTGAATTCCACTCCTGCTTCTTAGACGTTTTATTCCTACCTGTACGATATTTCCCTTAGTCTTGACCATTCCCCAAATTTCCTATTCCCCCTTCCGACATTTCTAAGCCCCCCCCCACTTTTAGCCATCCCCAAAATAATATTAACTACGACTTAGAAGTTTGTCTCCCGACATCTACCCTAGTTCTCCATTTACCCCCCCCCGAAAATTTTCCCCATTTCTTCTATACTGACATAGTTACTTTTTTTCACCCCCGATCCTTCCTCTCTATACCTAATTTTATCCGGGAAATAAACTTTTTCGCTAAGATATATGAATTACTAAATTCTCTGCCAACTCCAGTTTTCCCCTTCGTCTCAATTTAATTCTTTTTTAATTTCCCCCCTGCCGCGCCTCTTCTCTTTTTTTTGTCAAACTTTTTTGGGGTTTTTTTTCTTTTATCAATTTTTCGATGCCCTTTTGGACTCCAATCTCTCCTTTGTGTTTTTGTCTTCAGACGAGAAACTTTTTAAAGTCCTTTCTACAGCTGTCTCCAGGTCCCCACAATTTCCTTTTACTCTTCCCCATCCCCCTCTTGAGATTTGAACAATTACACTTCTGATTACCTCCCTATCATTCTCGTGACTCAGTCGCATTTGATCTCTTTGTCCCATTACCTCAGTTAGTTACTCAAATTGTCTTGTCTTTTGACCCTTCTCTCTTTTCTCTCAAAATTATCTCCCCCGAATGGGTTTTTTTTACTCTTACTCCCTCGCCGTGAAGTTGACCCGAACCCACCGTCCTTTCGTTCGTCATCTTTTAGATGAGTAAGCACAAAAGCGACTTTGGCGGACGGTTTCCTGCCATAGATCTGTAAGCTATTGAACGTCGGGTTGACTCTACTTTCAGCCTCTCCTAGGGTGTCCCTTTCTCCAGCCTGTCAGGATTACCCTTTAACTGGGCTCGCGATCCCAGCCCCCACTTCCTGAGTCGCGTACTATGCTAGAGATCGTCTCCTTTATTCCCCCCTTTATCGCTGTTTGTACCATGGAACCCTGGAAACTCAGCGCCTTGAACCCCAGACTTTCCGATCTCGCTAGTACCCTGTGTTGTACTGACATATTAGCTTACTAGTCCAAAATTATCTTCGTTCTTTTTCAATCACACTTGCTTTTGAGTTACGTTCCCTGCGGGCCTGAGTCCACGTGGACCCTTTGGGGTTTCTCCGCTGAACCGTTCATTTTTTTCTTAGTCTTTGCTGTTTTTCGCTTTTTCTCCAATTTGTTTCAAGCTCCGCCGGAGTATATTGCCAAAATTAACGTCTACTCCCGGGTAAGCCTTCCCGATTTCGTTACACGGTGTGGGGTCCCCTCACAGCATTTTGTTGTGGTTTGCTTTCCCTTTTCTTATTCATTATCCTTTTGTTGTTCTCTGATCTTTGAATTTTTTTTTAGCTCCAACCCCCCCCCCGGTAACCAGACTATCTGTCTTAATACACACGCCTTTCTTCCTGTAACGCCTCGCTACGCTTTTTTATGACCTTTTCCCCTGCCCCTTTCGCTGTGTGCTCCTGCTCCTAACCTTCAAAGTGTTTTTTTTGACCGACCCCCCCCCCAAGTGGCGAACGTCTAGTGCAAACCCCGTCCATAGGTGTCCTTTTTATTGCCCGCCCGGGCGACGCTTTTACTTTTCTTTCCGGCCATTTTTCTCCCTCCAGTGGGGACGTCCGCGAGCGCACCGCACATTTTTTAGCGTTTCCTTTTACATAGTGATCGACGAAAAGGCTGGGAACGTCGGCTCGGCTTCAGGGGATTTAGCCGCATTTCCCGCTCCCCATTTTTCTGAGTCTTTGGAGACATCGGTCATCCTGAGAGGGGGATGGTCTTTTCTATTCCAAGTTTTTTGGAACCTGTAGTCCCAGAACCCCTACACCTGAGTATCTTCGTTCTTTCACTGGTTATCAATCTCTTCCCGGTCTCGCCTCCGTTAAGTCCGCAAACCCTCCCTTTTTTGCTTTTCCGCCTCGTCATTCCTTTCTTAAATGGTATAGCTTCCAGGAGGATTTTTTGTGAGTTCTCCCCCCCCCCCCCATTCGTGCTGTTGGTTTCCCATATATTCTTGAAATACGTCGTCTCCGCCACCTACTTTTAACCCGGGGCGTGAGCACTCCAATCATGATTCAGAGTTTTCTTTTTTCTGGCCACCTCCCTAAGTACGTTCTAAAGCTCCCCCCTTCCTTGTCCCTAGTCTTCTTTTTCTATCCTGGCTAGATAGTCATTGGACTTTTTTTTCCTCTCCCGCTTTCCTCCCTCCACATAACAGGCTCTGGATTTATTTGGGCCTTCCAAACTCTTCCCGTCTCATCCGTCAACAAACTCCCCCAGACAAGTTTTTTCTCGGACTTTGTTGCGTTTCGACCGAGTTTAGGTACGATACTTTTTTGATTGTGTTCTCCCTTCTTTTTTAAGTCCGTTACGGTCCGCAAAGATTTTTTCGACCCATGATCTCTACTATAAAATGAGTCTTTTTCGCAACGGCCCCCAGTCTCTTCAATTCTGATAATAACCAATTAGTCCACAAGTATAATTCTTTTATAATGTCCTGTATCATAGTACTGTCCCTTCCTCGTTTTCCGGCCGTAGTAACCCTTGATAGTCTGTTTGCTTTAATTCCAGATAATGCTATGCCAAGGTTTCTTTAAGCCTCTCCCCCCCTTCCCTGCCCCTTTACAGTGACCTACTTCCCTAGTAACACAACCTTGACTTCCCCCGTGGGCAAGGACCCCTTGCAAAACAAGGATAGTTTGTTTCTTCATAATGTTTCCCGTTTTGCAGGATTTTTTTTCGAATTTTCCTTTTAATAGCCATGTTCTATATTATGTTACCTCCGTTGTTGTTTTTTTTCCAGACCTAGGTCATAAACGTAGCTTGAACTATTACCCCCTCCCCCTGCAAACCGGATGGCATTCTTTATAAACGCTTCCCCTTCCCTATAACCTCACCTTCCCCTTCCTTTTCAATAATTTGACTCGTATTAATTTGTCTGTTGTGCAGTAGAATTTGTCCCCCTCCGTTCTGCTTATCCCCCCTTTGGTCCAATTTAATTTTCCCCCAAAATTTTATTAGGACGCATCGAGTTAGCTTGACCTCACCTTCATCATGCCCCCCCATTTTTACACTACCCAACAGCCCTTCCTCCCCAAAACCCAACCTCTCCGTAACTCCACTAGTTACATATGCCACTACCTTTCCTACATCTACTTAACACCTTTTTTGAAAATTTATTTCATAACGTTTTCCCTTTCTTGGCTCCCTCTCGTGTTATCTTGCTTTTTGATTCTTCCCTCTTACCTTAGAAAACAGCTTCAGTTCCAGTCTCATTCCTTTCCACAATCCGCACATCTTGGTGGCAACCCAAGATATAGTGCCATTCTTCGACCCTCCCCTCCCTGCGCAGTTTCTTTTCTTGGTCTGAAACTTCTTTGGCTTTCCGTTTGGAGTCATGCTCGCGCACAAACGGGACTCCAATCCCAGTTTTATTGTTTCCTTTTTTTTCCGAACTTGCTTCTCCATTTCCGGCTGGGTTCCGACGTTCTCTACCGTATCGGTCCATTCGATACTTCGGAAGCTGGAAACCTACCAATTGATGATTAGTTGAACTACAACATTATTTCTTCCTCTTACCAGTTTTTCACACGTTGGTCCACCTAGTAAGTAATGTCGGCTTCTACTTCTCCATTTCTTAGAAAAAATATAGGACTGGGTGTTTTTTTAGCCACGATCCGCGGGGAAGTCTAACCCTTTATTTCGTATTTCTCTCCCCATTGATTACTCCACTTTCTTTTTTGTCCCATAGTAGAAAAGTACGGTAGCTATTAACGAAGGGACGAGTCAGTATCCAGATCCTTTTTTACAACTGTTCGAAAGAATGTCAACTTGGCCCTTACTTTTAGAGAATTCTCCTAGAAATCGAGAAGGTACCTCATCCATGCTTTCTCTTTCCCCCTGTCCGAAATTGTGGGTACACCTGAGGTCCTAACGGGCCTTTTAGCGAAAGCATTGTCCCTGTGTGTCAATTTTTCTTTTTTTCCAATCATTCTCTCTTTGAATCTTTGAACCACGTTAGACCTTCGTGTCCCCCTTTAGCCTCCCCCGAGTGACGCCCGTTTGGGCTTCTTCCGTGACTTGGCGGGGGTTTCCTCCGCGGTCTTGCCAAATTTTTTTTTTATCGCATTTCACTGGTTCCTATTCGCCCCCTGTTTTTTTTCCAAATTTTTTGTCCCTTTTCCGTTTTTTTAACAGCTAGCGCAGGAGTTAGATTGGACGCTTCATAAGTATACGCCAGGCCACCGGCCCCGGTTCCCGGGGTTGGCGTCTCCCTGCTTGTTTCTTTTTTTCTTCCCCCCCTTTTTTTTGTTGAGAGATTAAGAGATAGAACAACCCACCTTTGGTTTCTTTCCCCCGCGTTTGCACTCGGGCCGGCCCCCACTCCCTTTTCCCCTTGGTCTCCCGTACCTTTTTTACGCGTGTTCTAACCCGGATCCAAAAATTTTTCCTTTTTTTTCGAGAACACTCCTCTCTCATGAACCCTCCTTTGTTTTTTTTTCCTGAAACGGAACCAAACGTTTTTACCGTCGCTGCGGGTCCACACCTTTGTGACACGGCTCAGGCCCTTTGGGCACCTTTTCTCAACTTCTTGTCTCTTCTCTTCCTCCGTCTAGTTTTTTCCCTCGATCTCTATCACGCTTACCTCTAGACTTTTTTCACAGGGTACATAGATGAGCTCCCTAGACAATCCTGTCGGTGGCTTCTTCCCCCCCCCCCTACTTTCTTCCCATTTTTCCCCCAGCTTTTTAAGGAATTGCCCACTTCCCTCTTTTCCTTTTTATTTGGCGCCCAAGGTCGAGTCATTCCTTTTTGCCCCTTTGGATGGATCGCATGCCAGTGCGTCTTCCACAGGGTGTCCGACGACCTCTATTCTTTTTTTTCCTCGTACTGCGTATCAATAGCGTCCGCTCGGTTCTCCCTCTACCTCAAAATTCTGGTGGACTTCACGAACCTTATACATCTTCGCCGCAACGGTCGTAAACGCTTTTTTTTTGCTTTCGGCCCTTCACCGACACAACCCCCCATTTTTATCCTTGCGTTCTCATGAATTTTCTAGTCGGCCTCCGACAAGGTCACCCTTACTGCCTCCTACCAACCTCAACTGTGAACCTTGTATCCGGCTTTCTTCTGGTCATCATTCACCTTTCCTGGTCAGCTCCGCGGTCGTCCTAGTGAGTCAAAATTAAGAATTGGACCATCCTTTTCTCCAGCCGGTCAATGTGGCGTACCTCCTAACTTTCCCTCTGACCCCCCCCCATAACTTCCGGGCTTTTTTTTTCACGTTTGTTGTCCCCTGTCCCCTCCCCCCATCCCTAACACACAGCCCCCCAGACCATTTCCAGGTCCCCATTCTTGCTTCCCCCCGATTACAGGCTTATACTTTTTTCTTGTTAGATACTTTTTTTTTCAGTCACTCTCATTAAAGCGCAATCCCTGTTGCCTTTTCCAAGGACTTCCTCCCCACATAACCCGATATTCTTTCGCCCACCCATACCATTCATTATTATGTCCAATATGACCCCCCCCCCCTTCCACCTCCCCTGTTTGTAAAGTTGACCAATTTAGGAACTTTTCCAAGATGTGTGATTGTCAGTCTTATATTTGAATTGTCTAGGTGTTCGCATTCCTCTTTTAGATGTGTGATAATTAATCCTTTGAATAAGTCCCTTCTTTCCCTTTCCTTAAATACTTTCTTCCCATAAAATGGTATCAGAGTCTCCCAGTATTCCCCCAATTCTAGCTAACCTCAAATTAAATAACGGTTTATGATTCGTAAATGTATGCTGTGTCGACGGTTTTACTTTCTTCCAGCCCTACTTGGCCTGGCATCCTTATACCTTGATGTTGCGATACATCTACACGTGGT
>Ga0179593_1619128_pt1 | contig 12770 bp, 11 predicted proteins | sample CZODoug2_1_08_16_FD_185931 | JGI IMG/M metagenome (GOLD analysis project Ga0179593, IMG submission 185931) | Vadose zone soil fungal communities from Angelo Coast Range Reserve, California, USA - CZODoug2_1_08_16fungal (PacBio error correction) | ecosystem: Environmental > Terrestrial > Soil >... | reverse complement strand
CGTCACTTTTTCATCTTCAGGGTCCCCCCTCGTAGTCCAGCATGTCTCATTGCACCCGGCGCTATTTTTTTACCAACCGGGACTGCCTTTGTCACACCTCCTCCGGGAAGAGTCTTGCGTCCCCCCTTTGACAACTAGGTAGATCGCCTTTATAGTTTCTTGGCGGTATTTCATTTTTTTTTCGACCCCTTTTTCCACGCCGTCGGATCTCTGCGGCGGCGACGTTCACCACTTATTTTGGACGCAGGGGAACGCTTTCTTGGTTGGAGCTGACGTTTTTAGTGTAGTGCTTTTCTGCTTTTGAATCACACATGGCATTTTTTTGAATAGAAGATGGGAACGACGTTATCATTTCTCTCCCAACTTGGGTGCTTACTCCCCCTTTCCCCTGGCTGGCAGGGGAAACGTATATCTTTTTTTTTTCCCGGGAGCGTCTCGGGTGGGAAGTACCCTTTTTCAATATTTCGGAAGGGATTTTTTTTAAAGACCCCCCCCGTCCAGGGTAGTTCAGCCCCCCCCCTTCGTTAAATCCCGGTGGGTTACTGGATTTCTTTTTCCTAGCGTCCCCCCGGGTCCTTGGCCCCCCCCCGTTGGGAAGCTCTGGGTAAGTCGGTTTTTTTGGGGCGGTGTTTTTCCTCCTTTACGCTTCGCCCGCGGCTCCAAGGTTTCACTTGGCCCCTCCCCTCACCTCCCCCCCTGCGGTCGCACTTTTTGTTTATGGCCTACGCCAAACGACCCTTAAGTTTCTTTCCGATGTTCCGTCCTTTTGCCGGAAACCTGGTAATCCTCGGCAACTCGAGGATCCGCCTTTAGGAGGGATACGCCGTTTTTCATCTTTTGTTTTGTACTCTCGCTCAGTAAGGGTCCAAGAGAGTTTTGATATGACAACACCTCCCTTTTTTTCAAGTTTCCCCCCCCCAATACCTGAGGTCAGACCCCACCCTTTCCACTGTGCCCCAAAAACGGGACACCCCGTGGAGACCCGCCCCCCTGTGTTTCCCTCCCCGCCGGTCTACGACGGACCCTTTCCCCTTCTTTTGAGACAACGCGAGCAAAAGGCTTTTGTTTTCCCCCCTCCTTTTTTCCAGATTTCAATAGGGCTTCATTAGTGCACCCGGCTTTTGAATTTCTCCTCCCTCCGTGCCGACCCCTTCTCTTCGGCTGCCTTTCGGGTCCCTTTAACCACTTCTTCTGGTCCCCCTTCTTACTGCACTCCCTCCAGGTCAAGACCCTTTTTAAAGGAAAGTTTGGCTGGCGCGCCTTTCTACCCATTATCTTTTCCCCCCCTCTGTCTCTTTCCCCTCAGAAGGGGCATCCTAAGGGCGCTCCCCTTCTGGACTTTTTTACTGCACTGTTTTCCGTCCGTGTTCCACCTACTCCCCAACCATCACTTTTCCTTCAGTATTTATCTTTCCCGTCTTCCCACTGGGTGCCTAGGAGTTAATGCCAGTGGTCCCTGTTTTCTCGGTTCGGTGCTGGCCGTCACCTCATCTCTCCCCGCTGTCGTGACCTCCCTCCCCTCGTCATCTAAACCCAAGCCGCCTTCTCCCCACGTTTTCCTTCCCCCGAAAACCTTCCAACACCGCTACGCATTATTCTTTTTGTTTCGAGAGATTGTGAGCGGTGGTGTTCTCGTGTTTTTTTTCTTTTACGGATGAAAGTTTTTGGAGAACGGTGACCGGCTTTGTTCCCTTGGTTGGTGAGGCTGCTTCGCAGCGCTTTTTTTTTCGAGTTGATGGCTTCAATTTTGGACTCTTTGCAGCCACCGCTTCGTGCTCATGCCGGCGGCATGCGCACCTCCCCTAGTTGACCAGAGCGCCGGCTCTTTCTCTCAACGCACTGTTGTGTCCTTCCACGCGGTTCGTAGTGGTGCGTGTCTCCCTTCTTTTTTTTTTTTCGTGCAGACCACAGTACAAACGCTCACCCCTCCTTATCCTGTATGCAGTCGGCGGTTCCCCCAGGTGGCTTTTCTCTTTCCCCGTAGGAGGAACCCCTGACTTTACTCCTAACCTTGGACACCAGGTTTTTGACTTTTTTTCGAAGTTAAGAGGCCTGGAGGGCGTTGATTTTTCCAGTCCTCTCTTCTTCCCTTGTTGGCCTGGGCGGCTTTTTTTAAGTTTCCTTTCCTCTATGAGAGTTCTCAGAAAGAGTTTGTGTCGGATTTTCCCCCCCCCCCAGCCCCTTTTCGCGTTGGTCCAAGTTTCTTGTTTTCTTTTTCCAGGGCCGTAACCAACCTTTGTATTTGCTTGGGGTTTCAGGGGTCCCCTTTATGGGGTTGTTTATGACCCTTCTCCGATTTCCACCTCGCCGGCTGAGCGCGCAGTGTGGTATACGGCCCCCTTCATTTTTCAATTACCCTGCAGGAGGGCCAGTCCCAGTCCCCCTTCCCTCTTGAGGCGATACCTCCTGCAGAGGAGTTTTTTTCCAAGTTTGCCTCGCAGTGTCCTCCTGGTAGGTGCCGCCCCCGGTCCTCGCTTGGTCGTGAGATGAGGTCTTTTGTCTTTGCATCTTGGGTTGAGGACACCGAAGGGCGGGTTTAGGTAGGAAATTTGCCGTGGGCGGCTTTTAGCGCCTCCACCACCCCCCCCCCGCCCCGCCGAAAACTCTTCGCCCCTTACCCCTTCCACGGTGCCTTCCGGGGCCAGATGAACCCAACTCTCCCCACCGGGATCTTCGCCGACCGCCCATTTTCCCTTTGTGCCAAGGACGCGCCGACCAGGCCCTGAGCCTCTGACGTCTTAAGTCCCGCCACGACCTTCTTACCAAGTCCGAGCAGGTTTCGTCCCGGGTTGCCTCAGCCGGGAGTTGCTCCCGCCTCCCTTTCCCCTTACGTTAAGAAGACGACGGTCCCGGGTCTCTCGGTGGCTGTCCAATGGACAGGGCAAGACCTCCCTTTCTCAACCCGTCACGCCCATGTGTTTTTGCCTGGACTCCAGCGCTTTGTTGACGCCCCCCCTTTAAGTAGCCCCTTCCCGAACTTCTTTTGGCGAGAAACAGAGCCCGGCGTCCCATAACCCCCTCCGATAGGTGGAGCCTAACACTTTCTTTTTTAGTTTCCTCGCTCCATCCGTTCTTTTTTGTCTGACCTTGTGCATACTCGGCCGCCGCCCCATTTGAGACCGGCGGTCCCTCCCCCGTCCCGTTTTTCGATCCCCCACCCTGCGCTTTTTGGACTTTTGAATAAAGTTGCTTTTCTACTTCAACCCCCTTATAGTCCTTCCCCTTTTGAGGCCCGGAACTGGTCCGAGTCTTCCCGGCAAGGAAGAACGACTTTCTCCTCTCTTCCCCCATTCCCCCCTAGGTTTAGTGAGTCTCCATTCACCCAGGAGGTTGAAGCTTTCTCCCCTCAACTGCGCTCTCCCCTACCTTTTTTCACTGGGACCCATGCGTCCAGATCCAAATCCTACGTTTGTTCTTGAGAGAGTCACTTCCGACCCTGTCCTGGTTGCGTTCAGTTTGTTTTATGGTCTCTCCCCGCCTTGTGAAGGTCTGCGGCGTTTTCCTTGCCTCTGTAGAACGACCTCTGGCCTTTCCAGTTTTGTCCATCCACGTTGTTCCCCCCCCTGTTTCACGTTCAGGCCTCGCCTGAAGTTTCTTCCCCCCCCCTCCGGGTTTTGAAGTCAGCCTTGATCTTTCGGGACGTTTCCGGAAGTGGTGTCTCCACCCTTTCCTTAGACTTTTCTCCTGTTGCACACGTCCTCCGAGTTCACGGGAGGACCCAGCTCCCCTGTAATCTAGAGTTTCGCCCCCCATGAAGGTGTGGCGCCAAACTTCTCTTGTCTGCGCTTTGATCGCCATTATCTATCAGTCCCCTTTTTTTCAGAGGAGAGTTTCAATCTGGAGACACGGTTTCCCGCCCATGAGGGGGCCTTTTTTCTTTTGGAGATGGTCTTTTATCCGGAAGCCCCTTTCCACCACTTGCCCAATGTACTTCTGGTACCCCCCGAGTTTTAAATGATGCCTGGGAGAGTGCCGTACCCTGATGGAGAGTTTAAATCCCCGAATACGGGGTGCCTTTTTCGGCTGGGTCCGTCATATGTCTTCTATCGGCCTTTCAGCATTTAATGATAAAAGGCAACTAAGGGGGACCGGGGTGGAGTAGTTCGAATTACGGTTTTTTTTCCTTTCGTTTTTTTCCTTCTTACACCAACCGCTTGCTCTATGGCCGCACTTTTTTTTCCCCTTTTCAGGGGAGGGTGTTATCATGAGATTCGGTTAGCAAGAAGAACGTTCACGGGACCCCCCTGCCTATGCGGTAGCCCCAGTTTTATTTCCCCTCCCCTTCAAAACAGAAATACCTTACCAGGAACGCGGTCCGGGGGCCTGACCCCCCCCGTGCATCCGTCCACGACGAGGCCTTCGCCTCTTTTTTGGGATAGAAGTAATCTCCCGGGTAATCCCGCGGCTCTAAGGCTTGAAACCGCTCTTCTTTCACTATTACCCACACTGCGCGACAAGCGGGCTAGTTCCTCAGCCTTTTTTTCTTTCCCCAACCAAACCCTGCCCCCCCGTTTTACAAAAGGGTTACGCAAAGCCCAACCCCTTTGGGGGTTCATGCCTCTATACATTGGGGGCGCAGCCCCTCTGGGACCAATCCGTCTCCCTTTTTTCCAGGTGTTTTACCATGCCGCCCTCCCTCTTCTTTTCCTCAGTGCTGTGCTGTCGCCGAAAGGAAACAAACTGCTCCCTCTTTTTCTTCGTTATCACCGCCCTCCGGCCTCGAGACTGCCCGTCGTTCCCTTCACCTGGTTGGTCCCCCGGTCCTTTTTTTTTGTGTTGGGCGGCCTTTGGAATCTCCCCCTCTTGAACATCCCGATGTAGGACGGTTAAATGAATCCTCCCTTGGAGACCGTCTTTTTTTTAGGAGGGCTGAAGCGCCCTTGGTTTCCCTCGTCCAAACCCCCCGAAAAATAGTCCAAACCATTTTTTTTGATCTTCCCATCTGCCTTTGACTCAGCCCACCACCATCTCCTGTTTTTTGAGGGGGTAGCTCCCCAGCACCTTCGCGTTTTTTGTTTTCCCGGTACAGGCCATAACAATCCCCCTTTCTCGAAATCCACTCCCTCACAGTAGCACGCCCCCTTCCAAACCCCCTTCAAAGTAGACCAAAGGCCCCCCTTCTGTACTCTCCCATCCTTTCCACACAACTCTCCCTCTTTCAATAATCCTCCTTTTTTCCTTTAGATGGCACCTTCGCGTTTCGTTTTTTTAGAACGAAAGGGCCCGGGGGGAGCCGGTGACCGTTTTTGCGTTGACTGTTTTTGGGTGGCGGGCGGTGTTGTAGTAGTTTTTGTCGCCTGGATTCCTTGGTAGAAGGATGATCGTTACACTGTCCGGTGGGCCCCTTCTTTCCAAGACCAGGAAAGGGCTTCTTCTTCCTGGCTTATCTCATTCAATCGTCCACGTACTTTTTTCCCGTTTTTTGCCCCTTCCGATGAAAATCTAATCCCTGGCTTCCAGGATTAAGAGGTTGGCGATTTTATTCCTCCAAGCGCGGATTTTCAGCGCTACCCCAAAGCCCCCTCCTTTTCTAGCCCTAGATTATGACCTTTGGTTCTCCAGTTCCGACACTTTGGATTGAACATAAGATCTTCCCCCCTAGAAGAAAAGCCCAGGGCCTTCCCATTTTTTTCCCTTTAGGTTCCAGTGCAGGCCCTAGGTGCCTTTTCTTTACCGAATGAATCCCCTCAGGAGACTAAAGGTGCTTTCTTTGCGGCGGAGGTAGAAGCCACGCGATGGCTATTTCACCCGAGGTAAGATTCCTTTTTTTTTTTGGCACAAAAGTTTTGGCCGGTGTACCCCCACGTTTTCGATTTTTGTGCGCCCCCACTTAGGAAGACCCCCCCCCCCCGGGTTAGGCTTTTTTCCCTTTGGCTTTGATGGTTTAAATCTTTTTCTTGCCGTTTCGTGAGTTTTGTGCTGACCCACTTTCTTTTAGGGAACCTTTTCCTTTTTTTTTAGAATTGTTTTCCTATCGGACACTACCCTTTTTCCTTCCTTAAGGTGGTTTAAGCCTCCCAGGAATTCCAGAGTCCCCCCTTCTTTCCCTAGGACTTTTCTGCCCCTGTTGCAAGTGCCTCTCTTTTTTCCGAGGATGATGGAGGGTGCCGATTTCCCAGTTTTTTCCCCTGTTGCAGTGTTTTTGCAGATGATCTTGGTCTTTTCTTTCCCTGTCCAGTGAGGACGAAGGGTGTCGGCGGCAAGTACCGGGCGGAGGGCGGCCGGGATTACTGAACCTCCAACACCGCCCCTACCTCAGTCTAGCCAGCCACTTCAAGGTGTCACTCTTTTTTTCACGATACAAACTGATCTTCGCAGACCTCCCTCAATTGAAATTTGGGAGGTGAACAGACAAGTCTTTGAGAAGAAGTGAACCATCCCCTGCAACTAACCCGACCTCGCCCTTCTGACTCCCCCCCATTGCCCGCCAGGGGATTGAGCACACCCTTTTTTTTTTTCCTTCGAATAAGCGGAAGACCTCTTTTCCATTTTGTAGAGGATTGCCTTATGGACCCGGAAAGTTCGTTCCGACCTCCCTTCGCCAGTCAACGCCCCCCCCTGTTGCGCAGCCCGACGCTTTTCAAGTTTCTGATACGTTTTCCTCCTCGCGTGGCGACGTCGTGTCCTTCCCCCTTCGTTCTCCCGGCGACCATACCACCTGGCCACCGAATACGGTGGGACTTTCCAAACTTCGTGTCGTGCCCCTTCTATTCCCCCTCCTCTGGTGCTGGCCGTACCGTGCGCGGGTTGTCCAAGGTTACCGGGCGACATTTTTTGCTTTACCACCCCTGCCTGGCTTTTGGCCGGCACTTGTGGAAAGTTCTTTTAAGTCAACCCGAATTCCATCAGGTTTCGAGGCCACTTCCTGCGTCTTTCCCGAAGGCCTGGAAGGCCCCCCTGTCACGTGGTTACTTGAAGTCGTGGCTCGGCCCCCCCCCAGAGACTTGCTCATTTTTCCAGACTACCAACGGGGACTCTTTTATAAAACGCGAGCCCGCCCGCATTGCCGGGCCCTCTCCATCTCTTATCTTTTCCGTTCTAGGGGTTTTTTTTTTCCGATAGAGGAACTCCCCGATTTTGACCCACGTTCATGAGGTCGTGTCTACGGCGTAGCGATGAAGTATGATCCCCCCTCTCCCGTCAGAATTTTTTTCCTTGATTCGAAAGTTTCTTCAGTGACGGTGTGCTCCGTAGTTTTTCCCCCTTCAATATCAGAAGACCTTGAACTAACCCTACGTGTTCCCAGGTTTGAAGGAGCCAATTGATCGTCCACGGGCGTTCACCCCTTCAGGAAGGGTTCTCTTACACGATTTAGCCGTACCGGCCCTTGCCTCCGCCTTTAGGTTAACACGGCCCCCAGCGCCTTAGGGAATTCTGCAGATTTGGATCCCACCTACAAAGTTCTTTTCGATTTTATAGTTATTGCGTTTTTCTTGTTTCCTTTTTCCTTCCCTGTCTAGACAACCCCCTCCCCCCCCAGTCGCCACGATTAGTTCCCGTATCCTTTCAAGATTGGCTCTTCCCTCACACATCGGTGTGGGGGGTTTGGGGGAGTTTTTTTGGCGGGGGGCTTTTTTTTGGGTTTTTGTTTTTTTTGTGTGGCGGGGTGAGATGTTATAGTAATGGAGTTTTTAGAGGAATCGCTTCCCTACCCCCGGTGGTCATACTACGATCGGTTAAACCCCTCATGTGATCATTTTATTTCTACCGTACACGGCTATCCGCTGGGACATTTATCTAGGGGAAAATTAGAAGGGAGCGGTGATTTTATTCTTCTCGGGACTTGGCGGCACAGCCTTTTTTCACAGACCCCCCCTTTTCCTTTGGGACTTTGGTCTTTTCCAGATACGGTGGGGCAATTCTTGTCATGCACTGTATGTGTTAAGAGGACTGTCTTCAGTAGTGTTAGGTTGCGGTTTTGTTTGCCCCCAATTCCCGATTATTACCGTCCCTCAAGCCGAAAGGGACCTTAATCCCCCTAACGCCAGGTCCTACCCCCTGGCGTGATTCGCCGCCAAGGCAAATTCCCCTTCAAGATGGTTGTAAGGGTGTCGCTAACCCTCCAGGGCATATTCCTCCCCTGAGGCAATCACCCCGAATAAAATGGCCCTTCTCCGTCATCTTATTGTTCCTTTGTAGGACCGTCCTTCTTAATAAGTTCAGGCGGTTTCTATTCCACCTTTTCGCATCCCGGGGCTAGTTACCTCCACAGTACCTGTGTCAAACCACGCCCCTTTCCCCTTGGAAAAAACCTTTGACCAAAAGCATTCTAACTTTTTTTGGGTACGGCCCCGCGCTATTATGGTTTTTTTCTGCTAGTTCCAACGAGCTCCCGTTGCTGCCCCGCGAAGCTTGACTTTTCATCGGCCTTTTTCATTCTTACAATACATTTCGCATTCCCCTCCCCCAGTGAGCGACCCAGGCCGGCTGTGGCTTTTCGCAAATCCCCCTACGGGCGTGTCCTGGGCGATGCCGCCCGCCCCTCCCCAATTGTGGCCCCCCGTTTTGGGGCTTTGTTTGGTTTGGACCCGATGGTCCTTTCTCGGTTGCCCCCACGCTGTGGTTTTGATACGTTTTTCTGGGACTTTTTCGAGGAGAACCGTCGGATGCGGCGGGTTTTGCTTTTAGAAAGAAGCTCTTGGCAGAAACGAACCACTACTGCAACTTTTATGATCCAGCCTTTAAACCATATGAGAGGTCTCCTCCCGTTAATTCCACCATCTAATTTTCCCCTTTATTCATGTAGCTCGGCCCGGTCCACCTTTTTTAGACCTTTTTTTTCCCCTTGGTGATGTGTTTCCGTCAGCCAATGAACCATCCTCTCCCCCCCTTGCCGCCGACCACCCCTGAACCCTCCCTCCCAGCCAACCCACCCCAACCGGTAAACCCCCCTGTTATTTCTCCCCCCCGGACGGTGTCTCCAAGACCCTTAACTTTTCCCCTTATATTTACCTCCATAATCTTGTTGAGATTTTTTTGAGCAGGTGATGGTCGTGTTTTTGTGTATCCCCCTCCCCTTCTGCAATGGGTTGATCCCTTTTTGACTTTGTTGGTTGGGACCGGAGTGTTTTTTTTTTTTTTGTGTGGTTTTGTATACCTTCTCGGGGAGAGATTGCCTTCTGTTTTTTACCCTGGAAATCGACCCTTTTGTTCCTTTCCTCCCTTGCCAGGAACTTTTCCCCCTCGGCCCCGTTTTTATATGGGCTGCCGCACGGTGCTGAGCCGACCGGGTGAACCTTCGCGAGTTGTCTTTCTTTCGGGGAGCTGCAGTTTATGTGCATACCGTCAAGACAGCCCATCCCGATCTTTCTGCGCCCATGGTACCCTGTGTTAATTCAGCCGTGTAGTGATCTTAAAGCCCGGAGGCCTTACGGAACACAATTTCACACTTTCCAGGTTCAACAACAAAAACCACACCCCAACCCCCCCCACCCACCACAAACCCACACCCCCCCCCCACCCACCCACCCCCCCCCACCCCCCCACCCCCCCCCCCCCCAACAACCCCCCCCCACCCCCCCCCCCCCCCCCCCCCACCACCACCCCCCACCACCCCCCCCCCCCCCCCAACCCCCCCCCCCCCCACACCACCGGTTTGTGACCTGGAGGCTTGAAGGTCTTTTTCCTTTTTAGGTGCTGTGGACAGCTCACTGGTCTGGTCATCTTTTTTTCCCCCGCCACGCCGGATGGCCCTATTCATTTTGGGCAAAGTTCGCTGTACCCACAGCGGTCTTTTTTTCCCTTTTTAAAAGATCTGGCGGTGAACCCCCGGTCGGCACGCTTCCTTCCCCCCCCACACGGCGGTTTGCTTTGGGTTCCTGGTAACTTGGTTGGGGGTTGGGGGGTTGTTGTTTCGTGGGTTTTCTGACCCAGGTATGAGGGAACTATTTTTTCTCTTTTTTCAGTTGTTGGTACGTCACTAATCACCTTCCTTAAGTTTGCTCCCATGAACCGGCATATCTACTGAAGCGATAACTACCGGGCTAGGTTTTTAGCCTCGTCGGTGATGACTGCTTTTCAGCCCCCGATTTCACCCAGCGGGGAGTGGACTTGCGAGTTTTCTTTTCGACATCCTCCCCCGGGGGACGTACGGTCCTGTTTGCCTTTGGGCTCCGGTTCTAGGCCCTTCCCTTCAACTCTGAAATAGCCCCCCGCGACAACCCCGCCAGAATTTCCCCATTACGAGCACCTTCCCCGCCTGCCCTTTGGGTTTTGTGTTCCCCCCTTTTCCAGTTTTTTTAACTACCCCCCCCTTTCTTCCCCAGATCGTCGCCGACCCTGCCCCCCCTCTTTTTTCGAACCCCCGCGGCCGCCAGGAACCCCCCGTTCCGAAGACTAGTTATTACAGCAACCGCCCTGGGTTAACCCCAGAAAGACCCTTTGGGGGAAGTCCCGCCCCGTAGGTAGAAGTTGAGGACTTGCAGTTTCAGTTCGTGATTAAGGGGTTTGGCTAACGTGTCCTTTCCGAAAGACCGTTTAGAGGACCCCTCCATCATGGCGTTTTTTTAAACTCCGCCAGCGCTGGCCGCGTCCATTCAGTGCTTTCCTACGGCACTTTTTTTCTCTGAAAGGCATGCCCGGAGACCCTCCCCCCCTCCAAACGCTTAACGGTTTTTCCCGTCATTTTTCTTTACAAACCATAGCACTCAACTTTCGATGGCTGGCCCCTTCTACGCGGGTGTCCCTTGTCCCGGGCGCTCCTTTTGGGGTTTCCCGAGACCAATTTTGAGAAGGCCCTGGTGACAGATCCCGGAGTCCCTTAACTGACTTTATTAACTTAAATGGGCAGGCCATGATCGGAACGGTTTCTCCCCCAATGACCACCACCCCCCCCCCCCCCCCCCCCCCCCCCCCCCCCCCGTCCATGGAGCCCCAGTACGGCCGAGCTTTCGTTCTCCTCGGGCACACCTGACTTTTCGCATGCCTTCCCCAGCGTCCGATCGCATCATCTTCGAGATCGTCCGGCGAACTTTGTTTCCTTTCTTCTTCTTTTCCTGTTGTTTTTTGCTAGCTAAATTTTCCGTGCATGCTTCTTGTTCCTCCCAGTGGTAGGCGATCGTTCCTGCCTTTTGCGTTTTGCGACCACCCCTGGCCCTCTCTCCCGACGTAGGACGCTCCCCTTTACCAACGGAAGTTTGTTAGTTAACAGTTTATCATGCCGACTCACACCCCCCCCTGGGGACAACCTATTTTTTTTTTCCAGGAGCGGTCTTGAAAGTAATGATCTATTTTAAGGGACCCCAACGCAGGAAAGGGCCCACACCCACTCATCCCGAATAGTACTTGTTGCCACCCCGGAGAGGCCCAGTTTAAGGCCCGCACCCATGAGAGGCCGTGAAATTGTTCTTCACGACAACGACGGGTAGAGTCCTCCACCTTCGAGTTCTACCTCTTGGTCTCCCCTTTTTTTCGCAAGTTTCTCAAAAGCCCGTCTGACTTATGGGGACGTGAACTTATGTTCCTTTCCAGAACCATAGGGGGCGGTTATATGTTGCTCATTCGCCTGCCGAGGCCCCTCCTCCAAATGGCCCCCCTAGTCTGGGAAATTTGTCCTTTCCTCAGGGGTTGTTTTTTCAATTTCCCTGCTGGATCTGAAACTCCCCCTTTTTATATTAGTTAAAGGACGTTAGAGAGGGTGAGGGAGCCCCCATACTTGGACTTTTAAGGAGTATGTTAGACCCCCCCATGTAAGGGTGAGTGGATCTTTGAAGCTAAGGTGGTTAATCGGTGTAGGTTTTCAACGTGGCCCTTTTTAATTGACTTCTTATCTTAGTTCTTTTTAGGAGGCTTCCCGTTTTTGTGCTTTTAAAGTGCTACCTTTTCCCTCCCTTTAACTTGTTCCCGCCTCACAGCAAGGTTAGCCTTTTTAGGTTCCCCAGCCGCACAAAAAGCCTCTCCACTCGAACTGGTACCTGGTTGCTCCCCCCAGGTCTTCCCTCCCAGGACCCCCTCCTTATTTCCCCTCCCCCTGGAGGATCGCCGTAAACTTCCCGTTTTTGAGATGCCCTCCGGCATTACGTATTTATTTCGCGTTTAGATCTCCTGCGAGGCTCCGATTTCCTTTACCCCCCTCTACTCACACCCAACAAGAAACGGCAAACCCTGTACCCTTTTTTTGAACGTTTTCCATAACCTGTTTTTTACTGGTCCTCCTTCCTTACATAATGGAAGGTCTTCATAATTCCTTTCCCCCCGATCTACAAAGTGGGCTTTTTTCAATGTCTCTTCTCTGGCGTTCCTAGCATCAGTCTTTGAAATTCCCGAAACGTGAGCTCTTGCTTCCCCACCAACGGGGCGCTCTCCTTCCGCCTCCCTTTTCCCCCCAACATTGGTGGCCAAAGGCACTTTTTTTTTTTAGAGCATGGCAGCCTTTTGAAGATCTTGCCCACGCATGTCGGACCTTGGCGCCTTTTTTCTTCCCCCCTTTTGGACCGACCGTCGGATGGGAGTGTTCTTTTTTTTTTAAGGGTCTGCACCCGCCTTTCCCCTTCCCTGCCCCCACCCCCAATTGTCGACTTCCCTCCCCCCCCTTCACACAGGTAGGGGCATTCGGACCCCGGCCCTTCCCTTGGAGGCGTTCATGCAGCTCATTGCCGATTTTCTCCCCCCTTGTTGGTGCTGATTTGTCCCGGCCCCCTGTGAACAGCATCCTCATTTTTTTTTTTTTTTTTCTTTTAAGACCCCCACAGAACTACCCCAACCCCCACGTCCCCCTGTAAAAAGAGGGTCACGGGGTTTAGCCTCCCCTACGACCCCCCCCATACCTCGAA
>Ga0179593_1463626_pt1 | contig 12770 bp, 17 predicted proteins | sample CZODoug2_1_08_16_FD_185931 | JGI IMG/M metagenome (GOLD analysis project Ga0179593, IMG submission 185931) | Vadose zone soil fungal communities from Angelo Coast Range Reserve, California, USA - CZODoug2_1_08_16fungal (PacBio error correction) | ecosystem: Environmental > Terrestrial > Soil >... | reverse complement strand
CCTACGCGTTGAGTCTAGGTCCTCTTCAGAGTTCACTTTGAAGGTGGCAAATAGCTGCCTGGCGATAGCCTCACCCTTCTTTTTTCCTCCCCAGGACCGGATGGATCGATACCTCTCTTTCCTGAGCTTTTCCCCTCATAAGACAGCGAGAAACGTTTACGCGGTGGCGATTACCTCCCGGACTCTTTGATGGATTGGAGGAGTTCTGGCAAGAGACTTCTCTGCTCTTCCCTTTCGTTGCGTGGATGCAGAGCCCCCCGGAAGAAGGGAATGTTTTTTTTCGTATCGCATGCTATTTTTCCCCCTCCCCCCTGCCTAGGGACGATGTTGATTTCGCTCTTCTTTTATCCTTTTTTAATTGCGCAGCGACCCTCGTCTGCTTCCCCCTTGACAAGGATTTCTCGCCGTTCTCTTATTCGACAACCACGCGACGTGGAGATGACCTCTCTCTTAATGCGATACCCATCGTCTGAGTCTTTTTTTTCGTTACTTCCAGATAAGGTGATGTGCCTTGTCTGCATTGACTCGTGGCACAAATACGGACCTGGGTTATCTCGATAGGAGTTGCGTGAATTCCAGTCAGGCTAGGATTTCAAGAGGATACTTCAGTCTTCTCTTTATGCCTAGCTTCTTTCATGAGTTTGCGTCCGCCCTGACTGATTGATTGAGTTACGATTTACCCCCCCCCCTCCCCAGAGATTATCGACGTCGTGCACTGGTTTGAGGTGACTGAAGAGACTTTTTCGGCCTCCTTTTTTGTTCATCTCCGATTTTCAGATTTTGCCGGCGGACTTTTAGGTGCGTCCTCACGCTCACCAGGAGCCTTGCTGCCGGGGCAAGCCCTACCCGAGGATGTGAGAAGATTTCCTTTGTCCTCAGATTCGGGGCAACATTTTCCACCTCCTTCGGAGAACACGGTTTTTTCCTCTGCCACCCCGTCGACATTTTTTCTCTTGCAAGAGGAGCGTCCTGAATACCGTCTCCTAGGTGAAGCACTTCTGCAATTCTATTTGAATGTTTTGAATGGCCTCGCGCCCCCTTGTTTATCTCCTGCCACACTAGAGGCGTTACAAGACCCTCCCCCCTGAGTCGAAGGGATTTTCACCGCCGGAATTCTTATTCGCGATCTCGCGGGTCCCAAACGGCCGGATCCCGGCGATCGTTTGATTTGACCTTTCAATTTGTCTTTTTTTTTTTGAAAGTCCACCCCTCCGATCATCGCGGCGCTGGGAGGATTCGACCACTTTTGGGCTTTTAGCAGCGAGACATCTATTCTTGCCTTTTTTGACCTTTTGTCGCAAGTGTCGCTTTCTCCCCCCCGTTTTTTCCCAAAGAAATCGATTGATTACTGCTTTGCCTTCTTTATCCTCCATTTCCCGGGTCTCATGAGTGATCGTGTGCTTGTCTGCATACGTTTTGAACTTTCCCCTTAATCCCCTACCGTGATTCAGAATTTCGCGCCTATCCCCCCCCACTTGAATTCTGGCCTCAATCTAGTTTTTTTGGCTTGTGCCAGAAGATAACCTGCCAGGAAGTCCCCTTCTCCTCTTTTTGATCGATAAGACATACTCCTCATAGTGTATTATGTATTTTCTGACCTCCGTGCTGACCCCCATAATGAGCGTTTTTTCACTTTTTAGAGCGGCGGCGGTGATTCTTTTTCTTCTCATCGTAATTTCCACCTCTTTAAGGCCCCTCAGAAGACCAGTGACTCCACCTCTCACCTAGACGAAGACTGGGACGATACTTGATATACATCTTTCCCCAAACCGTAGAGGAAGACTTTCGTGAAGAGGAGACCCGAAAGGGATGCGTCCCATCCGCTCCTTTCCCCCTAGACCATCTATATAGGCGCCTTAGGCGAAAGATAGGTTCTCTTCTTTCCCTCCCCTCATAACCATGGGAGTAAAGCTTTATGATTAGATCCAGCTGATCTTCTACCCCTTTATGATGACATCTCCGCTCCACAAGCGCTTCCCCCGAGGACCCTATTCCGTTAGAAACCAATCCCCCATCCCTTGTTGAACTTCCTCTGTACCATGAAACGGTTCCCATGTCTTTTGGAATCTTCCCCCCCCTGCCCAGTTTAGAGTGCTTCCACCACTACAGTTTTTTTCTCTCCGTCCTCTTCCCCGGAAGAGGTCCCGTACCCCTCTAACAGGCGTTCCTGGAAAGAGTGTCAACCATCTCCCGTTTGAGATCAACCTTCAAAAATATACAGCGCCTGTCCCAAAGGCTCGGCCTGGTACCTGGGATAAACCAGTCCACCCTTTTTTGGACCCCTTAACGCCACGTCTGATTCCCGATACTTTCGTCCCAAGCGACTGCGACCTCTTTTTAAATTTGGCCTTCGTGTAATAGTTATCTTGTTATTACATGCTTCCTTCCCCTCGGATTAGAAGGTAACGTACGGGGTAACTTACCCGCTCCACTTTTTATTCGTAAGCTATTTTTGATCTGTCGTGTAACCCTTATCTTTCTTCAATTCCTCACTTTGTCCGAAAAGTTGCCGGTCGAGCCCCGATGTCTTTACTCTCATCCCCCTTTTTCTTCTGACCTGAGCGTCGAGGCTGACGAATAGCGATCTTTGTGTGACCTTCTTTCTGGCACTTGTCCCACCCCTTCCTGTGAGTGCCCTGCTGCGGCACTTGAGACGTTCTTGGACTTTTGTTGGTATTCAGCTTCCCCGCCCCGCCTTCGTACTTCGTATGACTTTCCTCGATTATCCGGTCCGTGAAACATTTGAGTCTCATTCGTGCGACTACCAAGTGAAAAACGCTCCATCCCTCCTCTCTCAGAAACACTTGGCAAAGGACCCCAAATGTTCCTTCACCTTATTGCATCCTCTGACCCCCCCCCCCTCCAGTCAGCTCGATGGTTTTTCATGCTCCCCTCCTCCGCCGGCAAAGAGAGCGCCGCCCCCCTTTCTAAACATAACCCATTAATTTTTTTTTTTCGATCCCCTCCCCCCCTTGATCAGCGGCTGTGCCCCCCATCCCATGTGCTCGCTTCCCGAAGACGAGAGTGCATAATCTGTTTGGGTTTCCCCTGCGCGCATTGTACAGAGGTTCTGACAAATCTTCCTGCTTCATTTTTTTCATACCCGTTCCGAGACGTTACAAATATCGCCATGTGAACATCTTTTCCCTACTCTCCATGTCTGAAAGTGATCTTTTTTTCTTCCCTCACCCCTCTTAGCTTTCGCGCCTTTGAGCTGTCGTTAATGCGTTCTTTCCCTTTATGGGGACAAGGCCCAGCTGAAATCCAGTGCTCAGACTCCCTTTCAGATAACCGGGCTCCTGTCGTTCCGCGACGTTTTAAGAATATGAGTGCATCACAACAACCAATTACCCCTTTCTGAAGGTCAGAACGAGTATTACATTCACCGAATTTTAGTTTCACTGGGTCTCCCCCCCTCCTTCTTTCTTTAAACGAGACTTGCAACTTCCCTCCGCCACTCTTTCTACCACTCGGCAGCCTTTTCGCGCCTTCCGTCGCAGCGGACCTCTACCATTTTTTTTTTTTTTAATCTACGAATATTAGACCCTGCACAATTCTACCCCTTTTCTTATCCCTTAGGGCACCTTATACAGCTTTTTTTCCTTTTCCTTCGGATGCATCCCTGACTTTTTCAGCCAGTACTTTAAAGAACCAACCGCGCCACCCTTTCGAGCTTCTTTCTGGGCAGGGCTTCCCTTCCACCGACCGGTCAGTAGGTAGAAGCACAGTAGGGTTAACCCCTTTTTTTTCCCTCAGGGAATGCTCAACAGACTTGCTTTTCCCCTTTTTTTTCCTTTTTTTTTTTTTTCTTTGAGTGCCCCCTTGCCTTCAACCCATCTATGGTCACTTTTTCTCCCCTTTTTCCCCGCCTCGCCGTCATTCAACACGGACAAAGCCCCACTCCCCTGGCGTGGCTGTTCGCGGGGTGTGTCGCTGGACATGTAAATTTCCCCATGTTGTATTGCGGCAGTCCGTGTTCCGATCTGTTATTTGACCAATCTCCCCTCTCCTACCTCGTCATCCCTTCCGATGCCCTTCTCAACGTGAATGTGTGCGCAAGTGCTACGAGATTCCTCTTTCATTCCTCCTCGAAACCTTCCTCCTAAAGTCGTTGTTTCAGAGATTTTGGGCGTTCGTCATCAGTCCCCCCTTCGTTTAGGTTTTTGCATACTATTGAGCACTCCCTGATCCTCGATTCACTTTTCTTTCCCTATCTCTATTTTGAATAAGAACGTCTTTTTGTTGGATTTTATAAACAGGCCCAGCCGGCTCCCTCGTCTTTGAGGCTTTCTAAAAGATGTGGCCCCACCCTCCTCCCTTCACGGTGTTCTTTTTCCCTTAGCAACCCTACTCTCCCAACCCAAACTAGCCCCTTGCGGCAGTTAATCGTAGTTAATTTGACCGAGATCGCGGCTTCCACACGGGGGCTCTTTCCAAACCTCTTCCCCCCGCCAATGGCGTTCCGTTACCCCCGAAGGAAAGCGAAATCCTTCTTGGGATCGTCGATGGACCACGCCCCAAGCCTCCACTCACTTCTCATCCAAAAAGAATGCCAAGGTCCACTAACTCCCAGCTCCCACAGCCCTCCCCTCCAGTTTTTTACGAAGAGCGTGTATAGAGTGTCGGTTCTGGTTTCTTCTTGTTCAACAATTGAAACCCACAATTGTAATTTAGCCATCCCGTGTTTCCCCCCCCTACTCACACTCCTTCTCTCTTTTTGAGGGGAATGCTACTAGCGAAAAACCCAGTCCAAATGTGCGCTACGATTCCCTTCGGGTTTTTCAAATGATCTCCATTTGAGCAAAGACATCCTTTTGCCCTTCTTCAATTCTCCTTCCCCCCCCAAACATCCTGACTTTAATAATCAGTCTTACAATTGCCCCCCCCAGTAGCTCGCGATTGTGTAGCATCATTATTTCTCAAACGCTTTTTCGCCGTTTCCCGTCTCTCTGAGGTCCCCGAATTTGGTCGAAATGTTTTCTCTCCATTTTTTCCGGTCTCCTTTTACAGTATTTCCCTGAACGACTTTGTCGCTCTACCCCCCCAGTCGCCAGGCCATTCTTTGCCTCCCCAACGCTTCGACCGCATACCTATTTTTGCGGCGTTGTTTGCCTATCGGATGCACCCTCTAGTTGCCCAAAGCGAGCCCTGTATTTTTCCATAGCTTTTGGACTACCGTTCCCCTTTAAAGCCTTTTTTCTCGAGAAACGGAAATCTTGATTCCTTTCTTCAAGACAAAACCCGGGCCTAACGCAAGACAATAGCGATTTTTTTTAGCCGATCACCCTTTTCTATGGACCCTTTAGTGGCGATAGGATTTAAATTCGCTCTGTCTCCTTTTACGCTTGATCCCCAGTGACCCTTCATATTGCCAGAAGTTTGTCACCCTATTTCGCTCCTCTTTACCTCAAAAAGATGTTATCCCCACGCGCTTGTCCCCCCTGAGAGCCCTCACCCAACCTGACAAATGGATCTCTTTCTTACATAGACAAACACTACCTTTCCTTGAGTTCCAGCTTTTGAGATGATTTCGGCGCGCGTGAATAGTAGATTTTTCTTCCCCTTTGTGACCATTTCTTCCTCTGGTGTGCAGCGAATGATCTTTTGAGTTCACTTTTTGTTTTTCCTTTTTTTTGTGTTCCCGTCCGCATTGAGGGCGGGCAGTGTGCGCGTTCTTTGTAAGTAGCGCCCGATCCTTAGGTCCTCCAGAAACGCAATTTGCCCCGTTAGATGCGGAAGCATCTTCGACCACGCTCCCCTCCTCGGATGTTCCCCTCTTTCCCCTTATAAAAACCCAAGAACTTCAAGAAAGACACATTAGACGAGCGGTCAAGGCGGAGGGAACAGGAAACCCATTTGCCGACTTGACACACCAAGGATCTTTTGAATCGGACTTCGGTTTCCCGGTTAATAACTTTGTCTGCGGGGTTCGGGCTCGCCCTGGGGGCTGGGGGGTAGTTCCGGTGGTGTCAGGTGTTTAACGTCCAATCCCCATAGATAGTAATTGTGACGTTACCCCGACATCGCGATTCTTCGCGCGCAAGGCTTTCCAGCGCCTCACGCCGCTTTTCGATTCGACAGGTGAGAAAACCGTTCCCGCCTACCGTTCTTTTCAGCAACGCCTGTCCACCCCATTTTTAACTAACCAGTCGCCCCCGCTTTCGCGAAAAATCTTTAGATTTTCCCTTCCCCCTGACTTCCCCCCTTGGGACTTAGAATCCCCTAGTCGTTCCGCATTACCTTAACCCTAGAAAGAATTCACCTAACGGCCAAGCGTGGGTATGACTTCCTCCATTTTTGCTTGGCCCGTACGTCTCCGACTTGGCGTTCCCCCCCCCCGACGTTCCTGTGACCCCGCCTCTTTGAGCGCCGGGGTTTTCTTTTCGAGTTTGTCGGTATCGCGGTGAAGGTTTTAGATCACCGACATGCCCCCCTGTTGTTGTCCCCCCATCTTGCCGGCCCGATCGGTCAGTCGTTCGACTTAGCACCCAGTTACGTCATTACTATCCTTCCCAACCGAGTTTCTGCATGCTCGAACTTCTTTCTGACGAATCCCTAGCTCTTATGTTGGCCAGCGTCGGCACCATCACGAGATTGTTTATCTTCGCGCCTGCCTAAATGCGAGCGGTCCTTTCTGGTGGTTTTTTTTCGTTACTGAAGTTTCCTACGTTCTTAAGGGCCGTCCCCCTCATCCCGCGCCAATCGCGATAAACGCACTGACTCCCCCTCTTTTTTTATAGAGGCCCCCACACTGGCGACTACCGCGCCTATTCGATATTTGTAGCTCTCAAATTCCTGCAGCAGAACTTACCGCCGTTGACGCCGAGATTTACACGACCCTTTCCAGGCGTCTCCCTAACCTCCAGTCTCTTCGATAAGATCGTCACCGTCTTCTCTTCTCGTTGAACTTTTGCCAATGACGGATTCCGTTGCCTCACGACAACTTAACAACCCTAGCACCCACCGCGGAAAGAGAACCCTTGCTTCTTACCCCCTCGGCAGAATGAACGACAGAGACAGACGGCAGGATCGTTCAAGACTCTCTCCCATTCTAAAAGGGCGGCTCCCCGGGATTCTGAATTCTCGGACGAAATCGTTTCTCCCTTCCCCCCTTATCCCTCCATTTCTTCGGTTTGCGTGATCCACCATCCCAAGAGCGCGTCGGTCCCCTTCCTTTGGTTGCTCCCCTTCCCTTTTTCCCGTGCCCGCTGGTTTGGGTTTAACGATTCCCCTGTCAAAGTCGGCCCATGCAAGCGTCAATTCCTTCCCCATTCGCCTAACAGGGAAAGCCTTTCCTAGGACACGTGTGGTTTTGGGGTTGTTATTCGTCGTAGTACCCCTTGCGCCCAAGTATGGGGCCCCCTCTCATCGGAGCCTGCACAAACCTCACCTTCTGGCGCCGCTTCAGCACTTGCATGCTTCGTCTTCGAAGTTCCCCTTGAACACGCCGACAGGTCCTCCGAAAGAATGCCGCTTCGTCCTTCGTGTATTTTGAACTCAAGACCTACGAGTTACCTCAGATGCAGTCGGGTTGCAAAGCCTCACCCCCCAACGTCCCCAACCCCACACAACACAACCATTTGCCGCCTCTTTAGTGCTGAAATACCCCCCCACCCCCCGCAGTCACGTACCACCCTCTACTCAGGGGTGTGACACGAATTGGAGTACCCAGTTCTTTTTTACCGGTACCGCCCTTCTTTTTTTTTTTTTGGAAGTCGAACAGATCCCCCCCCCCACCCTCCCGCACCCCTTTCATTCCCCGTTTCCGTCAAATTGAAGTCATCTAGACTTCACCCGCGAATCGTGAGGCCTTTCCCAGGAGTTTGACTGTTGTAGACGTGCCGTCTCCTCCCACTTGCTGCGCCAGCCTCCCTTCTTTAGGTTCCCGATTTTCTTGTCGCAGGAAATCGATCTGCATCCCTCTAGGTTATGTCGTGCTCCCGCTTTGCACGTTGTGACATACACTGAATGCCGCGGCCTTCAACCTCTTGTTCCCTTGCACACAACAGCAGACGCTTCCCCTTCATAATAAAGGTACCGATTCGCATGTGGCGTTTGACCTAGTCCCTCTGATAGATTCTTCGACCCGCACTGCGTAAGCGCATTCTCATATGTTCTAGGAAGGGGGATCCCTACCAGGGAACTTCACCTTCCTCCTCCCCGGAGAACGGAGTTCGAACCCCTCCTTACTTCAAAATCGGCACAGCGAACCTGGATCCATCGCTGAAGGCAGCCGAACTTCACGAAACCGATCTTTCTTATGGACAGTGCAAGGAACCTTCTCCCAATTGACTCCTAATCGGCTATGTGTCGCCATTTTCCTTGCGCATGAACAATTTTCCGTGCCCCCCCCCCAAGTTTCGCGGGCGATGCGCAAATTCAAACTATAAGACTGCGACCCAGCCCTGATTCAGACCCCTTTTTGCTTTTTTATTTTCTCTGACTGTTCGACCCTCAAACGTCACAATTCTTCGTTGCGCGTCCCACCACGGAGACACAATTGTAGTCGCCGAGGCTTGGCCGATCCCTTGCCTACATCCCAACATTTGGTTTTCCTTGTAGTACTCAGCCCTGCCAGTCACGTTACTCCCTAGCGCCCCCATGATGCGGAAACTCCCCGTTTCTTACGCTCATCAGATAAGTATGCTTTTGCCAGCCGCTTCCTTTGTCTCATCGCAACAGCGAACAATTTGCCGATTCTCGCGTTCCCTCTCTTCATACTTCCCCTAAGATTAGTATATATATAGTTTCTTCCCAGTTGGTTTTTTTTTTCTTCTTCCTCGAGATTGAGGTGGGCTAGTATTTTTTCGCTCCTTGCATTTTTTCCCTCTCTTCTGTGCATGACAACATGAGTCTGGAAACTCCCAGGCCCCGCCCATTCTCCTTTCTCTCTTCCTGCTATCAGAGCAAGTTTTCTCTTTGATCTCGGATACGCCCTTTCTTTGTCTTTGATTGTCCCCCTTCTCTCTGAAGAGCCGTCTCTCCGCGCTTGGCTTGGGCCGTTGGTCCACGCGCACGTCGTGTTTCCTTTTTTTTCCTGTTCGATGCACCCCTGCTCCCCAAAGCGTTCGCCTGTCCGCTTTTTTGCGGCCGTCGGAATTAGATTTGCGACATTCCTTGTAATTTTCCTTTGAGTGGCTGACAAAATTTTCCCTCTCTTTCGATGTGCGGACGGAGTGATTAATTCGAGGTCCCGTTTCCGTGCTCTACAAAAGTCGTCTAGGTTATTTCACTGGCGAGAGTTAACGGCGTTTTCCGAAAGTTCTCCTGGTGCCTCCTTTGGTACACGTCGGTAAGGCTTCGCCTCCCGCCTTCCTCTTTTCCTGGTTTCCCCTGCCTGCGTTATTTAAGCGGTCTCAGGAACAGCGCGCTTGATGACCTTGTTGACGAGTTTTCCCATCCGTCCATCCCCTCCTCTCGTGATTGACCACCAAAGAGCCGCTCTTACCGCCGACCTGGTTGCGGATTTTTCTTGCCCTTAATTGCGCTGCTTGCTTTTTGGTTCCCAATGCTGCCGATGCACCGGCCCTTCTTAAGTATTTCGCTTCACGCTCAATGAAAATCCTGTTTGACTCAAGAACGAGTCTTTCTTTCTTTATTTCCGCGGCCTCTGGTCAAACTTCCTGCATTCTTGTGCCGAACCGGCGGCGTGAGATTAACCGTCCGAGACGGCCCTGCCGGAGAGGGCCGTTTTCCACGTCGAGTGTTCCTCTCTCTTCTGCACCCTGTGGATTCCGGGCCCCTACTCTCTAGAGTATAGACTTTTCCTCCCTTAGTTTTTTCTTGATCCCCCATTCGTCAGTCTTATTGCACAGCGCCCCTGTATGTCGCATGGTTTATTGCTTTCCTCCGTCCGTTCCCTTACTCTCTAGGCGTTTCCCGTAACTCGGAAGTGGCCCCCTGTGAACCGTCTCCACTAATCCTCCGGTGCCGGCGCTGGAGGAGGCTCCTCACTTTTAGGGGGATTGAGACAGACAATAGATCTTGATTTGCCTTTTCGCCCCTTTCTCCTCCCGTTCCCCACCCGCCTGCTATGTCTCGACCTGCGTCGTGCGTATTGGCGACAAGGGGTAGAGAATCCCTCTTGGTCATCCTTACGCACCTCTTTTTTACTACTCACAATCTCCCTAGTTATTACTAATTAGAGGCGATCCCCCCCTCCTGGGACAGAAGGATTTTCTTTCTTTAACGCCCCCCAACTGCCACCCCAACGGCCCCGACCACTCGATTCCCCAGAGAATTCCGAACCTTTCAGTCCCGGGGTATTCCCCGGCTGGTATACGGAACATGTCCTTTCTACAAAATGACTTTGTTGTTAAGTTTCCCCTTTTGAGGTCAGTCTCCCTCGCATAGGAAAATGCATGGTAACTCTCCCCTTCATAAAGTGACGCCACGGAGTCTTTTTCCAGAATTGTCGCCTGTTTATAATCCCCCAAACAGACGAGGACTTTACTGGCTTTGACCTCTGAGTCACCTCTGGTAACGGCTTTCGGTCAGTCCACTTTTTACCTTTCCTACCAAAAAGAGAGTCTCGGAGAGGTGCGCTCCCCGCTTTTGATAACACCCCATGTTAGTCTCGTGGATTTCCTTCCTATTGATTCCCCACTTTCGTACGCTGTCCTCTGCCTGCCACCCAAAAGGCCGTTCGATTTTTCTCTCGGAAGATCCTTATCACCTATATCTTTTTCCCCTCGCCCCCCTGACCCCTTCCTGATATGCCTTCGCTCGCCTGGCTGTTTTTATTTGCGAACCAACCTGGTTGTGAAGTCTATGAGGACTTGCTCTCCTGCCTACTCCCTTGAAGAGGGTCGCCCGATTGTTCTTCCCAAAAAGTATGGTCCCTTTTCTACCCCTCTATCAGACCACGCAAGCTAAACCCTGCTTTGGTCCGGAACTGCCGGGCCCCCCCACTGCCCTTCCTTTTTTTGACAATTCAAACTCCTTTTAGGACGATTCCGACTCAGAGGAGGTCGAAATCGTCGCCTATTGCAGATCTTCATAGTTAGCTGGTGTTCCTTTTCTGAGGCCCAGTAGCGCCCCCCTGCGAAAACACGTTCCGGCGGTACTTACCGGCGTCCGTGTTTTCTCCCCCCCCCCGTCACATACCCTGGCGTCTCTTTCTTAAAGTTTTCGTTGCGACGATCATCACCGGTCGAAAACCCCTTTTCCCTCCTTTTCGAGATACTCACCCGATGTTTATGCCATACTCCGTCTCAGCCTTTCTCCTTAGTTTTCATACGCTCTCTTGGGAAACCGTCGTTCACGAATTGTCACAGCGCAGGGCAGTTACTCGCAATTACCTTACTGTCAGCCCTGAAGTCGGGTTTGTGTGGAATGTAACTGCTTCCCCGGACGCGTCTTCTTTCCTCTGCCTTTTTCCCGGTCTTGCAGGAAAAATTTTTTGGAATCCTTTCTAGTTCGGGGAGCCTTCAAATCCCATAGACAAAGCCTAAGCCTCCAGCTGACTTTCCACACCCTGACCAAGGAACCCACATTGTCCTCACCAGAGTCATTAGCTTCCACAGGAATATCAGCTCGATGGTTCCATGTCTAATAGAAGGATTTCCCCCGATTTGTCTCGTCCGAAATCCTATCAAAACGGACCCTCAATCACCGGGTGGATGAAGACAAGCCTGAAAATGCCCTTCTTGTTGTACTAAACTAAGATGGGACTCAGCTTGGCGTATATGTTTTTCTAGTACCTTTAGGAGCATTTTCACCCCAGGCGCACCCTCTTCGGCTTCAGACGACCCCCTCCCCCGAGACAGTATCCACGATCTTGGTCCCCTCTCCTCGCCACTACGCGCTGGTCGGAAACCGTTTATATCGACAAGAGGACTCATTTGATCGGGTTTTTAGGAGTCCCTCTTTCCTTACGCCGTTGCATCTCTAACACGCTTTTACGCACTGCCTCCTTTCTGACTCCAGCTCGGTAATGATCGGCTCGGCGGTTTTCTAATCCCTCGTTTTGCACTAAGATTCTAGGTCTCACCCGCCCACCAAGTATTCCTGAGTCTGTCCCCGAAGGTAAGGCAAACCGCGGAGTATCCGCGCCGCAATGCTTTGCTGTCAACCGATCTTTTGAAACGGCGACCTGTCCACTGGTCGTGACGAACTCGAACTTCCTCTACGTCGCAGCCTCCGGAAAAGCTAAACAGCCTTTTGAACGAGAACGAATCTTCGCTCCCCAGACTCTACCTAACTTTTTTTACAGCCTTACACTGCCTTCTTTCCTTTTCTTCTGTCAAGCAGGTGTCGAAGGAACTTTACAGACCACCCAGGTCCTCCCAAAATTCCTACGCTTTGAGAGCAGTTTAGTCAGGACATCCCAGTTTTTACGTCCTTCGCGAAAGTTGGCCCTTCTGTATCCCATAATGCCTCCAACACTCTCTCTGATTTTTTTTTTAAAATTATTGTGTGAAACAAGGAGGAATCCCCTCCCCCCCCACTTTTACTTTTAGGTATGTTTGCCCCCTTCCTCTTTTTCAACCGGAAAACAAAAGCGTCTCTTTTTTCTCATTTGGGCTGTAGATGGATTTTGAAGGTTAATTTTTTGCTTTTGTTTCCCCCCTTATTCTTGGGCGCCCATGTTAATCAGACGCCCCCTCGCTTTTTTTTCATCGGTTTACGAATAATTTGACGGTTCTCTGTTTAGACGAAATGGAGGTCAGAGAATTAAGTAACATCCTATGGACCCCTGAATCAAGACAAAAAGGGGGTGTGTCTCTGGGGAGGCCCCCCGGCCTCAAGCACCACAGAGTTACTTTTTT
>Ga0179593_1450095_pt1 | contig 12770 bp, 16 predicted proteins | sample CZODoug2_1_08_16_FD_185931 | JGI IMG/M metagenome (GOLD analysis project Ga0179593, IMG submission 185931) | Vadose zone soil fungal communities from Angelo Coast Range Reserve, California, USA - CZODoug2_1_08_16fungal (PacBio error correction) | ecosystem: Environmental > Terrestrial > Soil >... | reverse complement strand
TTTAGGGCACGTTTCACTTTTTTTACCCTTTCCCCCTTGTTATTTCCCTTTCTGCAAAATTTACTTCCCGTTTCACCTTTGGCGGGGGTTGCTTTTTCTTGTGCATACGCCCGGCGGGCACCGACCCCGGGGAGGTTTTTTGACGGACCTCCATGATTTGTTTTTGGTTCTTGCGGGCTTCTCAAACATGTTCCTTACCCTTTCTCCTTTCCCGGAGACTCTACCACATTCACGGGGTTTTTTGGTTTGACGTTTTTTTTTTTTTTTTCTGCTTCTTTCGTCACCCACCCTTGTTGTGCCCCCGTCCATATGTCCGAGTCTGCGACGGTCTTTTTTTTTCTTGATATCTTTATCGTCTTTTTACCCCCAAACCTTCCCTGCCAACTCTCACCCCGCCCTGTTTTGAGAGCTTTTCCATTCTACTTTTTTAGCTGTAATTTATTTTTTAGTTTCTCCCCCCCCAACTGCGGCTGTACCTCTCCCCCGCGATAACATTGTCGCCCTTTTGGACCCTTTTTTCCCGTTCGTTTCCCCTCCCCCTTTAGGGTTCCCACATTTCTCTTTTTGTTTTCCGGGAAAAACTGAGGTTTGGCTTGCGGGCTTTTTCTGACCAGTTATATTCAAAAGGTGAACTTTCCTCTTGACACTCGGACCCCAATCACCACTTAGAAGACTTCAGCAGAACGCCTGTAATTTGTTTACTTTGTGTTGTTGCGTGGCGTTTCAATCGTCCGGTGACATCATCATCCCCCAAAGGGTTTTTACTCGCCCTGCAGTTTCCCGATCCAATTAACTCTCCAACCCCTTTTTTTTTCGTCCCCTTTGACCCGCTCCATATGACTTTCTTTCTTAGTCCGCAGCTCCCCTTTGACGAGACGTTTTTGGCAGCCTAGTCCCCCTACCCGTTTTCCGTTACTGAGGTATTCGGTTGGTCCCCTTTGCTCCGACCGCAGCGGTCTTCTTCTTGTGAAGGTTTGATGGATTGGCTTTTTTTTCCCCACTGACTTTTTGGTGGGCGTTTTTTTTTTTTCCACTTTTGGCCGGCGTCACAGTTATCCCCTCCCCCCCCCCTCCGGGTGTCTTTCAAAACCTCTTGGCTTTGTGGTTTGGTGGGGGCGATTCAGATTTTGACGATGGGTGCTTTCCGTTTCTCTTTTCCGGTCTGGTTTTGGTTCCACTTTTTTCCACACTCGCTGGTTGTAAATTCGATTCGATTTGTCCATTGAGAACCCCTTTTTTCTTTCGTAATTCCGGTGCGGCCAACGTCTTGGTTTCAAGATGAAGGATCGAACCGGCACTTTTTCCTTCCAAGGCGGAGCCCTGTTCATGCCGGTTTTTGGGAGGTTCCTTGGTATCCGACAAGTTAAGGGACTTGCCTCGTTGGCCATTTTAGTGCCCGTTATTTTTTTGATATTGATTGGGATCTTTCCTTCTTTCCCCCGGTGGGGGATGCCGGCCGGTAGGTAACGTCGGACCGAGCATTCTTTTTTTTGCTGGAAAGGTTTTTTTCTTGTTCTTCCCCCCCTTTATTGACCGAGGCACCCCCAGTGGCGATTTTGTCCAACTACGACGGTGGCAGTGTATGCCTCTGATTAGGTTGTTTGTTTTTGATTGCCGCCAGAACTTTAGGTGGTCCTTTTTCCCTTTTTTTGTCCACAAAGTATTTCCCTTCTCCTTCCCCAGGGCGGCCCCACATGTGACCTAGGAGCACGGCCCTTTTTGTTTTCCAAGACGGTTTTTTGGGATTCCCGAAACACCTGTCGGCTTGTTCCCCTTTTTTTGCGGTCTTCCCTGCCCCCGGCACCCGACCCTTGTGTCCTTTAGGATATGTTTTTATTTTTAGGGTTCGCCGGTATTGCAGAAACCTCCGGGATTTTTCTCGCGTGTAGTTTCCTTATCGGTTTCGTGTTGCAGGTTTTTTTGGTTTTCCCCCCTTCTTTTATAACTTGGAGGCGCCGTCGTCCTCGGTCCCGCTGTGCCCCTTTTGCGGCACTTCGCGTCCAATCGGTTTTTTCGACTAGTTGAACCCTTTGCTATCTTGCAGATTTACTTTCCCTTCCCTTATTTGCCATTCTTTTTGCTGGCAACTTTTAAGGTGGTGTGTGTTTTCTTTCTGGAATCTTTTTGCGGGGCCGCTGTTGTTTTTCCCTTCTTTTTGCCCCTTTGAGGGTGCACTTTTTTCGTATCTGCCCATTGTTAGTTTTCCAGCGTACCTCGATCCTCCCCCAGACTCTTCGCAGTTTGTTCGGAATTTTCTTGTGCCTGCCGCTATCCGTCTGCTGCAACACGTCATTGTCGGTTGTGGAGGTATCTCGTTCAAGGTTACATCGCTTCTCCCACCTGACCCGGTATGTTCCCGGTTTACTGGAAGTAAACTGTTTAGAGTTGACTTTGTTTAGCCGGTTAGCCTATGAGCTTTTTTTTCCCGCGCTCGCCTCATGGGATCATTGTTCCCGCATTGTCGACGAGGACTCAATCCTAGTTTTCGTCGCCGAGCCCTAGATCTTAACAACCGAACAACTCTTTTTTTTTTTGCGGCGCCCCCCCTTGTATTTTTTCCCTTGTAACGAGACCGTTCTTCTTTGGCCATCTCCGTGAAACGGTTTTTTCTTTTTTTGCCACGATTCACCTTCGTTGAACTTTCCCCTCTTTTTTTCCAATTTTCGATTCTGCGTACACCGAGTGAATATGTAAAGGATTGTACTCTCGACATTCTCAGTTGGGCTGGCGGTCTGTGATTTCTTTCCTTTTTTCCTCTTTTTTTATTTTTTGTGATTGCGTTTCCAGTTGTTATCCGGTTCCTTCAGCTAGTTCCCCTTGACTCCTAGGTCATATGGTCTTCCGCTGTTTTTTTAAATCTTCTTCTCCACTTGGTGCCCCCAACCCTTAGGTCGGTCATTGGCTTTCATGCACTTTGCTTTGTGTAAGTTTCAAGTTACCTGTATTTTTGTTGGATTTTTTATGCGTCGGTGCATTTTTGTATGTAGACCCTTGCTCCGTTTGTTTGGCCATTGAGCTCCCCTTTACACAGTGATTTCCAGTTTCTTTTGTGACCAATGTCGGTTTTTCTTTTCCCTCGTTTCCCCCCTTTGTTCCTGCCCGTTTTCGATAAGCATGTTGCGGGCGTATTCCAACATTGCCATCGAGGGGGTCTTTTTTCGATTTGATCTTTCTGTTTGTATGCGCCTCCCTCCACCCCCCTAGGTGTCCGCCCCTCTTTTTTTCGTTATGGGGCGCATGTTTTGCCATTCGTCGAAATTGCTTTGATTTTCCTCCTCCCTTTCTTTCACACCCTTGTAAATCTCTTTCTTTTTTTTTCTTCCTCAGTTGTGTTTTGGTTGTATGAGTCTTGATTTAAGCCGTGGGGTTTGTTGGTTTTGATAATCATCGAATCATTTCCGTTTGACCTATTTTTCCTTTACCTCGGCCGCCCGATATTCCTCCCCCCCATCTAGGAGAGACCTTTTTTTTCATTTTATTCTTTTTCGACATGCCCGCTTTCGGCTCCACCGGATTAGCATTTCACGGTTCCTGGACTTGGTTTCCCCTTCAGTCGCTGCACCTGCGCTTTGCTCTCCCCCCTCCCAATTTTTTTTTCCGTTCCGCACAACTTCATTAAGATTCACGGCTTGCCGTTGGTTGAAGATCGTTTTCTGGCGTTCGCTGAGCTTTTCGACTTGGATTCCACCCCCTTATTTTTTCCCCGGGGCCTTGGGAAGGTTCCAGTTTTCCATGCCGGCCTTATTTTGTTCTTCCCCCGACTAAAGGGTTTTTTCTGGCACCTGCAGCGTCTTTTTGCACCGCGTCTCTATGTTTTTCTTCCCTGTACACTAGCTCCGTCCACCATTTTGCTAATTTATTGAACGCCATACGTTTCACTTTTCCATGTGATTTCCAAACTCGCCCCGCTCGATGCTGACTTTGTCCTTCTGTATAGTATCTGACCCCCTAGCGTTTCTCTGACGCGGGTTCTTGTCGACCCTTCGGCCCCCCTATTAACCACAACCGCGTTTCCTTCTCGGTAAGTGTTTTACAACACCGTTTTACGATTTTCCTCCCTTTATTTCCCTTTGTCTGCCTTTTGTTTCGCGTGTTGGTTTTCTCTGCTGCTAGGTCCTGGCAACCTTCCCCCTTTTGACGTCGGTTTCTACTTTGCTGTAACCGGTCCTTGACCCCGGGCCAGCCCTATGGGGGTTGCTTCTTTCCGTGGCGCGATCTCTTCTGACCGTTCTCCCTTACACCTCTCTTGCGACTGGTTTGGAAGTTCGCCGTAATTCCTGGGCGCAGTCGGATCCTTCTCCCCTCCTGCCCCTCCCCGTCTGCACCTCTTAACGTTGGTCGCCCCTCGTGCTGCGTTTAGCTTTGCCCCACGAACCCCTCCCGCACTTCGCCGTTTTGCCAATCCCTTTTTCCCTTCTTTCTTTCTTTGTGACCCGTGTCTCTTCTTTTAACCCAATCCAGCCGCTCCTTCGAGATTGTGCACCACTCCCCGTTCGGAACCACTGGCGCACCCCGGCCTTAAATTTTCCCTTTCCTTTGTCGAGGATACTTTTCCAAACGGTCTTCGAGTCAAATTTAATCTTCATAGATTACGGTCCTCGTTCGTCAGCCCCCTTTGGGGCTGAGCCGTGCCGTTTTTTGTATCGTGGCCCCTTATGCTACGCGGTTTTCTTTTTTTTAGGTGAGGTCCACGGGCCGTTTACACATTCCACCTTTTTTTTTCCCGTTCCTCACCGAGTCCTCCCAATCAACCTCTTTTCCTTCTCTTTTTGCTCGCCAATGACCCTCATACCGTACTTCCCCAGTATTGGCCTGGGGGCGGCGTTTGATCCCCTCGCGCCGACTTATCCCTTCTCTTTCTTAGTGAAGTTTCTTTTTTCTTCTTTCTTTCCTTTTCCTGCTTTTCTTTATGGCGTCTTTTCCGTTCCCGACTGTTCATTTTTGAGAAGTTTGTTTTGTGGCCACAAAGGGCTGGGCCACCTCCCTTTTTTTTTATTTCCACATCCACTTGAGATTCATCCCCCCCCCAGCGGTCTATGGGTTTTGAACCCGGCCGACCTTCCCCCTGTTCATCCGTCAGATTGTTAGACGTTTCTGGTTCCCCATTTACTGCTAGAACTTTAAGCGTTTCTCCTGCCCGGCGTTCCGAACCTGGTGGCTTTTCTCCCCAAACTTGATCCCCCCTGCTTTCTTGACACAAAGCATTTCCCTCACAGCTCTGCCCCGTAAAATTGCCATTTTAATTTTTCTTTCCCTTTTTCCCCCCCTCACCTGTACAATGAACCCTTTTTTTCAGAAGCATTGATTAAGTGTTTTCGTTGGCGCCCGATCTTTCGCTGCTCTACCTTTTTTCTCCTATTCAGTACTTTCCGTCCCTTTTTTTTCTCAACACCCTCCGGCTCGCTTCACCCAACCGAGTTTTAACTTTTGCCTTTTTTCTGAACCATGGACCCTAAACCCCTTTGCGAAAATCCCCCATTTTTGCATCTTGAACGGGTCGAATCTCCCTCCCCCTTCCCCCTGTGCGTTTTTTTTCCCCCATTGGATGTTCTTTTTTTTTTATCGACGTCCAGGTTGTTCTCGCAAGACTTTTGTCTGGGGGCCGTTTCCCTCTCCCCAAAACCCTTCCCCCCAGCCGAACTTTTTTCTGTCCGTGCCAAGTTCGATAACCTGTCGACTCCCCTGTGTTCTGGTTTTTTTTTCTGACCCGGTGGTGCCGCCTTTGACCTATCCTTCCCGCCTCCCAAGTTGTGACATTTCAGTCGCTGTCCGCGACTTCTTGCCTTCTTTTCGCCCCCTTGGCTCCTGCGTAACTCTTTTTTTCTCCAGTTCCCCTTTGTGTTTTGTATTTTTCTGGGCTGGTCCCTTGAAAAAGTTGCACCTTTTTTCTTTTCGGTAAACTCAATTTTATCTTGGGCCTGGACCCCCCCCCCCCCCTCAGCCTTCCTTCTTTTTTTTTTTTTTCTTGGTTTTTTTTTCGCCTTCTCGAACCTTGGTCATTGTAATACTACTGTTTTGTGCCGCCTGTCCGCTCCCCCCCCTCCTGATCAGTTGTCCGTCCCCCCATGGGATTTTTTGGAGTGCCTTGACCCTTGTTTTCCCGTGTTCCCCTTGCGACTACAAGGTACCTTCGCTCCCTTTGTCTTCCTCCCTTCCCATACCAATTCCGGTTTCCCCCCTCCCTTCTCCCTGTTTTGCTCTCGTTTTTTCACAATGCGTCGTGGCCGTTTTTTTTTTACCGCGATCCTCTTTCCCTTTCTTTCTTCGCGAATTCTTGGTTCCCACGAATTTTTGTGTCGCCCCCTCTCTTGGGTTTGTTGGATCGTCCACGTAGGCCCCTTTTCCTTTCTCGTCGTGCCATGATATTGAGGCCTTTCACCTCCCCCCTTATTCCTTTGGTCTTCGGCCCTTCCCTTCCCTTCGTTGCGCCTTTTTGTAGTCCGCTCCACATCTGCCCGTGCGGTCCCTTTAAAAGTGTTGTCGGCCTTCAAAGCTGACCGCCAGACACCTTTTTCTTTCCCCTCTTCTTTCTCCTACCCCTTTTTTGTTGTGTATTGGAATGGCCCCCGACACCCTTTTTCCTGGCGTATCTCTTTCCTCCCCCGCCGGGCCTTTTTTTGAATTTTTCGACCGCAAAAGGGCGGCCTACCTTTTTCTCTCCCCCCCGAATTGTATGGTGCTGTTTTCTTCCAAACACACATGTCCGTCTGCTTTTCTGTTTTTACGACTAATTTTCCCCGGGGGCCGACGGTTCAGCTTCGTCCCAAACATCCGTTTTACTGGCGTTTTTGTCCGGCAAAACTCTATGTTTCCCTTTGTCTTTCCCAGTGTGATTTCCCTCTTTTCCTCTTCTCCTTCTTTTTCACCCCTGCCCCACGTCACCTCCCTTTAAACACGTTTTGAAACCCTTTTTTCCGGTTGACGCTGGTTTTTAATTTACGTTTCGCCTTTCTTCTGCCCTTTGTCGCGGGACCCCTTCCACTTTTCCTGTCCTCAAAGTCATGTTGTTTTACGGGCAAACCTCGGTTTTTTCGAGGTTTTTGGCCAAGCCCAGTTCTCTTTTTCACTTTTTTTTCCCCCCCCAGTTCCCCCTATGACCCTTTTAACCAACATCACCCCCCCCCACCATTCGACATTCACTCAGCCAGCTCCCCCCGGACCACTTTGAGTTTTCACCCCTTTTTTCGGGTTTTCCATCGTTCTGGTGGTTTCACCCTCCCCCCCCCTTTCCATATACCATTCGTTTACTGCCTTCTGTCCCCTTCTCCAACTTACCTCTCAACCCACGACCTTTGAGACTTTTGTTATTTCTTGTTCGTCGGTTTGGCTGAGTGTCTTTCCTCCAGTTTTCTTGCCCCCGTTTCTGGCCTAGACCCCTCCCCGTCGGTCTCGATTTTTCTTTTTTGCCATGTGCTGACACGTCTTTGTCGGCTTTTTTTTTTTTTTTTGCGTTTATTTTCTTCCTTACTTTGTGGTAGAGTTTTTTTCCCCCCTTTTGCCCGGGGGCGTTTCATGTCAAAACCTTCAGGTTTGTTTTTCCCCCCTTGCTTGGCCAGTTTTTTTGTCTGGGATGCGCGTCACGATGTTCTGTTCTTTCCTCTGGCGGTGTCTTGTTTTTTTTGCCTGCGTACCGGTTTGGTTGACATTCTATTCTTTTTCTCCTTTACCCCCGTTCGGGTGCGTCTTTTCCTTTGTCCGTGTCCCACCTTGCGGGAGGGTGCCCAGTCTCCTGATCGAACGGTAGAACCCCTTTTTTTGAAAAGTCATTTTTTTTTGGAAGCCCTTTTACGAAGCCGCAGTGCATCCTTTTTTCTTTGGCAGAATTGTTTTCTGATTTGGATGTTTTTTCGTTCCCTTTTTCTCCCCCGTTTTGTTTATGCCGGCCTTTTTTTGTCCCCACGTTTCGGTTTTATTCCACAGCCCGTTTTTTTTTGATTTTTCCCTTTCTCCCTTTGCGACCGAGAACCAATCAGGCGGTATGTCCCTGGGGGGCCAGTTTTTCATTCAACCCTTCTTTGCGGCGCCTCTTTATTACGACCGACCTTTAGTTTTGGCCGGTTGTGGGCCGATCAACTTTTTCCCCTCTTGCGGAACAGACCCGCCCCCTCTCACCTCCTGGCATTTGAAGGCTCTCCGGAAGGCAAGACACCCTTTCCTTGCTGTTCCTTGTGCGCGTCTTTACCCGTCCTCCGGTGGTTGCCCCGACATTGGTTAACTTACGGAGAATTTGGTCATGGCGTGCAGGCACCTTTTTTCCATCCCCCCGTTGATGTCTCACGCTTTCTGCCTCTGGTGTCAGGACTTTCGTGAGTGTGATCCTTAATGAATAATGCTTTCCTTGTTGGTCGAATTTCCCCGTCCGCAACGTTTGCGCACTAGTTCTTGGGAACGCCCCCTCTTTTTTTTCTTCTCTTTTTCTTGTGCAGCTTTTTTCTCGCGCTTTGCCCTTTGTTTACTGATGAAGGGTAATGCGGGTGCATGTTTGCATACGGTCGCCTTTTTTTTCCGAGTTACGTTGCTGTTTTTTTCACATCTCTTTGATTGGATGCGTCTTTTTTCCCCTCCGGAATACTCTTTTTCCCGCCGACCTTGGCTTTTTTTTCCCCTTGAAGTTTCGATTTTCGGTTTGCCTTCCCCGAGGCCGCTGGGGTTACAACGTCATCTGTCCATCTTATTTCCTTCGAGAGATACCTTTTCTCCTGAGTGGAAAAACTTCCATTTGGTGAAGGTCAGTTTCGCGGATACTTTGAAGTATCGGTCGCGGCTTGATTCGGGCGTGTTGGCCTTTCGCTTTTTTTGCTCTTTTTTGCTTCAGCGCTATGTGAAGTTCTTTTCTGTTCACGTTGGCTCTCCCTCTTTCAAGAGCTACGACCCCCTCTCCTTTTCGTGCGTCTTTTTTTTTTTTGTTCGGCTCTTACGTTTTCAAAATGTGTCTCCCTCTTCCAACCTGAGTGCTTTGTTTTTTCCCCATAGTGATCAGCCTTTTTTCCTTTTTCAGCTCCAATGCAAAAGGCTGTCATCCTCGACATTTTTTTATTTCTTTTTAGGAGTTGATATCTTTCTTTATGTTGCGTTCCCTCTCCGGTGTATTCCAGGGTACCTGTTGCGCCTAGCCGACTAGCCTTGGTGTGCGGCTCTGTTCATCCCACCTCCCACCCCCTTGGTTCTAGTCCTTTTTCATGCGTCTTTGCTTTCCCCTTAACACTGATTTTCTTCCTCCCTTGTTTAATTTTAGCGTCTTCGCGGCCCTTCCCCTTATTTTTTCTGCCACCTTTCGCCCGGATTTTTTTTTTTTTTTCGGTGAACCAATTTTCCTGTTGTCCACTACTTGGCTTTTGGTTTGTTTTTGTCTTTCACCCTCCTTTTGTAGGGCGTCTCCAAATGTAATTCTCTTTCCCCCTTCTGCTTTTTCTTGTCTCTCCTTTTTTTCTCCCCTTTTGTGCTCACTCGGGCTTCTTTATTTTGTTTGAGTTATTCGGGCTCGTGTTTTTTCCCTTCTTTGGGAAATCTCTTTCTTCTTTTTCTCCGGATATTATTTCAATTTTCCCACCCCCCCTACCGAGTTTCCCTTTTTTTTCTCTTTCCCCTCCTCCTTTTTTTTTTTTTTCTTTTTTTCGATTTTCTAACTCCTGGTGGAACGAGAAAAGACGATTTTCCTTTTCCCCCCCGTGACGGATTTGCCACCCCCCAGGCCTTTTTTCTTCCCCTCTTCTCCACTCCCCTTTTTGTTTTCCCCTTTTGACTATTTATCTTTTGTTTTTTTTCTTTTTTGTGTCAGCAACCCGCTTCTGGAGCACCCAATTAGCATCCGGGGAACAATCCTACTTTTTGCTTTTTTCCCCCCCCACGGCCTTTGATTTCGCCACCGTCGTTCCCCCCTGTTCTCGCCCGGCAAATTGAAAAACTTTTCACACGTACTTTCCATTCACGTTCGTTTTTGCGATCGCTGTCCGGATCTTCTTGCTTTTCTAGTTAATTCTTGGACCCATTAATTTCTTCAGTTTTTCCTTTGGGACCTTGTCCCATCCACGTTTTTTTCATTATGGTCTTTTACTCTTGGTGGTTTTGGTTTGGTTTTTTTTTCCCCCTCTCTTCCTGCCCCTTCCATTCAGGGATAATTTTTGCCCCTCTCCTTTATTTGCATAATCCCCTATTCTTGAAAGTTCCACCCCAACCTCCCCCCTGAACGTCTCACTGCAGGACCTTCCCCACCGCTGATGCTGTTTAGTGTTATTTCCCCCCAGTCTGTTTTTTATTTTTTAGTGGTTCGTCGCTTTTGGGAAACCGCGTTTATTTCATTGTCCCTCCGTACCCCCCCCCTTTCCCTCCAGGTTCTATCCTCCCCTAACCCAGGGTTTAGTTCTTCTGCCCGGTGCCGTTTCGATTTTTTTTGCTATTCTATTCCGTATCCTTGCCTGACTTCCCCCTTCTCCTCCTTTCTTTTCCACGGTAGGCTTATGTAAGCGCCCTTGACGCCACTAGGCTTTGCTTCGCGATTCGTTCTCCCCTTGATCTCTTTTCAATATCGGCTGACTTTTTGCCCCGTTCCACCAGTTCCGGTGCATACTGGGGTGGCGCAGTATCTTTCCACTCCCATTCCCTGCCGATTGCTCTGTACGTGGGTCCCGCGCTCTTTTTGTTGCCTCTTTTCGTTTTCCACCCGAAACACCCAAATACCCGTCCCACTTGGGCATTCCGATTTTTCTTGCTCTTGGTACTTTTGGGGAAAAACACAACTTCCCCCCTTTTTCCCCCGTTTGCCTTTTGTGCACCCTGAACCCTTTCCTTTTTTCCCCCGGCCGAACGTTTCGGCGCAACCCCGCAGACGTTGACCCTTGGTTGGATCCCCTGGTCCCCCACCCCCCGTCTTTTTCTCTCCATTCATCCCATTTTCGCTCTTTTTCCTTTTTCTGTTAATTCCCATAGTTTCGCCGATTTGCGCACGGTTTAGTTTCCTACGCTTTCGCCCTTCTCCTTGAAGGGTGTTTCCAACGCCTCCACTCTCACCTTTTTCCATTTTTCGACTCTTTTCTAAACATACTTTCTGGTTCTTAATGATGGTTCTCCCTCCAAATGACCCTCTTTTTCCGTCCACATGGTGTGCTTTTTTTTTTTATCTCGCTTCTTTCGTTTTTTCTTCAGTTTTGTTTTTAGTTTTCTTCCCCTTCCTCCCTTTCCCTTTTTTCGATATATTGCTTTTTCTATATTGTTCATTGTTGATGAAGTTTTTATATTGTGCACCCCCCTGAGTAGTTTCTTCCCCTTGCACTTTCACCGTGGTCTTTTCCCTTCATGTTTCATGAAAATGGGCTTTCTCGTTCATCCGTTCTTTTGTAGAATTTCATACCTCCCCGTTCTGGACCTGTTTCTTCTTGTTTTTCCCACGCCCCGGCGTGCTCACTTTTTGATTCACGATATCCCACTTTCCCTTCTTTCCCCCCTTTTTTCTTAAAATTCTCCAACATGCCACGCTGCCATTTTTGTATTTTTCCTGACCCTTCACTGAACTTGGACTTTCCCCGGTCTCTTTGTTTTGGTCCTTTTAGGGATCTTTTTCTTCCCGCCTCAGTTTTTCGTCGACGGGGTCGACCCCGGCGTTCGTTCTTCCCTGTTTATTTTCCCTATTCAACACGTTCTGGCTGTTCAACGTCTGTTCTAACCCGACTTTCTCTCCCCAATAAGCTCTGGTCGCCCTCGCCCCACTGCGCTTTCCCTTGTTCCTTTTTTTGCGGTACCCCCTTCTGCCAACTTTTTCTCCCCTCGAACCCTTCATTTTTATTATCCTCCTCCCCCTTCCCACACCGCCGACCCCTTCTTCGTTCGAACCCTGTCACCGAATACCATCTCTTGTCGAATTTTTTTTAGGTCTGGCTGCCCCTTCGCTTTTTTCCACTTGAAACGACTTTTCGCCCGTCACGTCCCCCCCAGCCTTTCCTTTTTTTTCGCTTGGTCCTTCATGACTTCCTTTTTCAATTTGGGTCTTTGAGATTCCTTTTTTTTTTCTGCGTTTTTTTCAACGATGGTTTCTTTCTGTGCCCCTTGGTTTTTTTTATGAGGGTCCTGAGTTCCACAAGCATTGTCCCCTCAGCCCCTTTCCCCCCCCCGTTTTTACAACTCTTTATACTTGTTTTTTTTCTTTCTTCACGTTCTTCGATGGTGTCTGGGTCCGTCCTTTTTGTCATCGTCCCTGTTTTTTTTTCATTGTGAAATAACATCCCCCTTTCCTTGACTCCTGTTTTTTTGCGAAGCCAGTCAGTTCTCACCCACTTTATTTACCTTGCCAGTTTTTTTTTGTTTTTTGAAACCCCACCGGGGGTGATCTGTCTCCCCGCCTTTTTTTTCATTCCTTTTCAACCATTTCCCTTCACTGAATGACATTTTTTGGTCTTTTTACCGGCTGTTTCGGTTGACCTTGGTTGTTACCCCGCGATCCTCAGTTCTGTTCTTTCCCTTTTCTCACGAACTGACCCCCTGCTTTGCGTAGCCCTTTCGTTCATGCATCGGAATGGTTTTTTGTGCAACAGACCACCATTTTTGTATGCTGGGAGGTCTTAGTTGGAAAGGTCATCGTTTTCTCGATTGGTCTTTGGGAAGCCTTTTTTTTCGACCCACCATTTTTTTGCATCCCACCATAAAGCAATTGTTTGACTTTTTTTTTTCCTTTTTTTTTACTGAAAGGTTTTTCCCCTAGCGTCGTTCGACCCGCTCCCTTTCAATTTTCTCCAACGTGGTGGTTGATGGCCTTCCCTTCAATGACTCTCTTGTCGTTT
>Ga0179593_1317585_pt1 | contig 12770 bp, 10 predicted proteins | sample CZODoug2_1_08_16_FD_185931 | JGI IMG/M metagenome (GOLD analysis project Ga0179593, IMG submission 185931) | Vadose zone soil fungal communities from Angelo Coast Range Reserve, California, USA - CZODoug2_1_08_16fungal (PacBio error correction) | ecosystem: Environmental > Terrestrial > Soil >... | reverse complement strand
AATTCACCTCAAGGTTTTTTTCCCCCAACGTTCTGTGGGGTCGATGGAGGGAACTTTTCCCTCGTTCAGGATCAGCTTGAGTGTCATATACATTTTCTTCTTTTTTTCTCTGCCTGGTTTCGAAGCCCCTACTCGATCTTTGATAGACCGAGTCTCCTTAGGGCAGAAACGCCGCGGAAATTTTTCCTAACACCATTAATCGTATTTCTTTTTTTTTTGAATCTATGAGCATCTGAAACTCGAACCGCATAAACTTTCTTCTCTTTCTTCCACTGATGCCATGCGTTTTGCGAAAATCGTCGCCTTTTTTCTCTTCATTTTGAGGCCCACTTTTTTTAGGAGTGGAGCCGAGACCGAGAAAGTGAGAGCTTTAGCAACTTTATTTGTCAAGGCCTTCTTCGCATCACGAATCTATCCTACCATTTTCCACCATCCGCTCCAGATCAGACGTTCGCGGCTTTTGTTAGGGAAGTGTGTCCCTCCCCTCTTCCCCTCCATAGTTAGCGTTAAAGTCACCACGTCGTGCTATACTGTGTCAGGAGACTATGCCGATGATCAGGGATCGTGAGCCTGACTCCCCGGACTGCACCGCGACGACTTTCCATTCTCTGAGAAGAGCCCGAGGCAGGTCTCTTCCTTCTGCCGTTCTTTTCATCTTGAACCCTTACACTGGTCGAAAAAATCCGGCGCAGCTACAGCTGAGGCCATTTCTTTTCTTCATTGGGTCAGACCGGCGAAGAAAGTGAGAGAATTTTCGCCTCCTCCCTGTCTCCCGCGTCCACAGGATTCTCGGCCGATCGGTGCCTTTTCCCTTGATCCATTTTCTGTGTTGTAGCCTAATTTCTTTGATTCCCAGATTTTTCGTGTTTTGCCTCCTTTCCACCTCGCGAAGAGGAAGAGATGACCCCCCCGCGTCCTCTGCGTCGGCCCCCTACGTAGACGCGAATTTTTTTTTCATCCGCTCTCCTTCGAAGCTTATTCGCGGATTTTTTCCTTCCTGAGAGTAGATTGGTGAGACGACCCTTCCTTTTCACTCAGGTGCCATCATGTTCCTTTGGCTTAGAGTTGAAGATGGCCTCGGCGGTCTTCTTCCTCACGGCCTTGACACCCGTTGAATTTTTTTCGTTGGAACCCCACCGTTCGAGTAGTCCGGCGAACGATTTTCCTCTTTCCCCGCTTCCGAAGCTCTAGTCGGCGTTGCCCCACTCCTTTTTCAGCATCCCGTTGTGGGCGGAGTCTTTCCGCGCGCGGTTGGAACCAATCCTTTGATCCTCAACTCCGTCCTTGGTCAAGATGAATAGTAGCCCCCTTCTCTCCCTCTGTTGTTGAGCGGTGATTGGCTTCTTTTTGAGGTTTTGAGGGAGTCTGTAACCGCCGAGTCTCCTTGATCGCATCGTCGCGGCGGCAGATTTCTTCTCTTTTTTTCCTTTTCCCATTTTGTACTTACAGGTCATGAGACCGGCTAGCTCTCTTAAGAGAAGAGGTCGGTATTTTGACTCCCTCCTTCTTTCCTCTCATCGAATTCCAGAACTTCAAGGTGCCTAGAGGTCCTCCTCGAGTATCGCGGTCGGGAAGCCGATCTCCTTTCGATGTATTTTGCTTATAATATCCTCTATGTGTTTTTAGATTAACTTACCGTTCGATATAGCGCGAATAATGTACTTCTCGTTGGTGTGAGTAGCGCGAGGAAGTCTTTTTTTTTCTTCTCGTCCCCTTAGCGGCCATCGCGTTGGTTCTTGAAACCACGGAACGCATTTTTTTTAATTAGGTGGATTTCTAGGGAGCGTAAAGATAGAGGACCGCTGTTCTGCCCTGGTCAAGGCAATAAGCTTTTTCTATAGTTTCTCCTTTCGTTCTTTTTTTTTCTCCTCGCCGAGGCGTTTTACGTTTTTATCCCTTGTTCGAATGTTTTCGGCGCCGGTGCCTGTTTGGGCACAATAAGCGTTCGTGTCCTTAACCCGATTCCGTCTTTTGTAAGCCGCTCCGCCCAGCGCGTCCATCGTTCATCCTTCCCCCACCTTACCCCTTCTTCTCTTTACATTTCTTTCTCTTTCTTTCTCCTCCCTCGAGTTCGCGGCGAGCCTTCGCGTCAGTCGACCTTCCCCTCCTTGTGAACAAGAAGCCTTGTTTTCCTTAAGACCCTCTACTCGGCGGCGTTGGATGAAATTGTTTTTCCTCTCCTTTCTTTAATGGCTAGGCGTTCGTTACTCCGCTTACGAGCTTGCCCGACAACCCCTTTTTTTTCATTTTTCTCTTTTTCTTGGTCCGTCCGGTATATGGACGGCAACGATGCTCTGACTTTCTTTTCGACTCCTGCTTTTTTCGTTAGCTCTGGTCCTCTGATTCTCGAGCCTCGTTGCTGTCCCATACCGTCAGCATCGGATCGGAATATCGAGTTTCTTTCCCCCGCCTGTCCTTTTTTTCGCTCAGGTCCGTCAGTAAAAGCGGTTAACGTCCTTTAGTCTTCAGCGTGTCGAGTCCCTCCTCGATGTGGTCCCCCGCCCCTTATGAACTCGTAGCGGGACTTCTTCTTTCCTCCATAGGTTGCGTGGTTCTAATTGAGGACTTTTCCACTGCTGGTCAATTAGTCTTCGCCGTTTCCTTCTTCAACATCGACATCCTTATCTTGCCTGGTTCTCCGCGTTCTAGTTAACCCCCTTTCGTCGTGAATCTGCTCTATGCGTACTTGATTCCTTTAGAGGGAGTGTATGAAAGCAGTTTGTTCTTTAATTCTTCTTTCTGTTCCTGTTCTCTAATCGCGATTTTTTTTCTTCTTCTAAAATCCACAATCTTTTTCTCCCTCTTTCTGGCTCCCGGAACACCTCGTTTATTAATTTTTACCTATTGGCACCGACTCCCCCCACACCCCCCCCCCCCCCCGCGAGTTCTCTTCCTTCTTCCCAGCGAATATAGTTTTTATCTCTTTAGACTCCCCCCCGATTGGCAGTCAACCATTTGAAAATCTTTCCCCCCCCCAGTTCTCACCGCTTGATTTATTTCTTCTTCCAGTGTGTGATTTTCTCTGTCTTTTCCTTTTTCGAGAGTGTGTATATCAATGTCCCTTTTCTTTCGCGATGGCCTTCTTCGGTTTTTTCTGAGGCCGTTTAGTCTAACGTTTTTCTCCCCCTGCTTTTTTTTCCTGGACACAGATCTCCTTTGGGGGCGTCGACGATACGCTTTTTTTCGAGAAGAGATTTTCGTTATTTCTCTTTTGATCAAACAGCCCGTCTTGACTCGTTGAATTTGGTTTATTTTTTATGTCATTTCCAGATTCTCTGTGCTTTAGGGGGATTCTTACTAGGTGCTCGATGTTGCTCTCTTTTAGCGGTATAGGAGTTAAAAGCCTTTGAAGAGTGGTTCCTTTCCTCGTGAGGCGACGATTATTTTCGCCATAAATGTTTTGCTCGCGACGTTTCCCGTTAAGCGATCTTTTTACCTGTGTTTCCTTTCGTTTTTTTCTACTTATTTCTCCTTCAGTTTCCGCTATCTTCCATTTTAAGTCGAACAGATAGATTTCTGGCCTTTCTCTGAAGAGATACGATCTCCTTTTCTTCTGTTTTGGCAGAACACCTCCAGTTTCCAAACCCTGCTCCAATGCTCTTCTCTTCCTCTCGGACGCCTGCATTCTGCTCGACCCCTTGTTTTTAATAAAGGGGTCGTGACCGAGGTTCAGATTCTTTTCCCCTCCCCATCTTTTTCCCTCCAGTTCGACTGATATCGATTCTCCGTTTCGATAGCATCCCATGGGGACTCTCCGGCCGACTGTAGTCAATTTTTTCGCCACGATGCCGCTTTCCGACGGGCGTCCTTTCTTACCCGCTCGGACTTCGCTTCTGTGACAGTTGCTTGTTTCCTCCTATTTCATGAAATTCTGAATCTCGGTTACATCTTCCCTTTTCCTTGTTTTCCGCTCTTCATCGCGCATCGGATTCTCCCAATTTTATTTTTGATCGAGGTTTTCGTGGACCAATCGTTTTTTGACTTTTACCTTTGTCGTTGGGAGATATCATCTTCACCAACCGTTTCCATCTGGGAGTCGATTAAGCCTAAGGCCCTCTTTAAATTCCCCCTCTTTCTCTCTGATCCCTCTCAGGAGGCTCTGTATGCCGCGGTATCCTGCACTTCCTCGCGCTTGTTTTCTTCCTGAGTCAATCGTTCAAACATAAGCTGGGTCCTCCTTTTCCCCTGACGCCGTATGGCAAGCGCCGAATTTTCTCTCTTTCCCGGGAAGACAGTTGTATTGATCCCGAGTCCTCTTTTCCCGTTTTCTCGCTATGGCTTCGTCTTCGATATTGACGTCGCCGTACGTCCTCTTTCATTGTGTCGAAACAGAAATCCCCCCAAACGTTGTTTCTCCCCGTCTGGAGGTTGGTCGCTTCCATGGACTTTTCTCTCTTCTCCCTCCCCTTTTGCAGGATTCGCATTGGATTTCTGGGTTTAGCGGATTGTACGCCGTCCCCTATTTTTGAATGTCCGAGCTTCGCGAGCGCTCCTCTTTCCTACTCTAGGTCATTTTTCCGTACCCCTCCCCATTGCTCGAGCCTGAGAGAACATCCGAGACTAGCCTCTTCCCCTCCTTCCCCGGCGTAAAAGATTTTTCGGTCCACTTTCGTTCCATCGAGTTGTGATAAAAAAATGTTAGCTCCTTCCTTCCACAAATAGTTTTCCTTCGGGTGGCCTTCCTGATCCCGAGGAAAGCTGAGAGGCACGTCTCCCCCTTTTCTTCCGATACAGCGCGCCACCGCCATAATCGGTGCTGACTTCGTTTCACCCAAAAAATATTTTGGTCTAAGACTTTGCTGCTTGTGTTGATGCCGAGTTGCCCTCGCCCCAGTTTCTTAAATCTCCCTTCTAGACATAGTAGGGTAGGCCCCTCACGTTTTGCTATGTGCAGGAGACGATTTTTGCCTTCATGTCCTCTCCTTTTTTGAGCAGTGGTCTCTCCCTCTCCTGACCTTGACTTATAGTGCATTTTTATCGGTCCTTTATCTCTTTTTCCCGTAGGTGAAGGCAAGCACCTTTCAAAATCGTCACTGGCATGAACCAATCCGGCCGAGTCGATTGCGCAGACGCGGTTGGTGACTGCCCGCCCGTTCCCGGACGACGACAGTTGAGAGAGTCGCGATCTCCCCTCTCACGCGCCTTGTTTTAACTTGCTTTCGTCGGTGCTCCATCGTCCCTGCGCTTCTCAGGTTTTTTTTTTGTGTCTCTCATGTGGGTTTTCGCAGAACGGTTTTTTTCTCCCGATTTTTGGGTTTTATCGTGGGCGAACAGCCCTTGCCAACCAGCGCCCTCATTTTTTGAGAACCGAGACACCGCTTCTCCCGAATTTTTTCTCAGCGTTCCATGACGCTACTGCTTCCTTTCCTTCCTCGAGTGGATTCGGATGCTGATCTCTGTAAGAAGAGACTTCGAGCTCCGATTCAGTTTGATGTACGAAAAATCGGAACGCTTTTTCCCTCCTGTTTTTTTAATGTCCTTGGTGATGAGTGGCCACCCTTTTTCTTCTATCCCTGCACGTCCACCTTTCCCCCCTTGAGAAAAATAAGTCTCTTTCTTTTCCTATTGAGTCCGTTGAGAGCTTGATCTGCTTTGGCCATCGATGGGTCTCCCTCACTCTTCTAGAGACTAGTATCCTTCTCTGTAAAGATAATCTCCTCTCAACGTTTTAGTCCATTGGTTGTGACCTTTTTAATATTTTCAGAGCCTCTTTTCCTCTTTTATTTTGTCGTTCAGCACGAGGTCCTTTTTGTAGATGTAACTCTAGCTGGAACGATTTTTCCTTTTGTCTAAGGATCCTCAGGAGACGTGGCAGCCTAACGGGACTTAGCCATTTGCTCAGAGCGAGGCTCTCTGAGAAGATTTGTACCTTTTCCCTTCCTCTATCTTGAAGTCTTCTCGTTAATTTTTCCCTACTTAGCGAAAGGTCATTTTCTCCTTTCTAAGTTTTTTTTTGTTTTTCCGATCGCCCCCCCCCCCGTCGTGTAAACTTTTCGCTGCGTCCTTGCCTTGCGGGAGAGAGAATGCGCGTTTAGCGCGCCTTTCTTTTCTCTTATCGAGGTGGAGTTAGTGGTTTGGACCTCCTATCGTTTGCTTGTCGGCTTGGCTACCCCAGATTTGTCTTTTTTTTGAAATCTCTCTCTTCATGTGATTGCGCGGTGAGATTGACAGTGCGGAGCCACGCTTCTTTCCCCCTTCTTTTGGTCGGTCCTCCTTCTAAAGATCTGAGTTATCTATCTCTTCACTTGGTTGTTGTTTGTCGTCTCCTCCCTTTGGGATTCGTGTCGGCTGACCATGTGATACATGGTCCTAGTCTTTTTCTTGACGCGCGGTCATTATAGTTTTAAATCTTCCCCTTCTTTTTCTTTTTAAATTGAGATGTTTGGTGATAAGTACCGCCCTCCCCCCAACGTTTTTTCCCTCAGAAGCGAACTCCTCGATCGACGCTCTACTTAGTATTGCTTTCGCTTGTCCTCAGTTTTTCCAACCTTTTTTCTTACGTTTTTGCTCTTCCCTTTGTGGAAACTCTGCTTTCGGCTTCCCGCGACTCCTGATAAAGTTTCGCGTGGACCGATACTTTTTCTTTCTCTTTTTGCGCGGTCTGTTTGAATTTAATATTTTCGCGCTCGCCAGGTATTTTCTTCTTTATCTCTCTTTGCTTCTGGTCTCCTTCGTATTATGTCTCTTCACGAGGCTCCTGATAGCTTTTCCCCTGATGCGGTCGCCGGCGGTTCTCTTTTCTCCTGTTCCGATGAGAACCGCTTTCAACCGGATTTTCCTTTTCCTTCCGAGCGTCTCACACCAGTCCTTTAAGAGGTTGCGATCATATTCCCGTCCTCACGTTATGGACATTACCTCGCGCATTGTTTTCTGATATAATGAGAGGACAACGCCTTAACTCTTCTTCCCCTTCTTTTCTTTACTCAGAGAAGGCCTCTTCCGCGTTGTTTCACGAGTTTGTTAACATGGCTTTTTTTTTGAAGAATCTGCCTCCGGGCATCTTCAAACCTCGACTAATTTTTCTTCCTGTTAAAAATTCTCAGCGTACCTATTTCTTCCCTCCCCTTCTCGATTTTCTAGGCGTAACTCTAAGCTCACGGCTAGCGGAGGGAACGCCCTGTCTTTTCTTTCTGCCCTTCGTTTTCGGGTCGATGTTTTCTCTTCCAGTCGCGTTATTTCGCCCAATGTTCCTCCATCTTTTTCTCGGGCGACCCCTTCCCCCCTTCTTTCATCGTGGGCACCGTCTTTATAAATGGAAGAGAACTTCCTGTCGCCTTTTTCATTTCGGTCTTTTCTCTCCTTCTTCTGTTTTGAGAATGCGGTGGTTGACCAGGTCCCTCCCTTGAGTAGACGGAATCTTCTCTTTTTCGGAGGCAGTGTGACTTTTTCTGCTGATGCGCCCTAAGTGTCTGCTTCTCCCTGCCGCTTCTTCGAGGCATTCTTCTCTTTGATGACTTAAGCTATGACGACTGATAGTTCATCAGGATCTAAACTTCCCACCTCTAGCCACGCGTGTGTTTTGAGAGACTCTAACTTGTAGTTCAGCGACTCTTTGATTGCAGATGTCCCCTCTAGACATCCTCGCTTTCGCTTTGCTCTATGTTCCAAGTCCTTCCTTGATTTTATTCTGTGGAGAGGTTTTAACTTCATCTTTTTTGCCCCTCTCATCCCCCTTCTTCCGGTCTCGGACGTACCGAGATCCTTTTTGGCAGGATTTTCTAGCCTATCTGAAGACCCCTCGCAACGCGCAATTCTCCTCCTTTTTCTCTCGAGCTTTTACGCGGTTTTGTAAGTTCTTCCTTGTACGGAGTTCCCGCAGGCGCTAGATCAATTGTTCTTTCCCCCGGGCCTATTTCCGTTCTGTTCCGATTACTGCTCTTCTCACGTTAGTCCTCTTTCTGTGTCTTCTGGCCCACCATCTCTCAACCTGCCTCCCCCCCTGCGTGATCCGCGCTGGCGTTCTAGAAGACATCCGTTCTAGACCCCTTCCGGCCGGTTTCCAAAGTTGTAGTGACTTTCGAGCATTCGTTTCGTCCCCTCTTCCTATACGGTTTAAGTTTACATATCGAGCTAGCCGACGCCTGGAGGGGACCTTTTCTCTTCTCCTTCCTCCCATCTTCACTTTAATCTTCTCCTCTTTCTCCCTTTTCGCTGCTTTAACCGTTGATTTCGCTGACTACCTGCTGTTTTCAATCCTTTCTCAGATCCACGCCCCCCTCCCTCCTCTCCGTGATTTACCTCGGCATACCTTTCTTTTTTTCCTCCTCTCATCGCGATCGGATTGTTGCAATTCGCTTTATCGAGACTCCTTCCTTTTTTGACACCTCGTTTCTGATGCGTCTTTTCTCCCTCCTTTGGTTGTTGTATATCTATCCTCTTCCCACCGAGCCCCCCTTAGGGAGCTCGTTAGCCCTCGGTGCGCAATCGATGTTCACTCTGAAATCGGCTTAGCCTGGACTTTTTAAGGTATCTAAATGACCTTTCTTCTCTGCTTGCGGGGCGTGTCTAGTTTTTTTAACGCGTTCCCCCCCCCTCCTTTCCGTCCTTCGTGGTCTTTTTGATTTTTTCCAAGGCCGCCATCGTGGCGAGGATTTCTTATCACGTTTTATTTGGAGAGTATTTAGTCCCCTTTTTTAGCTTCGTTATCGGGCTCGAGTCTCGCTCATTGCCTTTCCTTCGTGACCCGCGTTGTCTCAAATTCAATGCTCGCAAGTCACGACCCCCTTTTTTCGTAAAGGCTGTCCGTTTGGTCTGAGCGTGGAATGTGGTCTTTCCCGGGGTTCAGGATTCATAGTTTTTTCATTTTTTTCCCCTTTTTTTTTTGCCGCACAGACTGATTCGTTTACGCTATTCTCGTTTCCCCCTCCCCCTGGCGCGGCCCCCTTTTTCGACGCACACATATGCGAGCGACCGTTCTAAGAAATCTAGAGAATCTTTCCCTCCCTCACCTGCGTAAAACGCTCTTTTTGAAAAGTATCCATGGTGTTTGCCCCTTTACTTCTTTAGACATTGCGGCACCAATCGGAGTCTCTTTTTTGACCTCACTCTCCCCGCTGGATTTCTCAGGAATAGTCTCCCCCTCTTCTTCCCCTCCAGCGATCCATCCACGATAATAAAGGCAGGACCATTCGGGCAATCTTGCGCGCTTTAATCTCGGTCTCGGAGTTCAGCCTTTTCCCGCGTTCTAGTTTTACCTCTCTTCTAGCCGTGTTAGCGCTCGTGACCTCACACTGATTTTCCCGATCTCTTTTTCAGGTCTCGCGGTGATTTAATTATCAGTCCTTTCTTCTCAGACTCGGCCTCAGCCCCTTTTGCAGAAGGCCCATACGTTGTAGCAGCAGTATTTTAGGTGTTTGTCTCATACCTTCCAGGTGAAAGCAGCAAGCATCCCCTCCCCTTTTTCCTCTAAAGACGGCGCGAGTCTTGTCCGACGCGATGGTATGGTGATGCCATTTTTTTTTCCTCCTTCTTTTTCTTGACCGCGACGCAAGGACCAATGATATCTAAAGGCCTTGAGGTCCTGTAGTTCGTCGGTGTCGCCCATCTTGACCCAACTTCTCTAGTGTGTTGCCGTTTTCCTCCTTAGAGTGGGTCTCCCGATTTGGGGATCTTTTTTTCACCTCCCCATTGCGAAAAATCTGGACCGATCTAGAGACACTGCGACCATCGCGCTCTCCTTTTAGCGTCATGGACGCGATTTCATACGCTATCTCCTCTCCTTCTTCTCTTCTTTATGGCCAGTAGATCATTTTCTTTTTCGAATTTTTCTCGCCCCATACAGTAAGAGTTACATTCTGGTTTCCACTTCTTCACGGAGTGTTTCGAGTCTTCCTCTGCAGAGGAGGACGTTTCTAGTTCCTTCCCCTTTTTCTCTGCCCAGTCTCTTTCGAACACGCCGTTCGTTTTGTATTTTCCTGACTCGAGATTTCGGCAAGATTTCAGCGCTTCTTAAGTCGTTGGACAATCGCATGTATTAGATCAAGAGGCCAGCCTGAGTATTTCCCTCCTCCCTCCCGTTGCTTCCCCTCAAGACCTCTCTTACAGGCGGTGGCAATGGGACTCCTTAACGTCCTAAGTTCAGACCGAGTCTCTTTTCTTGTCTTGCCAGCACGTCTTTTCTTTTTCTTGTAAAAAAAGCCGTGTTCCCCCTCTCTCCTTTTTCCGCGGACTTTTAGGCCTAGGCCGTAGTCCTAATCCCTTTTTCACTGATCCTCTGACTTAGAGTCCGCAGCAGCTGGTCGCTCCTTCGCGATGGACCAGCTTTCCTACCTTCTTTGCCTTCCCTCCAGAGACAAGGTTAATACGCTCCCCCGAAGCTCTCTCCTTTTTTCGCGGGTTTCCCGTACGGCATCAGTCGGTCACCACTTAGCGCGTCCCCTCTTTTATCTGACCTTTACCTGCGCGTTGATAGCGCATCCTACTGACGTAAGCGGTTGCTGATTGGTTTCTCTCGCGGCGGATGGGAGCTCTCGTTTGCGTTCTCCTTTTAGCTCTTTCCCTTCTATTCGTTGTTTCAGGCGTGGAACCGATCTATTAGGATGTTTTTGAGATGGTGCGTTCATGCCCGCCCCGTTCCTCGAAATTTTTGGGACCCCCGTTTTTCATTTGTCCTTCCCCCTCAAGCAGCGATTTCTCTACTATTTCCCCTTTTTTTTTTTTAGCCTCTTTGATTCGCGGGCGGGATCGTGTTGATTGACTTATGCGCACCTCTGGCCCGAAGTCGTTTTTCGTCGCTTTCCATGATCACTTACCGCTGATCCCACCTAATAGAGTTCGTTTTGTTTCTCCCGACCCGCACTCGGATTGGCGGCGCTAAGGCCGTCCGCCCCAGATTGACGATTTACTTCCCTCCTCTTTTTTCCTTTCCGCTCTACGTACAGTATGTTTTAAGACCAGCACTTTTCTTTCGCCGGCGACCTCTTAATCCCGCTCGAAAGGTACATTGATTGTCCAGTAGATTCCCGGCGATACTCGCGTCTTTCCCGAGAGACTTTCATTTGGGATTTCGATGGGCTTTTCCTCGTTGAATATAGTGGCCGCGTTCCGAAGATTCCCGTTCATCTTCTTCTCTGTCTCAGTCTTATTTTCTTTAGGACGATTCTCATTTCTTCAGTAGACTCTGATGAGATCGTCTAAGCCGGGGGTACATCGGCGCCGCGAGCTCGTTGCTTTCCACATTTAAATCGGATCTTTTATAGATTTTTTTCCTCCTTTTGGCGGTTCGATCCTTCGGTAAGGTTTCACAGCGCGGGACGTTTATAGCCGGCACTTTTCTGCCTCTGCGTTCCAAAATTGAATGAACCTTCCCTATGGCCGTGATCGTCTCTCCAGGAACCCTTCCCTGTTGGTCAATTTCCTGGAAGTTTACATTTCTTCTCCCTCTCGGCCAATCCCTGTCAAACGGGCTCTGCGTTTTAAAAATTATGTTTCAGGTCTTTATTGTTAATACCTGTGTCTTCTTCTTGCGTCCCCTTCGAGAGATTTCTGGCGTTCTTTATTCCTCTGAGTAGTAATGAAGTGTTGAGCGACTTCGGGCGGACCTCCCCCCTATTTTTCTCTTGTTTCGTCACGTAGACTTTTGCGCCAGGCTTGGCCCACTATCCCCATAGTGGTAGCACGACATTCTTCGACCAGGCCCCCCTCGACATAGAATTCATGGAAAAAGACTCCCCTTTCCTTCCCTCACGTTTTCCTGTCGCGGCTAATTTTCTTTTCGCGATCTCGCTACTGTAGGCTTCGCCGACTCTTTCATTCACCCTGGAATCAGTCTTTCACCCTTAGTTCTTTGAAGGCATGTCAGGAGTTCCTTTCAGATTTCTGCTGAGGCGCAAAGAGGCTTGCTCTCCTGCCCGACGCTCTCTCTCTTTTCATTATCGCCCGGGCTGCGTTCCAGTATTATTTCCCCCCCAGATACTGAAGTAAGTTGCCTTTCTAGGACCTTTCTCTCAAGGCTTTCTTTCCCTCTACTCCCCGTGAGGTTCGAGCGCGAGGAGTGTCGGCGCCCTGGACCCGGCGTCACCGCCGCTTCCCCTTTGCTAGCTGCGCCATAGTTTTTTGCTGCTTCCTCTATTTTTTTCTTTCTGGCGGGCTGGTAACTTACGGCAATATTCCTCTGCTGAGATTTATAGGCTTTTTTTTTTTCCAACTTCCCCTTTTTTGTGCATGACGACCTTTTCTGGTTTTTTTGAATATATTTTTCTCCCCGCGCCATCTCGCGACGTTTCCTTTGATCTTTTTCCTTTGCTGAGTCCATCTGTCGGATCCTTCGTCTCTTCAGTTTTCGATATAATGCAATGTTACGTCGAAAACTTTTGGAGCGCAGGTGCTGGCCTATGCGCTTTCCTTCTTCACGGTTTATTGGATTTTTCGGCGACCACTCCGCTCACAAATGCCAATGATCTCTTGTCGGACGAAGACGAAAATTACGCTCCTCCCCCCCCCTTCTCTTTTTCCTCGCCCCTTTGATGGACTTTCTGCTTATTTTCCGACCGTGGTCTTACGGCGCTTCCTTTCTTCGATCTAGTCGATCGACGAAACCACATTTTCTCTTCTCCAGCTAATGTCTTCACTTTAATTTCTCAAGATGTTTCCGACGGGGTCGGTGACATGCTATTTTCTTCTTTTTTTTCCCACCTCGGCTCTTTGACCGCCACGTGATAGAAGTTTTATGGAGTACTCGGTCCATTTCTCTGCTTTCATCTCTTGGATTCTACTTTTTTCTCCCTTGAATCTTACTAATACCTCCCTTGACCCCCCCCCTTTGTCAATTG
>Ga0179593_1232733_pt1 | contig 12770 bp, 13 predicted proteins | sample CZODoug2_1_08_16_FD_185931 | JGI IMG/M metagenome (GOLD analysis project Ga0179593, IMG submission 185931) | Vadose zone soil fungal communities from Angelo Coast Range Reserve, California, USA - CZODoug2_1_08_16fungal (PacBio error correction) | ecosystem: Environmental > Terrestrial > Soil >... | reverse complement strand
TTGTCAGACGTTTTTGTTTTGAGGCGTGGGGACCGTTTTGGTTCTCTTTTCCTCGTCTCCGTGAGCTCGGTGAGTATGTCCCGGCCACACTTTTGTATGAGGAGCTTCTCCTTTCGTCCCCACCCCTCATCCGGTAATGCCAGGTGGCGCTTTCGGAAGCTCCGTTTTCCTCCATGGCTTTGGTCGCCTTTTGCGGTATCCCTTTACATTTACGGTCACATGGTGACTCCTCCTCTAGTTATGATTCCTTGTATTGTCGAAGCCTTTGGCCATTTTAGCGACCCACGGGCGACATTTGCCTTTGACTTCATTTATGCTCCGTTCTTTTCTTCAGTTCTTCTCTCTTTTTCTTCTTTGCTTTAATCTTCGGTCGGTTCGCTCAATTTTCAACGTCATTACTCAAAAAGTTTTTTTTTAGTTGTACTCGTGGTGACGGCTGGTACTAGATTATACGATCTGGTTCCTCGCTCTCGGACCCATCCGATCCTGCGCACCTGGCGCTTCTATGCCCCCTTTTACTACCAATTTTTTTTTTTTCCCTTACACCCCCCATCGATTTTTCCTTTACATTTCTTGCGCAGGGGCAAACTCCGCTTTTGACGTCCGTTCCCGCCGCCCTCCAGTGGTATGCTCCTGTAGTTTTCGGTTGAAAGATATCCCAAGTGTCCCTCCTTGTTCCCCACTCCTTGCTGCCCCGAAGTGTTTTATTCGTTACAGTTTTCACTCTTCTTTAGTCGTTTTCCTTCGAGAGGACCGTCGCCTAGTAGTGTATTCCGGTTCGAATCTTGTACCGGGACCCACGCCTCTCAGCTTTCTGCCTCAGACAGGCACTATCTTCACTATTACGGGAATTCGAGTCCGTTAAGCGTTTGCCCGGTCTTGTCTTTCCAGACCCCCTTCCATATTTGCTTCCGCTTCCCTTAGTGTCCCTCGCCCCGAGTTTTTTTTTCTGTTCATCACTAAATGGTTATTTTCTGGCGCCCTGAGCAAATACATGGACCCCCCTCCATCAAGCGCTTTCTGAACTGCGGGGCCTCCCGCTAAAGGGGAGGGACTTCTTATAGGACGTTCGCCCCCCTGCATTTTTATTCCGAGTTGTTCCCGTGATTCACGCCGAGTTAATGCGAAGTACGCCCCCCCCAGATGACCGTTTGGCACGTAACACCAAGCCCTCCTGATCTCGGTGATATTTCTTCTTTTCCGTCCTAATACTATCGGCTCGTCCGTCTGATTCATCCTCCGCCATCCTGTTTAAAGATGCTGCGCTCGCAGTTCAAACAACATCGAACAGGTGAGAATCCTCCTTTCTCTTTTCCTCTTCTTTTTCCCCTTTCGACCACGGATCTATTCCCAGCCCCCCTATCAAACCTTTTTTTTCATAGTTTCGTAGAGCCCCTCTTCTCTTAATCGGCATTTGCTCTTCTCACCCCCCGGTTACGAGTCGCCGAAATGCGACCTCTTGTTTGCAGAATCCCGGGAACTAGGTGTTCTCCCCTCCCTCCTCGTCATTATAGTCTAAAATTGCGTCCCACTTATCCCCTCCCCCTCCAGTCCTTGCGTGCCTCCTTTCTCCCTGCTGATGTAGTCAAATCCTCCATCATTTTTCTCGGTATATCTGATAGATCTCCGCCGAAGGCATTTTGGGTGGACCAGGATTTACTTCACGATCTTCACCGGAGTGGTTTTTTCCCGAGAAAATTTACTCCTCATTCTTTCCTTAGGTCTTATTTCTCCGTGGTCTCTTTCAAGGTCTTACGTCATTATCTTGTCCTATGCTGCCCCGTCAATTCCCTCGCGCCGACTTTCGAGCATTCTCTCCTTTAGTCCCCCCCTCTTCACCTTCTCACCCCCCCTTGCAGCTCTTTTCCTTCAATCCTAGCCCTGCTTTATTAAAGCATGATCCGTAGAGAGAGTCGTGGCCGGCAATGGACACTGGCAAAGTGGATTTTCGTGAGATTGTTCCTCTCTTTCTATTATAATACCCGTTGGTGTGTGTTGGATAGATCTTCCTTCCCCCGCTCCTTCCTCCCATCCCACTTTTACATCCCTGATTACTCGTCCCCCCCTCTTCTTCTTACGGTTCCTCCAATTTTTGAAGGAGCCTTAAGCGTGCTCGGCTTAACGGCAAAGCTGCATCTTATGGTCTTTACTATTGGAGAACTACCGTCCCCGGTCCTGTTTAATGGATAGCCAGTCTTCTTTGGACCTTTTTCGTGGGTGGCTCTTTCCTGATTCCCCCATGATCCTCGGAAAGTGAAGACCTGGTCCTCCGCCAATGCGCACTAATATAAAACTGAAACTCTCAACATTTGCTCGGAACACAGCTTGATCTCGTCTTCCTAAAAATCTTTTCCACCCTTAAGTATACCCTTTTTCCTTTCCTCTCCGGTGTATCATCCCTCTTTTGGAGCTGCTCCTTTCTTCCTCCCATTCCTGCGAGTTCACGCACTGAGTTTCTCATTTCCCCTCTAATGACGATTATGGTCCCGACTCTACCAGGATCTCGGCATGAGCCCGCGTCCATATCGCGAGCTCTAAATGGGTGTGAGAATCGCAACTCTTTTTCCTCCTTGCCAGCTGGCGTCTTTTTGGTCATCTCTTGCCACCAGCGGGTTTTTCTCCCCTCGTGTGTAATAGATATTTTTCCGACCGATCTTGCCGTCCAGATGCAAGTGAGATTCTGACTGTTGAGGTTTTGAACCTGCGGTCCTCCCTAGAATCTGTTCCTCCATGCTGTTTCCTAGGCCACAGCGTCTCGCTCCTATCGGAGGGACTTCCTCCGTGAACACATATAACGTTCGATGATGTAATTTTTTCTCAAGCAAACGGTAAATTGTGAAATGCTTTTCCGCCGGCGCAAATGAGCGTGGATAGAGTACCCACCTTTTCTAACATGATGTGGGTCCCTCCCCCCGCATCTTCCCTTTTCGACGTTATTTTCCCCTCTCTCATCCTTCGCTTGCTCATATTTGTCCTTTATTTAAGAGATTCTATTCATTTAGGCGCGCCCGAACCTTGAACACTTTCTGGCATGAGTCACTCTAAGTCGGAAAAATCCTTTCCGATGGCCTAAATAGTACGAGAGTGGACTACTAGCCCATACCGATTCCTGTGTCTTAAAGGAAATAAGAAGTTAAATAAATTATGTCTAGTGCCTTGGCACGATTATCTTTTCCTCGGTACACCAATTAAAGAAGATTACCCTCAAACTAATTAGCCTTACGTTTGTTGTGGGGGGGGGGGGGGGGGGGGGTTTTTTGTTGGGGGGGTGTTGGGTTTTGGGGTGGGTGTGGGTGGGGGGGTTGGGGGGGGGGGGTGGTTGTTTTTGTTGTTTTTTTTTGTAGGGGGGGTGGGGGGGTGTGGTTTGGGGGGGGGGGGGGGTGGTGGGGTTGGGGGGGGGGTGGGGGGGGGGGGTTGGGGGTGGGGGGTTTGGGGGGTGCGGGAGTCGGGGGGGTGGGGGGGTTTGGGGGTCTTTTGTGGTTGGGGGGGGTGTGGGGGGTTGGGTGTGGGGGGGGGGGGGGGGGGGGGGGGGGGGTGGAGGGGTTTGTTTTTTTTTTTGGGGGTTTTTGTTTTTTTTTCGGGGGGGGGTTTTGGTGGCGGGGTTTTGGGTGGGGGGGGGTGTCGGGGCGGGGGGGGTGGGGGGGGGGGGGTGGGTGTTGGGTCTTGTGGGGGGGGGGGGGGGGGGGGGGTGTGGGTGGGGTTGATTGGGGTTGTGGGGTTTCGGTGGGGGGGGGGGGGGGCGGGGGGGGAGTGGGGGGTGGGGGGGTTTTGGTGTGGTGGGGGGGGGGTGGGGGGGGTTTGGGGGTGCGTTTGGGGCGGGGGTGGGGGGGGGGGGGGGGGGGTTGTGTTTTGGTGTGGGTTGGGGGGGGGGGGGGGGGTTGGGGGGTGTTTGGGGGCGGGGTGTCTAGGTGTTTTTGTTTTCTTTTTGCGCGCTCGCGGAAACTACGACTTGAACGCGTCAAACAACTCTAAACCTTTTCCCCTTCGTATGGCATCCTTCCGTTTTCCCTCCTGTCCCGAACCTTTGACTATGATCTGTCCCCCCTCCCCCTCCAATGCTCATAACACTTGAGGGCTGGCCGGGGGAGGACGCCATCGCCTGATTGAGTAAGCCTCCAGACATGGTCACTTCCCCCCTCTCTTTCCTGTGACCACCCAAATTTCTTTACTTTTGTCATATCCTTACCCCTTGCAGCCGGCTCTGCTTTTTGCCTTTGTCTGAGAACCAAATGTACAGATCGCGTCCCCCGCGCTCGCGAGTACACCTTCTGAGCGGCTTTTAGTTTCTCCTGTGCACTTTTTTGTACACCTGCGCCGTCCCCCCCCCCTGTCCCTCAACAGACGACCTTCCCCACTTTCTTCTCGTTCTCATAAATTCCGTTCACTCACTTTTGCGCCCGGTGTTCGCTCCAATTGCCGCCCCTTAGGCCATACTTTACTGTCTTCAGACCTAGGATTCTTCCCTTTACCGCTGTGACAAACTGCTCCCTTTTTCAACAGTCAATACTGACTGCCTTCGGCTATACGCCTCCTTCTCGAACGCCACCTTCATATATGGTTGCATTGGTCTACTCGAAAAGGTAGGTTCCGGGCTCATACTCATCCCTCTCCACATTCTCCTGAGGTCCACCCACCCGACCACCTTGTTTCCCCCCTGCCCTCATCAGGCACCCGCTGGCTTATCTCTCTCGACCTCTTGTAGATGGATAAAAGCCCTTTGTGCCGTGTTTCTTTTTTGGGGAACAAGGTGTTTCTTCCCTTTTCCTTTCCCCCCTGTCTTCGTCTTTAGTATTCGCCCGGACCCCCCAATCCTGTTTCTCGGCTACGCAGAGTTCGCCCACTAACTATGGTCGCCGGTTTGGCTGGCTCGCGGCTGACTGCAGCGGCAGCTCTTTTGCGCGCAGGCCTTTTCCTAGTTATTTTTTTCATTACCTTCCCTTGTCCAGGTGCCGTCCCCGCGGTCTGTATCCCCTCTCGTCGCGGGCACAGTGTCATGCGACCCACGGGCCTTCACAATTTTGTGACACCTTTTCGTTATGCTCCGGATCCCTCTACTTTCCCTCGTTTTCTCTGTTGCTTTCTAGAGGTCTTGAAGTTCACTGTCTTGCCCTGGATTTTTCTTACCCCCCAGTCTTCAGGTAATGAAGTACCTAGTTTAGTCGCGATCTGAACGTTGGTTTTTCCAGCCTGGTCCCACCCCCGAGCCGGCGGGCAATTGGCTCGGTCCTTCCCCCCAATCTTCACCACCGGGTTGGTCACCTACCCCTCTCGCTTGGGATGACCTTAGCTTAGGTTGCCAACTCAATTTTTTGACGGATCCGCCCCCAGGACACGCCTCAAGAGGTTTCTATGATCTGTAGGGGAGGTTTGAATAATCTATTCAAGTGTCGAATGGCCTTCTCCCCTCTGGTCCTCTCCGAGGGTCTTCTTACTAGTTGACGGCTTGTTTGTTCGTGACCGTCTAGTTGGATTCTTCTCTGTCGGTTTTCTCAGTTTCTTTTACTTTTCTCTGAACCCCTCTATGAATCCTTTGCAGAATCGTACTAATTTCTCACCGGTTCTTGCCTTCCTACTTTTAGCTGCCCTATTGCCTTCGGAGTAGGCACTCTTTTTAGTGGTTACGATTTCGATGTTTTTTTGCCCTCGATATCGTTTATTCCGACCCTGTTTTTGAATTTTCTTTCCGCGCCCTAGTTTTCTTCCCATCTCTTACCTACACTTGGCCAAATACCCCAAGTGGACGGGAATGACTTGGTAGAATTCGTATAGGGATTCCCCCCGCATGTTTTTTTCTCCCGTTTCCTCGATAATCTGGGTTCCTTCTCACATTTCCTGACAGATTCCCTTGTTGGGTCCGCCCCCGTACCACATTTCAGTTGACTCTTATATTTTCATGAATGTACTACTCCGATAATGATGCCGTATGATTCATCCTCAAGGAATCTTCCACTTTTAGTGGCTGATCCCTATGTTCCCACCCCTTAACCAGGTCCTCCTCGACTTTCCTCTCTGCCATCGGCTTCCCTGAACAACGAGATATATTCGCAAGTTCTCCCGGGTTATCTACTCCCGAAGCCTTCCCTGCTTTTTTGAGGAATTTGCGAATTTCCTTCCCTTCTCGCTCTCCCTTTCCCGTTTTTTCTAATATGACTATGGATTCCCCCTAGGATCCCGTTTTCCAGATATAATCGTCCTGATAGAACATGAGAAAAATCAGCGACCAGGTCTGTTATTAAGTGCACTCCGCATCTCGTGTATACTCCGCTTTGAGAGAGGCGAACCGAGTCTAGTCTGGGTGAAGATTTTTATGAAATCCCCGATAAAAGGCTTTTTTTCTGCCGCTCAACTTACAGAGCAATGAGATTTTAATTCGATCTTTGGCGGATTCGAGGTCATTCGACGTTACGCTGATAATTGACTATCCCGCGCCCCCCCCCGTCAACTCCCCCGTTCATTTTCCAAGTTTTGATCCAGTCTTCCGTAGCGTTAGTTCTTCCCACTATTCAACCCACCATAGATGGTCGATATTAAAAGCGTTCCTCACTGAAATTTTCGGATCGTAGGCTGGAGAGATTTTTTCTCTTTTCCTTTGCACAGTGTTATTTTTCTTCCTGAGGAGCGGTGCTCTCCTCCCCTTTCTGCCTCCTCGTTTTTGTGTGCTCTGATTGCACCTTTCAGAAATACACTTGCCACGGTCCTACAGTTTACCCTACTCCCTGCCTACTGGATCTCAACCGTTCCTTCCATAGAGTGCTTTCGGCTCGTTCCCAATGAGATGCCCAGATGATTTTTGATTTTTACTCATTTTACTCACTTTCCCCTTGGCCTCAATGTGTCCTCGCCAAGTTTTTTGTTGACCGTTCAGGTGGGGCGCTTGCTTGTTTTAATGATCCGCGTAACGGTCTCTTTTAGGGTAACCCTCACTGAGCACACCAATCTTCAACATGCCTGTAACAGCTTCCTTCCCGCCCACTCCTTTGTTCTTATTCAATCCTGTCCAACCCCTTCTATTATACTTAGGCAGTTTCATATACGGTAGTTCATCGATTTGCGGTATTTGTTCTTATTTACTACATTCTCTTGGGTTCCTGGTTTTCTGATTTTTCATTTATCTATCATGTAAGATTATCGATGGTAGACCCGAGTCGATCGGCTATGAGACGTTATTTCTTCCTTAACACTGTTGTTAAGTACGCAACCTTCTCGATACTGATAGGAAGTTTTTTTTTTGCGGACGCCTCTAGCGGTTTTTAACTGTTGTATCTGATCCGTTTTCTACTTCGAGATCAATGGGAGTATTTCTTCAAAGGTTCTCTTTCTTTGCAATGCGTTCGCCCCTCCATCTTTGAATCCATTCGATGCCCTATGACTGTACTCTCCGGCTCGATCTCTTCTCGAGTCGGACTTAGGGTAAAATATCAACTTAGATCCGCTTCATTGTGTATCGCAAAGCAACTTTCATCTTCGATATCCTAGGATCCTCCGCTTGGATCTGGTTTTTACCAAACTCGGTTCCACTGCGTTTTTTCGTTCCTCTACTCCTTCTCCTTTCGTCGGTATTCCCCGCATTAATCTTCCTATGGTCCTTTCCTTTAAGCGAAAATGCTGGAGCGCCAGACACTGCCCCGTTCTGGATGATAATGAGACGGCGGACAACCTTTCCTTTCCCCTCTATGACCCTCACCTCGTCCGAGATCTTCTCTTTTTTTTTTTCGAGCATCTCGGCCGTTTCGCGTTAACGATTCCCTTACACTTATGGCTCTCGTCCTTTTTTCCAACTTCCTAGTTTACTAGGTACACCCCGGTACCCTCCATGACTTACCTCCATCAAACTCAGCCGCTCCTTTTCGCTAGCGGAACTTTACGACAAAGTCTGTCACTTTCAACTCCCCTTTAGTTGGGTCCCTGACTTCTTTCACACTTTCCAACTAAATAATCTTTTTTACCACCTTTGAGGTTGGCTTTTTTTTCTATCAAGTCAAATCCCCTGATGTTTGACCCTAATCTTCAGCACACATGTCCCCAATGCCCAACTCGATTAGGTTGTCCCCTTGGACCAACCCAATTGTTCCTTGACTTTTCATCCGACAAGTTCGCTTCTTCGATGGTCCTTTCTTAGCGGAAACCACCCCCATAGTATCAGATCGAGGCCATCCGTTCCCTTTCTTAGACGGGTACTCATTCGAGCGGATGTTTTTCAGGAGTACGGTGCCATTTTTCGCTAGGCAGCAAGCATAAGTCTGCGGCCCTGAGTTCCCTCCCTCGCAGTCAGTCGTTTTCGCCGTGGGTCGCTCCCTTCCGCCTCTTAGATTTTTGGCCCAATACCGCTACTGTTATCAGCACTCTCGTCCGGTCACTGTTCTTCAGGTTATGAACCCCCGCGCCAGGCTGAGTTTTTACCCAAATGCCATTAATGCTGCTTATGAGGTTCCCGCGCGTGATCCCTCCCCTTTTCCACCTGCATTTACCTCTATTGATTGGGTCCTAACCTTGCGTCGTCTCCTTTCGACACATTCTTTCTGGTGTCGGGGCCTCTCCTAATTTGCCCTATGCCTCGACCTCGTTTGACAAAGTTAAACACTGAAGTCACTCCCGCGTGCAAGACTTGCTGAATCTTTTTTTCTTTTTTTTCCCTACTCCCATTCTTGTGGTTGAGAGAGCTCAACCACTTGGTCTGATTTCGGCATTTGTTGACCCCAGTGGTCGCCTGAGTACTAGGTTAGCTAGTTGCTTCATGATCCCGACCCATCCCCCTGTAGCTCTCGGGGCGACCTCTCAGTTGTCCCCCTTGGTTATGCCCATGCGGTTGCTCGCGGCGGATTGCTTCGGCCTTAGGATTATGGCCTTTTTAAGAAGATCTTTCCTCTCTATTCTGACATATCCCTACAGTTCCCTGTTTGCCCGCGCGTGTCTGATCCGGGTAAGATTGGGCTTCATGTGACTCTACACCGTTCCAGTCAAACTGAGTGAATACATTTATTCTTCTCCGCCTCCTATTTTTTTCCTAGTTTTTGCTTTCAGATTATGGCGTCTTTTTTACTGTAGGCACGGTCTCCTCCAGTCCTTTTCGTGGTAATAGCGGACCGTATGGCGCGATAGATACGAGTTTGCTTCTTCGAAAGACGTAAACCCCTCGAATGGGACTTTTCTGCGTTACCTGGCCCCCAAAGTCCAAGAACAATTGGTGGTTTTTGGTAACCTTACACCCTATCGGGTTTGCTTCGGGCTGGAGGCGTGCCCAATACACCGCCCGATTGACCTTCCCGCAACAGGACAGAACTCCCGTAGGTGGTATTATAGTGCTTTTCTGTCTCCTGAATAGTTTTCCCACCTTGTACGTATGTTCAGGAGTTTCCCCACCATCCTTGGACCGAACTTGGAGGATTTCCTTGACTTTCAGGTCTTACGCTTCGCGCGCGTCTAGGCTAATGGAGTTGTCAGTTCTGTCTCTGCGGTCTGAAGTTTTTTTTTTCCGATTCCCTTGATCCTGCTTTTTGCGACCGCCCCCCCTTCCTATCTCCATAAGTAGGTAATTCTTATTCGCTCTTTTACCATCCAGCATTGTCCGGTATGGCCCAAGGATCTCGACTCTTTTCCTCCCCTGAAAATGGCGTTTGTCCGCCGACTTTTTCTCACCCCCCCTCACGGTTTCTCATTTTTCTTGGCTCCTCTACCTCTCATGATCCAATCTTACTCTGGGACCAATAGATCGAGAAGTGACAAATGAGGTCTTGACCTCTCTTGAGGAATTGCGTATCTTCGTCCCACACCGCATTTTAGTTTCGTTTTCGCGTCCTTTCGGTTTTCCATGCGCAAGATCGCACTGGATTTTCCGTTGCGTGGGGCAACCTTCACCAGGTACAGCGCGATCTCTTTTCTATTTTCCTTCTGCCCTTCTACTCCGCACTGATTCCTCTCTGTATGATGTCAGCATCGACTGCCTTTTCTCAAAGGTGTTTGAGATCCCGCATCAAAAAACATCTGACCCAGGTGACCTTCGAACTTTCCTCTAGTGCGATTCTTTCTTCGGAAACAATTTTAATCTTTCAGCCACCCGTTTAAGAAAACCCGAGTTTTTCCCGCAAACCTCACTGTCCCTGCGAGATACTTGGCGCTTCCTCACCCCCTTTGAAGAGTCTCTCCTGGTGGCTGTTCTCATTAAGCGATCCCTTCCCTTTTTTTCCCCATCTTATAGCTAACCTGAGTACCCGCGACAGTCAGGGTCCCCGAGAAGAATGTAAGTCAGATAAAGCCATGAAATCGTGAAATAGCAGGGCCTATTTGAGACTCCCTAAACGGGTATAATTCGTTTCCGATTTTCTTTTTTTTTTCCTTCCCTTTCAACTTATCCACGTGGCTTTGGTTCGTCCCTAGCAAATTTTACTTTCGCGTTTGGATATTTTCTTTCTCAGTGGCGTAGTGCCCTTTAGTACGCGGATCATGCGCACAAGCGCCACCGTTCATTTTCCCCCCTCGAGACTGGTTAGAATTTTTTCTCTGGGTTCTTCCAATTCGCCCCCCACCACTCATCTGGGCCCATTTTCGTGCCGTCTATATCAGTTCTAGGGGGGGAGCTGGGTGGCGATAATTTTCTTGGCAAAGGGGATTTCTGGAGCTCGTTTTCCCGCTCCTCTCTTTTTCCCGTGTTTTTTTGTTTTATCTCGATCTGCACGTCACTTTAAAACTCACTTGCATGCTCCCCTCCGGCCACCCTCTCTCCTGGGACTCTGATGAAGAGATAATACGCGGGATGAGGATCCTTGAAAATAGCTTGCCTCTGATTTGGTTTACTATTGTGGCCAAGTCCCCCGCTCGGCAGTCCAAATTTCTGTTTCGTTTTTCCTCTTTTAAACTGACGGTGCGCGTGGCATAGTCCCTCTCTGTTAACGTCTAAGTATCTGGGACACTCCACTGCGCCCTAACTCACCTACTGAAAACGTCTTTTTTTTTGATGTAACATGTTGGCCGAACAAGATTGGTCCTCTTCTTTCCTCCCCTCTTACCTTAATATCCCAGTTCGGCCCTTCATATACCCTTCGTATATATCTATGTCCGGTTCCATTATTACATTTTTTTTTATTTTTCCATTTTATATACTTATCTTTCTTTGAACCCGTCTCTCGATTTTCTATGCCTCCAACACCACCCGTTGTTCCATTAACGGCGTGTCTCACACGGGTTTCTACCTTCGCAAATTCTCGATACGCTTAAGGCCGGCCCCTTTTCGGAGTCCCAAGGGTTTATAATAGCCGTTGAAGCCCTCTCAGACGCTTCTAACTTTCTTTTTTTTGAGACTTGATTTCCTGTTGGGTGTTTAAACATGTGTCTCGCACTTAACATCTTTGAAGACCTTCGTCTTCGGCTGTCCCCTCAGACGTGCCGATCATCGGAGAGTTCTCAGCACGAAACTCTTCCTTAGCCCTCTTAATGTTTTCCTTTGCCCACGACGGTCCTCCCTTGCTCTTCATTCTCAGGAGTCCTTCGTCGTGTCTCCGGTCCCACACTCGGTCTAACATGTTTTCTGCGAACTATTACCTGTAAGATACCCCGCAGTTCAGCTTTCCGTGCCATATGTTCCTTCTTTTCTGAGTTGATAATTTCTTTCTCCCCAGACTGTAACTTTTTTGTCCTTAGACCTATCCCCCTAAGACAAACTCCTTTCCGCTGAGTCATAGTCCCCGAGTCTCATTTGGCATACACCTTCACGGCGCTGTGTCCACCCTTCCTCCTGAATGCCCTCTGGATATAGTGCCGGTGCTTCGCAACGTGCTCTCTTTTCTCGGTACCACTGCTACCGACCGAGTACTCTCTAATAATTAGCCTCTATTGTTCCCTTCTCTAATTCACGACCGCGAGTTCCCCCTTTCTCCACATCCTTCGTTCTTTTCCTCATCTTGCGGGTGCACCTTGACCTTGGACTCGCCTATTTCCCCCCTCTCTCACTGATCAAACCACCTCGACTTGCCTGGGGGACGGACATCGCTTCTTCCCCACATTTCCCCAGCAATGGTCACATTTGCCCCACTTTGTTTTCCTTCCCAAACATTGTTCTTTGACTTTTTTTCATATCTCCGTCCCCCTTTTCCCTCTTCTTTGCGGTTGTCGAGAACAACCTTCTTCAGATCGCGCCCGTTTTTCTTAGGTACTGATTCGGCCTTTTTGATCCTTTTAATAAACTTTGTCCGCCTAATGAAATCAAACAGCACGAAAGAGCCCCTTGCTGCTAATTTCATCCATTCCGTAATTTGTCGCCCGTGGGTCGCTTTCCCCCCATTTCCCGAGAGTCGCGGCAGGAAATACGACTATACGCGCTTTTGTCGAGTCACTGTGCGGAACTTTCTGACTTACTCGACCTCTGCTCACAACAGCAATAATGCATGCGCTGGCCCCCCGGATTTCTCCGCTAGCCCCTGACGCCCCCTTGCATTTACCATCTGATTTATTTGCGGACGAACTGGCTTTCTTCCTGAGGTTCTTGTACTAGCCGAGTACCAGAGGAAGCTTGAAACTTGCCCCTCAGAATCAATCTCACTGGCTTGATCTTTCTCTCTTTTACCCTTTTTTTTTTGATCGCTCTCAGTTCGTGCGCTGCTTTCGGCTTTGGGGAAACAAGGTTCTTCTTACGGTTCCTCGGCATGCCCTTGCTGGAGTAGAAACCCACAAATAATGGGTGTCGCACGGAGCTGACGCCCTCGTAGTAAACCTCCAATCATTTTCCGCTACACGGCCCGTGTTCGTGATTCTCGCGGACGTAAGCCGCAGGCGACCTC
>Ga0179593_1724409_pt1 | contig 12771 bp, 21 predicted proteins | sample CZODoug2_1_08_16_FD_185931 | JGI IMG/M metagenome (GOLD analysis project Ga0179593, IMG submission 185931) | Vadose zone soil fungal communities from Angelo Coast Range Reserve, California, USA - CZODoug2_1_08_16fungal (PacBio error correction) | ecosystem: Environmental > Terrestrial > Soil >... | reverse complement strand
CGTTAGGGAGTGGGAGGTGTTGAGCCTTCTTTTTTTTTCATTCAATTTTGGATGAAGGGCCGTTCCCTGTTTCCTTTTTTTTTTTTTTTCCCTCCTCCTTCCGTTTTGTTTGTTGTTTTGCTCTCTTTTCTCCAAAATCTGAGGGACCTCGGCATTCCACCCCTTTTCCCCCCCCTTTCTTCCCCCCACAGAAAGCAAAGACAGATTCTCTCCATCCTTTCTAGTGAGGAATAGCCATTCCCCCTTTTCCCTTTTTGTCGGTTTTTCCATAAGCCTCCTTTTTTTTTTTTTTCCTTTTTTCCCCCTTCATCCTTTTTCCTTCGCCCGACAGGAACGGGAAAAACCTTCGTCGCCCTCGTACCCCCGCGGTCCCCCTTCTTTCCCCCCCCACCCCGACATGTAAACATTCATTTTTTTTTTGGTCCGTCCACCACAGTCATTTTTTTCCTCCCCCCCCGTTCTTGCCCGGCTCAAAAACTCGAATAGCTCGTGTTTTTTCTCCCCCTCTTGACCAGAGTATTCTTTTCCTTCTCTCACAGTTGCCATTGCGCTTTCTTTTGAGAGAGCCTTTTTTTCTTTTTTTCCTTATGTCGGGCTTTCTTTTCTCCCTCCCTTCACACCCGCGTGTAGTAAGGAGGACCGAGCTGCCTTTTTTTCTTTTTCAAATTTCAAACTTTCTCCCTTCTTTCTTAATGTCGATGAGTTTGTAGTCTTCCTTCAGGCCCTTTCTTTTTTTTTTTCCAAACCAGGGGTGGCTTTTCCCCCCCTTTTTTTCTTTTCCCTCTCTTATATGTCTGTTGGGTTCCGAAACCGTTTTTTTCCTCCCCTTCCCAAAACACCTTCCCTCCTTTCTTTCCCCCCCTCCCCCAACTTTTACCGATGGAAGCGGGCGTCCAAGGCCTTTCCCTTACATTTTTCTTTTGAAGCCCCTGATCCAGAATCGCCCTTTCCTCTTTTCTTTTTTTTTTTTTTTTCTTCCCCTTTTTCCCCCCCCCTCGCTGTTGAGCAGTTTTGGAGGCCCACTTGATACTTTTTTCCTTTTTGAAACGTCCCCTTTTTCCCCCCCCACCCCGCGAAAACAGATGAATTGGCGGGCCCTTTTTTTTTCGTCGCCTATGAAGCCTTTTCCTTCCCCTCTCCTTTCCCCCTGCGGGTTTAAAACGGCGACCCCTGGCCCCCTTCTTTTTCCCTCTCCCCCTTTCCCCGCTCAACAAGGTCAACGTTTGAAACGTACGGTTCTTTTTTTTTTTCAGAATGTTTTCCCCCACAAATGGTCCTCCCCCCCCTCTTCCTTTCCGGTTGAAAGCGTAGACATCTCCGATCTTTTTTTTGGAACGCAATGGGACCTTTTTCTCTTTTTTTTCTTTTCCTTCTTCCCCTTCCCCCCTGACAGCACTGGGATAAGCATGAACAGCGTGCCAATCTCCTTCAATATCCCCTGAAAGGGGTGGTGCGTCCTTTCTTTTTTTTCCTTTTTTTCTTCCGCTATAAGGAGGGATCTTTAGCGGAATTTTCTTTTTTAGTAAATTGAAGGACAGCCCCTTTTTTCTTCCCCCTCTTTTTTTCCTTCTTTCTTCCGCCGAGTGGTGGAAGGTTGGGACGTCTTGCCGGGGGGTTTTCCCCTTCCCCTAGGTGCAAAGAACAATGGCCCCTCGGTTCTTTTTTTCCTTTTTTCCCCATGTGTCCCGGAGGTTTTTTGTAGGGTTTCTTTTTTGACTCAGTGGTGCTTTTTTTTTTTTTTCCTTTTTTTTCCCGTTTTCCCCGCCTCCCCCACTTGCAGGCTGATAGGTGGATATGTTTCGGGCCCTTCCCCCCTGTTGACGGCGGCGGCGCCTGGCTGGTTCTGGCCGGCGGCTGGCCCCCTTTCTCTTTCCTTGTCAAAAGCAACCAGGCCGCCTTCTTTTTTTTCTGCGCGGCACTTTTTCCTTTCCTTCCCTTTTTCCCCCCGTTCCGTGAAAACAACCACCAAGGCTGCCCTTCCCGCTTTCACAACCCAGCACGCCCCCCTTTTCCCCTCCCTTCCTGCCCATCCCCGGGCCTGTTAAAAAGAAAGAAACGGTTTGAGTGTGCCACTCGATGCCCCCTTTCCTTCATCGGTATTGTTAACACGGGGCGAATGCTGGGTCCATCCCTTCTTTTTCCCCGGCTCTTCTTCCCCCCCCCTTCCTTCTCCCCCTTCGTGCAATTAAATGGGACGAATCCCAGCCCCTTTTCTCCCCCACAACCCCTGATGAACGCCTCCGCCGTTCTTCCCTCTTTCCTTTTTTTGTTTTTGTATGGTGTTTCTCCTTTTTTCCCTTGCTTCCACGACGTTCCGGAAGTCTTTCCCCCCTTCCTTCTTTTTCCCTTCTTTTTCTGTGACACAAAAGGATTTTGATGTGCTCTTTTTTTTCAGGCTTTCAATCACCGGCAGGCTGTTCAGTCCTTTTCTCTTCTTCTTCCCCCCCCCCCTTTCGTGAGTTCACTGAAACTGCCGCAACGGACCGTTCTTTTTTTTGTTGAATGGGATAAAGACGGGTTCCTTGTCCTTCTTTTCCCTTTTTCTTTTTCCCCTTTTCTCCCTCCCTCCTCGCCGAGCGAATGAAAAGGGCCCTGCGTTAGCCTTTTTTTTTCTCCTGGGTCTGCGGCCAGTCCAGCCCTTCCCCCCTTCTTCCCCCCCCCCCCTTCCCCCTTCCCCTTCTGTGGGAAGAAGAAGAATCAGGCAATTCTTTTTTTTTCTTCCCCCCCCCCCCCCTTTCCCCTAGAAGGATTCGAGGAGGCGTTTCCCCCCCCTTTTTTCTTTTTATTCCTTTCCCCCTGGGAATTGGACGCCGATCAGGCGGTCCCCGCTTTTTTCCTTTCCCCCCGGTTTCTTTCGCCCAACGGGTCCTCCCTCCCCTTTTTTTTTCCCCCCCTTCCCCCCGCCTTTAAAAAGGAGGAGTTGGAGGACCTCGGGATGGCTCTAACTTGGCCCACACTCAAAAAAAAGTTTCTTCCCCCCCCCTTTTTTTGTTTCTTTTCCACTGGATGAATGGTGTTTAACGAAGGCGGGCATGGGTTTTTTTTTTTTTTTTTTCCCCCGCAATTCGGCCAGCTTTTTTCTTTTTCCTTCTCTCCCCCTTTTTTTTTTTTGCTTGAAAGGAAGGTTCGAGCCTTTTTTTCCCTTTTTCCCCAAAAAAAGAAGGGCGCCTCTCCCTCCCCCTTTTCTCTTTTTCTTTTCCTTTTTCAAGTGGATGAGGAAAAGACACCTTCCTCTTTCCCCCCTGAGAAATGAGGGCAACCCTCCCCCCTTCCCCCTTTTTTTCTCTCACACCCTCCTTCAGAAAAATAAGAGCCTTTCAACGGGATGCCATGGTCTGGTACCCCCCCCCCTCTCCCCCCTATAAAGTAAAGCCCAGGGCATCCTTCCCCCCCACCCTTTTCCCCCCTTTTACGATGGGATATTACGGATGTCCGGCAATTTCTTTCTGTCAGCCTTCCCCTTTTTCTTTCTTCGGGGAAAGAAGGGCGATCTGCGGTCTTCTTTTTTTCCCCCTCCTCCTGTTCGATCATTACGCTTTTTCCCCCCCTTTCTCCCCCTTTTCCGTTGCGAAGGTAGATGGTTAAAAGCGGTCCCGACCATCTTTCTTTTTCCTTTCCTCGCGTCTATAGGGAGATTGTCTCCTCCTTTTTCCCCTCCCCCTTTTTTTTTCTTTTTTTCTTGTGACAATTGTTTTGGGTACCACACATTCTTTCTGAACCCTTCTTTTTTTTTTTTTTTTTTCCAGGGAGAAAATTTTTTCTTCGTACCCCCTCCTCCTTTTTCTTTTCCCTCCCTTTGGAAGCTGAATGACAGGTCGGTGATTGCGATCGTGCGTCCTCTTCTTTTCCCCTTCCTTCTCATCATCGGTTGGCGCGGTTTTTCTTTTTTCTCCCCCCCTTTTTTCCTCTTCCCTCTTAGGAAGGAGTATACAGTTTCCTCCCCCCCAGAGCGTGGGTTGACGATTCCGTTGTCTTCCCCCCCCCCCCCTTCCTTCCTTTCTTCCCTTTTTTTCCCCTTCAAAAAGGACGGGGTCCTGGAAACTCACCTTTCCCTTTTTTTCCCCATACGGTAGGTTTTTTTGTCGCCTTTCTTTCCCCCCCCTTTTTTTTTTTTTTTTTTCCTGTTAGGAACACAAACAAGACAGTCGATACGTGACACCTTTTTTCCCTTTTGGGTATGCTGGCTCCGGACATTCCCTTTTTCCCCCTCCCTCTCCTCCCCCTCCAAGTAAAGAAAAACAAGTTTATTCCGGGATCCCCCCCCCCTTACGACTTCTGTTTGACGGTCATTTGCGGACCTATTTTTTTTTCCCCTTCTTTCCCCCTTTCTCCCTTTTTCCCCCTCTTTTTCTCTTATAGGCAGCATGGCAAACTGTGGGCTCGCGGACGCCCCCTTTTTTTTTTCCTTTTTTCTCTGCACCAAAGCTATTCGCCTTTTCCTTTTTTTCCCCTTCCCCTTTCTTTTTTCGCAATGAATGTGGGGGACGAACCCCAACCACCTATTTCCATGTTACAGGGTCGTTTTTTTTTTCCTTCTCCCCCCCCCCCCCCCTGGGAGTTGAAGACGGGGTACACAGCGAACGCTTTTTTTTTTTCCCCTTTTTCCCCGAGTTTTTTTTACGTTATGGCGGCGGCCTCTCCTTCCCTTTTCTTTTTTTTTTTCCTCGGTTAACGCAGCGGCTCATACCCCCTTTCCCTTTTTTTCTTCTGCCCGATAAAATAAGAATATGGTCTCCCCCTCTTTTTTTTTTTTATTCCTTTTCTGGAGTGCGGATGTGGTGAGCATAGTTTTTTTCTTCTTCCCCTTAATTTTTGGATGAAGAAGTTTCTTTACCCCTTCCCTTTCCTTTTTTCAATAATAAGTTGTTGTTTGTTGGCTGTTGATATCTCCCTTTTTCCTGGAAAACTATACGGCTGCAGCAAAAAGTCCCCTCCTCCCCTGAGTTATCCCCCCCCCCCCCCCCAAAGGCCCACGCCAGACGATTTTTTCCTTCGAGTCTCTCACCTATTCGATGGTTTCTCCTTCTTCCCCCCTTACAGTTCAGGTATGAGCCGATGCGGTTCCCCTTCCCCCCCCCATTCCCACAAGAATCTTGTTTTTTTTTTTTTTTCTTTCCTTTTTTGCGAGTAATAATCTACGGAGCCGCCAGGACCTTTTTTTTTCCCCCCCCCCCCCTTTTTGCACTCATGGAACCTTTCTCGTCCCCCTCCCCTTTTTTTCTCCCCCCCAGTCGTAAACGCTGGTTATTGGTACCCCTTTTTTTCCCCTGTCAAAAACCATTCTTTTCCCCCTTTTTTTTTTTCGGTAACAAAAAAAGGGTCATTTTCCCCTTCCCCCCCCCTTTGAGTTTCAAGTGAGGCTTTTCCCTCCCCTCCCCCCCCTTCTCCTTGGTGGAAGGACACCTGACGCACTATTGACCCCCCCTCTTTCTTTTTTAGGCCCCCCCCCAGTTGCCATTGCGCGTTTTAGGCGCCCCCTTTTTTTTCCTTTTTTACCCGGCGAGCAGTTGCTTTTTCCCCTCCCTTCCCCCCCCTCCCTTCGGTAGAGAACCGAGCGCCCTTTTTTTTTTTTCCCCCCCAACTTGTGAGGCTTGTCGGAGGGAGAGGAGGGGGGGGGGGAGTCTTTCCCCCCTTTCTTCTCCTGGTCCGGGTCCGGCTTTCCCTCCCCCAAGGGGGAGGGAAATTGGAGTTTTTCCCCTTTTTCCCCCTCCCGTCGCACCCAAAAAAAACAGCCAAACAGCTTCCCCTTTTTCTTTTTCAACTTCAAAACTACGATGGTTTCCTTTTTTTTTCCCCCCCTTGTCCCCCCCCCCCCCGTCGGGTTGGCGCAATGAATCCAGGTCCCCTCCCTTCTCTTTTCTTCCCTCCAGTTGGGGGAAAGGAAGGATACGTAAAACCACAGCCTTTCTTTTTTTTTCCCCCCTTGTTTTCTTTTTTTTTCCTTCCCTCTCTAGTGATTATGGACATTTTTTCCCCTTTCTGTAACCCACCGCAACCTTTTTCCCCCCCCCCGATGAAATTGGAGGCCAATGCAGGGGGCCTTCCTTTTTTTTTTTTCTCCTAGTCCCATTAGACACGGCTCTCTTTTTTTTTTTCCTTCTTTTTCTTCTTTTTTTTGCCTGGAAGTTACCGCGACAAACGGCAAAACCTCTTTTTCTTTTCTCGACAAATTCGCTCCCCCCTTTTTCCCCCTTTCCTCCCCCTCTCCTTTTTTTTCCGGAGAATTGTTGTTCCCCCCCCCCTCTTCCTCCCTATTTTTTCCTTCCCTTTCCCCTTCCTTTTTTGGGGGGGGGATATCCGGCGCGTGGCAATGACCGTGTGGTCTTTTTTCCCCCTCTCCCCCCCTCTCCCCTGGCATTCCAGTCAATGACAAGCATGGGATCCCCCTTTTTTTCCTTTTTTTTTTTTTTTCTTTTTTTTAATGAAAGGCGGTCCTGTCTCCCCTTGTGGCGTGAGAAAGCAGAAACAGCATTTCTTTTCCCTGATAAGGATCTTTTTCTTTTTTTATCCTCTTTCTCCTTCCCCTCCCCCTCCTTCAGAGGAACTTGACGGGACAGCCCTCCCTTTTCGTCTGGTGATCCGTATCGCCTGTTTTTTGCCCCTTTTCTCCCTTCCTCTTTCTTTTTTTCTTTTTTCTAAAGAAATGGTTGTGATAGAGGTACGGAACCCCCCCCCCCCCTTTTTCTTCTATGCTTGAGGATGTGAGATGCCCTTCTTTCTTGGGAGGGTTTTGAAGCAAGGTGCTTTTTTTCTTTCCCTTCGTGTTGTATGAGGGGTAACTTTTTCCCTCATCCCACTGGAAGGCGATGGGTGGATCTTCTTTTTTTTTTTTCAGGGCGGCGCCCTGCTGTTCCTCTTTCTGGACCCCCAAGAAGAACCCGCGCTTTTGGGACCCCCCCCTCCCATGCACCAAAAAAAGGAGATGGGAGGAGAAAGTCGGTATCCAGATCCCTTTTCCAGTCAGATGGAGGAATGTTTTTTCTTCTTCAAGGCCCTGTTCGAAGTTCAAACCCCCCCCTTCTTGTGACCCCCCCCCCCCCCCTCGCCCAAGATCTCCCCCTTTTTTTCTTTTTTTTCTTTTTTTTTCCTTTTCCACTTAGAGACTTTTACGGAGGCTTCCCCCCCTTTTTTTTTTTTCTTTTATTTAAAACGGGTTTTTTTTTCCCCCTTCCCGAGGATTATCGGCGTGGATCCCTTTTCCTTCAAAAGCGGTTCCTCCCCTTTACCCCTTCGGCAATTCCTTGGTACGGACTCCCCCCCCTTTTTCCCCCCTTTTTCCTAGACACCACGGATGAACGCCTCCTCCCTCCTTGTGGTCAGATTATTTAGGGAGAATATTGCTGCTTTTCCCTTCCCCCCTTCTCTTCCCCCCCCCTTCCTTTTTTCCTGGTAAAAGAAAGCGGATTTAGTTTGAACGCTGTCCCTTTTCCCTGAGGCTCGCTGGGCGGCCTTCCCTCCCCTTTCCCTCCCCCCCTTTTTTTTCCTCTGCAGAAAAGTGGTTGAATGCCACCCTTTTCTTTTTCTCAACGTCGTTCTTATCTCTCTCTTTCCCCCTCCCCCTCCTTTTTTTTTCCCTTCCCTTTCCCCTTTTTTTCCTTCCGAGATGGTGGCAATCAAAAACCAGTTCGCCTCTCCTTCTCTTTTTCCTGCATGTTGTGATGCGCTGACAGCCCCGGTTTTCTCTTTTTTTTTTTTTTTCCCCCCCTCCTTTTTCCGATTAGAGGCTTGAACAGACTTCCTGAAAAACGTCGTTTGTTCTCTTTTTCCTTTCCTTTCACCCGAAAAGTACAACGCCTTTTCCTTCTTTTCCCTCTTTTTTTTTCCTTTTTCTCTCTGGTGGAGGATGGGGGAGGTCGTACCAGGGGACTTTTTTTTTTCTCCCCTTAGGGGGCCGCTGTGATAGCCGGCTTCCACCGTCCTCCCCTTTTTTTCCCCTCTTCTCCCCTTTTTACAATACAGCCTTTAAAGCGGGCTGTTTTTCTTTTCCCCTTTTCATGGCAGCACCCACCTTCCCTTTTTTTCCTTTTTTCTGGTCAAGGGCTTGGGCATGGGTGTTTCACGCCGGCTTTTCCTTTTTCTCCCCGCAGGAACCAGTCCCGCCCTCCTTTTCCCCCCTCTTTTTTCTTTTTCCTCCTCCTTTTTGCTTTGAAAGGGGAGGTTAGGAGCGGGTCTTTCTTTTTCCCCCTTTCTGGGTCTCAGCGACGTAACACGCCTCTTTTCCCCCCCCTTCCCTCCCCCTTTTTTTTTCTGCGGAAAGAAACTTCCATGCAGACACTGCCCCTACCCCCCCTTTCCCCCAAAGCCTAGACACATTGCCTTCTCCTCACCTTCCTCCCATTTCTTCTCCCCCCCCCTCCTCTCCCCCCCCAGGTATGGGAGGCAGGATAAAAGGGAAAGGCCCGGGGGCAGGACGTTTTCCCTTTTTCCCCTTTTTTTTTTCACATGACCGGGAAGATGGGGGTGTCTCTTTTCTTTTTCTCCTTCTTTCCTTTTTTAGGGCAGAAAAAAATATCCGCTACAACTCCCCCTTTCCCCCCTTGGCGCTCTCCGTACTGCTTGCCGCCACCCCACCCCTTTCTTCTTCTTTTTTTTTTTTCCTCTCCTTTTTCCGATTGGAATAGGAGATGCTGATCCCCCAGTTTTCCCCCCTTTTCTTTCCCCCCTTGAGTCGACAATCTGACTCGCCCCCCCTGTTTTTTCCTTTCCCTTTTTTTTTTCCCCTTCTCTTTGTTCCTAAGCAGGACCTAACATGATCAACCAGCGGCTGAACTTTTTCTTTTTTCCCCCCCCCCCATTTTATGAAAAAAAAGGCCTTTTTTTCCCTCCCCTCTTTTTCCCTTCCCCCCCCTTTTTTGGATCGGAACACTGAAAAGAACCAGCCATTCTTCTCCTTTCGGTAAAGAAGGAAGGGCTGTACTTCCCCTTCCCTTTTTCCTTCTCTCTTCTGAAGAGAGGATGAAGAGGGAAGCATTTTTTTTCCCCCCATCTTTTTTCCCCCTTCTTTTTGAGGATGAACCCGTTCTTCAAACCCCCCTTCCCCTCTTTTTTTTTCCGAGCGTTCTTATCAAGTGTTTCCCCCTCCCACCCCTCTTTTTTTTTTTTGACGGGGATCAGGCTGCCCCCCCCCCCCCCCCTTCAGTGAGACCCTCTGTTCTTTCCTCTCCCCCTTTCCCCCCCCCAAAAAACCGACCCTTTCTTTGAACGGAACTCCCTTTTCCCCCCTCTCCCCCTCTCCCCCCCTTTCAGTAGTTTGCTGTAGAACTGGGAATGTTCCCCCCCCCCCCCTTTCTTTTTTCTGTGGCTGTTTGGGTGTTGGCTCCCCTTCTCCCTCCCCCTTCCCCAGATAGTCTTTCCTTTTTCTTCTCATCACGGGTAACCCCCCCTCCCCCTTTTCTTTTCCCTTCACACGGACAGCGGACATTTTCTTTCTTTTTTTCAACACTCCCCCTTTCCCCCCCTCCCCTTTTATGTCCCGGGATCAAAAAGCGCTCGGTCTCCTTTCTCCCCCCTTTACTTTGGGAGGAAATTTCACTCTTTTTCCCCCCCCCCCTATAGGACGTCGATGCTTCCCTTTAACCCTGGGACAATGTGTTCCTCTTTTTTTCCTTTTTTTTTTTCAAATAGTGGCGTTAGGTTTTTTTTTCAGATATTCGAAGTGGTGATCTTCCCCTTTGTCGCAAGGGATTTGCGCCCCTCTCTTTTTTTTCCACCCAAACCCCCCTCCCTTCTTTTTCCTGTAGTGTTTGGTCGACCCCAATACACAGCGTTGACTCCTTTTTTTCCCCCCCCCCCCCTCTTTTTCCCCCTTCCCCTTCCTGGAAAGAGTTTTAAGTTTCCTGCGGCGCCTAGAATTCTTTTTTCCCTTTCCCCCCTCGGATTCTGATGATGTCACAGCGGTCCCCCCCCTTTTTTTTCCCCCTTTCCTGGCTATGAGAAAGATCAAATCGGGAATAGGTCTCCCTCCCTTCTTTTTTTCTATTATCTTGAGGGGGCTGTTTTTTCTCCCTCCCCTTTTTCTTCCCCTCGTCCTAATGACTTTTGGATGCAGGCCGGATAGTTCCCCCTTTTCTCCTTCCCCCCTCAATCCCCCCTAAGTTGTTTGTTGTTTTATCCTTTTCGGTAACATCACGGCTGCCAAGCCAAACGTTCTCTTCGCCAAACGGTTACTCTACCCCTTTTCCTTGGCTCAAACACAAGCCCCCCCCCCCTCCCTTTTCTTTTTTTTTCTCCCTCGTCTCATAATATTCGGATGTGATCTTTCTCCTTCCTTTTCTTTCCTCCCCTCCTGGAAGGTACCGCTGAACATCAGCCCTCCCCTTTTCCACTGGGGAGAGTAATATGCATCTACCTTTCCCCTCTTTTTCCCCCCGGTAGAAGAATTGCAACTTCTCGTTGCTTCCTCCCCCCAGTGTCAACAGCGGGGCTTTTTTTTCCCCCTTCCCCCCTCCCTTTCCCCATTCAACGGAATAGTAGTGGGGTGTTCTTCCCCCCCCCCCCCTTTTGAGCAAATACTTGCGTACCCCCTTTTTCTCCCCCCCTCCTCATAAGATGTGTGCAGGAACACTGACGCACTCTTTCCCCCCTTTTTTTCCCGGTCGTAAAGCTCGCCCCATTTTTTTCCCCCCTATTAAGCGGAATAGAACGTATCATCTTTTTTTTTTTTCCCCCTTTTTTTTTTTGATTTCTAGAAAAATGGGGAACTTTTTTTCCCCCCCCTTTTTTCCTCCCCAGGAAGAGCCCTCCTTTCTTTTTCTTTTACTTCTAAGGAATTGAATAATTCTCCACACCTTCCCCTGTAAGGGAGTAGTGAAGTGGGGTAGTATTTCCTTCCTTCCCTTTACTTTGTATGTCCTGTCTTCCCCCCTTTCCCCTTCCCCCCCTTTTAGTGGACGGCCCTCTTCTGTCTGTTGGGTCCGGTCACCTTTTCTCCCCCCTTCCTTTTCCCCCGCCTTGTGACCAGTCCCAGGTTCTACAGGAAAACTACTCTTTCCTTTTTCTTCAGTAAGTCGTTTTCCCCCCCCCTTCCTCCCCCCCCTCCCCCCCCTTTATAAAGAATCGCCCTAGGACTTTCTGAATTGGGGGAAGGCAGGATCCTTCCAACCCCCCCCTCTGGTTGCGCAAGTTTTTGATCCACACCGTGAATTAAGCCCTTCTTCCTCTTTTTTTTTCTCTTTTCCCCCCCAAAGAAACACCGAAAAAACAACCCCCTCTTTTCCTTTTTGGCAACCCTGGTTTTTCTCTTTTCTTTGAAAGGCCTCCCCTGTTATCCCCTTCTTCTTCGGAATAAAAGGGAAATGGAAGTTTCAGCTTTTTTCTTCCTTCTCCCCGGACAAACCTATGGATGTAGTTGCCCTTCTTTCTCTCTCCCCCCCTTTCCACCCCCGTAAGAGAAGATTTGTAAGAGATCCCTTGTGTGACCCACAAATGTTTCCTTTTTTTCCCTTTTTTTTTTTTCCTTCCGGGTGACCGGTACAGGAGTAAGACCTTCTCCTCCCTTTTCCCCTCGTTTGATTCCGCAATTTTACCTTTTCTTTCTTTCCCTTCTCTTTACAGCGAAAAGGGCTTAACAGTCAATGACCCCACAGACAAATGGGCTTTTCACTACATTTTCCCTCCCCTTTTCCTTTTTTTTATGCGGGAGGACGAAGCTTTCGAAGTCGAACGGGTGTCCCTTCCCCCCCCTCACAGAAGAGCGCCCTTGGCATGGCCGCTATTTTCCCCCCTTCTTCCCCCCTTCTGCCCTGAAATTAATCGCCTCTCCCTTTTCCCCCTTTTTTCCCCTTCTCCCCCCTCTTTTTTCCTCCCGGTAGATGGTGAATAGTATCGGCCGGTTTTTCCCTTTTCCCCTTCTTTTTCATGGTTCGATAAAGAGGGGCCTTTTTTTTTTTTTTCCTTTTTCCTTTCGGGGAAGGGGGAAAAAAGGCTCTTTCTTTCTTTTTCCTTTTTTCAAAGTGTCCCCCGTCTTGTAGGGGGTTTCTTTTGACGGCAAGGTGGAGGGCGGGCAGGTGTTATGCATTCCTTTTTCCCCCCCTTTTTTTCCGAATTCACCCAATGAAAAGGGTTTATCTGTTTTTTTTCTTTTTTTTTTTTTTTTTCCCTTCTTGCGGGAGGGACAATGGCGTTTTTCCCTTTTTTTTTCCTCGCGAAATACCTTGTTCAACTCCCCCCCCCTTTTCCTCCCTTTCTTCCAAGAAGTACAGGGGGGCGCACTCTTTTCCTTTTTTCAACTTTTTTTCCTGCCCTCCCCCCTTCCTCCCCCCCCTTTTTCCCCCCTCAGGGCGTGAACAACAGGCAGCCCTCTCTTTTTTCCCCTCCCTTTTTTCGGCGCAATAAGGCCTGTTGCCCCTAAACCCTTTTTTTCTTTTTTCCCCCCTCCGGTCTCCAAACGCAGATTTAAAGGCTTTTTTTTTTCCTTTTGGCGAATGCTGGCCCTCCTTTTTCCTTTTCTCCGATTATCACAGCGGGGTTCTTTTTCTTTTCCTGCAGGCAAAACTCTTTTTCCTTTTCCCTCCCCCCCCCCCTTCGCGAGACACACTGGATGAACGCCTCCTCCCCTTTCCCCCCCCTTCTTTTTGTGTTACTTTTCTTTTTTTCCCTCTCCCCCTCCCCCCCTTTACGTTTCAGGAAAGTCTGTTAAAAAGACGCTCTTCTTTCCTTTTTTCGTGACGGGGCGGACGCTTCGCTGGCTTTTTCCCTTTTGATAGGAGATGCGCTTGAGAACTGGTTTTTCTTCCCCCCCTTTTTTTCCCCCTGCACTAACGAAAGGTTCTT
>Ga0179593_1498313_pt1 | contig 12771 bp, 16 predicted proteins | sample CZODoug2_1_08_16_FD_185931 | JGI IMG/M metagenome (GOLD analysis project Ga0179593, IMG submission 185931) | Vadose zone soil fungal communities from Angelo Coast Range Reserve, California, USA - CZODoug2_1_08_16fungal (PacBio error correction) | ecosystem: Environmental > Terrestrial > Soil >... | reverse complement strand
TCGATCTCTTTTCTCTAATCAGTTTTGGCTTTTAGATCCCCACCCCCCCCCGACTCCTTTCAATATAGCGTCCCCCCTTCTCCCCCTTTTCCCCATGCCCGATGGGCGAGGTTGTGTTCCGGTTTTTTTTCTGGTTATTTGACAAAACCACCTTCCCCATTCGCCCCCCCCCTTCTCTTTTCCCGTCTTTCGCAGTGCCTGCAAATCTCTCTTTTGTGTCATCGCTCCCGACCTGAGACCTTTTCCTTTGGTCCCTCATCTGGATCAAACTGGCATTCTATTGCCCACTATTTAGAGAGTTGCAATTTTCTCCATAACTGAACTTCGGAGCTTTCTTCTTTCCCCTCTCATTACTTCGCAGTGAGATTTGATCTTTGTCGCCACGTACGGCTTTGTTCAGCTCTTTTTTTTTGGCAAACTGTTTATCCCCCCAATTGAGGCTGAGTGAGTCTCACTCCCCCCAATTGTACATGTCTCTCCCCCCCCCCCCTATTGTTCTCTCCTTTTTTCAAAAGGTTTGCTGGTATGCTTGGCTTCCAGCCACCTTGCACCAATTCTCTTCATTACTGGATTCTCCCTGATCTAAAGAGAAGCGTTTTATCAAGCTTCCCCCCCCCGCTCTCATTGACGTACTGGTTCGTCATTTGTTAGTAGTTGGTGTATTTGGTACGTTTTTCCTTTCTATCCCCCTTTTTTCCCACTTTTGCCGCCCCCGGTATTCCCCCTGGTCTGTCTCCTACCGCTTGAACTTTTTCCCCTTTATGTCCATTACACGGATACGCGTTGCTTTACCCCCTTGTGAAAATTCTGACTCCTTGGCTTCCGATTCAAGACTGCCCCCTTTTATCCTTTGTCCTTAGTCTTGGAGTACCCCAAAAAGTTTCCGGCCCCCTCCTTCCGCCATTTGTCCTTGTTTCTTTATAATTTTTTGCCCCCCCAAGGCTCCGTTTGTTTGTCCTGTTCTTTTTTTCATGTGTGCGTCCCGATGAATCCCCTCTTCCGACGGCTTCTCTCATTCTATCTCCAGTTTTTCCTTCTCTATGGAGAAGACCAGCTTCTCTTTAGGTCGTCGAGTCGACGTACTTTTCCCCTCTCGTTCGTTTTCCTCCTTGCCTATACTCACCCTCGTGTTTTTTCCCCCTTTGCGCGCCTTGTTCGGTGTGGATCGTTTAAGACCGCCTTTCGTTGCACCATGACCATTTCTTTGTAATCGTACAATGGCGTTTTTTTTACCGCCGTTTTTTTTCCCCCCCCCAACCTTCTTTAACTTCTCCTCTTTCGGCTTTTCCCTCCAGTACGATCAAATTCGTTGACGGCACAGTAACGTTTTTTGCCTTTGTATGTTTTTCCCTTTTTGTATGTGATTTGCAGCGTCCCCTCTTTTTAAAGTCGCTCCCTGCCAGCCAAGTCCCCCCTTCTTCTGCTGCTCACACTCCCTGGCAGAAGCTTCAGAGCTCCTGCTTACGAAACTGACCTCTCTTTTTAGTACCTTAGCATTCCCGATCCAAATTCGGAATTGCCCCCTTCTGCTTCTTTGATTTATGTTTTATTTTTCACCCTTTGTTGTTGTGCTTCTACTTCCCCACCCGTGTGAGTGTCCCCGCCTCTTGCCTGGAATTTCTCCCCCGGTTACCCTCCCGTTGAAACTTTCTCCGTTCGAAGACTTTCCCGCTTGTGCTATATTTTCCTCCCCCTCTTTTTTCCTCTTCTCGCCGGATGGGCACTTCAAATCTTCAAGTTTTTACAACAGCCTTAATTTCGACCACAATACACTTCCGTCCCCCTTCACCCCTTCGTGGCTTGAGTTCTCCCCCCACTCTCCGCATCACAAACCCCCTTTTTTCAGGAAGTTGCATTCTTGCAATGAACCAGCCCCCCCCACCCCCATTTACCGGAGGTCAATTCATTTTGGTTCCCCGGCCCCTCAGCAGGGACCTTAGATCGGAGGCCCCTTTTTCCTTCTCATTCAGCTCAATGACGAAGACCTTTTAGAACTTTCTGTTCACTCAGCCCCCTAAGGCGCCCCTTTTTCTTCTTTCAGGTCCGAATCGAACAGTTGGTCCCCACCTTCCCCCCTGCGCTGCCAGACTTTCTCAGCGATATACGCAGGTTTGGTTTGACTTACCCTTACCGCCATAATTGAACGTCCTTCGCCCCGCTTAAAGGCCACCCGCGTCAGCTTCGACACTCTTTAACTCCTTGGTTCTTTCGTATCTTAATGTCACCCCCCCAATCTTTGGTCTGACGACCTTCTTAAGGTTTTGTCCCCTACCCCCCGTTTTCTTTTGCCCTCTCTTCACTCGCGTGCTCTTTTTCTCTCCCCCAACTGTTTTTTTCTACCCAACAACACACTCGTTGTAATCCCTTACGGTGTCCCTTTTTTGTTGTCTGCTCCCCTTTAATTGCGTCCCCTTCTTCCTCGTCTTTTTTCCCTAGATTCCCCCTTCTTCCACCTGTCGTGAAGTCGGTCCCAGCTTGCTCCCCTTCGGTCTTTCTTTCTTACTCTCCGTCAAGTCTACCCCTTCCACCCAACCGAAGCTTCCCTTCCCCCACTGAACGCGAGGATTCCCACCTTTGATCTTTGTGCCCCTCGGGGTCTTAACTTGTTGCCATAATGCCCCCCAATTAAGACCCGGCTAACGGGCCTTCTCCTCCCGCTTTCCTACCCGCGCGGCACGTGGACCTGTTGAATTGCAACCTTTCCCCGTGCATGGTCCATTCCCCCCTCCTTGTCCCAGTCGGGTCGTTTTATTTTCGCCCGTCTTATCTTCAGCCTTGCGGCCAAGAGTAGGTCATCTCTGCAGCATCACCCGTTCTAGATAGTCCCCCTCCCCCCCACTCCGCAACACATGGAGGCATTCCACACCATGCGTCACTCCCTTCTTCCTCTTCTTTCGGTCGACCTCGAATACTCTAGTACCCTCTCTCTTTGCATTTTGCCAGTGAATGTTCCCACGCCTTCCCCTTCAAAAGGATCTGATGAGTACTATTGACGACCATTTCCCGCTGTTAGTGCTGAGTCCCAATGCCTCCCACACTTCACCCCTTCCGACTTGACCCCTAGCGTTCTTTTTTGGTCCAGAAACCTTCCAACGATTTGTCCTCGTGTTATGAGCTTTTTACCGCCAGCCACCAGTCCGTCAACCTCCCTCTGTTCTTCTTTTCTACATCATTAAACTCGCTTTTTTGGTCCCCCCTGTTCATCAATTTGCTCCGCGCTGAGAGTCCGGCACGACCGGTTTCATATCCAGAGATTCTCTCAAGTTTCCTTCGAGTCCGACTTACAAGTGTTTTATGTTTTTCACATTTTGTTCTTCGCGTCCGACCGTTCCTTCTTCCCTATTCCCCTCTCACATTTCTGGGTGCAGAAGGGTCTGCCTGGTCTTCTTTCACTGTTCGAGGTTGGCTATCTTCCTTTTTAGACTCCTTTTTTTGTTGGTGTCGAGAGACCCCCCCTCTGACCTCCGATGTCGCCTTTTTAGCGTCCCCACTTCTCCCCTTTTTCCAGCCCGCTGGAGACTTGATTTCTTTCCCCGTTTTTGTTTTTTGCTTTCCCGCAGCTCCACCCCACCTAGGCCACCCAATTCAGAATGGTCCTTCCTTTTGCCGTTACCCCTTCCCCTCCTTCCATTCCTTTTGTTGCATTAGCCTCCAGACGGTACTTTAGTTTGCCCTTTTTCCATCCCTGGACTCAATAAGGTAAATCTTCTCCGAGTTTTCTCTCCCTTTCTCCAAATCCTGTCGGTCCCTTGGCATCTTTTTTTCCAACAACCGCCCACACTTCCTTAGTCAGTTCGCGCCTAGTTGTTCGCCTTTTTTCCCGACTTTTTAGATTTCGAGGTGGTTTGTTTTGTTCAACCTTGTTTTCTCAATGGAAGGCCTTGCGGCCCTTCCCCCCCGCCCCTGACATGGTCGTCCCTAGTGTCTCCTTTGTGACCCCCCCTTGTGTGCGGCTTTGGAACATGTTTCCCCCATTTCCCGTTTTTTCCTTTCTATGTTCATTCTTTCGAGTTTAAAGCCTGGTTTCCTCTCAGCGCCTTCGGCGTTTTCCTACTGTTCTTTTCAATCCTTTTTTCCGTCTTTTTGTGTCGGGGTGTTTTTCTCTCCTGTGATCTGCTCTCCTTTGACAAATTTGTACCTACCCGAGTTACGCTTCCTGGCGCGCGAGCCTTCACCGCTTTGTACCCGACTTCCCTTGCATTCCCAGGAAAGACTTTTCTTCCGTCCCACTACTTTCCCCTTTTCCCTGCTTTGAGGTTCGATATGGTCCTTACGCTTTCTCCCGTTTCCCCCTTATTGAAGGTACAGTCAAAAAGGTATTTGACTTCTCTAGGCGTCAACCCCCTTTGCCCTTTCTTGTCTCTCGTTTTTGCCGGACAAGGTCCCTTATTTTTTTTTCTTATGTGGATGTCCTGCGTAGCCCTACGCTACTCCCCCCCACTCTTAAGCCTTCGAGCTCCCCTCTATCGCCAGGTTTTTCTCTTATTCCGCCGAACGCTCTCCCAATCTGATCCGCTGACCTATCCTCCTTTTGTCTTGCCCCTTCATTACCATTCTTTACTCCCATAGTTGTTTTTTTTTTTCGCGAATCTTCCCTCTTCTGTGATGAATTTTTGATTTTCCCCGGCCCTACTTCACCATGGAACCATGTCTCGTTTCCCGACCCAGTTTTTTTCCCCCATCCCTCTTTCATTGGTCCCAAGCGTATTCCTTCCTTCTTAGGATTGCTTTACGGAGTCTGTTCGTTTATTACTGTCTGAAGCGCACAAAACTTTTATGTGCTGAGTTTCTTCTTCTGATCTCAACTGATTACTTCCTCCTTCCCTCTGCCCTCGGCGAACTTCTTCTCCCCTTCCCCCTCCCGCGGCGCCAATTGAGCAGCCTGAAAACTCCGTCTTCTTTCCTTCTGCAGTTTGAGCCAATACATTTCTCCATCTCCCCTCCTCCCTTTCCTCTTCAATCTTCCCTCTCCCTGTCCCCCCCCTCGCACCTTCCTTTGGTTCGGTTCTTTTTGCCGGTCCCTGACTATCACCCACCTTGCGGTTCGACTCTTCGACCTTCTTCCATTACACTCGAGACCTTACCTTTCCTATCCGACGGATATTCCCAGTCGATTGACTATTTAGACCAATAGGACAATTAAGGCATTCTCTGCAATTCTTCACGGCACATGGAGATGGATCTTCATTCACAAGGCTTGTCTTGAGTTGCGAGCCGTCGGAAGAGGGGGCAGATTGTGGTGGGGGGAAGGACGACTTGGGTGGGGTGGTGGGAATGGGGGCAGGTTTTTTGTCAAACTCAGGAGACATGATTAGAGCAGCGGCGTGGGTATCCACAGAAGCCCCCCTCGGCGTAAGACCGGCAATACATGGTGAGCCAGACGTCTTTCTGGTTCTTTCAATGCCGCCTGAGGCGCCCCAGCCCTTTCCCCCTCGATATTGATTCCTTGTTTTTTTTGCGTGTTGTTTTTGATTGTTATTATACCCTATTTTCTTGGGTACACCAGAGGACCGGTTCCCCAGTCTTAGGAAGTTCCCCTCCCCTTTCAAGTACTCCTGTGATAGCCGGTGCTTTTTTGAGGCGTGTACGGACATATCTCAGGTAACCTCTCTTTATTCCCACGTTCGATCCAGTTGCCTGTGACCCTTTCCTTGTGTCCTGTTTTTCTTGAGATGGCATTTTCCTCAGAGATATTTGGGCCAACACGTTTAACCCGTGTTCTTTTCACCCTTCCGTTGCGTGTTTCCAAGGACGTTCCATGTCTGCGTCATCTCTATCCGAATGTACAAACCCTTTCCAAAACAGGTGGGTCCCCCATGATGTGAACCCCCCCTGACTCAAATCTCTTCTTTGCCCCCTCTTTCTCTGCATAGCTGAAGGACCCGCTCCTTCCTCCGGGTCGCTTGAGCTGGGAGGTCAATGGCCCTCCCCTCGTGGTTTGTTTCTGGGCCGTCGCCTTAAAATGGCTACCTTTTTTCTTTTTGGTTCTGCTCTGTACAGTCCATAGGTAGTGTCCATCCCCCCTTTTTCTGCAAACACGACACCGCTCGATCACCATCCGCGGTTGACGCCCCACAAATGCCCTCTCATTTAAAGACCCCTTGCCCTCCATCCTCCCTTCACCTCCCTTCCCGCTCACATCGCATTCCCTGTCCCCTTTTGGACCCCTCTTTCTGGAGTTTTCCCACAAAAAGAGCAGTTCTTGACCTATCCATGCTTGGTGCAATTTTAGTTTTTTTCGTGCCGCGCCCACGTTCCCATCCTTTTACTTTTCTGCATTTTTTCCCCCCCCCATCCTGGCAGTCCTCATCCCTGCGGCAGCCCGGTGTGCTCTGTCCCCTGGCGACAGCTATTTTCCTCTTTTCATCTGAGGGAATTACTTCCACTCCTTGGCTCCCCCTTTCCCGAGGAGTGGGTATGTTCTTTTACTCCCCCTTAACGCGACCCCCTTAGCCACATCCCCCTTTTCCCCCAGGAAGATTTTTGTTCAAAACCTTTCCCGAGACATTATCCCCCCATTGTATTTATGGTACTGTTGTCACTTTTGACGGTACTGCCCCCTCCTTTCCCTGTCTTTTTCAATCATGTGCCCGTCTGGGTTTCCGAACAGCTTTCCTGTTACCTCGCCGGGACATTTGTGTTTCATGTCCCCACCTTCCGTCCGACTCTGGACTACAATTTCAATGTTTTTAGCCGTCTTGTAAGAGCCGGTCAATTCCCGCTGTGTTTTTTTCTCTTTTTGGCCAAAGTTCGCCTCTGATAAGTATACTTCTAGATTCGGTTCCCAAAAAACCTCCCCCTATCCCAATGCTTCCAGGTCACCATTGTTTCCTCCCGCGTGTTCCGCGTGAGCTGCCCCACCTGTTTCCCTCATTTATCGTCGTCTCCTCTCATTGAAACTTTTACCATTTTGACCCTTTTTTTTTTCCGTCCAGACGTTTCACCCCCTTTTTCCACCCCACAATGTGATCTCCTTCCCTATTTCCTGACATTGTCCCTTTCTTTCCTTTCCCCTCCTCCTAAAGTCCTTGTGCAATGCAAAAAGTGGTCCACCCCCCACGCCTGTTAGGGTATTCACCCCAACATATTTCCCCCCCTTAGCGTGTCTCTATGTGTTTCTGTCTTTCTTGGACCCCCCCCTTTCTCCTCGCTTTTTTGCTCCTGAAATGGCGAACAAAGTTCCATTCCCGTCTTGGTACCTTTTCTGACCTCTTGACTTCCCCTCGCCATCACTCTTTTTTTTGATTTTTTACCCTCCTTTTTTTCCTTGTTTGCTAGCCCCCGAATGATCTCCTCCTGTTCACGAGTACGCCAGCATCTCCATGGCCCTGTTCTGTGGGTTGGGTTTTCCACCCATGGTTTAACCTCCCCTTCCCCTCCCTGACCCACGAATCCCCATAGCACTCTCTGGCTTTTACAATCTTTTTCAGTGGGACCGCGAAGATGCAAATTTGGGAGTTTGTTTTACCCCTTTTCCTCCTCCTCCTATGTGTTGTGTCTCTCTTCCCCCCAAGCCTCCTACGACTGGACTCATGATCGTCCCACTGCATGACCCCCTTTCCAGCACCAACTTTTTCCATGTTTTTTCATCCTCTTTCGGTTATGTGTGGCCTGGGATTTCTGTGTATTCGTGCCACCCCCACAATCCTTTACACCCTCCTCTCCCCTCTGATGATATTCTTCTTTTCCCTTTTCCCCTGGAACATGCATCCTTTGGGCCATCAGCTCAAGTATGACTTCTCCAGTGTCCTCCCCTCTTTCGTGCTCCGAGATCATGTGAACCTTCCCCCCGATTTTTCCTTTTAGACAGTTTTCGCCAAAGAACTCCGGTTTTGATCTTTGGTATGTCTGTTCACTTCAGCGCTCATATCGTGCGCGGTTGCCTATTTGAGAACCCCTCCGACGCGACGTTCCGTAGAACTGGGGTGTTTGCTTTCTGCAATGAACTTCACAGGTGAGAGCATGTCCGCCTCCCATCCCTTTACTTTGTTTTCTATGGTGTGTACATTTTTCTTCCTTTTTTTGACCCCGGTTGATTCGTGTTTTTTCCCTTCCCGAAATGCACCAATCTTCCTCTATTTTTCTTGATTCTCTCCTCAACTATCGATATACATTCCCCGCCTTCTCTTTTTTCCCCTACTGGTGCTAATTTTATATAGTTGGTTTCAGTTTTGTTTAGCTCTCTACCTGATCTCCCTCCCCCCCTTGGCAAACTTTTTGCCGCAAATCAAGATGCATTTAAGGGATCTAACCTCTTGTCCTCTCCCAGACTTTCACCAGTGCTTTTGCCCTTCGCGACTTGCTCCTGCCTTTGAACCCAATGTTCCCTATTCCACGACATAGCTGTCTTCCTGGTATAGATAAGGCCCCCTCCTTTTCTCTATTATTGATCCCTTCCCCTTAATAACGTCCATTCTTAGCTCCCCCTTTTTCTCGTTACTTTTGCCTGCCCACGTCTTCTTTTTTTTGCTGTCTCCTTTTTTATTTATTCGTTCCCCCGAAGACAGAAAATTCTTCACTCGGCTTTTTTTTCTCGCCAGGTTGCTCCTTTTCTCCTTTTTTTTAGAGAACGCGCTTGCCCCTATGTGTCTCGCATCTTCCCCCTCAGAAGCGCGCTGTGGTCCTTCCATTTCGATTTTGTTTTTTTTTACCTGTGGAGACTGACTTCAGAGAGTTTCGAACTGTGGATTTCCTTTCTCTTTTGTTTCCCCCAATGAACTCACTTGGATCTACTCTTCAAATGCTCTTTTTGTTGTTTAAACTCAGCGGGGGTACCTTTGATTTTCCCGAGCGGTTTTCTCTACGTTCCAGTTCTTCTGATCCTCCTTCCCCTTTTCCAGTATTCGTTGTCTGTACCTTCATTGTGTGTAACCACGTATGCTTTTGCTTTTTTTTCTCTGACTTTGGCCCTGCTCCCCCTTTTGCAGTCGACCTGGCCAGAAAAACCTCCCCCCCCTGGACCCGCTCGGAAGTCGAACACATGGCTTCTAATCTTCTTCTGTTTCTCACGCGTCCCTAAAAAGCCCCCTGCCCTGTGATCTTTCCATTCAGCATGCCCTTTTTTCCTTTTTAATGTACCGTCCTCGGATGTTTTGATTTTTTTAATGTGTTTTTACCTTTTTGGGTTTTTCTTTGTTTTTGAGGTTTAAACCTCCTCTTCCTTTTTCACTTTTCCCCCTTCTTGCAATTTAAGATCTCGGTCCCTTCACGTTTTAAAATTGCCTAATGTTTTCCCCCTCCCCCAGTGCCATCTTTTAATCTCCAGTAAGGTGTTGGTTTTGGTGTCGTAGACGATTTTTCAGTTTTCTTTCCGAGTTAGGCCCTTCGGAAAAGTTTCACCCTTCTTTGGATTAGGACCTCCAGGACGGCCCCCCCTTTCCCCCTTCCCCTTTGAGTTCCCTAACACCGATGATAGAAGAAACCCCACCACCGGGGAAACCCAACTGAAAGACCCCCCACCCTATCCTTTTTGCACCTTCCTCGTGCGAAAGCTTAAGTTTTTACAGGTTCGTTTCTTCTTCAGGTCTGATTCCTTGCTAAGCGGTCGTATGGAGTCGCCTCCCCCAGAATTCTCCCCCTTCAGTTTGCTTGCAGGTAGAAGTTCAACTTTCCCCTCCCCACTAGGCCGCGGCATACTCCCCCAGTCCCCCTTGAGCCTCCAAACTTCTCGAAGTTAGGTATGCTGACCACCACACTTTTTCCCCCTCTTCTGTTCACTACTTGAAACGTCCATCTTTTTTCCCCCTCCAGAACGGAGCTTCCTGGCTCATTTTTAAAGTCCCAGTTGACCCCCCCTCTCTGCTTCTTTACCCAAACGCATCAGGGATCTGTCCTCTTGTTTCTTTTACACCCGTCGAGGAGTTCACCCCCGTACGCGAGTTTTTCTTCCTCCCAAATTTTACCCTCTCGTAACCATGTACTTCCCCTTCCTTTCCCTTGCGCGGTTCCCAGTCTAAGGCAGCATTGGACTTCGTTCTGGCGTTCCCCTTATTTTTTCCCTTCCCCCCCTGGAATCAGATCGGATCAGCAGGCGAATATTACGCCGACCCTAAAGCGGACAATTTTTTAACCCTCTACTGACACCCCCTTGCTTCCTTTTTGTCCCCTCCCGCGTTACCTTCTTCCCCAATGATCGCTACCTTTGGCGGTATCTCATTTTTTGAAGTACGCCACCCCTCGAAAGGACCCTCCCCAGTTCTTAGTCACTTGCCCTCCTCTTCTCCTGTCGGTACAGTGGAATTTTCCTTTTCTTTCTCCTTCTGTACTGAATTTTTCCTGAAGTGTTCAGTGGGTTCAGATCTGGTACTCTTCCCTTCCCAATGATCTTCGTTTCCCTTCCCCATTTTTTACTGGTCAGAGAGGATCCTTTCCTCCACCACCCCGACACCAAGCCCCCCCCCTGTGAGGTACTTTCTTCAAGAACTTTGAGAGCTTTTCTCGACAACCCTTTCTTTTTCTAGCTATCCCGAACCCTCATTGATATCGGGTGCACTTTGCCCATGTGAAGTGTCCCCACCTCCTCCCCCAACGGTTTCAACAAGTCTCCTTTTTTCTACCTGGATTTCCCCCCCCATTTACCCTTGTGTGGGTTTCGTCTTCTCCTGTACCCTTCCATGCCACCCAAAAGGGTAACCGCCACCCCGAGTTTTACTCGAGTCTTGTTTCCCCCGCACACATATAAACGTCCTTCTCTTCAATTTTTTTTCTTTTCCTAACAATCCAAATGGAGCCGACTGAGTTTTTTTTGCTCCCATGGGTAAACTCCCATACCCGCCCCCCGTTTTTTTTTTTGACTTTAGAGCTCAACCTATGTTTCATTCCGCTTATGTAGCTTCTTCCCTCTACAGCGTCTAACAGTCCTTGAGCTCATGACTTCGTATTGATTCCATTGGAACGTGCATCCCTCCATATCCATTTTCTGAAATTTTGGGACCTGGTTGGTTCAAGGATCCCATCCATCCCCCCCTCTAAAAATATCACCGTTCTTCATATTTTTCTTTTTTTTTGCAGCAGGGATGCAGTGAGGCTCCTCCCAATATGTCCACCTCTTAGTATTTGTCTATTTCTCTTTTCTTACCCCTCCCTCCTTTGTTTTTATTTCTCCGATCCCCGCCACTAGTTTGAATAGGCAAGTTCAACGGCGCCCTTCTTTCCCGTGTTTTTTGAAGTTTTTGTCATTGTCATTTTTTTGTTTCTTTTTCCCTTCCCCCACAACCAGGTACACCCCGCAAATATGGATATTCTTTCGTCCCTCGCTTCCTAATCTCTCTTGGTGACCTCTCCAGATTGATCCCCCTTTTTTCGTCACTTTCTCATCTTTCGCTCAATTTCCATTCCCCCCTCGTCTCGGTTGAATGCCCTTATTTTCAACTCAACGTTTTCGGTCCTCCGTCAAACCGAACTTTTTTTCTCCCTTCGCGATTGCCCTTTTTATTTTTTTGCCAAAGACGAAGATCCTTCCCCCCTTTGGGTTCTCATCTGTTGAGCCCATTAATGACTTGAGGTCGTCCTAAAATGGTATTTAAATAGGTTTCTTTCCCCTAATCTCTTTTCCCCCCCCTGTCATTTGCGTAGTGTGAACCATACTTTTTCCAAGGTTAGTTCTTCTTCGTCTGGGATCTTTTACAGGAGCTATTTGAGACGCTCCGCCTCCCCGGGACTATTGAAGACCATCTTGGATGTGACTTCCCCTTTTGCTTTTTGTATTTTTTTTTTCGTATCTATAAGGATATGATATCTTCAGGGCCAATCAGAGCTAGCCCCCCTGGTACCGTGTCAGAGCCTTCCCCCCTCGAGCAAAGTTCTTCCCGTGAAGGACCTAGCGTCGGCCCCCCTCGTTCCCTGATCAATAATCCTTTCCCCAAGGTTCATTCTTTTTTCACACGCGCGCGGTTTTGGAATCTATAAGGAATGCCTCCCCTTCTCCTTCCTTAAGGATTTTTTTTCCATTTTATATCCCCATTTAATTTCCACTCCTTCGTCTCATCTTTTCTCTTTTTGTCGCGTTCAGTTTTTTTGGCCGGCCTTTTTCCTCTTCTTTTTTTTGATGTGCTATTTCAGTTTTCGTACGTAAGTCCACTCCCCCCACTCTGCCCGCCGGCTCCGTACTTATATAGACAGGTTTTACCCTTCCTTCTAGCCGAATCCCCCCGTTCCCCCCCCCATCTGCCTGTTCTAATGGACGTGACTCGCGCCCTGGCTTCCTTTTTTTTTTTTCCCCTATTCCTCCGCTTTAAAAGTTGCCTTTTGGGGCTTTTGTGATGCAATGTTTCATCACCCAAGTGATTTTTTTTTTTTTTTTCCCCAAACTTTTTCTCTCCTTGCGCGTTTTGGGTTTCCATCTCGCCGAGAGGTTGACACCCACACCTTACCTTTTTCTGAATCTTGGCGACTTTCCAGATAGTATCTCCCAGTTTTATTTTGTGGAAGTTCACCTTTTGTCGTCAACCACGCGTTGCTCCCTTCTGCCTTGTCTGCTTTGCGCCGGAACCCTCCTCCCACTTTTTCCCTTTCAGACCCCCTCATAAAATCTTTCCTTTCTTCGGTTTTTCCTCATGTGCGACCCTCGCCCCCCACTGAATCCTCTGCGGCCAACCCTCCATAGAGTTCTTTTTCCCATCTTTCCGACACTATTGAAGGGAATATCATGATTGATTATTTTCCCTTTTTTCCCGGGTGTTTTTTTCTTATCCCCTACTTTTTGATGTCACCGCCGTGCCCGTTTTCTTTGCCGCCTTGGTCCGCTCCGGTAAAAGTCTTTTTGTAACCTTT
>Ga0179593_1466955_pt1 | contig 12771 bp, 16 predicted proteins | sample CZODoug2_1_08_16_FD_185931 | JGI IMG/M metagenome (GOLD analysis project Ga0179593, IMG submission 185931) | Vadose zone soil fungal communities from Angelo Coast Range Reserve, California, USA - CZODoug2_1_08_16fungal (PacBio error correction) | ecosystem: Environmental > Terrestrial > Soil >... | reverse complement strand
CTCCTGCCTTTTGACTAGTCTGGCACTGACAATTTTAAAATCGAAGGGACAGTCAGGAGGTCACACTCAACCCCCTCCCTGTCCCCCTCCCTGACACCATTTTCCGCCTCACGCCGGAACGAACGGCAGTGGCTTTTAATCAATCGACGTCCCATTTTTTTCAGTGTCCTTTTTTTTTTCTTTGCATTTAGCCCGACTGCGGCCCCTTCTCCATCGCAAGGAGCCGGCCAGGTCTGGATTTTCCTCCACTGCTTTTGTAGGATACGTCCATTTCCCGTTTTCCTCTGGATTCCCCCCTGATGAGCATTTCCACGATTGGATACGTCCGAAAGCCCCTTGGCTCCTATCTTGAACCCTCATTGGTCAACTCGCTAGCGCAACGCCACGCCGTATTCGGTTGCAAATGTATTTTAGGATTCTATTGGCGCAACAGACAGAAAAAGCCACCCCCTCGGGTGGCACTTTTACACTAAACACCCATGCTTGCAGGTGCAAGGCCCCGACCCCGATGGGGGTGAAAGCTACATATCTTTCATCTCGCAGGTGTGGATTCATTTTTTTAGGTATCACCTTCATTCGACCTCTTCTTTTGGCCTAAAGGCCCACTGGGCGGACGTTTTAATGGGTGCAACTCCACTTCTTGCACCCCATGCTGCGCCTTGTACGTTGTCCATTGTCAATGGTTTCCAGTCTTGCCGTCACCCTTTTTCTTTTTACGACTTTCCTCCGTTTACGATACAAGTTCGTCCCCCCCCCGTTTCTCTTCTTTGCTTTACAAGTGTTCCAGCGGAACGTTATTCATACTCGACAATCCTGTAATTGGCGTGCCTTTGCCCCCTCTTCTTTGACCCGTCCCCGCATTGAATGAGTTTTCCCCTCGTCAAACCGTCAATCCCACTTAGTATAAGGGAGTTCTTTTATCCATGAACAAGCAAAGTGTCTATTTTTATCTCGGTCTTTTTCCTCCCCTTTCGCGCACCTTATGTCCTTCGGTTGTTCCATTTACTCCCCTCTCTTGTCTCCCTTCTTCCTTTTCGTGCTCAGATGGAGCGCATCTTGCATTTGCACGTGTATCTCACCCCCCCTTGAATAGGCGTATCTTACTTGTTACCCCTGTTAGTTGTGACTACGTGGTATCAAAAATTAAATTTCCTTTCAGGTTGGACAGGACTTTGGAAGATTGCACCGACTAGCGATGCGGCTCGTTTTTGTTAAATTCCCACGAATTGAACCCCTCTTCCTCGAAAAATTCTTGTATTTCTTTTCCGTTAGCCTATAATCCGCTACCTGTCACCATGAAGTAGTCGGCTGTTTACCGATTTTCCTGTCCTTGCGTTCAATGATCCCCCCCTTTTTGTAAAGCTTCTTTTTTATTTCTGTTGAGGTAATCTTCCCTGGGGCCGGATTATCATTCCCCCCTTCTGGACATTTAAGGAATGACCTCTGACCGATCCGTGACCACTAGTCAAACATGAAGCTTCTCCCCTTTCGCTTCAGACCATAATGTGACTTCGGTCATCGTCGAAGGTATTTGAACCATCGGGCTTTTTCATGCCGCCTTGGTAAACCTTCTAGGCCCCTTAAACCATTCCAGTCCCTCTGCGTCATCCTTTCTTTGATTTCTCTCCGGCTACCGTTATGGTCTCGCAGGGTTTTTGGGGCTTACCCCTCCTAGGTACACCTCCTTGTTGTTACGCTAGGGAGTCTCAGTAACTTAGATGTTCTTTTTTATCTTCCTCCATGTGCCCATCGTCCCTTTGAGCGAAATTATTTCCTTTCCCCTTTCTTACCCAGCCCGACTTTTTGGTCTGTTGATTGATTCAATTCAATCCCAAGTGCCTTTCCCCCTTCCATCCTGTCGCTTGTTGTACCGTCTTCTTTTCCCTTTCCTCTACTACCACGCAAGATTCGTTTTGCAACGGACATATCCCTTTTTTTTTTCCCCCCCCCCCATACCTTATAAAACTTGCCTCGCAATTTTTTATTTCTTTCATCCTGCATCCGTTGTGTTGAGAGATGGGACTTCTTTCTCATCCTTGTCGGATTTTAAGGAATTACGGTCCCCCTTGGTTCTTCTTTTTGGTTCTTGAGGGTTTTTTTGAAATGGGACTGAGACTGAGGTTACCCATGCTATGAGGTTTTCCCTTCCCTCCCTCAGATGAATTCGTAATACTTGACTTGCCCAAACTTAGTTCGTTTTTTTGTTTTCCTTTCGCCGAGTTAGCGCATGCTGCGGCCCTTGGACTCTCAATGATCTTCTCTCTCCCTCTGAAATTTCTTATAGCCGCTGGCGTAGCAGCGTCACCACCTTCACTTTGCTTTCCGTCTGACAGAACCCCCATCCTGCGTCACCAATTCCGTCGCTTGTCTCTAATGGGCCGGTAAAGGTCTGCCCAGTCTGTGATTTGTGCACTCGCGTTTGGACCCTGCTTTTTGTCCCTTAGTTTTTCAGTCGTCGAAAGCTCCTCTAATGTAGCCTTCAGGCAAAGCTTTTTTCTCAGAGCTCGAGTCCGGATTTTTGTAGAATGGTCACGTCTCGCACGCGTGTTGTTTTCCCCCCGTACCAGGTCATTTAGACCGCATCCCGCCCTGACAACTTTCCCTCCCAACTCCTTTTGACTTAAACATCTGGCCACCTGGTTGGCCTTTCCCCCCCATGGCGATGCTTTTAAGTTTCCCCCACTCCGCTAATCTTCAGATTCGGAGGTATTATACCTCTGGAAACCCCTCCCCCCTTAGACTCTTTGGAGTTACGCAGGCGTTGTCTTCGTTTTGAAGTTACGTACCTCGCCGCATCTTTTTCTGGGGAAAGGGGGAGAAAGGTGTATCCCCTCCCCTTTCCCTAAATGCCCTCCTATCTTATCCGTCCCTTCTCCTACCTTTGGAGCGGGGGACCGGATTCCCATTCACCACTTAACCTTTCTTTTTGGAGCCATTATGAGCCAACAACCCCCGATTTTGCAATGGGAATATCCTCCTCAACGGGTTTTTTTTCCTTGACCTTCTTGCTTTCCCCCCTTCCTGATGCTACTCCCAGATGAGCCCTCCCTCACCCAACCTCCTCATGATGTCTAAGAGATTTTAAGATGACCAACTATTGCCTCTGAGGTTCTTTTCCCACCTTGAGATGCCCACCTCTATACCAAAGCATCAGACACTTTTTGTCTAATTTTTTCCCCATTGCTTTTTCCCCCTACTTTGGTCATGTTGAGTGGATCCTCCCTTATTGGTCCCGCCTTCCCTTTTTCCAACTTAACCCCTGCATTAGCGTCTGTCGTTGAACTTTCTTCTCCTCCCCTTTTTCTTCCCATTGCACGGGACTCGACTTTCTTTTTGTTTGACTCTCTTTCCCCCTTATTGATCTTCCCCCCCGTGCCGTTTGCGCAAATGGGCCCAGTTTCCCTTCATTAAACTTTAAGCTTGTTTTGCGAGCTTCGCGACAATGACATTGACGGTTCCCCCCCGTCCCTTTCACTTTTTCCCCCTGATTCAAGTTACATTGGGACTTATCCCGGGCCCCTTTAATTGCAATACCCTGATAAGCTACCAGCTGGGATGTAGATCGTTCATCGGAGTGTTTTACCTTTACATGTTTTTTTGCTGAACCCGATTGGTGAGGTGTCGTTTTTCCCCTCTGTACCCCGTGGCTATTTTTTCCACATCTTCCGGCTTTTCCTCTTCAGTCGGCGTTGCCAATGATGGACGTATACGGTCTCATGGCTGTGTTTTTTCCACTGTTGTTTGTCTCTTTTCTTTCCGGTGCCGTGTAATTATTGCCTCTCCTGGAGTTCCCATTACAGCCTGTTTTCTCCTCTTCTATTCATAATTGCGCAGGAGTTTGTTCAGCCAAGCCGTACCTTTTTTTTCTCTCCTTTCCCCCTCCTTTTACGAGCATTATTACAGATGTTTTCGGTTCTGTTTTTCGCGATCAGTAATTTTTGCGGAGTCTTCGAGTTTGATTTTCCGCTTTCTTTCCCTGTGCTGTACCGTCTGTCGTGCAGAAATAGTCAAATTTATTTCCTCTTTTTTTCTCCTCCCGGGGTTTTTTGATCTTCGATCACGACGCCTTTTTCTTATTTAAGTCCCCATTTCCCCTTCCTTTCCGAAGGAAAGAAGTCTTCCTTCGACCGTACTCTGCCCAAACCCTTCCTCATCCTCTCCTCATTTTAAATTTTCTCAGTGGCTTCTTCTAACTTTCCCGTCGGGTTACCGTGCCTCGGGTCGGATCTGCGGGATGTTTTTTCTTCCCTCCCTACCTCATCCTCGCCAGGAGCTGTGTCAGTTCTGTAAGTGTTGAAATGACTTATTTCCTTCCCCCTAAGTCCCCGTCTGACGTAAGGCTTGTTTTTTTCCCTGATGAGCCCCCGCCCACGTGCAGCAAGGCGAGTTTTCCCCCCGTCCCCCCCTCAGTTGTTCAACGCCTCTACCCCTCAACCGACCGCCGTTTCCTTTTTTTTTTTCCTTTTGTCCACATTGTATATGCAACGGGTAGAAGTTTTAGAGAACAGTCTAGAACGAAAATCTTTTTTCAAACAAAGGCTTCAGTTTTAACGTCTGTCGGAATGTACCTCGTACACTTCCAGCTGTTTTAAGAGATCAGGTTATCTTTTTTATCTCGGGGTTTCACTTTCGAACGGAGTTTTTTTTTTTGGATAAAAGATTACAGGGGAACCGTATGTATGTCAGGCGCAAGAGTTTCATTCCTTACAGTTTAAGTTGGGCCTTGTCACACTTGGTAAAAGTTTTGCACCCTTTTTTTGAAGAAGACTTAGTGGACGAGCTGGAAGACCCACCAGCTGTGGGGGTCTTTTGGGTCCTTGCACCCAAGTGTATGTTCTTACTTATCTCCCCTACCCCTTTCATGCTCGTCATCACACTCCGTCCCCCGACCACACGCTCTTCGCTCTTCCGCATTAGAAGACAGTCCCATTGCCCCATGAAGAGACCGCCAGTCCCCTTTCTGAACAGCACTCCCTACACAAGCCCAAAGATGCACTTCCTGTGACGCGCGGCTCAGCGCCATTAGAGAGCATATCCGAACTTTAGCTAACTCTGACTCAATTTATTAGAATCATACACTTTTACCAGCTCGGTCCGCATCCTTTTGTCGACGTGTCGATGCTGACAGGCTCTAAACTGTTGTACTGACACTTGGCACATTGATTTTTGCCGGAGGCCAGCGAGCAGAGAGGAGGATGAATACTAACCTCGTCAAAGACTAGAGATGGCGAGGAATGAACCTCAGTTGGCGAAGAAGAATGACGTCGCAGTCGAGATTCCCCTCCCAGCTAGATAGATTCCTCACACGGACGAAACCCCCCTCGGTTAGTGTTTGTTGTTGTTTATTTTTCCACAACCCCTAAGGTGGTGTTCCCTGTGTTGCATCTTTTTCTTCTAAATGTGAAGCGCGAAACATGTCCGCCTCAGACCCGGATCGGAGGAGGGATCTCCCAGCACTTTCTTTCCACAAAGGTGCCCGGGCCGCGTTACCATCATTATTATCCGTTCCGCCCGTTTTTTTTTTTCTTTTGAATTGCAGGTCACGGACCGGCACTGAATTGGCCACCAACCAGTGTTATAAATCTACGACAATTGATGTCCACTGACTAAGTAATTTGTCGACATGCAGAACATGTGCATATTTCTCTGTCCCGTTGAGTAGCCATTGGGCAGTCGTCGATTATTTTCCAGACCTTGGGGACACGAAGGGGAAATTCTACGTTCGTTAGATCGGGCCCCAAACTGCATCTTCAAACGTCTAAATATCTCGTCGAGATCATTCAACCTCCCAGGGCGGCTCTTCTCCCATTTCTTCTTCTTCGCTGTTCGAACCTCTTTTTTAAGAAAGTCAGGTTCACATTTTGGATCTTCGAAATAGTCCGCTGCCCCTGAGTTTCTCTCGAAAAGTTCCCAGTGATTGGTTCCGAACCTTCATCGGTGGAGGAGCCAGTACTAAGGTACCATGGAAGGGGGGCAAAACGAACTTGACTGTGATCCCGATTTGATGTTACAGGATCGTCCCCTTCAGTCATACTTGCACACCTTCTTTCCTGTCCTACATCCTTGGGATACCCATTTCAGAGGTGGCACGTTTCGTCTATTTCCGTATCTTCCCCTGGAAATGCCTTTACTGCCCACATTCGTCTGCCTTACCGCCTGCTAGGGCCAATTTTTCCGCAACTAAACCCCTCATTTGCGGACCATTTCCTGGCCCTCCCTACCACTTCCCTCTACACCCGTTCCCACCCTCTCTTCTCTTTCCTATTCCCTCCGTGTGTTTTAGTCTCGCTTTTTCGGAGTACTTTTTCCGTGAATTTGGCCTTTTTCAGCTCCGGGACCCCGGTCCCTTCTTTTTTTTCTCTTCGTCAAGTGGCCGCTCGGGGACCCATCGTCAGGCGCCTGTTCCATTCCCCCCCCCGATTGAACTCTCGGACCACTGACCGTGACCCCACTTGGAGGGGTTCATCTTGTCCCTCGTCTTGCATGCGGCTTACTGCTGGGCATGATTATGATTTTCTCCTCGTACTTTCGGCCTTTGCTTGTATGCGTTTCCCCCCTTTTTTTTCCCCCTTTGCGTCTTCCGAATTTTATCATACAAAATCCTTTTGTTTCCATCAATTTTCGTCCTTTTTCGGAAGGGCATCAGGTAATTGCCGTAAAGAAGAGAGAGGGTTTTGTAGCAGGTGTTAAAAAGGAGTGTATTAGAACGTATTGAAGACAGTCTGCCCCAATAGATTTTCTAAGTCCCAGGACATGCCCTTCTGTCCATTTGTATCCTTGAAGCTACGAGTCATTCCTTTTTAATAAATGGTTCAAGTGCTCTCCGCTTATTTTCAACTGGATCCCCCAGTCATGAAATGATCCGGAAACCTGCCGTCCTAACACCTTTAAGTAAATTTTTGCACATTTTATGTCCTTTTTCCCTCAGCCAGATTTTTTTTCCGTCTTTATCCAAAAGACTCCGCATCTTCAGATTTCTAGAGGTTATCATTGCTGCTGCACCTTCCTTAGGATGGCGCGTACTTTTCCGCGGTGTGCCGGGGGAGTCTTCTTAGCAGCATCGCTCTTTGTTTAGAGTTCCCTTTTTTCTGAAATGGTTTTTTCCCCCCCCAATGTCACCAATTCCCCCTTTTATTTGTATCAACAACCATTTTATGTATTCCCCCCCCCCCCCTCCCTTTAGGGGTTTCCTCAGAGACCCGGTCTTTTTTCCAAGTTTATCTCTAACTTCGGGATTTTCCCCAGAAGTATTCTTCTACACGCCCCCCCCCCCCTATGTATTCTAAGCTTTTTTCTTCTGATTGACCCCCCCCACCCTTCCTGCACAGTAGCCCCTTTCTCGAAAAGGATGGACCCTCCAGCTCCAGCCGACCTTGCTTTGAAGAGATCCCCCTTGCGTGAGATATAACTTTGTGGCGTCAATTTCTTTTGCTTTTCCCGGAACGTGGTCTTTGAAATCAATGCTTCTGAACTTTCTCTCGTTTTGTCGCAGTATGATACACTTCCGCTGCTTCCATTTTCTTTCCTCCTTCACGTTTGAACGCGAAGGATTTGGTTTGAAAAGTTTCTCGTACAATGCAGGCGAAAATCACCCTTTTTGTGGTCCAAAGAATTGGGCCCCCTTTGTCACCGTACACTTCCGATTGCCGTTTTTGCGGCCTTGTTCCCCTCCTTCTTTTTCCATGAAGTTTTCATGGATTGCATTCGAGCCTGGGCTGAGTTACTGATCCCCTCTAGCACCTTTGATGGCCATCATAGCCAGGTTGGTCTTGTGCCGTACAGAAAAACCGGGATGCTTTCCACCTTCACTTCCTTTGTGGTAGCCCCCCGTTTCGGCCTTTCTGGTCCACTCGGCACCTGTTGTCACTTTTCCCCCCTATTGTCTTGACTCGTCCTGCGGCGTGGATGCTTGCGCCTTCTATTTCGCTCCTTTTTTTTTTTTTGATTTCCCTTTGGGCTTTTTTGTCTAATCAATTTTTGATCCGCTGGGACTTGTTGGCGTTTCTTCTCTCTGCAGTTCCACCATTTTCCACCTTTCTAGGCTGGTCTTCGAACTTCTCATTATTTCTCCCTTTACATCCGGACATCTCTTTCGCGTCACCAGAATGTGACTTCTTATTATCACTCCAGTGAAAGTTATTTGACTGTTTTCGGCCTTTCAGTTGCGTAGTTCTCTTTTTTTTTAAAGCCTTCTGTCCTTCCCTTTTAACACCTGTCAGTTCCGGTTTTTCACAGTCTTTTTTATCTTTTTTTCTTCGTTTTTGTGAGAGAGACCCATCGAATCCTTTTCCTTCTTTCTGCGGACATGGGGGTCGTACCAGTTATTTCCCCTCTTTGTCACCCTCCCAACGCTTTGACTTCCGCCAAAAAGGAACTTAGCGTCTCCGCCTGCCCCTTTCCAGAAACTTTTTTGTAGACTTCGGCGGGCACCGTTTTTTCCGTGCTCTCCTGCGCTGTCCGGATTTTCTCTTTCTCCTTGTTCCATGATAATAATAGAAATGGAGCCTTCCCGTTCTAACCCCCCGGATGGCAGGATCCGTCCCGGAGTCACCGTCGCGGAACCACATTGATGAGACACGCACCGATTGGAATTCCTACGTAAAGACCCATTTCCTCTCTTCTTCTTCCATTGTTTTAACGAAGATTAAGCTGCCGCCGAAGGATCGGTCGTGCCCCCCCCAGTTTTTTCATTTAGCGGCACGTTCCGGAGTTCCCTGCAGATTCGAACGCCACGGTTTGTATTTTCAAACCCCCCTCTTTTTTTCATGAAAGAATCGCGGGGTTCCACCGTTGACATCCAGTATGAAGTCAGAGAGTTCAGGTCAGTTTGTCTTGCCGGACCAGTTTTGTAGAGATGTGTGATCGTTATTCGACCTTTCTGGGGGCTCACCTCCCATTTTTCCTGTTACTTCATGTCCCCAACTTCTGCCCCCCCGTCAGCCGTAACGTTACGTTTGACATTTTGTCCCCTGGTTGCAACGATTTTTTTCTCACACACAGGTGTCTTGTTTCTGCTCCTCCGTTTACGATACCCAGTTGGACCCCCCCCAAAAATCCCAATCGTTCCCTTTCCCCCTTACTTCCTCATTCAGCGGCACTCACGCCTTCATGAACGTCTACTTTTTTTTTACCGTTAGACAAGCTCGCCACGATAAAGTCCCCCTTTTCCTTGAGTCAAGCGACCCGTCCATCCCAAAGGTCGCTTACTTCCCTCGCATTCTGCCCTCAAGTGTTCTTGATAGCTGTTTCTCCCCCCGTTTGCTTCGATCACATGGCCCCGGCCGTTAGGTTCCCCTCTTTGATATCTATTAGACAATAGCGTTGCATTTTGCGGGTAGCTCCCTGCTTGTTTTGCACTCTGCCTTTCTTCCTCTCCCCACCCTAAACTTGTCCTTCTTCTAACGTCCCCCCCACGTTGGTTATTGTTCTTCACAAAAACTTTCCCTTTTTTTAACTTTTTCCGTTTTCCCAGAATTTTTTCCTCCCCTGGAATAAGACCCAGATAGCTGCGCTTTTTAGTTTTCCTTCCCCGCAGACCCTACGGCCCGGACGCCCAATGAGTCTGTCCCCTTCCGTACTTATAACTCCGACTCGGCCTTGCCAGGTAGTGTTCCTTTTACCTGCAGTCTTCCTTTTGTCCTAGTCCATTGCAGCTGCTTTTTTGTTAGTCCATTCCTTGTGTTGACGTTTCTCCTCTGCAGTCCGATTATTCTTCCCCCCTTCCTGGACCGTGACCAAGTTAACGACAGCGGATTCCCCTTACCAGGCCTATACACTTAGTCCTGGGGATCTCCCCTCCCACCTCATTTGCCTTACCTTTTTTCCCCCGGAGATTTGAGAATGTCTTTCTTTTGCATCCCCTCCGTGGTCCACCGGCGCTTCCTCCCCCCCCGCGCCGCGTGCTTTCACTTTAACTTTAGGACCTCTCTCACGCGACTTTCCCTCACCTTATGTGGGCTGATCACCTTACATTCTGTAAACATTATTCTTGCACGCTAATCCAGACGTTCCTCTCCTCCCCTTCGCATGTGCGCTGCTATCACTGATTCCTTCCTGCAAACTTCCCCTCAGTAACTTTCCGCCTTTTCAGGATTGCCCCAATGGTTTGCATTCCTTTCGGCCGATTCAACGAAGAAATTCCTACAGTCACTATTTCTTTGTTGCCAGCATGCCTCTTTACCTTACTCCCTCCCCCCCGCCTTTTTATTCTGGGACCGGAATCTTTATCCTGGACCCGCCCCTTTCCGTATCAAATACGGCCCGAGTCTCGATTTTTGTCCCTCCCCCCTTCTTTTTTTTTTGGAGATTTTCGGAGTCCAGTTTATAAGGGACCTGAAAGTGGATCTTTTTTTGCCCGGATCTACCTTTCCCACGGACATTTTTTGGGGAGTTAGCGGAAAGGGGCACCGTTTCATGCGTAACCAGACGCCAGGCTTGTGCAGGTAAGGCCATTTCTTCTCGTCTTTTCTTCAATAACTGATTTCAACCCCCCCCCCTTTTTGATGGGGGTCCCCATGACTGCGAGTCCGCGTCTTTGCGGGACTCTTTTTTAATGCGCATGATCGCAATTTGCCATCGACGTTCTGAGTCTTCCCCCTGTCCCTCATGATCGTTTGAAAAAACATTCTTGCTTTTCCTTTTGCTCCGCCCCCAAACTCCCCCCTTTTCGTAACATCACTGTAGTCCCCTTTAGCGATTGTACTTTCCCATGTGAGTACCTCCCGCGTCAGATTTTGCTGACTCTAAGGTGTTCCCCTTTTATTCCTCAAAATTTTGGAATTCCCCCTCCTTTTTCTCAAGCGAGATTAAAGTAATCACCCCGAGTTGTTTCTTTGATCTTTTCGTATCGTCATTGCTTTTTTGGAATATTAGGTGCCCCAGTTTCTTTCCTAAGTGTAGTAGTTCCCCCCCTTCATTTCTCCCGACGTACTCTGGAAACTGCCCATGTTCTCCTCCCAAATTTTGGGGTCTCCTCACATGCCACATGGCTGACTTGACAACAGTCGCAAATTGAGGCATTATCCACTCTCGACTTCAGATGCCGTCCTGGATAGAATTTCAACGGCAATGGTAATTTTTTTCTGAAGGTCCTTGTTTTTCTGGTTTCCTTCCTCTCCGAGTCGCATTTTCTGTCGGATTTCCCTTTTTTTTCTCCCATGTCTGTCCAACCTGGACAAAAGCTTTCCCTTTCTTTTGTTTTAGCCCCCATTCGGTTTATCCCCAATGTTTTACACAGAGGGGGTTTTCCCTACTGAGACGCCGATCCGGTTTAGGTGTATCTACGTTTTATTGTCACAGCCTCTAACAATTTGAGTTTCTCCACGCCCCCCTTCCACTCATCTTCTAACGCTTTCTCCTTTCTTCACCAAATACTCATTATTTGTTTCTTTGACCCAATTCGTGCCACCTACGATCCCAGCTAAGACCTTTGCTTTTTTTCCTCTTGGCTACAAATGCTTCCTTATACTACTTTGTTTAGTCCTTTTCTGAGGGTCGATTGAACCTTACTGTGTTTTAATGAACGCTGTCCTTTTTTTAACCCCGCCAGCTGTTGTCTCCCCCTTTTTTTTTGACAAAACTGTTCCTCATGCACTTTTCGGACTCCCCCCCTGTTGCCCTATGCCTCGTTTGGGGGTCCAACTTGTATTCCCGGAGTGTCCGCCCCCCATCACACCTTGCGGTGTTGTTCTACCACCTTTTCCCTTGGTTTCAAGTACCCTTTCGCTTTTTTTGTGTCCTTAGTTTTTTTCCCTTCCCCTTCCGTTTCCTCACTTGGACGGGGTCCACTGAGATTCGACGGTTCTGTGTTTTTTTTTTTTTCCAGTTTAATGGCTACTGCTAGTGCCAGCTGGGTTCTCTTTACCAGTCCTCGTCTGCCCCGTCCTTTCCAAGAAGTATTTTTGGTTGACAAATTTGGGTGCCGGTCTTAGTAGTGGAGCCCCCTCGGTCCCTTGCGAAAAGTTGGAACTCCGAAAGGCCTTCTTTTCCCCCCTGTCCTCCCGTCGTTGTAACCTTATTGGGACGTCTTTCCTCTAAATTTTCTTTGTGTTAGTGCGTTCCAAAGATTTTTCGTTTTTCTCCCCATGTTGATCGTCGAATTTTCTTTTTTTCTTTCCAACCCTCTTTTTCCCCCTTCCATACCACGACCTGTAAGGGCTTTTTTTCGGCAGGATTTCATTTGATCAGGAGGCTCCTTCAGCACAAGCGGTCAGAGCGTCGCTCCCAGCAACCCACCCAACCCTCCACACACCCCCCCCCCACCCCACCAACACCCCCAACCGCCTGTGACGGCGCAATTCCCGTTGTCCTTTTGGGCTTTTTCCGCCGCTCTTAAGTTCTTTTGCTTCTTCGGAGTTGATTCCTCCTTCTGTACGTGAGGTCTCCCTGCCGTGCAGAAGAGTCCCACTTCGTCTTTCCATCCGCAGTTTTGTTCTGCTCCTCCCGACTTTTCTCTTTCGTGCACGGCCCATTCTGTAAATCGTAAGCAGATTGCTTTCCCCCCCCTTCCCAAACTGAACGTGACTCCCAAATTACGCCCCCAGCTTTTTTTCCTCCCGGCGCAGCTTTGCTGGATAATCGCCGTCCTTTTTTTCATTTGCGGGCCGCGCTGGCAGGCTGGTCTTTCGCTAATGCGTCAAAGATCCTATAATCGCAATTCTGTTCTTTGTGGCAAAACCTTGCGGATTTGGCGGCCAATACGTCCAATGCTTCTCCTCCCTCTTTCATCCCCCTTGATGGAGACACCACGATTGTCATTCCCACTCGGCACCC
>Ga0179593_1547919_pt1 | contig 12772 bp, 11 predicted proteins | sample CZODoug2_1_08_16_FD_185931 | JGI IMG/M metagenome (GOLD analysis project Ga0179593, IMG submission 185931) | Vadose zone soil fungal communities from Angelo Coast Range Reserve, California, USA - CZODoug2_1_08_16fungal (PacBio error correction) | ecosystem: Environmental > Terrestrial > Soil >... | reverse complement strand
CCATTTCCCCTTGTCGCCTTGACCCCATTAAAATGTCCCGGTCCCCTGTTCGTCGCCTCTCTTATGTCTTCTTGTTTTTTCTCCGGTGATAATAGTATAGCTCTCCCCCCCGGTTCACTTCCCCTTCAAAAAAACGGTTTTTTTCGGTCTTACGCCCCAAAGTTCCTAAATTTGCCTCGCAGGTTTTGTGATTGAATAGCCTCAACTTGCGATCACCCTTTTAACTGTTTCCCGGTCCTTCTCTCCAGTTTGCTGTAACCACTTTCTCCTTTCGCTCTCAACCTGACTATCGACTTCCTAAGCATTACAAATACCCGTCCTGCACGCCTTTTTTTTGTTTCCTTTCCCTTTCCCGCTTATCGGAAGAAGATTTCTTTTCTCTTTCCTCACATGAATGACGCGATCTCATAGTTGCTACTTGAAAATGTGCCTCTGATCTGCCTTAACCATTCTACAATTTCCCCCGATAGTAACCCTGCCTCATGATTGAAAGTTGAATTCTTGAATCTTTGAGATGGTTCTTCCCAAGGCGGGAGCTGAGACTTTTTTCAGTTTTCTAAACTCACTGAAACGGCAAATCCTGAATCCATGCTTTTTTCCCTTCATAAGCTTTTTTCACTCCCTTTTAGCTAATTCCGAGGTTGCAAAATTATTCCTCATGCGGGTAAGCTCAGTCTTCAGTTTGCGGTAATATAGATTTTGCTCTCCCCCTTTTTCCTATGCTCCCTTTTGACCTGCTGAAGAATCCAAAAAACGCTCTCTCCCCTCTTTTTTTGGTCTCCCCCTCCTTTGATCTTTTCTTTTTTCCCATGCTCTAGCATATCTCCCATACTGGTCGATAGACGTCGCCCCTTTCCCCTCGCCAGGGGGACAAGATTACCGTACCTTGGTCTACACCCGGCGGCGTCTACTCCTTGTCTTCGACGTCCCCTTGTCCTTGACGGTTCTAGGCGAGACTTCTCGCCCCTTCTTTTTGGTTTGAATTGATTTTTCTTTTTTTCGCGGGCTCTTTCTTCTCTTGACCTCCCCCGATCTAATTTGCGAAAGATTCGGGTCACGCAGATCGTCCCCACGACCACCGTTTCCCGTAACTCATGTCCCTCACGTCTCTATGGCGCTGATCATTATTTTCCTTCCTCTCCTGGAGCGACAAATCGGGTAGCTCCGGGACCTAGCCAGATTCGGACTCCCTTCCGACCCTTCCCTAATTTGACCTCCCTCCCTCCCCTCCTTCCTGCCTTCCCCCAATCCCCTCTTCCCCTGCATTATATGATTGTCTTGACTTCATTGTGTATTTCCCCGCTGGCGCTGTGTTTCCTTTTTTCTTCCATCATTCGCTTCGCGCAAAGTCTTTTTCCTCGCGGTAAGCCGCTCCCTCGGCTACTTTTCCTCCCGCGATTCCCACTGCCTATGACTCCTGAAACCTGAGGTTTTTTGGTCCCCCGGAATTCGACCCCCTATGGGAGTTAGACACCTTTTCTTCTTCAGAAGCTTGCGCGGGCGGCCCCTTTTTCCTCCGCCTTGCGCTCCCCTAATTTGATTCTTCTTTCTCTCTTGCCTTTGGTCTCTAGTTGAAATTTCCGAGCGACTACTCCCCTTGGATGACGCCGATTTTCCAGTTTTCGAGGTTCCTAGACTGGAGCTTCCCACCTACCCCTCCGATGAGTCCCGGTCATAAATGCGCAGGAGGTCCTCTATTGGGATTTTCAGTAGCAGGCCCCCCCCCACTCTCCTGTCTGGCTTTTTCTTCCCTGTTTCAATCCTCCTTTTCCTTGCATTCCCCCGATTTACTAACTTTCGCAGTTCAAGCGGTCCGTCCTGCGGTCTCACATCCTGATCTTCTGCGCGCCTCCGGAAAGACGCCGGACGAAAACTAAGCGGCGAACGTTCTGCCCCCGGAAGTAGGAGAATTCTCCGTCTTTTTTTTCCAACTTCGGAGACGGTCCTCCCCCCTCCGCTACCTGGCGGAGACCGGCTTCCCCCCTCCTCTTGAGACTCTTCTTAGAATCTCTCACCTGGGAAAAGTCAGCTGTCTCCTTCAACACCTAAAGGGTCCTCTCCCCCCGTCATACCCCTTGCCGAAGTATCTTAGTTTTCTGGACAGCTCATAGTAACTGGCGAAGTCCATCTTTTCCGACGTCTTTAGCAATTTGTTATTCATTTCCTTCTCGGTTTTTCCTACCGTTTGTCTCCTAGTAACTATTTCTCGCGCGCGTCAGCTCTCCCCTCTTTCCTTTTTACCTCAACCTCTTAGACCTGAGTGTTTCCCCTGGAAGCCGCTTTTCCCATCCTCTAACATAAGGTTCGCTATTCACCCCGCCGGCACACACCTTCACCCTTTTTAGCTGTTTTTTGTTGGCCTTCATTCTTTTTCCCTTTTTTCCTGATACCTCTCCTTGAGTGCTCTAGATGCAGTCTCTTCCCATTAAGAATCCTCCCTTTTTTTCTTTTTTCTCTGTTTCACTTACTCGAAGCTTCTCTCCCCACCCTCTCCGGTTCGGCTTTCTTCCTTTACCCCGGGAAAAGGCCCGCCCCCCAACCATAGCGTAAAACTTTTTAGTGTTTTTCAGTTGAGGGGACCCGTCTTGAAAGGATTTTGCTTCCCTCCTTTTTTTCCCCCCCCAAACTCCGGATTCTTCCTTTTCCTCCTTTTGACCCCTTCCCTACTTTCAGAAGAATTTTCGAGAAGTCGCGCCTCCTCCTCTCCTCCTAGACTTAGTAATCCCCCCTCCGATCTTATTCGTCCTTGACAGGCCCTAACCCCGCTCATGAAGCGTTCACGGGTTCCCCCCTTTCCTTGACTTACGTCGTTTTTCCCCCTTTTTTTTCGAGGGCCCGGCTCCGATTATTGTCAGCCTGCCTTCGTCTCGAACATTGGCTGACGGTTTGCCAGATTTGTTCACTCCGCGTATTCTCCGTTCTCCCCCGGGATGAAAAGGATTCTCTCCGCGTTCGTACCTGCCTCTTTGTTGGCCCTCCTCCCCGTATGGAAGTAGCCGGTTCATTGATAGTTTTCCTCCATTTTTCTCCTCCCTTTTTATTATCATTAAGGGATTTTCCGGACTTTATACCTTTTCGACCCTTTAAGATGTTAGGACGCCTTCGCAATGCGAAAATGAGACCCCATTCCTTTGCTTCTTACCCCCCTCCTTATGATCCTTCCCCCCTTCCCCCTAGCGTTCTCCCCTGTTCACCTCTCCACGGATAGTATTTGATTAATCCCCGTTTTGTAAGAACTTACTTTTCTTTGATTACCTGCTTGAAAGAATAATCGCTGTCTCCCTTGATTCTTCTTGTGCCGGTAGAAGGTTTCTCAGAAAACTGATTTTCGCGCCCCTTTCCTCCTCGAAAGGTGACCCTCCCATGATAGACAGAAATCTCTCGGCCAGGGAGCAAGGGGCTCGCGCCCCACAGAGTTGCTCAACATCAATTTCTCTTTCTCGCCCTTTCCCCCCTTCGACTCCGGGATTGCCCCCGGAGTCCATACCCTTTGACTGGGTCTTTTCGCGATTTTCCCCCCCGGGCTCTCTTTTGCCAACCGCGGCCCCTTTCATTTGGCGCCTCCCCCTTTCGTCTCCCCACCCCCACGAGCCCCGTTGGGAGAAAAATTCTCCTTCTTCTTCCTCACCTCTTCATCATAGTTAACACTTCCGTATGGCACTTTTTCCCTACGGTCGGGAGGATTAGGAAGGGCAGGAGGGCTTCTTCACTTCGTTTATTTCCCTTGTTATTAATATCTCCCCTTAGCTTGCTTCTATTCCCGTTGCTTCGTGCATTTCCGTAGAAGATAGAGTTTCCTTCCTTTTACTCCGACCTAGAGCTAGCCATAGCTGCCGACTTTTTCCTCTTTCATCTGTCTTTTAGAAAATTTGACGAGAGAGGAGTTCCGAGGTTGAATCTGTTTTTTCATATCTCCCCCCCCCCCCTCTTCAGATGCCGTATTTCCTATCAAGTTTTCAAAGTAGCCCTCTAACCCTAAAGCAGATCAGCTACTCAGTAGAGCGATTCTCCGCTATTGAGAATCTCATCCTAATTACCCTCTTTCAGACTCTTCAGGATAAGAGCTGTTAAGCAGTTAGGAGAAGGACCTTACCCCTTCGGAGATTTCACTGCCCAATCTGACGTTCTCCAGCCCTCCCCGTTCTCCCTTCCGGCGTATGAGATCGCCTCTCTCCCTTAACCTTTATCCTGACTCAAAACCTTCGGAAGTATTACCTAGTGTGACTTCGTTACGCTCGGCGCGTTTCCCCCTTAATCCTCCCCATTCTCCTCCCCTCGATTCACTGTTAAAGAAAATGAATTACCGTGTCTAGCAGACCTTTGAGTCTTCGACATTTGACACCAAAAATAATGGGGGTTCTCCGCCTATCTGTGGCTTTTTAGTGAGACGGACTTTTCGTGGTTTCCTGTGCTCTCCACTTTCCTGAAAAGTCGCTCCCTCTTCCCTCCCCCTTTCTTCATTCCCTCCCTTTCCCAGTCCTCTGGTTACCTGGCAATCTCGCTCCTTCTTCACGAGTGAGAAGGTTGTAAGCACTTTTCCTGTCATACCCCCCCGTCATGGCACTCCGCTCGCTTTGTATCGCGGCATTCCGCACCCCCCCCCCCCCCCCCCCCCCCTCCCCCCCCCTACAACACGCCCTTTCGTCCCCTCTCACTTCCTTCCTTTTTTTTTTCTTGCCACTCTTCCTCAGTCTGGAGGTTTTGCTATTCGCCTTCTCAGGTGGATTTTTTTCCTCTCTTCTTCTCGAGGGTTTTCCCACCTTTTAGCTGTCAGGCCCTCTTAAAACGTTTGATCCCCCTATGTCTTTCACGTCACAACCTGCCTCTCCCAGTTGGCCTTTTTCGTACTGCGTTGGGCGGTCCTTTCCCACACAAACAAGAAAGTTGTGACCACTTTCTCCCCAGAGGTATCTTTCTCCTCAGCGCTTCCCTTTTCTTCCCTATAGAGCTCCTAACAGTTTGCCCGTTTGACCGGCTGACCGGGCACTTTTTTTTTTCCCTCCTCATTTTTCTCTTCTCTTTCATAACCTTTTGTTTTGATGCTCTTCCCCCTTCTTTGGATGAACTTGTCTACTCCCCTTAAAGGTTCCCCTTTTCTTCTCTCCATTGTGTTGACAGAAGTTATAATAGTCTACCACGTTTTCCCCCTGCACAACCCTTTTTTTTTTCCCTTTCCGATGAGGTTAGCCACCCTCCCACTTACTAGTTCCCCCCCTCCTTTTTTTTCAGGAATCCTTGCCCTCAGCTTCAACAGGTTCCCCAATCGTTGTCCCGACGAAAGCGTCTGTCCACCTATCGCCCTCCATTCTACACTTCTTCTGACTTAAAGGTGTCCCCGCACGTTCCCCATGACTTGAAGAGCAAGACGTTGCTCGCTCAACGTTTTTTTCTGATTAAGAAGTATCTTCCTGCGTTTTTTCTCGAGGTGTACAATCCCTTGCTCTCTACGGTTCATAAGTCGTGATAAGTTCCGTGCAGAATAAGAAGTACTTTAAATTTATCTTCAAAAACTTCCACTTAGTCCACATTTCGCCCAATTCTTGCCCATCACTCCTTCTCCCTTCGTTCTCTGGTATGCCCATTTGGGGACCCCGAGCTTTTTTGCCATTTCTTTGCTACCAAGGCCCCCGCCCAAACTGAATAACATGTCGTCTCCCTTTTCGTCAAGCAATAGTTTTCCCTCTTCCGGATGGTTTCACTCTTCCCTGCTGCAATGATTTTCCAGACTTGCTCCCTGTTAGGTACACTTTCTAGCTTGTCGTCATTTGCACTTCGTCGTTGCCTTGTATCAGTCCCCGTCAGTCCCCCCACCGCTAGAAGCTGTCCCCAATCTTTATACAGTTACTAGCTGAGAGAAACGACTTTTTTCACACTGATTCTTTTCTTCCTACCTTTAAGTGGACCCCCCCCCGAAGGGGGAATCCCCCGATTTAAAACCTTGACTTCCTCGCTAGAGTCCCGACTTATTACTTCCGATTCATCTAGGTCCCTCGGAGACCGCTCGTCCTCTAGCAGGTTATGAGACGTCTTTCGGTTTAGCGACTTAGGAGGGTCTACTTCATTCCCTCTTCAATCGTTTCCGTGAATTAAGACTCCTTCACACAGAAAAGTGTTCGACTCTTCTGTACCCTTCCAGAGATTCGTGCTCTTTTTTCTATTAAATCCTTTTAAGCTTCTCCCTAGAGTGACCTTCTTCACTCGCCGCACGGGCCTCCGAAGATGACGTCTCTCCGCCCGACCGCTTCCTCACTTAGTGAAATTTCCAGTCATGCCTTCAATCAACCTACCAAGACTCCTTCCCTTCCCCCTACCTCTTTGCTCTTTAGTTTTTGACCTTAGTCAACTCTTTTTAGACCTCTGTTCTTCCCCAGAAGGAGGTTGCTCCCTCCCCTGCAAAGTATGGATTTGGATGCAGTCCTAAGTTCGCTTCGCCCGTAACTTGAGACGAACCTCCGATTCACGCCTGCACCTCCCTGACCCTTTTCTGGAGTGTCACTTTGGACCCAAAGTTCCCTGGAGTTAGGCTACGAATAGAGTAGAAGCCTCTCTCTTTCTTAATGTTGCGCCCTCCCCCAACGTGTCCCTCATGAGCTTTCTACTCTTCTCTCGGTATCACTTCCCTTTCTCCCTGATATCGCTCGTCTCCCCCATTTAGTTTTGATGCCAGAAACTTTCTCAGTTTCGCTAGAGAGTGACAATTTTATCCCCGAGGAGGAGCCCATCTTCCTCCCAGGGCTTCGCCCTCCTATTTAAGTAGCATCCCCAAACCTGGCTGGCGAAGGTGATTTTACTCTCTATCAAGGAAGGCCTGTGCTTCCCCTCCTTTCAGGGGCCTTTTGACCTAAAAATGGACCAGCCCTTTTCCCTCTTACCACCCCCTTAAATGCGGAGAAAATAACTTGCCGCAAGGGCGTTCCTCTTGCCCCTAAGACGGTCCCTCTGAACACAAAGCCTTTTTAGACCCTCTTCGTTTTTTCAAGGCAGCTTCTACTCGCGACCCTCGTTTTAACAAATAATCTTATCCCTTCTTTAAGACCTTTCTTCCTTACTGGTTTTTCAGTTTTCCCGCCGAACTTCCGCTTGGTTAAAGCTCCGCCTCCCCCTTAAGACCTCTTGTCGTGATCCCCACGAAGTTTCGATTTCCCCATCCCCTTCCATGTGACCCCTCTCCGATCGCACCGGGCCCTTCCGTCCCCCTAATTGTCCTCCCTCTCAATTTTACTGATAATTCCCCGAAGTCTAGCAGTTTGTCGTACCCCTAAGTCCAAGGGGAAGTATCCATTCTTTCTCCCTCCTTCAGTAACTCTCTTTTTTTTTTTTCCCTGCTTGTCCTTTTCCCTTCTTTTAATGAGAATACGTTTTGAACCCCTGAAGAAGAGGATAACACTCCCTTTCACCTTTTTAGTTTTGGGTCAGAGTCCAACCCCTTCCAATCTAACCAGGTACGATTCTTGTTGGTCATGAAATTTTAACTTTCATTTCCTCGCTCAAATGAGAGCTAGTTTCCGATTCCTGTGTGCAACCTCTTTCTTTTTTCCCCCTTTTTTTCGACCTCTGCAAACTCGTGATGGAGCGCACTCGCCTTGGTTTCTCTTATCTCCTCTACCAAGTGGACACTTCCCTTATTGCCCAAACAAAACCCTCGTCCCCCTTTTCGTGTTTGACGAGAGGTTTTTTTCACGAACCCCCCAACATTATGTGAAAAGGTCTTGCCTTTTCCCCCCGAGAGGTCCCCCTTTTTCCCCACTTTTCCTTTCTGACTTTTCCGACCTTTTGCGCAGCGAAGAATTGGGACTTTTCAACTCCGAAGCAGCTCCCTCGCATCAGACTTAGACGCTATTTCTTTTTCTTCTAACAGCTATTGAATGATTTCACAACTGATATCTTTCTTAAAGAGATTGCCTTCCGTACCTTGACGGTTCAAATTATTCCTTCTCCAGACCCTCCCCCTTTTTTAGGATTCTGTTTTTTAAAATTGATGACTTCCTTCGCAAGGGACCTTACGTTTCCTTTTGGATGCTGATGATTCAAACCCCCTAATCTTCTTCGAAAGTTTCGTTCCTTTTCCCCGTGTCCCACCAGAGCTTCTCCGTTGCTCTGCAAATCTGTCCGCCAAGTTGCTCAAACCCGTCTCCTCCGTCTCGCAGCTTCGTCCTCTGTTTTTCATCTTTCCGGTCGTCCCCCTTCCCTCGCACCGTCATGGGCCCTCGGTGCGCCCTGCTTTAACTTTCCCGCAGGTTTTTCAGCACCCTTTCCTTTTTTTGATTCGACTAGAGTTGACCCCGTTCATTCCACAATTAAAGATTATTTTTCCTAAATTACTTGATAGTCGTCAGCCCATGCTTTTTGAAATGTCTGTGACCTCCATGGAAAGATCCTTCTCACTCCCTTGAGTTATTTCGGTGGTCTTACTACTTGGTTAGCCACCTCTTTTTTCCGGGATGCTCCCTCTGGAAGCGGTCTACTACCAAACCAGATGATTTGCTCCTTTGCACAACTCCGTATCTGATTGTAGTTTGGCCAAGGGGAAGAGTCTCCTCTCGCCCGCCAAAGTTGTCCCATAAAGCGTTACCTCCTAAGTGCCCCTCCACAAGAGGCGATTTTCCCCCTTCGGCTTTTTATAGCCTTCGCGCCGTTTCCCCACCCTTTAGGAGAGAAGGCCGGTATCCTCGCATATTTGGCCCGGTGTCCTCCTCCCTGCCCTTTGATCACGACCCCCTCTAGTGGCGAAACAAGTACGTCTTCTCGTCATCACCCTAATTCATAGCCCACATTTCTTTCCTTCCTCTTTGAGTTTTCCGGCCTGGGGCTGTTTCCTTCCATAGGGAGGGAAGGTCCTTGATACAAGTTCTGAATCGCCTCCGTGGCCTGGTTTTTTTCCGTGACTTCGTCGCTCTCTCCTTCCCGGGTAAGAATAGTCCCATCTCTTTTCGTCCCTTTTTGAAGCTTTTCCCATGATGTCGTTCGCACATCTGTGGCCCGTGAGCGTGCCCTGATTCTTTCTCCCTCCTTTCAGATCTATCCACGATTCTTTTTCCCTATGATCTCCCCTACCTTGCCCGAGATAAGAAAATAATCCCCTTCCCCGCTGTCCCCCCCCACGTTAGAGAGATTCCGGACTTATGAGAGTATCTTTCGACTTCTTTCTTAAGACCGGGTAGCCGACACTTCGTGCGTTTACGCTTCCTCTCTCAAGCGTCCCCCAATGATTAGAGTGTCAAAACCGAGCATACAGCAGCTACGTGACGCTCGCGCGCTCCATCCCCTTTTTCCCCCCCCGCTTGACCAACATCGGCCTAGCGCTTTTTGGTTCTCAGACGCGTTCCCCGATTCCCCGTCCTCCAGCTTTTCCACCAACTTCGAGTCGAATGAAGAATGCCCCTCCTTGGTGTGAGGCTTTTCCCCTAAGGCGGGATTTTTTGATCCTAATGGTTTTATCTTCTTGTTTTTTTGACTGAATTCTTTGGCGTTTCTTGCCACCTATTGCAAGTTTCGTCCCTTTTTCCTAACCCCTTTCAGTCCCCTAGACTTTAAGCTTTTGTCCCCTTTAATCATGTACCGCTCCTTTGTCACGCTGATAAGTTTCTCCCCTTAAAAGGCGGTTTCTCCCTCCTTTCGGTAATTTTCATTCAGAATTAGCGCTGTATCTTTCGAGTTGAGCAACGCGATCCCGTTCTTTTCGCAATGCTGAATCCGCACAGAGTGTTTCTCCTCCCCCTCTTCGCGGCTTCCCCCCTCATGGGTTTTCCCCCTGTCTGAAACTGAATGTCCTCTCTTTTCATCTTTTCGAGTGACTTCTCCTTTACCCCTTTCTAGGTCGGCCTCTCCGCCCTCCTTGAACGGATGCCTATTCCGTTAACACCCTCTCTTTAATTTCTTAGGTAGTAATTGCGTTGGTCCGCGTGCCAACGGCACCAAACAACCCCCGTCCCCCCCTTTTGCACTTTCCCCGAGGTGGGAGTTTACCTCTTCTCCCGTCCCTCCTTATTCCCCTATCTCTCCCGGGGACCCGATTGCATTCGGCTCGGTCCCCCCGAATCATGTCTTTCTATTTTTCCCTCCTCCCCGTTTTTTTTTTTTCTCCGATACCTTTGCCATTTTCGATCAACCTCAAACTGTTACGGATCTTTTTTTCAGCAGCCGTATAGCCGAACCTTGATCCCTTCCAACCCCCACTGGCGTTTTTTTTTTTCAGTTCCCCTCTGGATCCCTGCCCCCCTAAGTTCCTTCCTTACCTCTGCCTGAAGGGTGTTTGCTTCGCCGGGCCCTCCGACACTTCCCCTAGGACGTCGCATGCTCCCTCTTCCCTTTCTAAAATTCTCCATTTCCTCTCTTTTCTCAGAGAGAAGTACAGGTGGCCTTTATCCATGACTGGCTCCCTCGTTGTTATCTCCAGCTGTGGTCCGTCTCTCGAGTTCATCGTTAGTCCTTTTCTCATCTTCCTTCGCGATATTTGAGATTTTTGATCCTGCAGCCCCGCGAAAGGGCGGGGACGTATGTCCAGTCGCTACACCCCTTTTCTCCCTCTTCACCCATTTCCCTTATAGACCAATGACTGACAGTTTCCTTTATCGAAGCGCCTTCGATGGTCTTCCCCCAAAGTTGGCAGAGAGCGTGTGTTCGATCCGTCTCTTTTTACAAACCTAAATTCCCCCTGTCGTTTTCATTCCCCAAAATCTTACTCCCCGCCTTTTTCCAAAATTATCCGCCCCAACCCCCCGTGTGAAGTAAGTTGCTTTTTTCCCCTGCTATTGGTTAGAGCTTTTCATCTCACTCATCTAGTCTTAACTTCCTGGCCGCCCGGGAAAAAAGAGATGCTTTTTTTGTGCGCTCACGTGACTAAAGGTATTTCCCGATTCTCCTCAGCTCTAGCTCTCGACTTTTTCTCCCCCCTTTTGAAAGTTGCCAGCTCTCATTTTTTCCCCGACCCGGCCCCAGGAGTCGAGAGAAGATTTTAGCTTAGCTCAGGAAGAAGGCCTCCCCTTCCCCTAGAGGCGCCGAGAGTAGATCTCTCTACGATACGGCTGAGTCTGCTCTGGGTAGGGAATTCCTTTTTCTAGGCAGTCTAACACTTCCGAGGGAGTCTATCACCTCCAGGGAAAAGAGCCTCTTCTGTCTCTGACTCGCTGCCGTTTGGCCCCCCGGCAATTTTTTCTTTTCTAGCGGTCTTACTCTTGTCCTTTTGTATCGGTTGCGTCGTCCGCGTTTCTTTAGCACCTCCGTCGGGCCCAGTCACCTTAGTTTTTCCAGAAATGCGCGTCTGTTGTCTGTGTTTGTGCGTTGGTTTGCTTTTTTTAGTTACCTCTGGTGTTGCTTTTGGCTGTGGTGGTGTTTTTTTTTTTTTTTTTTTTTTTTTTTTCTTTTTCTTCTTTTGTTTCGCATTGATGCATCCCTGAACGTTTCCGATAATGTACCTCCATTCTTCCCCTCCCGATGCTACTTTCTTGCGTAACGCCGAACTTCTGCTCTCTCTCGAATATTGGCCCTTTTCCTTTCCACCAGGTACCTCCTCTTACGTCTCTCAGACCCCATAACGATGAAATAAATTCTCCCCTTCTCCGCTTCACTCAACTAACTTCCTTCCACGTTTCCTGCCTGATGATTGCCTATGTCCAACGCATCCCTCCGCCCCCTTTCGAAAGCTGTTCCTTGTATAATGTCAACATACTTCTCAACTTTCGTTTATGATGCTGGTCCCTCTGAGATCCTCCCCGCTCCAGCGATACCCACCCTCGATCTGCCCGAACCTGTGTGGAGCTTTCAAACCTGCCCGAGTTTTCCGAAAGCTGTGGAGTTGAACGCGGTGAAGCGCGTAGTTCCTCCTCCTTTAGTGTGAAATGCCGACCTACCCTACTTCTTCCTCCCCTGTGTATCTCAGTGTAGGAACCTTCTTTGAATCAAGCTCGCGGTGGATGACTCTTCCCCGTTTTACGTCTCGCTCCTCCTGCCAGGTTGATTCCCAAATAGGCTTCGTCCCTGGGTCGGACCGCATTTATCGAAGTCGCAGGCAAAGACAGGAGGACCTTCCTAAGACCGAGTTCCCCAGCCTTTTCCATGAGAGTTTCAGGTTTCTCGACCAGAAAACTTTGCCGCAGCAGTTCTTTTCCACGTTCCCCTTAGTAGCCATGGAGGAAGAAGGTTTAACCTTGCACTCATACGGCAGCCCCCGACCTGCTGGCCTGGACCGTACGATCAAGACGTCGTTCCTTTGCAAACTCCTCTGACTTTCTCCGTCACGGATTCCTATTCTAGTTTCTATTCCGCTTTTCTTGAGTTTATCACGGGTTAAAGCTAACAGTCACCTTAATTTACCTTGTATGATGACCCTTTATCCCCAATCTCACGGTGCGATCCCGACGCCGCGTACTTTCGAGAAGGTGTCGCCCCCCCTCTACAGGCGTACCTTTCTTCTTTCCCCATGGAAGAAGCTCGGCTTTTTTTTGAAGGTAAAGGCGAAGTTTGAAGATATTAGTCTCGTTTCCCGTTTTTCACGTCTCTAGATTTAGTAGGAACCCCCTTCTTCGCTTTAATCACAACTACTCGAAGAAGCCTGGAGTCAATTTCTTCCTGACGTTGACTCAAAACTCCCCAAGGTGTCTGTGTGTGTCCCCAGATTCACCCCCCTCGCACCCATATAAAACTGTTACCTCCTTGTGGTCTTCTTTTAGCTTCTAAGACCTCTAACCATTTCGACTTTATCTAAATGCCCTTCATCTCTTTAATAATAATAAGTTTTGTTGCCTATTTTACCGATAAGTTTTTTAATAGAGAG
>Ga0179593_1508363_pt1 | contig 12772 bp, 7 predicted proteins | sample CZODoug2_1_08_16_FD_185931 | JGI IMG/M metagenome (GOLD analysis project Ga0179593, IMG submission 185931) | Vadose zone soil fungal communities from Angelo Coast Range Reserve, California, USA - CZODoug2_1_08_16fungal (PacBio error correction) | ecosystem: Environmental > Terrestrial > Soil >... | reverse complement strand
CTTATGAACGCAAGCAAATATTCACGTTATATCCCTTCTTCCCAGTTCCTTTCTCTGACCACCTGTTTCCAGCCAAACCCCACTAGAGGCCTTAAGCGCTCTAAGTCTTTTCCAAGCATGTTCCCTAGGGGTTTTTACTTTGCCTTGAGTCTTGACCTAGAGGGGTGGTCTGCGTATTAAAGGGCTTTTTTTCTAGACGGAGCCGCCATCTTCTCCTCGCCCCTGACTAAAGACCCTCCCCCCCCACCCCCCCGTTGTTCAGGATGTCCGCTGGCTAAACCCTTGGCTGGCGCCTCCTTCTTCCTCTCCCTCAGTTCGTCAGGCAGCATTGCCTTTCTCTCTGCAAACGTTACTTGATTTGTTATAACGCCCTCTTTCCTCTTCTATCTCATTGGTCACCCTCTTTCCCATTTTTTTTTCCTAACGTCCTTTTGTCATTCTTTTCCTTTCTCACCTATAAGGCCCCGCCTTTTTTTGCCGCCCCCGTTCCCCTGACTTGACCGACTTTTCCGCAGCCGATAGGAGCCGTTTTCCTGTCCTCTACCCCCTTCTACACTGGATCCCAACCAAAGAGATGGACATCCTCTGGACAGGCCGATAATAGAACCCCTCACGCCTCTCTGAGACTGCTAGTCACTCCATTGAAGAGTGTATGCGGTAAAAGACCCCTAAGCCATCCGGCGCAAAGATCTACACTTTATCTTTTGGCCCGCCAAGTCCTTTTTTTGCTTACCTCAGGCACATGCCCACCCCTCCCATATGAACACGATGCCCTTTCTCCTGGACGCCTTCGCCCAAGAGAGGAGACTCTTGTTCTTTTTCCCGGTACTTTCTTTTGCTACTTCCCCCTCCCCCAGCCACCGACCCTTTTCCCTAGTAATGGCCCTCTCCGGAAGGTTCCCGCCTGGTGTTTACCAAACACCCTTTGCCTCATTATGACTCAGCCTTTATCGGCCCAGCTCCAAGCCCTGCCAGTTTCTAGGTTTCTCAGCTATGAATTTCGCTCCTTGACCGTATCCGTTGTCCCTTTTGGTATTGTCCGGCTTGCGTCAGGAACGAAAACCCATATTTGTTAGGCCATTGACTTGTGTTCATCCTTCTGGATCTGAAGCTTCTTCCTCACCGCTTTCAAGGTTGTAAGAAACCCCCCACGCCGGGGTTTTCCTCAATACCCCCGGAATTCTCCCAATCGTTTTTCTGCTCTCCACAGACTTCGTTGATCTCTATTTATGAGCACTCCCCCCTCGCGTTGTGCCCCAGTATGCTTCGATGTCTGAACGAGTGATTGGAAATCGACTGTCCCCCCCCCCTTCTCCCCCCTTTTTCCATATGAAAGTCTCCCCTCGAATCCTTCCCCCCGCTACAACCTTCCTAGTGCCCCTGTGCAAGGCGTCTGACCCCCCTCTCTTGATGATGGCAGCTTTCTCTTTAAGCTGCTCTTTTTATTCACTTCTTAAGGGTTAACATTCCCTGAGATACAGGTCCCCCTTCTCCCCTACGTACCATCTACGTTCCCTTTTTTTCCCTGCGGTCCGTCTCTCCGATACACGATGATGCCTTTATTTCCATCAACCTCCCCTCCTGCCCTGGCTGATTTCTTCTCTAGGGGAGATTTGGCATGCCTCCCGCCAAGTTGTAGCTCCCTCTTTGCGCCTATCCCCTTTTTGTCTCTAGCGGAGCCCTCCTTTTTGTGACCCCCTTCGCGTAAAAAAATTCCCCCTGCCCTCGGATCTCCAGACTTCCCAAGAGGCTCTGGTCCTTTCATGCTCGCGTCCTTCGTTTTTGAGAGGTTTCTTCCCCCTTTTTAACCCCTTTTCAGGAAAAAGGGTATCTGTGGCAAGAGGGCTCCGTCGATACTTCGCAGTGCCTTTTGCACCTTCCTAGTGATCCCAAGCTTGAAATAGGTATGAGATCACGTCTCAACCTTCATGTCTGCTTCTATCGGAGTCTTATACAGTGTGCTATTTTTTCCATGTCCCTTTTGCCCAATATTGAAGCATACCTTTCCGTCCCTTCGTAGCGTGTAAGGGCTAGGTCCCTTCCCCCTGATTTATTTTACTCTTTACTCATCTCCTCTTTATGTCACCCTGCGGCGCCCACGCATTGCGTGTAGTTGCTCTTTCCCCTTAGCGCAACTGCCCCTTTTTCGTGGGATTTTAGATCCTTACAAGATGCATTGATCATTGCCTTGTGGTATGGAGGCCCTCCCCTTGAGTTGGGCTCGCCCCCCCCTGTCGTTGCTGTAAGTTGCCCTCTTTTGGTTAGATCCTGAGCTGACAACCGTGCAAGCCTCTCCCCCTACCACTGCGTTAGCCACCTCTTGCTTCACCCTTTCCAAGTCTCACTCGGTTTTCTTCCTTCAAAGTAATTAAAGTTCCCCCATTCTCGTGCCCCCCTCACCAATACTTGCTTGGGTTTCGCCCCCTTCCCACTGCGGTGAATTAAACCCTTTCGTCACGGAACGAACTCAGACCTTTCGGCCTTTTTGTTCAGGCCCGTGGAAAAGTCTTGATTTCCCACGATTAGTGTTTTTTTCCACGAGGACCTTTTTTTGATCGCGGCTGTCCTGTGGTCTAGCAAAAGCCTCTTACTCGGGCCCAACCCCCTCCGTCCTTCTGCGTTGGAGAGTGGACCCTTCTTGAGCATTTATTCCATCTTAAGACAGATTTCTTTGCGGTGAAAGAAAGAGCCGTTCCTCCCTTAACCACACATGTCCCAGCCGTTATTACGATCAATTCCCATTGCGTGTTCTTAGCCGTGGTCCCTCTTTTTTTTATGAAGTTGGGGCACATTTTACCCGACCTGCCCCTTCAGGATACACCTCGACCTGTCCATGATAGATTGCTCCTTCTCCGCAGGCTTTCTGGGCCTCAACTGTAGGGCACCATCCTTCATTCATTAAGCTCTGTTTGTAGCAGGAGTGGCCACTTCTTTTTTCGTACTTAGTCTTGGCTTGTGGCCGATGAGAGAGACTCCCCTCTTCCTGAATCATGCCTAAAGAGTTTGGTTTCAGGAGCCTTGAATCATAGCATTCTCGTTCTTCCGGGCGATGACATCCGCTTAGAGCTCTCCCTTCATTCCCCTCTGCTTTCCGCAAAGTTAAAGAAGTTTGTCGTTTTTTCCAGGCTGCTGAAGGAAGGCTGTTGTCTTCAGTCCTTCTGCCATTTTTATTACCAGCCGTGTTGCTCCGTTCAGAGGTTTTGTGACAGGGTCCCTGTTCGCTGTTCCTTAGGTCGAGACTAAAGCTTTTTTAGAATGAACACCGAGACTACATAGAGTCAGGATCGTGACGTCCATTTTACGTGATAGTAAGCGCTCGACCTATGACGAAGGCCTGAATTTACTTGGCACGTATGAGTATGACCCACATACCCTGGATTCTTCCCCCCCTCTCAATCCTCAAAGGCTCTCTTTTGCCGATGTGCCCTAATCGCCTCGGCTCTGAGCCTGGTCAGTATGTTAAATGTAGTCTGTCGCGAAGGGAGCAAAGAAGGTTGTTGTGGATGGTTCTGCCCCCCCGAGGAGTGTGGTAGTCGCCTGTACAGGCAAGTTTGGGACGCATTGAGGGATGTACTCGGTCTTGTAGGTACAAGGTCATAGGTTATTAGAGACGAATGCTGGTTCTTATTTCCATCTGTTATTTTTCCGCCTACGTTGTTGGGTGTTTTCTTATCGTGCCGCCCCCCCCTACCCCCCACTGTGAACAATATCCCCGTTGCGCCTTTGATGCCAGTCTTGCCTTGTAAAATTGGGGCGCCATGCACACAACAATTAGAGGATTAGCCTTGCGGGTTTGCATGCGGTCTTTAGGCAGCCACACTTTGCTTTCTCGTGAAGGGCCTGGAGGAATAAACTGGTATTGAAGGAACAAGTCGTCTTTATAGGCCCATTTTCCTTTTTTTCCTCGAGGAACAGCGATACGCCCTCCCTTCTTTTCGTTCAGGTGTCCCGCTGGATGGCCCCGGGCCCGCCTAAAGACCCACCGGGTGTCATCTCGATCTAAGCTTCTCTAACAGGAAGTGTTACCTTTTATTTTGTCTAAACACCGTTTGGCTGGATTTAGAATCTGCCTATGCAGGTAAATCCCTCTTTCTGAAGACATGACGGACATTGCTACCATTTTTCTTCATCCCCCTTTGTTCAAGCTGGACGCTCTCGTTTCGCGCATGCTTCCCCTCTTCCTCTGGTTAAAAAGATACATTCCATAGACAGTTATCCCGTTATATCACAGATCTAAGTCTGGTGGCCTTGATTTCATGCGGGCTTTTGTCAAGTGTCCTTTTCCGACCGGTGATTTTTTTGTACGACGGGTGCTAGGGGGTGAGTGTACCTTGTTGTGTGATTGTCGCTGGTAAAAGCTTTGAGGGATGTCACAGCTCGGCCAGATCGGCACGCTAGTTTTGTGAAGAGCCATGGATCATAGTGAACCGCGCGCTCCATTTTAGAGAACTCGCGCGCCTTGGAAGGGTGCGACTAACAAGACGATTTCAATTTGCTGAATTGGCCAAGCATAGAATCTTGCTCCCCCCCCTCTCCTCCGAGATCCTAGAACTCGTTCCTCGATATTTTTCCTCTAGCAAACATTGGCCGCTTCTTCTGCTTTCGCCAACGTGACAACTCCCGTGGTCCCCCGTGCTGGCGCCTCGCTCGAACCCCCTACAAAAAAGATTTTGTAGGCCCAGGGGATGATTTCAGCCCGTTACCCCTTGCTTTTCTATGTGTGTGATAGCAGCAAAGGTCCTGGCTTTTTCTTCACAGATTCATGCACCTGTGTTCCCTTGACAAACCCTGGTTTCTCTCGCAAAATTTCCGCGCTTTATTTGTTCTTCATCGATTGGATATTCAACCCCTAGGATCACCTCCCCTTGCCAAAGACGGGAACCGATCAAATGCAAGTTTTCCGAAGCCCTCTGTACAATTCCCTTTCTGAAGTTCTTTCCTGTCATACGTGTTAGCCACCTCCTTTCCCCCGCCCAAGGATGTCGGCTGGTCTTTTCTTGGCATGTTGACTTTATGTCCCCTTTCTTTCTTGTCCCTTTATCCACCCCCCCCGAGTTCTGAATTCCTTGTGCCGCCTTCGTGTACGGATTGGTCGTCATCTTCAACCCCCCAAATAGTTGTTGTACAGTATGTTAGATCTTTTTCCCCCAATTATTTAACTCTTAAAGAATGGTAACTCACCACACCGAGGATTGCGCCTAAACCCTTTACACCTTCTTGCCAGAGGTGTGTCTTCCGGTCGTCTCTAACAGACTTCGCTGTAGGCTTTTTCTACGTCTTTCCTGAGAATTCCGACCACCCTTTTCTTTCTCTGCCTCAAGTTTCGTGATGAGGGAGACTTTGTCCCATAGACCGGAGAGACGGACATGCGGCCACCTTATGGCCTTCAAAAAAGCCTGACCCGTCTTGGACTAACGCCGAGAAACGCCATTTTTCGTACTAAACCATGCCCATCCCGCGCTTTACTTCGGCTGCCTTGAACAATCCAATTTATTAGATGGCAGACTTGACAAAAGAGTAATTTGGTAGAGGATGTGGCGGTATTGCGTCGTGGTGGGGTGTATTTGGTTGCTAAGGGAACATGGACCAGGCTCTTCTGTTTTCGGGGGTGTTTTTTTGTGGCTGTAGGACGTCGATAGCTGGTTTGGGGATGATGGTATTCGGATTTTGAGGGGTCTACTTGTGCTTTTTTGTGTTGTTCCGTGATGATAAATTTGTGGTGATTTCCTCTAATCAATTTTAGATCTCTCACGGTCTTCTTGTTCAAGCAGGGGGCAGCTTAAGTTGTAGTCGGGGGGGCTCTCCGGAGAACCTCTCGGCAGCAATACTTTCCTTCTTGCTCCCATGGTTACTTTGTAAAGGGTTATAGGAAATGTCCCTTCCGCTAAGAGTAGAATAGCTCTAAACGTTATGGTGGATGGAAGGACCCCTCGGAGTAGTCTGCAGGGACACCATTGAGACTACGAACGGGCATACAATGGCTGTCCGGCCAGTCGGGGTTGAAGCGTAGCAGAGTTTGTTATGATGTGCAGTTTTTGCGTGTGTACCTCTGTACCCGTGATGGCGGCTCAGTGGGGGGGGCCATAGCTGGTGAGAGTTGGTAAATCATCCCATACCAATACTAGCATATAGCATCATCACTTGTGTTTATGATCATTCCTTGAGAAAATACGCGTGGTGCGCGCAGTGGAGACTGCGGGGCTCCCGGCTTATTGATTCTATCGACATACGAAACAGTTTCAAACGCACCTGGGCACCCTCTTACAAGATTTCGAGGCTTTTTCCTCGTGAGTTCGTCTCGGCTATCCCCGTTCTGACCTAATACAGGACCCCGGGAATAGATTTTCTTTCCTCGCAGTTACCGGTAGATTAGTTCTCTCTACTTCGTCTTATTATGAGCAGCTCGACTTTGATCGTTTGAATTTGGCCTAGGGCCTCCCTTTCTGGTAAGAGCTAATGATGCTGGGGTTTCCATACGGAGGAGGTTGAGTCGAAGGTTTGCGGACCTCATTTGCCCACTGCCTCATTTTCCCATGTTGCTGAGTGCTAGTGATGTAATTTCCCGTCAACAATGGGGAACAACCTCGTCAGAGCGATGTTCGGTATGTGAGACACTACGGAGCTTCCCAATATTGTGGGCTGAAGGAGGGTTCCTAAGACCCGTACGCGCATTGGAGATTTAGGTACGGCGCCATTTCCCCTTCAGACTTTGGCCCGCCCCTTCATCTCCCCACCCCAGCCAGGGCAAGAATCCGGTAATGTTAGCGCCCTTCCGGGTTGTTAGTATCCATTTCGTCTCAACAGGGGGAGCGAAATACTTCTCACTCCCCTCAGGAAAGTTTTGCGCGCCGTGCGAACGAGCAGTTTTTAACGACACCCGACCACCGCTTTCATTCCCGGGGTCTTTCCTTTCTGAAATTCTTTTTATTTTAGTCTTCCGCGACCCGCCGGTCGTTTTTTTTTTGGGTTCCCCCTGTGCGCAAGTTACTTGGTGAAAGGCGAGCCGGTTAGTACCTACAGGCCGTATTCTAGGTACTAAATCACTGGCCCCCCCCATCTCCGAGCTGAACCAACTGTCCTCCCTTTGTCTCCTACATGGGTGCCCTGGTTTTATCGTGTGTGTGGATTCCCCCCTGCTAGGGACCCTATGGCCTTCAGGAGCTCGTGGTATCGGTCTCTGAAAGACCTGTCACAGGCAAAGTAAACGGGTATGAGATGGTCCAGAGAGCGTCACGGATGTCGTGTGTTTGTCGTGAGTGTCGTCCAGATAATTTTGTGTGTTGGCAATGTCTGAGGTTCGGATCAAATTTGGGCGGGTGTCGGATCTAGTCCACCTGTGATTTGGGGCTTAGTGTGGAAAGTGAGGTCGGCACTTTCTTAGAGACAAGAGGGGCTTGTTATTGCTCTTCCCTCCCCTTTGGCCTTCCACTTTGTGCCGAGGTCTCACACTGACCCCAGGGGCATAGTGACCAGCCCCCAACCTAGATTTGAATGTCGCGATCGACGAGATGTTTATCTCGAGCGACACAGGAAGGGAGTGTATGTTTTTCACCGTTAGGGTAATCGGAGAGAGCTAGGGAATGCTTAAGGTATGATGGGGCAGGTGAGGGGGACTAGCGGCCGTGCTACAGGTGGTTAGGGTTACACCTGAGCGACAACTCTTGATCCGCGTAGGAATAGTTTAAGTCTGTTATATTTATGTCCTCACCGCAATTGCTTGATATATGACACCTCACTCCGTGGTTTTTCCCCTTTCTCTGCCCCCTCGTGGGCTTGACACGTCTGTGTTGTAGAAGATTTGTGTCTCCAAGAATATTTTGTGACGTCTGAGAGGTGCTATCGTGCATTTAAAGAATCGTCAATTAATTAGGACCTCTTTGTGTTCGATCTTACTTCCCATGAACGGGCGAAGCACGACAGAGATTTCTGACCAGCGGGTCTTGGAGAAGTAATTTCTTGACTGGACTGTGAACTCACATCTTCCCGCAGATTAAGATTTTACCTAAGGAAGATACTTACCATAAGCACGTGGAGGCGGACACTTTTTTAAGACCCCCTTTTTAATTTTTATCTCTCTGGCTGATAGGTACCACCTGGAACTGGACCTCAGCCTCTTCCTATGGTCCCGCGGATCCGACGCGGAAAGGCGTGTTTGATGATAGTGTCGCGTTCATGGATCCCCCTGGACTTACTTGGCCCCGCGGTCTTCAAGCGATGGATCTTCTTTTCCGAAGGTTCTTACGGCGCCCCTCTCCTGAGCGTCGACTCCAGAAGAGGAAGGAGAGCCTCCTCCCGCTTTTCTTGTCCATTCTACGAATCTTCTCCCATTAGAGGTTTTGAGTACGGAGCCTTTTCAATCTTTAAACAGAAGGAGACGCCTATCCTGCCCTTTACAAGCGTGATCTCAGTTGCTCTCCAATGCTTTCCAAAGCTGCGTGATTTTAGGGTCTGAAGTACGTGGAGGTGAGTGGTTGGCTTGTTGATATATATCAGATAAAGACACTGCGCAGAGGGCGAATTGGGGAACCCCTTTCAATTCTGGGCAGGTGTCCTGAATTTGTTTTTTGCGTTCGGATCGTAAGGTTGGATGCCTTCTCCTCAATTCTTGGTCTAACCCAGTGTTTTCGCGGCCACATACCCTTTAAACATCCGCATGCCTTGGGTCTGCGGGACGAACTCGTCTCCCCTTAATCAACCTATACTCATCAGAGAATTGAAGAAGTTGCCTCCTCGGTCTCTCAGACTAGGCGCATCGTCTCACTAGACGTGTGGTTGGATTTTCCAAGCTGTCAATGGAGTACTCGCCACACCTTGTTTGGTACCGGCCCGCGGTTACTTTTCTTCCCATAATCTTTCCCCCCCCTTCTGAGGTTATCACTTTTTTTTTTGAGAGAGATATACCCCGGTAGAACTAAAGTCCTCACGCTGATAGACCATGTTGACCAGAGGCTTCGAGCCACCGTGGCCCCATCCCCCAAGATCAGGCCTTCGCTCCGATATAGACGAAAAGCGGGCCCAGATCTTCTTTTTTCTCTCTCTGTTATTGAAGACCAGTCGATCGTTCTTCCGCACATTGTGTGTAGGCGGCCCCTATCCCCTCCTGCTTGCTATTCCTGAGAGGATGGGGAAGGTAGCTCTTCTCTCCAGCCCAAAAGTTTTGCGTATCCCGCTATTCAGTTTAACCACATTTCAGTTCTGAGGTAGTCAACAGTTTTTCTCCCTCCGAAGACGCACATCCAGTTTTCATGTTGCATACTCCCTTCCCAAAGAACGAAGCCTTCCTTTCCTCTTGCTTCCTAGCGTTCCTCTCTAACTTTTTTCCCTTAACCAGCTCCCTTCCCTTCCCTTCATTGGCGAATGTCTCTTCCTAATATTCGTCACATTTGTATGCGTCTTTCGCAGTGCCGCTTAAAGCGGAAGAAAGTTCCCTCGCTATCTCTACGAACTATACTGTCCTTTTCTACCGAGTCATGACTAAAAGCAGGTTACTTCTGTCATTATCTATTGTCCAAAGGAGATAATCCTTGTTCTTCCCCCCTTCCCTTCTGAATGCAGAATCCTTCTCTCATTCCATTCCTCACAGTACCTTTCACCGCATTTGAGTATCTCGGTCCATTTCTGTCCCCACATTGGTCCAGGTATCAAGAAGTGCTTTCCCTTCTTGACACGCTGTCTAACTCTCCGTCTTCTGGTCCTCTGTTGCTAGAACAGCGCCATCTCTCAATGCTTTCCATTACTGCCAGACACAGAAATCTGACTCAGGTCTGTTCGACTCGCGTACTCACAATCTCCGGAAGGGCACGCGTGAGAGCTTGAGACTTAGGCTGGACCCGAGCGCCCCGGGTACCCCTCGTATTCGGTGTTTCCATAATCTTCTTTTCTCCTTTCCAAACTTTTGTATCCCGCCTCTTCGTTGCAACCTCCTTTACCCCCTCTTGAAGAAGGTTCAAACTTCCTTTGTGCAATGCATTGGGCCCCTGTGACGACTTGCTTCCTTGTTCGTGCCTTAAGTTTCATTCCCTTCCACTTTTTCCAATCCTTTGGTTTCTCGTGAAAGGATGATGTTCGATTTAAGATGGCCGCTCAATTCCCTGGCTCCCCCCTTCTTTTACTGTACGGTCCTCCTTAAAAACCATGATGTGTTTTGCACATGGTAATGCTTCTTTTGAAAAAGTAGTCAACCCCCGCTCCTTTGTTACAGCCACCCAAGGTCGAAGCCTACCTACCCAACCTTTTTCCCTCAGCCGGATGAAATTGTCTCGTGCCCCTCCCAGATCGCTGGTTTTCGCTCGTTCTATCCTGAACCAACCACCTTTCAGCTAGGTGCTCAGTGTGATTTGTGTCCTTTTTCTCTATCCGGCGAGCCATGCGTTGACCTCTGCCCGTGCCTCAGCCCAGACGGAAGTACTGTAGGCGATAGAGAAGAGAGCCTTAGAACTAGTATAAACTTAGGATCCCTATGTAGGTACACGAGAGCACTGCTGATTACCTACAAAGCCGTAGACAGAAGGAACTAGAGAGTTCCCATCGCGGTGTCCTAGTTTGTTTCCACCCAGGTGCCTCGCACGATACCCCCCAGCCGCTCCACTACGCCATACGCCTCACAAAAGGCCTATGTAATAACATAGATGCAGGTGGTTTGACCACTATTTCCCCCTTGTTATTGCGAAACGGAGTAGGTTTGAGATTTGAGCTAAATCTTGTAGTCGAGATGTTGTGTGATCTCTTGGTCTAAACCGGAATGGCAGAAGCTTTAGACTAGAGTTGCTTGCGCGATGATGATACCATCATAGGGTTGCTCCGTGCAGTTCACGCTTTGAGGCGTGCCATAGTTCAGGTTATCCTCAACTTCAAGCTAACTTCTTTTAATCGACTCTTTACTTCTTCATCTTAACTTGCGTCCCATATAAGTTCAATTTGCAGTACTGCGTCTTCCTTTTTTTCTCATCTTTTTATTTTTTTCATCAGATCGTCTCCCTACCAGACTCCCAGCCCCTCTGCTCACTTTGTGTAAGTTTCTACCGTGTCTCGTCACAATCTTTTCGATTCTGTGATAGAAAGCCGATATTCTTTGTGGCGACTTTTTTTTTGAGCGGCCACGCCCTCCGAGAAGTTCTACTCATCTTTTTAACACTTGGTGTTTGTTCGGACGAGCCGGTCGTGAAAAGTGGAGTACGTTTCCAAAGGAACTCCCTCCCCTCTGTCAACTCCTCTTCACAGCCTCTCTTCGTTTACGTATCTATCTTCTTCTCTTTATCCACTTCTGAGTTCAAGAAAACACATTCCCCAGGACAGTTCACTTATGTGCGGCAGCTGTATTTGGAGCCTGAGTCATACGCGTAGTGTGCTTTTAGGCCCGTCCTCTTCTATTTTATCCTGAGAACATGCATCATTAGACCCTATTTCGGATCTTCCATCGCATCCCTTGATATGGTCATCTCTGCTACCCCTACTATGTACTTTAGGTGTACCGGCCCTTGTTCCCAGACGGGCGCTTCCCCGTTTCGTCTGTTTTTTTTAGAATTTCTCTGTCTACTAGTTATTCTATTTCTTCACCTCATCCCTCCTGCGATCTGTCCTCCTTCCTCGAACCGCACTTGATCTTACCCTCTGCCAAAAGACTACACTTAACATTCGTTTATCGTCAGACTGTCGACCAACTTTCCTTCTTTGACTTTCTAATTCCTTTGTTTTCTTATTACGAACCTTTTTTGCCTCCCAACTAAACGTTTCCCCAGAAGGAAGTTACTGTTTAGATAGCTTCCCCCCCCACTTTCAGACTTCTTTTTGTTCCTTTCGTAAGTCACTCCTTCCCTCCCTCTCCAAGGCCACCACCTCTGTTTGTGGCCCTTCCAGTATAACTGTCTTCAAGGGCATACCTTTTCCCTCATCATCTCCCCCCATTGTATGGGATGGTTCACCCTTTTTGCTAAACCTAACCCTACGACACGTCATCATTCTGCCTTTTCCAGCAGCAATTGTACACCCTCCTTCTTGTCCCCCTTCTTTGCGCTTTTCCTTCTTCTTTCCCTCTTGTTCCTGGTATTTTAGAGCGATTGGGAAGTCTACCCGCGCCTTATTGGCAGACACTTCTTCCCGGGCGCTTGGTTACAATTTTGGTGAGCTTCCTCTCACTCGCTGCTAAAGTTGGCCACACCCCCAGCCGGGGCTTTTCGTTGCCCCTCAGCTTTAGATCTTTTCTAGCCCTGCTCAAGTTTGGGCCACACTGGCCCCGCAGATTCCTTTTCTGTTCCATCAGAGGAGAAGAGGCATATCCGTCGTGTCGTCTCCCCCCCTTTTTTTGTCTACTAATTGAAAGCTCTCTTTTGGGCGTTTCTACTTCTCTCCTATTTCTTTTCATTAAGATGAGAGACATGACACTTCCTCCCAAAGATTTTCCTGATCATAGACCATCTCTGACGTCCGGACTTTGTCCCTAAAGTACTTTTACACTCTTCATCTCTTTAACTAGTCTTTTATCCTTCTTAGTGTCCTTCTTCTTTCCCCTAGGGAATGGGACGTTTGTGTCCCCTTGCGGAATTCCTGTAATTTTCGTGCCAGTCTCCTTTGGTTCCTTTTCGGTATCTACTGATTCCCTTCAGTTCTTCAGAGAGACCAACGGTACATCCTTTCTCTTTCCATCCCGCTGCTATCTTTTTTCGCTTGCCTCTGCCCTGCTTCGGCCGAGAGTGTTTGCTTTTTTTTTTGGTTAAGGACCCCTTTTCCCTTGAAAAGGGGATCTCAGGACGTGTCTTTTCTTTTCTTTTTTCCT
>Ga0179593_1390053_pt1 | contig 12772 bp, 10 predicted proteins | sample CZODoug2_1_08_16_FD_185931 | JGI IMG/M metagenome (GOLD analysis project Ga0179593, IMG submission 185931) | Vadose zone soil fungal communities from Angelo Coast Range Reserve, California, USA - CZODoug2_1_08_16fungal (PacBio error correction) | ecosystem: Environmental > Terrestrial > Soil >... | reverse complement strand
TGGTCCAGGTCCTGTCGTCCTCATCCTCATCTAAGTTGCCTCTTTTTGCTTGTTCTCTTTTTGTATCTCACCCGATCGACAACCCCCTCATCCTCAGTTTAGCTCTTCTAGCCTACTTTCGTGGGGACTTTCAACGGTTAAGTCCCTTTTTTTCCCAGCAGACCTCTTTTTTAATTAGAGTGAGATGATCTCTTTTCTGTGATCCTTGAGCTAATTTTGTCGGGGGGCTTATCGTATGCGAGGATTCAAATGGTTCCTTTTTAGTTGTCGGGCGTTTTTTTCGCTTTCCTGCACTTTTTCCTCAGCCCGTTCTTCTAGTGGAAATACAAGTCCCTGCCTTCGCTTCGTCTGGGGATTCTGGACGGTTTACTCCCCTTTGGTCACCGCTTTACACCGCAAAATGCCTTGCCTTGTTATGCCTTTTTTAGGGTTACTTCCGCTTACTCCATATAACTACGTTCTTGTTGGACGGCCTGAACCGCTTTTAGTGCCTAACGTAGTACCTTTTGCTACCGATTCTAGTTTATAACCTTCAAGTTGGCTTTTATGTTTTTTATTTTTTTCACAGCAACCCCCCGTGACCACCTGCTCCTTTTCTTCCTCGGTGGGCAGCATTCTTACCTGGCCCTGCTCGCCGGGGCCATACCCAATCTTCGCCGCTCTATACAATAGTATTCCCCCGCTCGCCGAGCTCAGACTCGGTCATGTTTCTTCTGCCCTTTCTTTTGTGCGTTACGAAGCGCCCCCTGTACCACGGTTCTAGTCGATCAAAACCGGAGCCTGCATTAGCCTAACCGCCTTTTTCCCTAGTGTGTTTGCGTCTTATTGAATAGAGGGCACTTTTCATCCGTTTTTTTTCTTTTTGCATGATTCCTTGGATGTTTTGTTTTTCGCCCGTTCCGCTTTCATATCTGCCGCAATTAAGGGTCCCTTGCGTTTTCCCAGCCAATTTCAGGATCTCGCTTCCCCCCAATTTCTCTAAGCATTTTTTTTGCTTGGATTACTTCACTTCGTGCTTTTTTATTGACAGCTTTGTCCCTTGTCACGTCAGCTTTCTTCGCCCCCCTCCCTTGTCTGTCTACTTTCCCCGTTTCCCCCAAATTCACCAGAGCTCGCCCCCCAAGAGATATCTTTGGTTTACCTTACTTCTCCCGGGATTCCTGCACTCGTTTCAACCCACTCAACCAAAAGGGGATAGTCCAAGTTCTTTTTCTCTATTATTGACCGATTTTTTTCTTTTTTGCACTTGATCCAACTTTGTTTTTTTGTTAGCGGGCTGGCTCTCGGTCTCTCTCTCCTCCGCGACAGTCTTCCTTTTCATTTCCGGCCCGGCCCCTTATTCCCCTTCTTCCGTATGAGTCTCTGCTGTTTTTCTCGAGACTGGCTTGTACTCGTCCTCCCTCCATTCAACCGGACTCCTCCCTGAGGTACTTTTTTGGCGTCCCAGCGGCCGGCGCGTCATCCCCCTCATAGTGTTGGAGAAATTAGTCCCGTCTCCCCTTCTCCACAGTTCCGCCTTCTCCTTCTTTAGTTCAGCCCTACCACGTGTTCCTTTTGGTCTTTCGCATTTTTTTTGCATTCCACGTTTTCTCGCCGAAATCCGGCTCACCCCCAAGATTTCCCCATCCTCTTCTTCCGCCCGTTGTTTCTCCTTCTGAGAATCGAACCCCATCCGTCGTTTTCGTTGCTTTCTCCCAAGAGGACTGCGATCCCTCGTCCAGATTGGGGCCGGCATGTATCTCCCCTCTCTCATTTTTGCATCTACGTTCCTTGTTAGCGCACCTCCTTAGCCATTTCGTTCGCGTGAGCCCTCTTTTCCGGCCGATCTTGGAGGATTCCGCGATAGGACGTTTGCTTTCAGATACCTCGTAGTTTTTTCCCTTATTTTCCGGGCTTCTCTTGGTAGACGGGGCCTCTCTCGCCTCTCCCCCCCCCCCAAATTTCCCTTGGGCCCTCGAGGTCTGCCGGCAGACGGTTGTGTTTTCGGCTTGTGTTGGTAACATTTGATTTTTTTTTTTGTTGCTAGCACTTCTCGAAACCGCTCTGTTCCACGCCGCCGCAATAGACAAGTGCATTTTCTGGGATTTCTCAATATTGGTTCCCCGTCGGAATCACCTTCTTTTGCCACCGCCTTTACCTATTTCGTCCCTTTAAGTGCACATCTTAGGGTCTACTGGTAACATAGGCAAGAATCTCTGACTTCCTCTTGGACCCTTTGAAATGAACCGTGCCTCCTCCCCGCACAATTACTTCGTTCACTTGACGACGTATTTTTTTCCGTTTTTTTCTTTTGGTCTTTCACCAGCGGCGCACGTAGAAGATAATTGCGTCCTTAATCCGTCCCTTTTTTCACATCTTCCTCGTCCCGGCGTCTCGCCCTTTTTTACGGCGTTTTAGTTCGGGTATTTTTTTTTCCGACTTTTTGCCCTGCTTCGACCCTTTGAATTTGATGGCAGTACCTCGCTCGACCAGCCTCGTGATGTAAACCCGGTATTCGGGTGAGTTTTTCCGCAGTCTTGGCCAGCGTCATTCCTCCTGTAGAGGTTTCGGACTTTTCAGATTCATTGCTCTTTCCTCTCGTTGTTGTTTTTTCTATATGCACCACTGAATTCTTTTTTTAAATGAACTCCTTCTTCATTTTCCTTTTTCGTTCGGGCAAAACCACTCATACCGTTACTCTGTCCTTCTATCTTTCCTTGCAAGCTTCACGTAGTTGGTTGGAAGCTTTTGTCGGTGAACAAGAAACTGCCTCCCCGATAAATGATCTCCCCTGGCCAGTCCAATTTCATACGCAGGCCGACTTCCCGGGGGGGAGACCTTTCCCTTTCGCATTCCGCATGATCCGCAGTTGTCCCCCTGCCTGAGCCGTCTCCTTTTATGTGAAAAACTATCTGCATTCGGAGGACCCCCCTGCCTTCCACATGCTCTCTTTGATCATATCGATGGTTCCCGTCACGTAGAATTTTGCAATTATTTGTGACGACTTTTTTTCTTTTTACCCGCGTATTTCCGTCAGTACCCTCTTATTGGACTGCTGATTCTCTCCCTTCTATTTTTTTTTTTAACCTGCGCGTTACTGCTTTTCTCCCTCTTTTCGAGCAGTTCTTCTCCCCTTTTTTCCAAACCCCATCGCTCCCCCACCGGTTGGACTGATTGACAAGCACAGTCTCCCGTTCCACCCTTTCAGTTTGGTGATCGATGCCTATCGTCGGACTCAGACTTCCCTTTCCAAATCCCTTCACCCTTCCAGAAGGATTCTGTCGGCTAAGCCTTTCGGATAGCCGGAATTGAGTTCTCTGATGCCCCTATTATCTTTTCCCTCGACCTTCCAATCGGTAAACCTCTCATTAGGTGCCGAGTTCCCTTGTCTCTTATTGCCCAAAGTCGATTTCTCTTGTCAATTTTCCATGATCCGATAGACTATTCTATTGGGCCCTCCCTCTCGATAATTTCTCGATTGGCGTTCCCTCTGACTTCGCGCCGAACCCCTGGAGGTTCCCTGGAGGGGAGATCTTGTGAGCTGGATTATTTTCCTCGGGCTCTAACCCTTGTGTCCCCTCACCAATTACCGAAAGGACCCCCACAGTGTTCTGCGTTTTTTGCACGCCAACCTTTACAGTATTTACGGTTTTTTTCCCGGGGCCAACTGAGTATAGACGGCCACCTTCTTTCTCGGCTACATATGGATCTCTTTCTTCGGACGTTATCGCTGTCAGCCCTTTCCAGACTGCTCTCCTTCTTTGGTTATGTTACGGGCTTTCTCCGTCAAAGTTTTTTTAGTACTCATATTTTATTGGCAACTTCGATTTCCCTCTCTCTGGAAGCCTTTTTTTCCCTTACGGGGTCCAGGCTTCCAAATTAGTATGTCATTTGAGATTTCCCTAGCCATTTTTCGCTGACTTCCCCTTTTGTGCTTTGGACGATGCCAATCGTCGCTGGGTCATGCCCTACGTAGCGAAGATTTTCTTTTCCTCCTTAGTTTTTTAAGCGGCGATCCGTCCTCGTTAGTAATGTATTTCCGATTTACTATTTCTTGTTGAGGCGTGACGGACTTCTGTTGCCTTTCTGCAAACACGTGTTCTCCCTTCCCAGGCCCGCTTGGTCTTTTTTTTGTGTCGATCCGGGCACCCTTTGAGCCCCCAATTTCCCTTGTCGAGTGCGGCCCTTCCCTCCCTGCAGATTTCTCCTGGACTTCGTTTTTCCCCAGCCTTTATGAAAGATGCTTCTCCCATGTCCGTTTGGAGTCTCTAATTTCTCGTGACAATTCCTAAAGTCAACATTTTCTTATCGTACGGATTCGGTCCTCTTTTTCTCTGATCATACCACCATCAGGGTCTTTTCATTTTCCCACATATTGCCCGTTGTCGTCGACCGCTCCAACTAGGTGGACGACTTTTCTTCCTCTTCCCCCTAAATTTCAGAGTACTCCCCGGCGAGCGGCAGTTCTTTTTTTCTGCGCTGTCTCCGAGGTCTCCCTTTTTTTGTCCTGCCTTTAGCAAGGGCCAGTTTCACAGATATTTTTGCTCTCCGAGGCTTCAACATTTCAGTGTTTTCCAAGGTTTATTTCTTTCTCGCAACAATCGGCCACCTTCTACCCCGGTATATTATTTTTGCGATGTACTCGAATTTTTATGCTCCATCTTTGTAGGAACTGCTCTGTTCCGGCGTCCCCCCCTTCCCGGCGGTTTCTGGGCTCATTCGGGATTGTTTTCTTTGACACGTCTGCCCCGGAATTTTACTCTCAGTTTTCCATACCTACTTTTTTTTTCCCCTGACACGGGCTCGTTACCCAGGACTGTGCTGCCTGACTACACCCACGCTGACTTTGACCAAGGATGGAGGCCCGTCTTTCCCCTTAAAACCCCCGGCTCTTACTTAGTCTGTAGATTTCGAAGCAGCCACTTTTTCGCATCTCCTCCTTTCATTCTCCAGTAATAACCCCCCAGTCCACGGTCGGTTTCCAGCCCGGGTACCTGAGACTGCCTGGTTAAGCGTCGTGCCTTCGCGCCCTCCCAAGCTGACGTTGATTTGGCTCCTCTCGCAGTCTTTTTTGTCGATTCTTTCAGCCACTTTTTCTAGGGTTGACCTTCCTCCAGTCCGCGGCGCTTTTCTCGATTCCCGTTCAGGACCAATCTCTCTTTTCCTCCTTTTTTTATTTTTTTGACTTTTTTCATTACCCGGAATTTGGGCCCCTCCAGACTACTCCCCTTTTTGGGTTTTTCGGTCATGTTTGTACGATCTCTCCAACTACAAAATTAAATTCAACACTCATCTTTTCCGAGCTTTCCTTTCCGATACGTCCAGTTAAGACCCTTTTGGTAAAGCCCCCAAGATGGTATTTTGCGCGTGCGATCATATCCTTAGGATTTGCTCTCCTTGCTAGAGCGGAACTTTTTGCGCGAGATCTAGAGCTTCGGTAATTCCTTTTGTGTTTGTAGGCGCGTGACTTTGCAAGCGGTCCTCTGTTCCTTTAAGATTTCGATTTCACCTTACTTCACTTGACGTAAGCTTGTTTGTGGGAGTTCCAACCCGAGTATCAACCGTTTTTTCATGGTATCCGAGGGTCCGCTTTCCCACAATTCCTTCCCGGAAAGAATAACCTCTGTGTTCCTCCGGCTCCCCCCCCCCCACACCTCACCGACTCACTCCCCTCCCCCCCCTCTCCACTCCCCTCCACGTTCCGTCCGTTCCAAATGAAACTCAATGCCCCATTCCCACCCATCCCTTGTTTGGCCGTACTTTTCCATCATGGCCAGTGCCAACATTCCCCGGCCTTCGCCCCCCCCCCATCTCTTACCTGAATCCCAGTTGGCGCTTGCCGTTCTTTTTTTCGAACCCACTCCGGTGTGACCCCATGATTTCCTCAGGTGATTTTTTTCTGGCCCTTTCCGGGAAGTCTTTTGTTGCAGCAGGTCCGCTATCTATTCTCCCTTCCTCCGCCGAATGCAGATCCGCGGTTTTTTTTATAAAGTTTTGTAGTCTGTGCCCGCCTCTCTTCCGTCTTATCTGTCGAGAAAACTTTTGCAAGTTCAGGAGTCCAACTCCCTTGCCATATTCTTCTGCAATAGCGGGGTTCAAGCCGCTCTAGTTTTCTCTCTCTCGGGTGTAGATGTTGGTCAGTTGCAATGACGTTCAGAATTCAAAGAGCTTTCGCGCCCAACCCATCTTTCCGCTGCTTGCTTAATCTTTCTGACTAAATGCGGTTTCCGCCACTTGACATTTCTCCCCCAGTTTGTACATTTTCGTTCTCTTTCCCAAAACCTTACATTTTTGTGCTTAGTACGTTTTTGAACTTCAACCAGTGCCTCCCTCTCTTTTGAGATTCCTTACATCCCCTCGGTCCACTTCTTCAAAACTTCAACACAAATGGTGATTTTTGCTGGCCAGATTCGCTACTTTCATTTTTCATTGACGCTTTCCCGCTTTTTTTTTTTTAAGCGAGCCTCACCTTTCAGAGTGACTATCGTGTGCTATCGTTTTAGCTACTCGACTCTCTGTCTTTTCAGCCGCCTCCGGAAAGTTATTTCTCGAGATCTCCGTGCGTTCGCGGCGAATTTCCCACCCCGGCTGACACGCCCTCTTGACTCTCCTGCTTGCCCCCTTTTAGTGAGTTCCGTGCTTGCCACTACTAACTCCATCTTTCTAGAGAAAGTATGACTTTCTCTCTTCTCTTGAACTTCCTTTTCATTCTTTCTATCAGTCACCCTTTTTGCAATTGGGGTTTGTCGTTTTCCTTTTTATGCATCTGCGCCAATCCCTATTCTCTTCCCCCTCTCTCTAAGACAAGAAAGATTTCCATCACGTGTGTTGGCCTATGTTCGTTTAGCACCAAGTCTCCCACCCTCCCCCCTTTTGCTCGATGTCATTGGTGTTTGATAACGGCCTATTCTCTCCCTTCTTTCTATCCAGAGGGGAGAAGACTTTTCATTCTCCCGGCACTTGTTATAATTTTTCGGATCCTCCTCTTTTACTCAGTTTTAGAGTGTTTGAGTAAATCTTGTCCTCATCTCTCGTTATTTTTTCTATCGCAAGTTTATCTGAACCTCTAAGTTGCCACCTTTTGTAAGGGCGTTGTTCTGTTCTTCCTTGTTCCGCTCTCGTTCAGTCAAAAGTTTTTTACGTTGCTTGCTTGGCTCTTGCCGTTGGAGGCGGTGGTACAACGGGCGATTTTGGGGTGTTTCTGCTCGCACGCGCGGCCAAACGAGTCCGGCCCCCCAATACCGCCTAAATAGATGGGCTCCCTCCATGGATTTATCAGCTCAGCCATCTTTGGACTTTTGTTTAAATACGGACATTCGGTTGACCTATATTCGCAGCCTGTTCAACTGTGAAACCCTGCCCTTTACTGATGTCCCATCGCCCCTCATGCTTCCTTGAGCTGAACGTGTTCGACCCTCTCCATCTAACCACTTACGTTTTACCTGACGCCTATTTGTTAAGTCTGCTTCTTGCGTTCAACCATGTCGGCTCCGCCGGCCATTACGTCACCGTTCTCTTGATTGTCGTCCTCTTTCTGGACGGCGAGCTCTTTCTGGGGGGATGCTCAATGTTTTATTTTCATGCGAACGTTTCGTCCCCCTTCATTTTCCAAGCTTGCATTTGACTTGAGTCGATTTTCACTCTTTCTTCTCGGGGATGTTTTGCCCGAGCCGTCTTTGGAAAGAGTTCCCTCTTGCATTTTTACATGTTCTCAGTCTCAGTGGGATATACTCCCTCCTTTTGTTTTTGTGATCGAGATAGCAGCGCCTTCTTGCCCTCAAGTCTTCCCCGCCTTCTTCTAGGTCAAAATCCTTAATACCGGTACTCTGGTGCTTTTGATCCTCACTGCAAGTCTGGAACCCCGTTTTTTTCCCTCTTCGTTTGGACAAGACAACTGGAGCATCCACTCAAGATCTATTTCGAGACGTCAGTTGCCTCGTCCCTTTTTTCAGACTTCCCTCTTCTTTATTTCCGTTTTTTTTATTTCCCTCCATGTTCTTTCTCAGTCAGCACATAACGGCGGCGTTTAAATGTTCCTCGTAAGTGTTGCATCGGGGAATCCTCCTTGGCCATCATCTTCCCTTCACTCTTGGTTTATGGGACCTTTAATAAATCATTTTTTTCATATTCACTTCCCTCCACAGGTCCCAGCGGCGTTTTAAAATTTTTTCATCTTCCACTCTTGCTGTGATTTGAAATCCATGTTCGGCTTTTCCATTTATTTCGGTTGTTACTGGGCTTTTCTCTCTGTTTCCGGCCTTTTTCTTAGCGCCGCTCCTCCCCCGCGCCAGTTCCCCAGCAAATTCTCACAACGTCGGTAGAAAATCTGCTCAAAGACCCCCAGTTCCCCCCCCAGGGAATGTTTTTTCTTCTCCCAGAGTGCGCTGAGCGTCCCCGTCTACAAGTGATTCTTCCTCCCAAAAAATACTGTAAAACTGAGAAGACTGGCCTGAGCTTCCTAACCTTGAAGATATAGGCCAAAATGTGTTATTCTTACCCACCCAGCTTTATCCTCCTGACCCACACTGGTCAATCCGCGGCTCCCTAGTTTTCCTCTCTTTACTAAAACCTCCTGAATGGGATCATTTTCTCCCTATAGAAACTGCGATCCCACTTCAGACCTTCCCCTATTCTTCGTCTGAAGACCTCCTCAATTCGTCAAGCCCCCTCTTTTGGTGTCTTGCTTATTTTACTGCAGAAAAATTTTTGAATCTTTCCCGTGGTTCCTTCATTGTGTTGCCCCTGCATTCTGCTTCCCTAACGTGTTTTTTTACCATTTACAGCCCCTTACAAACCCCGTTCCCTTCCGTTGTCTTGGCATGATCCACTCATTATTCCTTAGGCTTCAACTTTCCCCCAGGCTTCCCCTCCCCTTTTTTTCGGCACTTTTATACTTTTTGCCCCAATTCTTGTCTTGTTATGTTCCTTCCTTTCCGGTCTCTAGGATTCCGATTTTCTGACGTCCGCCCTATGTTCGTGTTTTTGTTGACCAACTTGCTTTACTTCCAGCCGATTCGCAAAGGTCGTGCGGGTTCAAGTCCTCTCAGACGGGCCCTCTTTTCCAATTTTCGTGTTTGAGGCTTTCTCCTCTCTCCAGCTTTTTTTCCACAATGTGATTTGCCTGCCCCAATCGGTGGCCCAATTCCCTGATTCCTGACGCTGGTCTACTCCTCTTTTTGTTTTGGTTGTTTCGCGTTTTCCTGTGCGCCTTTCTTTCCGATGTCCCCTACCTCTCCTTTGTCGGAGGAGTTTGTTTTTTTTTAATTTCAAAAACTTCCTTAAGCCTACTCCGTTTTGGGATTTTCCGGAGATTCTGCAAGACACCTTTTGAGACAAACTCTCCCAGGTTTTTTGTTTTTTTGGAATCTACCCTCCTCAGATTTGCTGCGGTTTAACCAACTTTTTCCGCAAAATTGCTTGCTCCATGCTCCCGTTAGTGCTATATCGTTTGCCCCTTTCCGACACACAGCTACCCTATTCTGCTCTCGCGGCCTTCTGCCGTACTTCCACCCTCGATTTTAACTCGATGCGTTCTTTTTGAATTTACCTCTGACTCCCGTTTCCTTTTCTCACCTCGAAGTGACCGTGCCCACTTGTCAGTCTTTTCCAGATTCAGTTTTATTTTTACTCCGTAGAGATCGATCCAGTCGCCTCTTTCTTTTCTGTCGTTTAGTGGTCTACCGCTTCTGGCTTTCTCGGGACCCCCTCACTTCCTTTTGCTGAGGCAATTCAACTAAGGGTTACTTTTTTTGTGTTTTTCCGAACCCCCAGTTCCCCCCCAACGCTCTTATTTTCTTCCTGCAGTTATTCTGGCGGGTAATCGCAGTTTTGCGTTTATCCCTTTCTTTTGCTTTTTGACATTTTACGGGCGTTCCAACAAATGGTTGACCGGCGGGAGCTGTTTTTGTTTCCCAGGGAAACCCCCCCAGCCGTTGCTGACCCTTTCCTCTCCTTTCGTCTGTAAACTTCAATGGACCTAGGACCCTTTTCCGTGATACCTTTCTTCTCCACCCGAGACGTCCGTCCAGGTTTTGGTCTTGTTATTTTCCACTTTCCTCTCGGAAGTTACCGTGTTGCTGCCCCTTTTTTCCTCACCCAGTAATTACACTCGTATATACTCGTCGACGGTCTTCTCGCTCATTCATCCCTCCAGGATCTTAGGCTATGCAAAAATTACTATCGGTTCGGCTCCATTGACTGCGATCGCGTCGTCGCTCGCAAAGCTCTTATAGATTCCACTGTCTGATGCCAGGGATGTTTTGAGCGTCTCTCGACACCCACAATCCTACTGAGCGCAGCAGTTCTCTTTTTAGGAGGATCTATTCAGGAACCTTCTCCTTCCTCCTCCTCTTTTCTGTTTTTTCGAGATCTTTTCACGTCAGCTTGACAGGAACACGCTCCTCCTCCTGTCGTCCGCTCGTTTTTTTCTGACGATCCGTGCCAATTCTCCTCCCCCCTAGAACCATAATCTTTGTTCTCTTCGCTCTTCTAACCGCCAGTGAAGTTCCTTTTTGGACGCCGACCGTGTTTTTTTTTGAATTTTGCGCGTGAGTTTTCTTTGAGGAATTCGTTTTCGCTGTGAGTTTTGCGGCGCATTGTTCTATTTTCTAGGAAACGGGTTTTCTTTGTTGAGTGTTGACTGTCAGAGTCTAATTTGGCCTCTTTATTGAAATTGGAATACCCCTCCCTTGCCGACTCCTTTTTTGCCGGTTCCCCTCCTTTCCTCTTTCTTCACTTATCCCCTTCTTACAAGCGGTCTTCTATCCCGTTCCAATGAAGGAATTTCCCATGCTCTTTCCTTTTCGTCTGGCCGGCCAGGAACCGTGGCTGCCTATAATTTGATCCTGTTCGATTACCACTTCCGAAGAAGCAATCTTTTCTTTTCCCATGTTTTTTTCCTCTCAGAACCCAAAATCATGTGTACCCCCTGCCGCCCCTTTAGTTCATCAGGTTGCCTGATACGTTTCTGGCTTTTGTTCCGGGCGGGAAAGTCCAGCTGTCAGAGACCCCTTTTCTGCTCCATGACGCATACAGTCGTTTGAAATGTCTGCTTGACGGTGAGAGGGCAAAACTGCAATTGTCACTGCTTTCTTGTTTTTGTACGAAACTTTGTCATATGGCTGTTTCGCATGACAAGTTGTGTCATTTCTTTTGTCTTTTCCTTTTTATCGTTGAATTTTTCCCATCCGGCTCTCCTACTCTACTTGTTTTATTTTCATGGCCCTCCCTTCAGCTTCTTCCGACCTGGAGCTTTCGTCCCCCCCTTTTCCGTAACCGCTGCTTTTCCCTGTTCCTCAATGCCCATCCTCCTCTTCTACCCCGTGCTCCCCTTGTCTTTTCTATCCGGCCAATTTCCGTTTAGATGCCTACTTTCCGTTTCAATAGCGACCCTCCACTGACGATACTCGGTTTCCACCATACTTTTGGTTGACTTCTTCCTCCCCGCTCTCCACCAAATCCCCCCCGATGCTTCCTTGTCCCTCGCTTTTTTAATGTACCCTCTCGATGTTTTGCCCCCCTGATATTTCTTTTTTTAGAGTAATCTTTTTTTGCCGTCCCCTTCGTCTCTACTCTTTGTATCTTGTTCCATTTATCCCCGCGAGAGCTAGCCTCGCGCCCCTCAGTCTGTCTGAATCGACTCGGCCCGTAGTCTTCGTATTTTCCTCCGTTTTTACGGCCACGTCCTGATTGGTTCCTCCCTTCCTTTCTTTGTCCGTTTTTCCGCTTTCCTCCGCCCTAACCTCGGTTTTGTCGAAACTTTACTTTTTTTCTCTGTTCGACCAGTTTCGTTTCTCCTCGCTGGTTTCATCGTCAAAACTGCCCGCTGTTTTCGTAATTTTCTTTCCTAACGCTTTCTTTTAATAATCCTCCGGCTCCTGATTTTGAAATCCCCCGCTACGCCCCTCCTCTTTACCCTGCGTCCGTTCCCTCACAAGTACGAACAAGCTTCTTCTTTCCCTCTGCTGTGCTTCTCTAGGATAGCTTCGCTTCCGATGGTTTAGAAATGTCAATATCGTCCCTTTTTCCAGAGTCTTCTCTTACTCACCTCCTGGATTTCTTTTTTTGTCCAGTTCGAGGTTTCTTCAACTCTGTCCAGATTGGTTCCGTTCGGCCCTTCCTTAACTCGTTCAGTTTTCCGTTATTTGGATGGCGTTTCTCTGGTTCCGGGGCCTTGGCAATCGAAACCTATGTGGACAAACGGGAGTTGTGATTTCTCCCGTTTTTTCGGACTCCTCTTTGCTTTGGTAACTAGTTCCTTTTTTTGGAGGGTGACTTCTTTCTGCGTTTTTTTTCCCCCGTAGCCAACCGTCTTAGATCCCAAGAAACAGGTTTCCTTTTCTGGACATCGCAAGAGTTTTGACTTTTTCCAACCCGTTTTTTAAACTCCCGGGGCCTGAATTTCCTGTTGTTTGCACTCAGTGTATTATTGTCCACCATAGCCATCTACCTTTTCAAGCAGGAAACGATGTGAAGACTCTTCGCAAGTGGAAGGCACCAGATTTACGCCGACCATTTAGCCATCGTTTCTCCCCCGCCTCTTTTGGCTCCTTTCTTTAAAGGCGGTTCTTAACATGTAGCGATACTGAAGGAAATACTCCTTTCCATTCTCTTTTGTTTTCAGGCGTACTCCTGCCGAGCTCTCCTTGTCTTGGGATTTCTTCTGTTGTTTTTGTCCAGTTTTGAAACGGATGTTTTCCCTCCTTCACTGCTTTCCCTGATATGAGAGCAGCCTGGATCCCGAAAGGGTGCGGAGGATGTTTTGGTTTCTTCCCCTCTGAATTTCTCTTCCTGT
>Ga0179593_1502495_pt1 | contig 12773 bp, 12 predicted proteins | sample CZODoug2_1_08_16_FD_185931 | JGI IMG/M metagenome (GOLD analysis project Ga0179593, IMG submission 185931) | Vadose zone soil fungal communities from Angelo Coast Range Reserve, California, USA - CZODoug2_1_08_16fungal (PacBio error correction) | ecosystem: Environmental > Terrestrial > Soil >... | reverse complement strand
TTGGGTTGTGTTTTTGGGGAGTGGTGTTTTTTTGTTTTTCCTTTTTTTTGTTTGTGTGTTTTGTGTTTTTTTGTTTTTTTTTTGTTTTGTTTTGTTGGTTTTTTGGTTTTGGAGGTTTTTTGTTTTTTGTGGTTGTTTTTGTTTTGGGTTTAGAGGAGTTTTCCTACTCGGGTCATAACTCTTTTAGAGTGATTGTAAGGTCTCTGCAACCTCTCCCCCCTATTTTTTTCTCTCCCTGATCATTTCTGATGGCCTTTTCCTTTTGATATCCTTCTTTGTTATGCGAGGAAGTAGGCCTGAATTCGTGATCCATTGACCGGTGAGCCCCCGTATGCTGAGCCTTTGTTTTTCCCCCCTGGCCACGGTTCGCGTGTCCTTTACGACGCCCCTGTGGAGGGCTTCCCGTTATTTTCGTCTGTTTTTCCTTTCGCTGGGCGCGCGGATTTTATTATCTCTCTGTGATGCCCCTGGAACAGATTTCCCGTAGCTGTTGTGCGTCCGCTTCGTAGATGTTTACGCCTCCCTTGCTGCATTTTTTTACAATTTTTCTTCGGCTAGATCTTTAGTGATTCTCCCCTGCGCCTGCTTTCTTGCCTTCAGTGTATTTTTACAACTTTTTTTCACCTCGGGCGTTCAGTCTACTTCGCCAAGCTGGTTTCCTCGATACCGTGAAAGGGGAGCAGTTACCCCGCCTTTCGGCCCTCTTCTCCCGAGACGTTTCCGTACTGCAGACCTTTTCCATTCACTCTTTCCCAGTTTAAGGTGTACCCCTCCCTTCGACAGTCGTCCCCCCCATGACCCCGTCCAGGCAAGGTGAAGCGATTGATCCTACTCGCCGTCCTGGGAAACTCTTGTTCCTTGGTCTTTCCCATCTTTGTCCCTTTTTTGGGATGAGATCGTCTTGATACTCCTGGCCCTTGTTTTCCTACAACAGGACGCTTCGATTCACCTCTTTCCCGGGCGGGTTCTTACCGACCCGAATGCGTTTCTCGTGTGATTTTGACCAACTCGACGTTTACCGGTTTTCTCCACCGGGCTTCCCAGGGGGTCTCGGACATCCAGTGAATTTCTCCCTTTCTTTTTTCTTCCTCAGGACCCCTGGAAAAGGTGCCATAGTGTCTTAACATCGGCGCTTTTCTTTAAACTCGGCAAGGAGCAGGCCTGAACACTCCTCCTTTCCACATTCTTCGGAGGGCCTCGACTTTTCTGTCCTTTTAGGCCAGTTCGGTGCATTTTATCCGACAGTACTGGACGCGGACTTCCTTTCTATCTGATTTTTCTTTTTAAAGCCCAAAGAGTAACTGGTCCTTCCAATTTCATTTTTTTCCTCCCTCCGGGTGAATCATTCCCCGGCATTCCATGCTCACCGCGTGCTTTAAACGTACCGTTTCAGGATGGAATGTCCGCTGTCCTTCCTAAAAGTTTTTCTGCCGGCGGGTTAAAGTTAGTTTTTTGAGCGCTCTTTTCGTTTTTTTTTTCGCTCCTGTAAGTGTATGTGACTCCACCCCTGGCCTTATCTTTTTCTGCTCCCTGTTCCCCTCTCTAGGTCCCCCTTGGGTGCCGTCTTTTTCTCTTTTCACTTTTTTGGCGGTCTCCTCTTGCCGGCCCGTTTTCACGTCAAGTACTGCGGCCTTGTTCGCACCTCGTACGGCTTCGTTCCATTTTCCAGCGTTTTAGCCCCTTTCCTTGTCTTTCCTTTCTTCTTCTCCGGCGGAATGAAATACCTGAAGCAGGCCATCGACGCCCCCTCCTCGTTTCTTTTAGTCCGTGGACCTCTCTTTTCTTCCCTTGACCAGTCACCAGGTGGATGCCTGCGTCTCCTTCTCATGAATCTGGCGTTTCCTACCTTAAAAAATTTGAATCCCCTCTTGTTATCCTCCACGTTCAACCTATCTTCTGTGACCCCCCTTTTGCGTGACTATGTCTACTTCAACCGGTACAACCAGCGTTCCATCAACTTTGCGGCCCTTTCCTCCCCTTTTTGAACGTTTCACGGCCGCGATCGTCGACAGGAAAGCGCTCTCCGTACTTTTTGCTCTCACCCGTCCCATTTTTCTGGAGCACTGTCGGGCTCTTCTTGCCGACCTCGTTGAACACACTTTTCCGGAAGGTAAAGATGTGACGGACTCCTTCCCTCGTCGATCTGAGGGGTTCCCTAATACTGCGGCCACGCCCCCCTTCCTCCACTGAAAGCTTCCCCGGTTGCTGCAGCAAGCTTTACCGTCCCCTTTTCTTTATTTATGTACACTTGTGTGTTCTGGGATTTCTTCCCCCCCCCCTCCCTACTTCTCCCTGAGCCGTTGTTTTGTTGGACACCGTCTTGCAGTCTCTTCGTTCCGGGTCGAGAGAACGAGATTTATCCCGCTCGCGGGTATAGCCGGCTGGGTAAGTTTGCGTTTCCTTGATTTTGTCCTTTCTTCCTCTTCGAGACAGTTTTTGGACCCCGGCCCTGTCTGCGCCGAAATTTTCGGTAGGAAGGCAGAAAGAGTCTGCAGTCGCCGTCGTTGCTGATCTTACTTTAGGCCCCTCTCCGTCCGGGCCTCGTAGCTTGCTACGACACCCATACCTGGCTTATTTTATAGGAAAGACGTAAGACTCCCTTAGCGGTTGTACCAGTCAAACCCCTGTCACAGTATGGTGGTGACCCCCTTTGCCACCTCCTTCGGAGGAGGTCTCCAATTTCCAGTAGACCGCCCTGTATCAATCCGGCTAACCCCATTTTTCTCCTAGGTACCCCCCCAGGGTTTTTCCTTCGTTCAGACTTCTATCCGATGATGATGCTTAGATGTCCTTTGCTATCGTTGAACAACGGTACTTGAGATGGGCTCTTTGGCGTGTCTTCGTATGTCTTCATTATCTTCAGTGAAGTTTAGATACACTGAGTCGCATTATTTTTATTATGACCTCAATGTCCATGAATTTATCTCGTGCCCCTGGACCACCTTGCATTATTCTATATTCCGGAAACTTTTTCTTTGTGGAAGGAGTTCCGGATGGCTTCACTGTCATTCCCGGGATTCGGGAGTTCATTTGTCTCGGGAAGATCCCTTTGGCGAAGAAGGCTTTTTGTTCTCCCACGATAGTTCATGATCTCTCTACTCAGGGACCCGAAACGTTTTCCCTTTCTTCGTTTTTCCTGGCTAATGATCGGCTCTCAATCCAGAGTGCGGCCCTTTCCCGAGTTTACCCTCCCACCCTAAATTCCCCTTCGCCTTGGCCTGGTCAGCGGGCTTCCGAAGTTAGAGTAACTCATGTTCCCTTTGGCTTGTCTTTTTCCCCCTCGCCATCATGGCATTTTGTTCCCGCTCTCTTCCTGACCCAGCAAGTCTAGTCCCCTCCCGCACGTCCCGCGTTATCATCTCACTATGGTCATATTGACCCACCTCTTGCGTTTGCGGGCTTTCCGTTATCCCATGTTTCCTTTTTTTTTCGTTGTCCTTTCTTCCGCTTTTGGTACCGCCTCTGCAAAAAATTTCGAACATGGCGACTCTTGTTTGTTTTTATATGCTCCTTTGTTTGCCCTTGTATTCTTCCGGCGCTCCCTTGACCGCACGTGTTCCCCCGGCCTACGGCACGCCCCCCCCCAGCTGAGAGGTACACCCATATGGCACCCCCGTCCTGCGTTTTTTTCCTTCCTGCGCCGTGCATCGCGAACCTTAACTTCTTACAGTTCAGTTTTCTGGCTCTTAAACGGACTCCTGTATCGTCCCTCTACGCTACCAATAGGCAACGTACTTTTTCTTCACGATGCTTTTTGATTTTTTTTAGATGTCCTCTGCTTGGCCTGTTCTTTTTTTTTAATTAACCTTGCTACTTTTTTTATGATAAAGACCTCTTGGTCCATTTTCCGGTTCCCGCCTCGGCAAATTCGACTTCCACTCTTTTTCTGGACCTTTATGAGTACCCAATCTCCCCCCCAGGCGACTGCGCGTGACGTTCCCTTTAAACCGCCGATCCCTGTGGGACAACCTCAGCATGTAGACTTCGAGTGGAACGTGCCTCCCTCCTGGCGACGGCCCACCCCAACCACTCAGTTTCCCGATTGAGCCCGGCCGGTTCGTTTCTTTTCATACGTTTTATAATATTTCACCCGTCATCACTAGCCTTGAGTCGTGTGTTCTTTTGTTTGTGTATACTTCTCTGACACTATTTTCCAATCGGCTGTATAACTATTAGGTTCTTGGTCCCCCTTTGATCTTGCCCGTGATCCTGCGTCTGATCCCTGTTCCACCTTGCGAACTGGGTGGCGCTTCTATTAGATCATCACAGGCAGGTCCGCGTGTCTTCCTTTGTGGATAGCCGAACACCTGTGCCCTGTAACTCCAGGAGTAGCCAGCACCCAGACACTACCGATGAGCAAGTTACCGAACAGGTTTCATTAAGTACGCTCCTTCCCCAGGACGCATTTTCAGCCCGGAAACGACGATTTACCTTTGCTGTTCAATTCCTTCTTCTGCTTGTCCTATCTCCTGACCCTTCCCGTTTTCCAGACCTGGTTTGCTCTACACGGCGCGTGATTCTTCACAGAGACACGCCCCCCGGGCTTCCGGGTGCCATAGTTCTGGCGGTTTTGGCCGTGGGCTTGTGTCTTTTTTTTTGAAGTCGTCACATATGGCGTTTCTTGATTTAGCCGATCGGCACCCCTTCCTTCTCTTTTTTTTCAACTGCAGGAGGTTTTTTTTTTGGGTTCCTTGGTTCGTCACTTTTTTTTTGCGGCCCACTGCGTTCCGAACCTGTTCCGCTAGATTCTACAAAGGTTTTTTTCTCGCCGGCCCCTTCGCCTCAAGGATGACCCAATCTTCTCCTCTTCTGTCACTTGACCGTTCTTGTCGCTCGCCTCTTGAATGTCCTGAGGCTGTTGATCCCGCTGTCCGGGCGGTCTGTTCTAGTACGAGACGCCCTCTTTTTTTCTCGTTCCGATCCTACCTGTTTTCCCGTTCTGACGGGCCTTCTGTTTGCGGGCCTTTGGTTCTTTGACACCCGCTTTTTACAGGTCTTCGGTCGGGAGTGGCCGTCTTACCCGATCCTGTTCGCATTCCGAAAATAGGGCCTCGGGATTGCTCTTGTTTTTTTCCAATTTCTACTTAGCTGAAAGGAGGTATTCCAGGGTTCTTGAAAGCTCTTAAACTCCCTCGCTCCGTGCGAAGCTGACCCTGAGAAACAGTTTTTTTTTTTTCCCCCCGAGCCGCGCCCTTTCCCTTCGGGTCCCTTGGGTTCCGTGCGAGCCTTCATCGGTTCGGGGCCATTGCTTCTTTTTCCGCTACACCGTCCGGGCGCGAAAGTTTCACTCTGGAGTGATGTTCCTTCCCTTCTGATATCTCCGGCGTTAACCGGAGAGTTCTTTTTTCACCCGTGTGTTTACGGCGCCTCTTTGGACCTCCCCCAGACGCCTTCTGCTTACTCGCGTTCCTCGGTTAAGTACTGTTTTTATGGCTTTTTCGTGCAATGCCCTGCTTTTGCCATTCACCCTAGTTGTTTTTGTTTAGAACAACGTTGTATAAAATCCTTACTGAAAGGTTTGCTTTTTTCCCCCTAAAGGGACGAGGGCGATGTTTGGCTCCGGGTGCCCTGGTTTTAGTTTTCTCTCCCGCCTCTCTGGTCCTAAGTTTACCTGGCCGCTCGATCCGAGTTACCCCAGCCCCTTGCTTTCGCGAATTTAAGTCTTGGCACTTCTGATAGCCTTCCTGGTCCCCGGCCTTCCTTCATTCGGGTTCTCCACTTGCACGAGGGCAAGCGTCCGCCTTTCCAGTCGGACTGAAGTTCTCTTATCTTCCCCGTTTAATGGAACAGTCTTTGGCCTCATCTCTTTCTTGCCCCCTGTGAATTTCAACGATGTATTCAGTATTCTGTTTGGTCTTTAACACCCTATACTTAAGTACAGTAGTTTATGCCTATCTCGAGTTCCTTGCGGAACACCCCGTTTCTCGCAGACCTCCTTTCTGCAGGGGACGGGGAAATTGACTATGTAGCCGTGTGCTTTTCTCGGTATTTTCCCCGGGTAGGAAACTTGAATTTCTTACTGTCTCGTACATTCCTCAGGATCTCTCTTGCTCTTGCCCTTCCCTTCTGACAGGCTGCGAGGCCCCCTTCTGTGGCCCTTTTTTTTTAGCCTAAGGGTAGCATAAAGTCTTTGTACCCCTTGTTACTTTTTCCTCGGCCCCTCGGGGGTGAACGCTGGCGGCCTCTTCTTCCCCATTGCCCATGTGGAGTTCTACACGGGCCGCTTCCTTTTATTAATGCTTTTCAAAATGTTTGTGATAGGCCTCTTCCCCCCGCCATGTTGTAACCTTAGTTCGTTCGACGTTGTCTCTTACCTTTTAATGTGTTTCCTGTCTTTTTTTTTTCCTCATCACATGATAGTAGTCCGTGTGCGCGGACATCCAGGGCTGTGATGGCCTTTTTTTGAACTCTTTCCATGTTCTTTCGCGGAGAAATGGTCCCACCCCCTTGAAGCTGGCCCGTTGTTTTCCCCCTTCTGTCTTGTGCCTGTTATTTCTTCCCGAAGAGTTGCCATTTGGGTCCTTTCGCTTGCGACAACGCTGTCAAGCTGCATTAACGCCGCCGGCGGTCTTTCGGCACCCGGCTGTTGTTTGTGCCGGCGCAACTTACTTTGCAATGCGTTTCAACATAACCTCCCTTTTAAAAAGCTTTTTTAGCGTCGCCTTCGACTTTCCGGAGCGGCCTTTCTCCTGGTCCTTCCGGTCCTTTTTCTTTTTACTTAGAACCAAGTTAGCAGACTCCTCCATCATCTTGCACCCACACTCGGAGCCCGTTTTTTTTTATGGCCCTTCGGGACTCCCTATAGGCCTTTATTTCCCCACCGCAACCTTCATGTCCTCTTGGAGAGTGAGCGTTTACTTCATGATTCGCTCAGTGTTGATGGACCTGCATTGGACACGTTTCGGTTGTATCATTCTTTTTTTCCGAAGTCGAGGAACAGCCTCGTCCCAACAGGTCGGACGGGGCTGTGGCAGGCCTTAGCCCCCCACGTTGTTGGCATGGCACCTTCATTTGCGTCGCAGGCCCTGAATGGTCAGGTGACGACCGTTTGGAGTCTTTTCGCCGTCTCGATTGACCCATATGAGTCCCGCTTTTTAGAGAGTAGTGGCACGAGCAGTTCGACGGTAGTTTGTCGACCAGCCATTACTCTTTTGCAATTGAATTTTCAGCGGTATTTCCTAACGTAAAGACAAAATCAATTTTTCGACTTTTTATCGGTCCGCTTTTCTGGTACATCTCGTGCCGCGCGGTGTCGTGTGGCACTGAGAGAACCTTTACTTTTTGAGCGTTCCTCCGCTTAAGGTGTGTGGCTGACTACGGCTTTTTCAGCAAGCCTATAGTGACCCAGCGGCGACCATTCCCCGCTTGCCCCTCCTTTCCTTCTTTTTTACGGACAATTCCCGATTTGTTTTTATTTCGGTACGGCTGTTATGCTCGCTGTCTTGGCCGTAAGTTCTTTTCACCTTGCACCTTTTTTGGCACCTTGAAAGCTGCGTGTACCCAGTTTAATTCCGACGCACTCCTTACTAGTAAGGCCCTATAGAATCAAGATTAGACGAGGCGGGGGGTTCCCGTCGTGGTACCGCGCATACAGTACACCGTTTGGAACATCGGTACCCTTCTTTCTTCCATTAACTGGGTACAGCGGCCCCGGCGTTTGCACCATGACCCCCCCCTAGCTTTGGACACCACGTGGTTCGAAACGCTTCTCTTCTCACCCGCGTTCTCCGATACGCCGTTAAGCCTCTAGTGAGCATCGCAATATTTTCCATGGAAGGAAAGGTTCTTTGTGACAGTCAGAATCGATCCCCTCAGGCATTATTGCGCCGGACCTTCTCCTCCCCAAGCATTTTAGTTCATTCAAAGCTTACGATCATGCATCTATCATGATCCCTTCCGCTGCTCCCTTGGAAGGAAGGGACCCTCGCTCATGCTCCCAGGTTCGTACCCCTTTGGTCCCCCAGGGTGCTTTGTTGGTCTTCGGGGACAAGTCTCTCCTTCTAGGTTGCTGGTTCTTCGCCGACACGATGTTGCCTTCTGCCCTTCCGCTTTTCCACGTCGTTTCCCCCCCTTTCTCGGACTGTCCTCCCCTCACCCGGTCATCACTCCGTGGTTCTCGCCCCCGAAGATTGCCTATCGGGGACGACCGAGTTTTTGTTAAATTTTGGATGGCTAGTCCTTTCGGGAAACCTTCCCTTCTTCTCCCTCTTCTCTCCGCGTACAGGCAATCAGCGACTTTCTCACCCCCGACCGTTGACGCCAGTTTCAGAAGTCGCGAAAGGTTCTCAGCGTTTTTCAGGCAAAGCTGGTCACGCCTCCTCTTTTTTATTGGTTTACGCCGGCGACCTTCTCCCGCCTCTGCTGGCCCTCATCTTTTTCTAGCTGAACACTCGTCTCCCTCCGAACGGACTGGTCCCGCACTGTTTCCTGACGTCCCCTCTTCTTTCCCCCCGATCGCTTATATTTTACTCACTTTGGTTTTTTTTCTCTCTGCATCCCTTCCATTTGGGCGGGGGCCCCCCACCCCCCCCTAACCTTGGACTCTCTTTTTTTCCGTTCACAGGATAAAGCGGCACACACTGATTGAGAAGTCCTTTTCTTTGGCTCCGACTTTTGGTCTCCTTCCTAGCTATGTTACTCGATTCCTACACTTCTCTGCTCCGCCCTACGGAGACCTGTCGGCCTGCCCGCTCGTCGTTTCCGAGATCAACACCAGAGGCGGTTTACCGCTGGCGGGCCTCTGCTCACTTCGACCTTGAAAAATGCACACGATGGTCGGCAGCGGCTGTCTTTTTCTCCGGCCGTGTCACTAGGGATTTTTGCTCGTTAAGTCAGCCCTCCCTTCCTTATCTATGATCCGGCAACCCCCTCCCCTTCCAGGAGTTCACTAAATCTCTTTCCGCTTTCTTTTTGGAAACTCTGTTCCCTCCCCTTGTATCGCTTGCCCTTGTTTCTGCTACTTATAGCTACCCCTTGATATCGCCTGGGGTCTGCTTTTTTAATGCTCTGGCTCTTTTTTTTTGCGAGAAAGGACAACACTGCCTTACGAATTTTCCCCTATCTGACATTTGACTCCCCCTAGCGAGGGCTGGGTTCCCTTTTCTCGTCTGTTTTAGGTACCTGTTTTGATCCGTGAAGTGGTTGAGCCCTGAGAGAGCTATTCTAGAATGGTCCAAAGACTCTCTTTCTCCTCTTTTTTTGTGCCCTGGCCAGGGATCTTTCTTATGAAAAGTCCGAAAATTTCCTGCTTACAACCTCTTGTCTTTGACCCCGGCGTCTTAATATATACTGAGACTGTGGAGTTTTCGTCCTTCAGGAAGAGTGGGTAAGCCTTCTGTCCAAACCTCGGTTCTCTCTCCCTCCTGGCTCCCCATCGGGTCCTTTTTTTCACTTTTCCTGTTTCTGGTACCCCGAACGTGCCAGATAGGCCCATTTTTCGACTTCCTTTGCCCGCGGCGTTTTCCATTCATGATGGTACACAGTCGGTGTTCTATGGCTCCAATCCACTCCCCTTCTCCTTGCCAAGCCCTCCGGTAGAAGTCTAATCCATTCCTACTCGTGCCCGTGCGGGCTGTGCGGCCGTGAAAGGTTTTAGGTCTTTGTGGCCATCGGGCGTTGGTCTCCGGGCTTTTTATCTTAGATCGTTTTTACTCCTGACGGAGGCACCGTCCCCCCCTTGTCTCTGCACATACCCCCGTGTCGTACCGGTCGCCACCAGTTTTTGGGGGTTAGGTTTCCCCCCCCCCCCCCCCCACCCCTACCCCTCCCGCTCTGGTACTCTTCGGTGCCGAAACTTTGACCCTTCCCTTGCTGAGCATTGTGTGTTCCGGGGTCTTTCCGGTTATTTACTTAAACTTATTTCTTCTCACTCACACCTCGTGGCCGGGCCCCTCCCTCGCATTAGATTTTGACCGGCTTTTTGAATAACCTTGGGTCATCCAGATACTACCGGGACACCGCAAAGTTTCTGCGGGGTTTCCTGCTCTTCCTTTTCCGGGTTCAGACACCTCCGTTTTGGACCGCGGGCTTTACCCTTTTCCGGTCTACCGGTATTCTCGGACTTGAGATTGCGGAACGGTCGTCCCTTTCTTCCACCACTTTCTACAATTTAGTTCAGACCTTTTTTCCTTGATAGTGCTCCTTTCCTTTTTTCAAGCTAAAGAGGACGGAATGCTGACTCCTTTTCCTTGGCCCTTTTTCCTCAATTGCCCTCTCCGTACCTCACCATCTGCTTCGGTTCAACTCTCTATGTGGTTGGAGCCCTTATGAATGCGGTCTTCCTATTGTTTAATAAGGAACGCTCAAAGCCTTCTCCTGCATCCTACCGGCGCACCCCATATCTCACGGCTGCGTCGTGTAGAGGATTCAAGTTCATCGTTTTCGGCTCTCCGGAAGGAAAGTGGTTGTCCTCCGGCAGCTTTTTGCCTCCTTCCGTCTTATAAGCAGGACGCGTGATCGTTAAGTTTTTTATCTTTTCGGCAAGCCCTGCATGCGATCTTCCTGGCTGACCGCCAACCGGCAGCCACGGGACATTTTACTGTCCCCCTTCCATCTCTTTTGGGCCCAGTTAGGCCAGAGCTCTCCTTAGTGACCCTACTGGATGACACTTTTATTGATCATACTCTCTGGCCGAAAGTACAACCCGTCTGATCTCATGTTTCTTCTCCCGTCCCACCATAAGTTGGAGTTCCCACTTTTTTGCCGTTTTTCCTCCCCCCACAGTGCAATTTTAACCTGTGCACGCTGTTCCTAGTTCTCAGGGGAAGGACACTGTTGCCTTTTTTCGATCAGCTCCTCGTTTTTGCTTGTTAATCACCGCGTTTTGTTTTCCGATTCCGTCCTTGGAGATAGTTTTTTAACTACTGGAAGTCCTGCCCGCCTGAGAGCATTCGACATTTCCTTTGCTCAGCTTACTCTTTCTCGTTCCCTGTAATACTTCGTTCTAGCCTTCTTCCCCACCGCCACGTCTAACATAAAGACCTCGAATCCGGGGTCCCTTTTCCTTTTTGGGCACCCCCTTTTTTCTAGGGAGAGTCGGTCCCCTCACTCCGTGTTTTCATCTCCCTTCCCGGGTCACATCAGTTCCTGAGAACAGAGGTGGCTTTCCCGGGTAGAAGACCTGAGTTTCAGATCGTTTCCTCTGTCCTTCTTTTTTTTTTTTCCCAGGGATTTTATACGTTTTCCGCGGTACAACTTTACCGTCGACTGACCCCTGCGCCAGGGCCGGTCTTTTCCTCTTGCCACTAGTTATGAAGTTTACAATGGGTGTGCAATACTGGCCATCCTGTCCTTCTCGTTGTGTTTAACAGTTCCCCCCCCGTCTTCCCCCGTGGAGTTGACAGCTTTGAAGAGCGCTCGTTTCGGGCCCTCAGCACCTCTTACTGGTACTTGTACACCTTTTCCCACCAAAAGGCCTGGAGGTCGTCCTGTCCTTCCCATAAACCTTAGGGAGCTCAGGACTTTACCCCGCCTAACAGTACAGCGTTGTGCGTTTTTTACCTGGCTTTGCCTCCCTGACTTCGTCTAATTGAGTGTGTCGCTTTGCGGTTCTATTCCCAAACTGTTCGGACCGCGCTCTTTAACCTGGATCAGCGATAATCGAAATCTCCTGGTGAAACGTGTCAGCCTCGTCCCTCCCCTTTTTCGGTTTTATTTCTCCTGCCTTTTCGACGTTTTTGTTTGGCCCCGTTGCCCCACGGGCTTTTTCTTTTGAGAATGCCAGGCCGAGGGAGGTTTTTTTTCTCTTCAGGTTGCTTCTTCCCGTTTCCTGAAGCTTAGGGACTAGTGATTATTCCAAGCAGCCCGCGGGCCCGCCAGGAATCCTGGTGTCTCATCGTTCCTCTCTCCCGTGCCCTGCGTCCTACGTTTTTCCCTAGGCTGTGGTGCTCCTGAGGTATCCCGTCCTCCTCCTTTCCTCCCGCGGTCATCGTCCAAAGAACATCCCCTGTCTAATCGCCGTGCCTTCAGGAGAGATTGATACCGCAGTCGCTTCTCTTTTCTTCTGACCCTTGAGTCTATTATAGATCAGTGGTTCTAGCGCTTTCTTCTTGCCCCGTCAACTTCCTAGCCACCGCATTTGTCTCGTTTTTTCCCCCGGAGAAGATGAGTTTCCTAGTCAATGACCTTCTTTCCTGTTGGTCCTGCATAGACCCTCCACTGTCCATTTCTTCTTTTCTTGACGTTTCGGCCCGTATTTTCCCCCCTTCCCTTTCCCCAAGTGAGAAAAAGGAGACATACCTTGTTAAGGTTTGATCATCCGCCCTTTGGTTCCGTTCCCAGCTCTAGGCGGAAACTTTTTTTCCTGGTGCACGAACCTGTCCCCAAAGTGGTCTGAACGCCCCAGCCCGCCAGTTAGTAGTCTTATATCTTTTCACCCTTTTTTCTACCTCTAGTCCTTAGAAGCGATCTCCTGCACGTTCAAGACCATGAAAACGTTACCTTTCCCTTTTTTTTAGGCCTCGAGCCCGACCCTTCCTTTACTAGATGACCAGGCATCGATAAGGCGGACCCAGTGCGTCTTTCGTCGGAGCACTTTTACTTTCTAGGCGTTATTTCTAACTGTGGCGGTGTTGTTCAACTTAATTTGGCCATTCTTCTCTCCATCAGTATGTACCTATCCGGCATCTGCGGACCGTTTCCAGTAATCTCCCCATTTTTTTAACAAGTTCTTTTTTGCAGTTCATGTCCAAAGAAAGGTTTCCCTTCGCTTTCTAGGTGTCCGAGTTCATTAGTTTAACACACCCCCCCAACCCTCCGTTCCCTTCACCGGAAGA
>Ga0179593_1450661_pt1 | contig 12773 bp, 15 predicted proteins | sample CZODoug2_1_08_16_FD_185931 | JGI IMG/M metagenome (GOLD analysis project Ga0179593, IMG submission 185931) | Vadose zone soil fungal communities from Angelo Coast Range Reserve, California, USA - CZODoug2_1_08_16fungal (PacBio error correction) | ecosystem: Environmental > Terrestrial > Soil >... | reverse complement strand
TAGATATTCGCTTTTCTCTTCGTTGAGGTGTTTTTCGTCTTTTGTTCTTCTCCATTATGGGGGTTTGTTTTCTATTTTTTTCGGTTTTTTCCGATCAAGCCCGCTTCTTCCCTCTTCTCCTTCCTATATTCTTGATTCCTTCTCCTGTTTCGTGATCTTTATGACCTTGAGAATGATAGTTACCTTCCGTTATTCTACCGCTTCACTTTTTTACTGTCTGTTGGGATTCTATTCGGCCTTTTCACCTAGGTCACTTTGTTTTTCTTTTTAGGTTATCCTCCCTACTTCTTCCCATTTTTGATGCTCTCGCAGACCCCGTTCTTCTTCAGGATTCCTCCCTTTTCCTAGCTCCCCCGGACACCCTATTGACAGACAATGTAATCATTTTTGATGTGTATCTTGTAAGTTGTTCCGCATTCACTCTTTTTGCTGTTTTTCTATTCTTTTATGTCGTTATATTTTTTTTGAGTTGAGAAGCAGGAGCGTGTTACTTTCTTGGTCTCGAAAGCTTCCTCTCAAAGAAGGTGAATTTCTATATTGTTTATCTGGTTCTGTCGATCATGGCGTTTTTTTTTTTTTTTTTTGTAGGTTGTGGTTTTTTTTGGGGGTGGGGGGTGGGTTTTGTTGGTGTGGCGTCCCTTTTTTTTGTGAAGCCTGTCTCTTGGGTTTGTTTTTTGTTGTTGAGGTTGTGGGGTTGTTGTGGGTGTACCTCTTCTTTTTTTTTTTTTTTTTTTTTGTTTTTGGGGGTTTTGTTTTTTGTGTGGGTTTTTGGGGGTGGGGTTTTTTTTTCGTTTGGGTTTTGGCTTTGTTTTGGGTTTTGTTGTGGTGGTTGGGTGGGCTGGGTTGGTGGGGGCCGTTGTTTGTTCTTTTTTGGGGGACACTTTTTTCTTTTTTTTGTTTTTTGAGGGTTGGGGGTTTTTTTTTGGTTTTTTTTTGGTGTTTTTTTGTGTTGATGTTCTCTTCCCGAGTTTGAGAAGGATTCCTTGGTCTACCTTATCCGATATTCAGATGTTCCCTACGGTGAATTACTCCCCTCACAGGTATGACAACAGAGACTTTCTCCGTTTTTAATATGTGCCAGTTCTACTCTATCTTGTTCTCCCAGATTAGTCCTTTACTTTCTTGCGCGCCATTGTCTTTTTTTTTTTTTACCCAGTGGATTATCAGGTCACAATCCCTCCTCTTCCTATCTTACACCGGATTTCGCGCCGTGCTCGAGACCTCCTCATTTTCTTAGACGACCTGAACTTTTCTTGCTTTGTACGGAGCCTCTGGGTGGTTGCGGACGGCGTTGGCTTTTTTTGAGACCTTCTTCCTCCATTTTCTCCCACTAGTTGCATCCTCTTAGGGTATTTTCCTCGTTTTCCTTCTCTCGCCCCCCATGGAGTTCAGCTAAAAAACCAGGGCCTAGAAGCTTGACAAGTACGGTTTGAGTAACACCACCGCCAATCCCTATCCTATTTTGGTCTATTTACTCTTTCCTTCCCCATGAATATCATTCCTTGGCGACTTTTTTCCTCGGGAAGTCCGATTTTATTTTCCTTAACGATCGGTGCCGAATATCGCCCCTCGCCTGGGATGCCTTGACCTTTATTTCTTTTTCTTCTTGATAGACCAGTTGCCGAGTGAGGTATTTTTGGTCTTTTTTTCTTCCTAGACTGTGATTCTATGTTAAGAGACGAGGATTGACCTTCCTACCTGCATAGGCAGAGGAAACTTTTTTTTTTTTTTTTTTTTTTTTGGATGATCTTATAAGTTGCTCGTCTTTCGACCACGTGACGTTCTCCGAGGGTTTCTTTTGGATGGATCTGAAACTTGGCGTGATTTCTGATCGTTGTAGTTAAGTCGTTCCCCGGCGAAGACTCCATTGTCTTTTTTTACTCTTCTGCCCTTCCCTCCTAGTCCTTCGAGGTGGCGTAGAGCCACTTTTGTCTTATTTCCGGGAGTTTTCGGAAGGGTGCTAGTAGTCTCGGCCTCAACTTTTTCTTTCCCCCCCGCGGCTCTAGAAGGACCAGCCTCCCCCCCTGGAGCCCCTGCTCGGTGCGGTTTTTCTCGGTTTTTCTCGTTTTGCCCGATCGAGGACCAGTCGGGCGGCGCTTTTTTTCACTCTCTTGTTCTCTCGTCTTCTAGTCACTCGCCTTTTACACCCGTGCCCCGAAATTCCTTCCCGATAATACATCACCAGAGGTAGACGCCCCCCCTCTCTCGCAGACATAATTTTGTTTTCCCCTCCCTTTTCCTTGTCGATTTTCGGATTGCGTGCAGGCGTACATTCCCCCGAACTCTTTTCTCTTCCTCGATTCTCATCGCCATTTCAGCCTCATTTAGATACTTCTGCCCGACATAGCCTTCTTCGATGTACCAAAGATCTTGCCCTCCCCCTTCTCGATTGCGTTCCGATTGGTCGAGGGAGTTCCCCCGTCTTTATGAGCGTTTGTAATTTGGATGGTAGTTTGCCCCACCAAGATTGAATAAAGCTTTACTCTTCCCTCCTGGTTCGTTCTTTTGCGTTTACGGAGAGTCCTAATTTAGTCCTTTGCCTCTGTACTAATTCTTGAAGTCCTTCCGGTTAGTCTTGAGCGTGGTACAGGCTGCCTTTTTCCTCGCTACCGATTCCAACGTCCGTCCTGAATCAGGTGGTGACTTTCTCCTCCTTCCATCTTGGAAAGCTCATTGTACGGCGGTTCGACTTTTCCTTTTAGGATTGAGAGAGTTTGTTGATTTTTTTTTTTTGATTTCAGGTAGAGTTCTGTTTCCGATTTGGCGTCTTTCATTCTCTTACGTCGTTCCCGGCGGCTGTGCGAAGGCAATTTGGCTCTTCCTCTTTTTTCGCTTCAACATCTATCGTTGTCCCCCACCCCCCCTATTAAGCCCGTGTCCTCCTTTGCTCTTTCACCTTCGGGGTCAGCGGCCCTCTATGTTTTCTTCTTCCCCCTTCTTCCTCCATTCTTCTTTTCGAAGACTTCCCATTCTTGGTGACGGCCGGGCCTTAGCAAAGCTTTAGCTTTCTCTCTCCTCATCCTCTCTTTTGTTTTTTTTGTTGCCCCTATCCTTCCCCCCTCCCTTACAAAAGCTTGCTCCAATAACTCCCCTTCCAGTCCCCCATAACTTTCGTTGTGCAAGAGCGGTCGAATATGATACGCGAAAATTATCGCTGACCCCGACATTGCAAGTATCTTCCCCAATCGTTTCCTCCGTGGTCGTTTTAGCCACTTTTCATCTTCCCACCGTGTTTGATCGCGGAAGCTGACTGAATCGTCCCACAAGTTGAGGTTTTTGCCCAGCCTGCTTCCTCCTTCCCGCTCACTGGGACAGACTTCCCCAAATGCCCTTCCTCATCCTCTCCATTGTCCATACCCCCCCCAAAACTAAATCCTCTCTCTTCCGAAGAAGGAACATTGAAGACCCGCACTCTCCCAGTTGATTTTCCCAATATTCCCTTGCTCCCTCAATTCCCCCCCCCTTAACCTTTTCGGTTCAGCTGCTTTGTTCCTCTTCAGGCGTTTCCGAACAACGGCTCCGGTCCACTATATTGAAAGTCACTCAGCCTCACAATCCTCTTAACCCCCGTACTAACCCCCCATTAGCCTCCTCCCTCCACACCCAGTCTCTCACTCTGGGAAGCGGAGTAATAACTTGTGTTCACGACCCAATCGAACCCTCAGCTGAAGACCCCGCTACCCTCCGGAAGCCCTGACATTTCTTTCCTTCAAATCTTTTTCATCGGTCAGACAGTCCTGAAGATTAGGATAACTTAGCTCAGATGTCGACAGGGATCCGTATAAGATGAACAACCTTGATTCTTAGTTTTAACCCCCCTCTTCCGCCCCCCCCCGTGCCAGTGGTCGGTTACCGCAACTTTTTTCTGTCCACCAAACCTTCTCCAGTTGCGTGGATCTTCTCCCCCAAAGTCGCGGGGGTCCGTTTTCTGTATGAGAAGACCATTCTCCCCTCTTTCTTCCTCCTCCGACTGTCCCGATTGCCAAAAACCCCCTTCCTGCCCTGAAGAGAACCCCCCTCCCCACCTATTTCCAGCTGATCCACTGTCTTCGATACCCTTCCCCCCTCAAAAAACCACGTTTTTACCGCCTTCCTTTGTGCAGCTCACGTCCGAGCTCCGCGCGTCCGTAGGCCACATTTGATCTCCGTCCTCGGCCAATTTTTCTCGGCTTTAAGAAAGATCTTTCTCCGAGAACGAGGAAGGTAGAGGCCTGTCACCAGTCTAATATCCCTTCCCCGTCCCCCCCCCAACCTTTGCAGAAGCACTAAAGCTCACCCTCTTGCAGACTTCCCCGTTGCTCATACCGGCCGAAAATGGGCGGCAATCCCCACCTCCAGATGTTTTTTGTTGGGGTGACTCTCCGGACCGTTTGAGTGCGATTGCACTGTAGAAAGGAGTGTCCAAGATCGCTCGCCAAAATTGTGCGTTTACACACTTTTCCCTCCACTCGCCTTCTTCCCCCTCCCAACTCAAGCCATCCCTGGGCTCAGGATCTCTGAGTTCGATTTTCCCCCGCCGGCCTCTATTTTACTACCCCCCCCACTCGCCCGGGCCTTCTACCAAGTTCTGCTTCCCCGTCTTTATTCTTCATTGGGACGAATCGGAATGTAGTGCCAAAATATCCCGAGTGGTGGGGGTGTTACTTTCCCCCGGTTCCGTGTATTAATCGTCTTGACTTGCGTCTTCTTTCTTTTTTTCTGCCCCCTCAGTGTGCGATCGCCCTCCCCCTCGCACCTCCTAAATTTTCCCTGAATTTCCGCTGGGCGCCGTAGTGTCCTGAAGTTCGCGCCCAAGCAAGACCACAAATGCCTTCGCGTCCTCCACAAGAGCGCCGATTGCCGCCGGGTCATTCCTCGCGCCCCCCCTTTCTTCCTCTTCAAAAGGCGCGTCCTGTTAAGATGGTCATGATCTGTGCTTCTTCCCCACCTCCCTTTTTCCCCCCCCCCCCCCCAACCCAACACTTCGTGCTAAGCATGAACCTTCAAGGAAGCTGCTCTCTCTTCCCCCCCCAGCTGGAACCATACCTTCTCCCCTTCGTGGCCAGCTTTGTTTGACACGGAGAGTTCACCTCTGTTCCCTTTCCTTTTTTTTCTTCCTTCATTCCCCGTGTGAAATCTTCTCTGTCTCTATCCTCCCCTCCTCTCTTTGAACACTCAGCTCCAAATTTTTCAGCTTTTCTTTTGCTAGGCCATAAAGCCCTCGACCAAACGGCGTGACCCCCCCATCTTCTGCCGTTCGCCCCCCGAGTTCCCCCACGTTCGTCGGGCGTTCAGCCTCCCGCCCTTCCCCTCCAATAAACGCCTCGAAACAACCCTTCCGCGATTTTTTATCGTCAACTTCAGCACAAGAACAACCGCTCTTACCCTTTTTTGACTTTGTTTTCTTTTGCTTGCTTTCCTCCATTCGGCCGCCTTCCGGTCTCGCGCCTCTTTCTGACAAACTTGGCTCCGTCTTTCTGAGCCAATCCCCAGAACACCTGACATCTTTGAGCCAGTTAGACGCTTCCACAGAAGGTTCCCCACCCTTTTCCGTTCTTCCTGACTCCAAATCGTATCGAGCTTTTCACTGACCGCTTCTTTTTTGTGAGTCAGCAAATAGCCTCCCCCCAAAAACATTCAGAACTGAATCTGAGTACTTAGACGAGGTTTTTTGACTAATAGCTGCTCCCCACCAGACCAAACCTATTTCTTCCCCCCTGCCCCATCCGTCACGCCGATCACCTCCGACAACAACATCTCCCGGAACCCACGACGACCGAACTCCCTTCGCACCACCCAACATTCTTCACCCCCCCCAGATTAAGCTGTGTCCCATGTCGTCGCTGGCCGTTTTCCCCAGACTCCTCCCTAGCGACCACCGCCCACTACTTTTTCCTCGCGTCCCCCCGCACTTCCCTTTGGCTGTTTAGTTCGCAAGAAGAGGAACCCATTTTCATCGAGATACGGTCTGCCTCCTCTTCTCTTTCCTCCCTCTGTCCTTCGGTCGAAAGTTTGAATTTGAAATCAAAGTTTTCCTCCCCCAACTCGGCGAACAGACGGGCCGTGACTGACATGGGGCACTTACTGTCGGCTGAAGAAAAGGAGGGATCTTTTCCCCCTTTTTTTTCTACCCATTACCAATCCTATCTCCACTTGGTCTTCTCCCGCGTCGCCAGCATTTTTTCTCGGTGCCCAAAAAGGGATTTCCCAGATGCTTTTTTTTTCTCCTCGATGGATAAGAATAATTGTGTTGTTGTGCTTCGATTTTTTCTCCTTAAAAAGGGCCCGTCCCCGGGTTTGCCGGGCCGAGATGCCCTGTGCGATTGCGTTTTCTTCTTTCTCTTCTTTTTTTGCTTTTGCTTATCTCCGGTTTGAGTTAACAGTAGGTGCTGACTGGAAGCTCGATAACCCCTTTTCAATTGTCATAAGAAAGTTGTTCCCTTTTGGGCTTTAAGAACTTTCTTCCCCCCCTCTGACGCTGCCCTGGTCAACCTATGTCCTCGTGAGATTCCCCCTACGCCGTATGCGTGGGCTTCTCGGTAATTAATAAGCATTTATGTTTTTTTTTCGGACTTCTTTTCCCAGCTTCTGAGTTTCCTCCTCCTTTTTTTTCAGTCCGCTTACGAACGGGCGCGATCATTTAGAGAGTTTTTTTTTTTCTTTTTTTTTAGGTGTCTGATCCCTTCTTATGTCTCTTTGCTGCGGTTGTCGTCGGGTGATCGGTTTTGATCTTTTTCTTTGGCCTTGCTATTTCGCTTTTTCTCTCTCCCTCCTCCTGTTCGTCGACGCCTCTCTCGATTACTTCTGTTGTTCTCTGTTACCTGCAGAAAGGCACCTCTTCGAAGCTACTAGATGCTGTCCTCCTTCCCTTTTTTTTTTACCTTCTTTGTGGGAGCGATCTTCTGGCTCACCCCTATGTCAGTTTTTGGGTCCGGTTTCTCTCGACTCAGCGGATCATTGTAGAGCTCTCGACGGACCGTTTTTTTGCCTTACTGTCATCATAGAGGGCAATTCCGACCCTTCCTTTTGTCTTTTATCTTTACTCTTCCGCTTGTGATGTTGTGCCGCCTTCGTTCTTTTCGTCTAGGCTGGGCGTCGAGCGCCTTGAAGTTCTTTTTTCACTTCCAAGCGGGCATTAGATGTACACTCCGTTTTCAGGTCGCGTGGTTGTTTTTTTTTCCTTCCCCCTCGGTCGCCCCCCGCGGGTTTTTTTTTTTGGGGTGGGGGGGGGGGTTGGGGGTGGGTGGTTGTCTTGTTTGGGGTCGGGTTTGTGTGGGTGTGGTGGTGGGAGTGGTTCTTTTTGTTTTTTGGTTTTTTTTTTTTTTTGGGGTTTGGGGGGGTTTTGTTTAGGCAAAAGTTTTTTGGGGTGGGGGGGGGGGTCTGGGGGGGGGGGGGGGTTGTGTGTTTTTTTTTTTTTTTCCTTTTTGGTTGGGGCGGGGGTTTCTTATTGGGGGGGGTGTGGGTGGGGTTTTTTTTTTTTTTTCCTCTGGGTGTTTGGTTCTCCTTAAACCCCCTGTGGGGGGGGGTTTGTTTTTTTTTGTGGGTGTTCGGGGGGGGGTTTTTTTTTTTTCTCTTTTGTTTTCGTGTCTGGGGGGGACTTTGGTATCACGCTTTTTTCATGGCACTCTGGTCTCTTTTTTTATTCCTCTTCTAAGAAGATTTTGTCGGTGACTGAAGACCACAGACCCTTCTTCCCCGTTGATTTCCCCTCCTTTTCCCTCTTGGAACCTGTACTTTCTCTTGTTGTAAGCGTTCGATCCCCGTATGTACCTTGTTGTTTTGAATTCTTTGAATTGTGTGTTTTGGTGGTTACCCATCTTTGGCTTCTCCCCCTTCCCCGACCATTAAAGGTAAAGATTCACTTGTCGCGCCGGTGATCCGAGAAGAAGAACTCTTCTTAGCCCCCTTTTCTTTTCCTTGAAGGAGGCCGATGTGGCCCGGTCTCCTTTTTTGTTCTTGTTGCGCGGACTCGGACCTCCATTTCCCCCAATTTCCTGTAATAGTTGTGAGTTTCGTTGCCTTCTTCAAAATTTTTTTTGGGGACCCTCGCCAACACTCATGATTCCTGCGCCTACGCCGATCAAGTCAACGGTTTGTACCCCCCGACGCGCTTATTTGGAGAGCCTCCACGATTCGTCCATGCTCCTTCGGGAAATAGTTTTTCCATTTTCGTAGGCCGCGCTTTATTCGGCCCCCTCTCCGTCTGCGATAGCAAACATCGCGGGTCTGACGACGCGTAGGTGCTTCTTTTTTCTCGGATAGTTACCCTTGAGATTTGTTTCCCCTTTTTGTGTTTTGGCTCTTCCTCGATGGATGCGATCTTCTGCCTCCTCCTAGGCGGAAACATGACTCCTGCACTTCCGGGCCATTGTTTGGAAGTTATTCCCGCCTTTTCTAGACTTGAAGTTTGCAAGTCTTTCCGAGGGTGCTCTTTCTACTTCTTCCCTTTTTCCCTGAGTTTAGGGACGTTGTAGATGAAGGTTCTTCCAGTCGAGCGGTCGAACCCCCGGGATTGGCCCCCCCCTTCTTGCTCAAGCGTACCGGACGAGGGCATGAGGTTTTGGGCGGATGGTTTTTTCGCCCCCTTGGGCGGACTTCCGGAGAGTAGCTGCGGACTTTTCGCTTGCAACTGTTCATGGTCGGGTTACAGTTTCTTTTTGAGGTATCTCAGCAAGTTTATCAAGGCTTTGCCGTTTTGGTCTTGTTTTTTCTCGGCTGTCTCGTTTGCAGATCGAGGCACCGTCGTGCGTTCCTTTCACAATCTGGTCATGGTCTCTCAGGTTTTCCAGCTCTTTGAAGTAAATTTAGATGACAGAGAAACGCGTTCGACGTTCGGCTTGGACAAACCTTGGCTTAACCGACCTGGCCGGTTTTTCTCGGCATGGTTGCAAGGAGACTTCCCCCATCAAATCCGTCACAGGCACCCAGGGAAGACTTTTGAAGAGTGGAAAATCGCGTGTCCCTGTTTTTCGGCCGGAGGCAGCCTATTCCTTCCAGTACTTTACCGATGAAACCGCTTTTGTGACCCCCCTGTTCTTTTTTTTTTTTTTCTGTTCTCGACCCGGTAGGGAGGTTCTGCTTTTTTCGAGATTGGATTGTCTGACCACAGTTTTGCCCCTGACGCTCTTTCTTCCTTGATGCTGTATTTGGTTTTTTTTTTTTTTTCTTTCGGCGAATTTTTGGCCCGAGTTTCTCGACGACTTTTATGGCCCCCTCGGTTCCTTCTCCGGCGTTTGACGGAGCCGTTTTTTTCCCTGCCGTCCGCCCCTTCTGGCCCAAACTCGCGACGCCGGTGGGTGTACCCCTTTATAGACTTAATATTTTTTAAGAAATGGAAGGTTGTTCCTTTTCCCTTTTTCTTCCCTATCTTCTTAGGGTCTTTGTGTGGGACCCATCTTTCAGGTCCTCTCTTTCTCTTTTAGGTTTGTCCATTTCGGGCCGTCGGCCGGCGGTGGTTTCCTCCTTTGGCTCTGCCTGCAGCTTGCCGCGATTGCACCCTGATCGAGAGTGACGAAAACCGACTGGATACCAGACTCTTTTTGATGGCGTCATGCAAGCGGTTTATTGCTTGATATTCGTCTCCCTTCTTCCTCGAGCCCGACCGTCCTTTATTGTTTTTTTGGCCTCTTCATTTTAGCAAAGATGGTAGCTTCCCCCCTCTCCTTTTTCTCTTTTTGAGTATGAGTGCCCTCTAAAAGTCCCCTTTGCTAAAATCAAACGCCCCAGGCGGACCACCAAATTAGGCGGTAAACAGGTCCTCGATAATGGATATTTCGAAAACCCCCTCTTCTCCTCTTTTTTCCCCGTACTTGCAACTTTTCGACATCCTACCCCTCCCTTAAGTCCGGGTAGTTTACTCTAAAGTTGTTTGGAAGACCTGCAAGCAATGCCGTAGAACCGCAGAGGACCGAAGTCCCCGACTGGACCTTTTTGTCCACCCTCTTCTCTCCTCGACCTTTAACCATCACTCCCCAAACCCCCCCCAACTCCGCTCGCCGACCATTGAACAAGCCGCCTTGCAATGATCCAATGAGATCAACCTGCGCTTTTCCCCGTTTCCCCCCCCCCGGTCGTCTCGTTGTTTTTTCGCATAGTCCCAGAGTAATGTTTTAACCTCACGGTCCCCTTTCCTTGATCTTTCCAGTCTACATCAACTTCGTCTCGCCAAAGGCCATCCCTTCGCTTCGACCGTCCCCAAATAAGTCCTTAGGAACCCCTGGCGTCTCGTCATGTCCTGAGTCTTTTTCCGAAATCCCCCCATGACGAACCCTTCTGCCCCCTTCCCTCCCCTTACTCGAACGAATTCTGAGAACTTGTGTCCTTCCCCCCAACTCGTTTTCACCAAGCGTAAGAATTTTTCTAGAATTCAGGATAACGGCGTCTCCCACCTTTTTCCCAGCTCTCCTATGTTCCCCTTCGCTCGCTTCCCGACGCACCTCGGTTCTCCCTTGCATTCACTGCCGACTCTAACCCGGCCTGTCTGCTTTAGTTTCCGTAAACGAAACCGCAAATACCTCGTGCTTTCTTCAGCCTTTCCCCGGTGGCCACGGCGCGTACTTTGCACGACCATCGACCCAGATCTTTTGAAGAAAAACCCCGCCTGGTCTCTCTGCCCCCCCTACCCTCAGTCCGAAAAACAAAAGACGAGCCCTCCTTCCACTGTTTTAGGTCGGATAGATACAAACCGGGCAGGCCCACCCCCCCCCTTTATACCCCCAGTCGCCTGTTTCCATTTGCCCCTCTCCTTTTTTCCCTGCCTGCTTAAGCTAATGCCGTAATTCCGCCCCAATAGCGAAATAAGAAGAAATACGTTCGCCTTTTCCCAAATTCTTCTAGCCCCTCTTCCCCGAGTTTTCCCCGTCGCCGTCACGCCCTAGCTCTACAAACGATCCCCCTCCCATCCGGCCACCTTTCTTTCCGTACCTCAAGGCAACCCCACGATTGAAGTTGCTGGTTCGACCTTTTTTTAAGCAAACCCTTGGCTTTCTTATTCAGTCCCCCCATGTATTTTTCTAGCCGGTGAGTTGACATCTGCATTTCTCCCTAGGCGTCAGTCCCTCAGCTCGCCTCTGACCTAGCTTAACCCGACCCCCCCCCTTTTGCACCTCCCTTAATCGAAATTTATACTCAACCTGCTCCCTTCCGCTTTTTCTCCCATCTCGGGTTTGCGATAGGTTAGATCTGTTTTACCTCCTCCCTCTCTGTACAGAGACGGAAAAGTCTTTTTCGGATGCGCCTTCAATGTCCTCCAACTCCCTTCCCCCTTCTGCTTTTGTGGTGTTACGCCACCGGTTACTTTCGATTTTCCTCCTTCGTCGGCTTCGTCGAGTTGTTAATCGTTACACCCGTTGCCCGCCTCCCTTCAATAAAGACCTCTACTGTTCCTTTTGTCAAGTTTTCCGACTGTCCGCGCCCCAGCCAGAAAGCACCCCCTGCTTTCCGTGCCGTACAGGAGCGAAGAGTCCGTTCCGGTTCTTTTATACGCCTGTAGTATCGCTCCAAGGCTCCTTCATCTCTGTTTTTTCTCATGTGTGGCTCCTACACGGCATTTAAAAAACCCCCCCAAGTCGACATGCAATTATTCAGATTATCTCCCAACATTGTTCCTAAACGAAGGAACAGCGGCAACCGAGTTCCCCTGGAGTCCCCTTATCTGTTTCCTCTTTTTCTTCATTAACCGTCGTTTGCCCCCTTTTTTTTTTTTTTCTCCCTTCAAGCGATCCCCCTTTTCAACGCTCCGAGACTGATCCTAGTTGGTCTCTTTTCGAAATTAACAAGAAAAATTCAATTCCCCCGGGCTTTTGCTCACTCGACATGTCCCTCGTTCGCCACAGCTTCCCCCAACTTCCTCCGTGCTAGTTCCCTCAGAGGCACCTTCCCCGACCGCCTTTGAACAACTCGCGCGGAATATAACCGTCAGCTACCCCACTCCCCCCCCCCCCCGCCCATTGTTGGAAAATATTTGTCGCAGTAGATCGCTCCTGAAGCCTCTAATACGGTAGTTCTTTCTCGCCCCCCCAATGGATAAGTATGATGATTCCCTCCTGAACATGGCCTCACACCCCCTTTCCCCTGAAGCCTTTGAGATCGCTCCAACAATGCCTTTTACACCTTTTCCGCCTTTTCCCCTACCAATCGATCGAGCTTGCCTTGACTGATTTACTTTCTCTTAAGGATAATCAGAAAATAGACACCACAAAACTTCCGTGTTTATCAATGTCTGTCCTCTCCTACTGCTTTCCCATCGCGTTATCCTCGGCCAACGCCAAAATCGCCGGCCACCCGCCACTAAGTACCCTCAGATCAAAATAGTTTTCCCCTTCCCCTAGAACAACCTGGAAGAGACGACTCTCTCCCCCCACACTTCCTCCCCAGTTTATCTCAGAGGAACAGGTTCTTCGCGGGCGCACATACCTGATTCGCACTCGCCAAATAGCTGCGTTCTTGTAAGCAAAAAACCTTCTGCCGTACTTTTACTGCCGCGTGTAAAGCCGGTTCATCCTCGTCCCCCTGTGTCTATGCTCGCCGCTCATCGTTGAGCGTTTTTCGTTTCCCTTTTTGCCTCCACAGTTCTTATCAACCCCACTCGTCAAAGACAGGGCGGTTTTGGTCTTCATTGGGTTTTCAAATTTGAGTATGGCCTAGTGCCGAGCCAGCCCTTGCGTGTCTCCCCTCACCCTTCTGATAATCACCAAAGTTCCAAGCTCAGCAGAGACACGAGGCTCCAATCGTGCTTCTCTGCCCCCCCGCGGACAAACCTTTGGCCTGTCCCCGCTTTTTTCCTTGTTTCTTTT
>Ga0179593_1441909_pt1 | contig 12773 bp, 11 predicted proteins | sample CZODoug2_1_08_16_FD_185931 | JGI IMG/M metagenome (GOLD analysis project Ga0179593, IMG submission 185931) | Vadose zone soil fungal communities from Angelo Coast Range Reserve, California, USA - CZODoug2_1_08_16fungal (PacBio error correction) | ecosystem: Environmental > Terrestrial > Soil >... | reverse complement strand
GGGTTTTTTCTTTTCCTTGACAGATGCAGCGCTGTGCCCCGGGAGTCCTCCTCTGTTTTCTTGGATTTGTCACCAAGCACACCTATGCCGAGAGCAGCTCGTTTCTTCCCCTTCGGCCAGTTAGATGCTTTTTTTCCCAACCCTGATCGGTCTCTCCAATTTTCGCAGTTACTGCTGGCAAGTTCTTGTACCCTCGCTTTAGAATGAGGTTCTAGGTATGTTCCCCCCCACAGACATGAATTGCCGACGATATGTCTCTTTTTTCTTTCCTCGGCTTTTTTCTTCTGCTCTACTTCTCTTTTTCGGCTGTGGTCTGTTGATACCTTGTCGCTTTATTCTCTGTTCCTTTATTTCTGGCTGCTTCGGCTAGCGGTTCAACGAACAAGACGAGCCCCCTCCCCTCCTCACCGGTTTTTTCCTACCCCACTTCCGCCTTTCCCACCCGGGGAAGTACAAGCCCACTGAATTCGTTCATACTAGAGTATTGATCGTGACAGGTGTTCGCTTCCTCTCTTCTATTCCAAAAGGAGCTTTCTACTTCGAAGTGACCTCGCGGTTTTTGATGCGGTTTTCCTTTTCCCTCTTTCCTTCAGTAAAACGTGCGGTTGGATTTTTTTCAGACCATCAGTCTCCTAGTCTTCCCACTAAGGAATAAATCCCACTTCCCTGGTTTCTGCGTCTCCGAAGCTTTTCCCAGTGCAACCGACCCTTTTTTTCGGTGAATCTCGATGATATTCGCCAGGATTTGCTTTTTCATCTCAAGATCAGACCCTCTTGCCCAAATTGCAGATCCATGTCACGCATGCCCGCCCCTTTCAAGGATGAGGTGTTTTTTTTTCGCCACCTTCTCCTCTCGACTTTATTTCCGGTTCTGAGTCCGAGAAAGCCGACCGTGCGTGTTTTTTTCGCGGCATGCGGTCCTTGAATGTGGTCTCGCAACCTTATTCGACCTACTTTGATCGTGAAGTGCACTGAGACTGTGTTTTTTAGATCTAAAGGAGCGCAGATGACTTCCCTCCCCCCTCTTTCTAACTCGCGCACCAACACCCCGGTGTGGTCAGGATGGGACTGGTACGGCGCCTTCCGTTCTCTCCCTGTGGTACAGTTTGATCCGTTATCACCACACCCCCTCCTTCTCCCATTCAGACAACTTTCCGACCCCAATGACCATCTTTTTTCCGTTTCTCGATCGCAAGGATGCTTTTCAAGTTATGGACCGAGGACGGCACGTTTTTTTTTGTTGCTGACAGACCGCCCCTTGCCTAGGCATCCACCTCCTTGAGCCTGATGTGGTATGAATGGCGATGTCTCTCCTTGTCCCCTTTTTATCCTGCTACGCCAGAAATTTTCTTCCCTTCTTTCTAGCAACCCAGCGGACACGCCGTGCGGCGACTTCATGACCCCCTTGTAAACATTTTGTCGCCATATAATTAAGTGTATCCTTTCTTTCCTTGTCTGCTGGTCAAAGACAAGCGCTTGATGCCCTTCCCTCTCTGGGGTCGAGGCTGCCGCGTCGTCCTTACATGTCCGATTTTTTTCCGGGTGTAATACCGTCATCGCGCCAAAGAAGAAAAGCAGCTCGTTTTCCTCTCGAGTTTACATTTTCCAAAGTAGAGTCTCGCAAATCTCTTTTCTCCCTTGATACTTTCTGCAGCCGACAGGACCTTGCGCAGTACGCCTCCCTACCAGACACGACACGTTCCCAATCTCCCATTCTCTGAGCAGCATTCAAGCAGTGTCAATTACCAGGTATTTAATTCTTTTGCGAGAATTGAATGTGGTGACAGTCAGGAGGAAGAAGCCTTCTTTTCTTGTTTGATCAGCTTTTACGACTTTACTTGGGATTATTAAAGGAGCTCTTTGCTCCTGCGCCCCATTTGAGAATTCAACCGCTTTTTTCATGTAACATTAATCATCTGAAAATAACAATTCTAAACCAGACTTAACGGGGATGCGATTTGAAGCCCTTTTCTCTCACCTGATTATGACGGACTTGAATGTAGTAGTTTTTCTTTGCCAGAGGAACCTCATTGGTAGCCCTTCAGAAGACCTCTTTTCGGCCCCCCTTTTCTCTTTAGTCTCTGCAAAGCGTAGAGCCGGTGATTGCACAATCTGTCATCCTTAACCGTGAATCAGTAGTTTCTTTTCTGAACCCGTCCATCGCTTGGTTATCCTTCCTGTGTGAGTGAGGCCTATGTGGTTTCCCTTGGAAATTTTTTTTTTTTTTTTCCCTTTCCGCTTTAACATCTAGTGGATTCAGTCGCGTGGGACTGACATCCTCAACACCCCCCCGTAGTTGAGGGGTTTTTTAGAATCTCAACTTCTATCTCGAAAAGATAACCCCCCCCCAACACCACCCAGATAGCGACTTCATTCTCGTGCTTTTTCCCACTGTGTTATGACATGGTATCACTCCCCCCCATTGTGAAGAAGCAGGCTTCCGAACTTTTCGTGTCCGAGAAGTTAAGAGAATCGTATCCCCTCCCTAGCAAGATCGAACCGCCTCCCCTACGAGGGTTATTCTGAACCTTCCTCTTCCTTTTCACGGTAGTGGGTGGCCCCCCCACCCCCCCCCCCCCCAGGAAGCCCATCCCCACACTCCGATCTTAATAACGTTAACTCTCGTTTGTTGTTTCTATCGTATATATGTGAAGGTGTTTCACTTTTTCGGTATGTCCACCCCACGACCGCAGGTATCTTTCTACGTAGAATCCCTGCTTTCTTTCTGTATGTGAGATTATTGCTGATGCCTTTTTTCCCTCTTGACACTTCGCGCTTGCAACTTCACCTCACTCTCGTCGCCCCTGTCAGTGAGTGGTGATACCCCTTTAGCCCCTTAGTTGACCCGGCCTCTGATTATTAGAGATGATGGCGTTTTCTTTGTTGCCCTATCGCTGTTTCTTTGAATAAATGCACTTCCTTGTATATGCGGGTCTCTTTTCTAAACAGCATTTTGGCCACTGGTTTCAGAGTCAATCTACCAGGCCCCCCCCCCCTTCCTCCCTTCCCAAACCTTACTACCCAGAGCTTGGCCTTTTTGTTCTCGCCCCCCCTTTTCTTGGTTTCAGGTTCCGCTCGTGTCGAACGGCTCGACTGGTCTGACATCAAGATGTTGCAACGATATGATGCATTAAGCGCAAAGGCTTGCACGTCCCTGAGTGCTCACAACTCCTCAGTAAGTCTTCCCCTCCCAGTTGCTGTGCTATCCGTCGTCGGCCCACCGTACCTCGTGTGGTGTAGACGGTTCTTGCCTTCCTCTTAATTATTAACCTTCTTGTGATTTCACCTTTCTCCATTGGCTTACCCCCCACCTTCCTAGCACTTGTTGATCCTTTTCTCGCTTTCATAGAATCTGATCCCAACTCCCCTGCTGGGACAAGCCGGGCCTCTTTTGAAACACTGATTCTGCTCAACTGCCAGATGATCTTTTTGCACTTTCGTCCCCCTATGCTTCGGAGACTGTAGATTCATGTGATCAGTGTGTTCCGGCCTGAGTTCTTCTCCAGTAGAATGTCGAGGCGCCTTCATTTTGCGATGCAAAGTGAGGCTAGGCTTTTCTTTCTTCCTCCATATCTAGCTGCGATTTCTCTTCTGTGCTTTGTCGGGATTGACCGCCCTTCCCCACCTTAGAAGATGGCGACAAGGCCGACGACGTGGAACAATCTTCTCCCCCGTGGCAGGTTGCCGCAAATCCTGGCTTTGTCGTTGACCAGCTTAATTTGACCCACTTTTAATAACAATTTAGTACTGGTGACTTCCCCCTTTTTTCGCCCGGTTCGTGGTAATGATCCCTTCCCCCGTTTTCTAGCTGGAGGATCCAGAGACTTATCCACCGTTAGGGTTTCCCTCGAGTTTCAGGACACGATGCGGCTGTCTCCCCTTCATATGACCCCCCCCTTCTCCCCGATGGGATCTCATTTCTATATAGCCTCCAGAACCTCCTCTTTTTCCTCCTTTTTGAAACACCGCCCCTATACTTGCGATCTATGCACTGAAGTCCAGTTGTAAGGGTTCGGTCCCCTTCATTTTCCTAGAGTGATTTTTCTCACTTACACCGTTCTGATCAGACGTCGGATGTCAAGTCCCCTTTTTAAAACCCTGTGTGGGCGGCCGATGGTGAGTTCGCCCCTCCGCGGTCGAATGCGCTTAAAATTACGCTCCCCATGACTCCCCAATAGCGGAATTCTCTCCGTCGGATGACCTAGACACCACCTCAGGACATTCACTCGGTCCTCCCACCTTGTTCTTTCTAAGATGATTGTCGACCTTATCCTCTTTCCTGAGTACTTTTTGTTCCCTTTTTCTATTCATAGCGCAGAGTTGAAGGTTTCCCCTTTCACCGCCTTTTTTCGGCTGGGTCGCGCGTCTCTGACCTTGACCTATCCTCCTAGATATAGATAGAATAACCTTCCCCCACCCAGTTTGATATCTTTTTGTTTAGAGTGAGCGTCGGTCCTCGCCTTCGGGTGCAACTGGTTTCTTCCTTCATTGAGCGAGTATCGAGTTTCAGTTCCACCGACTCTTTTGCCTTTCCCGAAAACTTCAAGACCCGAATCCACCTGGTCCTTCCTCGCCCTTGAATAAGCCCTTCCGTGACTGCATCGCGCTCAATCAGATTTTTCCCTTCCCCTCCTCTCTTTTCTGAAGGGCGGTGACTCAAGGTTTTTGACGAGAATAGACAGAACTGGTTCTCTGAGGGAGACTTTTGTTCGGCAAGCCTTTCTTCTTTCTCTCTCCAGTCGCCTCTGTCATGAAGGCGAGGAGTCAAGCGAACGTTCCAGCCGCCGCCCATGCTTTTTCTTTTTAAGAGTGGATCGGCGGTCCTGTTCATACTTTGCAGTAGAAAACGCTACTCCCCTTCCTAGGGACGTCCCCCCAAGGACCTTTCCCAAGAGACCTCAAATCTGTTTTATGTCTGACGTAAGTTCAAGGCGAAGCGCTGCTGGTAGCCAGATCTTCCCCCTTTTCTACCTCGGTGTGCGTACGACTTACGAGATGCCTGGTTCCCTTTTGCCACGAGATGAATAGGGAACCTTCATCTACTCTTTTTTTTTCTTTCCAATCATCCTTCTTTTTTTTCTTTTAGTCTGATTTTGCTTGGTATGTGCCCTGACGCTTCCTTCTCCTTTTCCCCAGCGGCCGGTTTATCGTCTGCAGTCGTTTCCACGCACACAAGACTCTCTTTTTTTCTTCCTTTTCCGCTTGGCTACTTATCGCCTTCTCCTGAAATTTTGATTTTTTGGTTTTTTTTTTTTTTTTTTTTTTGGAACTTTTTGATCTGGGAGTCCCTGGACTGTTCGCCTTTTCACCGTTTTATTAACAGCGAAGATTTGTGATGACGTTCTCCTCCACCCCCTTATTCAAATGAACGGAGTGCCTCCTCCAAGAGTTCTTTAATCATTCTACTTTTTCTGTTCTGTTTTGAAACGTTTTTTTCCCTTTCAACCAAAGGCGTTAGTGCTCGATTCGGTCTTTTGCAATCGAAGGCACCCCCTAGAACCCAAACTCCCTTCTCCTTTCCAGCCTCTTCCAAGTGTACGTTCTATTTTTAACCGGTTTGCGCCCAGGTCAAAGGACCGGACAGTCTTCGTACTTACTTCGGACATCGGCGTGTAGCTCGCGTTTAGGACGGAGCCATCGGGGTCATGGCTGCTTTTTCCTGTTGCGCGACGCCAGGTGTCTCTTTTCTTGGAGGCGGTTTGCGTAAGGACAACTTGAGACCCTGGTTTATTTGGACCTGTTTTCCTCCCCATCCTCTTCATCGGCGAAATACTTCCCTACCAGTACCACCCGATGCGAGTCCTGGCAATCCGGCTCCCGTTAACGCGCTTCTCCACGTGGTGAACTTAGCTAGATTATATCGCAAGGATCCCGGCACTTTCCCTGCTCATAACCTTCTCTAAAATTTACGTGAATTTTTATCCTGTGCCCCTTTTTTCAGCTATTTAATGGATGCGGTGCGCAAAACTTTTTTTTTCCTTTTTTCCTTCTAGGCTTCGACGGTCTCGGGCTGCAAGCCCTTTTCGTGCTGGCTCTCTCTTGTCCTTTTGTAGCTCTCTCCTCGACGAGGAGAGTTCAGTCCGCGTCTTTGATGCAGTTGCGGCTCCCTTGTATCCGAAGACTGACTCGATTGCGACAGCTGCCAACCACCGTGGTCGTTTTTTTGTGGTGACTGCACTCTCTTTCTCTTCGTTCTCAGGTGTTAAGTGATCCCCCCTTTTCCCCCCCCATTAGAAAGAGAACTTAACCCCTTACACGGTGCGTAATTGCTCGACCCTACCGGATCAGTCCCGGTCATTTACTTTAACCCTCTCCCTGGTTATGTGTGATCCAGATCGCGCCAGGCTACCCCTTGCTTCCTTTCGGTCAGTTTATGGATTATTGTGATAGCGACTTTTTGCCGATCGCGAATACAGCCCTCCAAGTTGATTCCGCTCTTTTTCCGAGACAATCGGTGAGGAGAATCATGCCCCCTTTTTCCTCCCCTTTTGGATCCTTTCTTTACCCTGGAGCAACGCTCCCTTGCCACGCTGGTTTTCACCGTGCCACCCCTCAGTCCTGGACCACTGACGGTTTTCTTTTTTCCCCTAGTAGTCTTTTTCTTTTTTCTCTATTGGCGCCTTGGGTGAAGGAGGTCATCGCTTCCTCTTTTCCTATCTGCTCCCTTCTAGCTTCACACCCGCTCTTCCCTCTACCGAAAGTTTCCTTAGCGATGAGCGCATGCGACATTTCCCTTTTCCCCTTTCTCCTGTCCGGTCAGTCCAGATCACGATGAAGATATCCAGCTTCCCTAGAAGAATAGAAGTTTGTTGCAGTTCCAGTCTTTCCCTTACCCCAGTTTGAGTCTCATTACGGTCTATTGGTCAAGAGAAAGTCCTTTTTGCCTAATCCGTGTATTGTTTGTTCAGGCTTTATGGACCAGCGCCATGGAGGCTTCCCCCCTCAGTAGAGTAAGTTGATTTAGAATGGCCGAAGGTGTTTTCCCCTTTCACCCCCTACCTTTTCCTGAACTTAACCCCTTACCTATGTCAAAGCCATCCCCTGATAGCAACCAAGAAGTAAGGGATGGGAGTCCTCCCCCCCCGTCTGCGACGCTTTCTTTCATGCGTGAATGATGAATTGCTTTCTTCTTTCTCTCCTCATTCTCTTGTAATCCCTCATGTTTCTCAACCAAATTTGTATGAGAACCATGTCGAAACCTCCCTTTTCTTAAAACACGATGCAGTTGCCCTGGTCACCTAATTTTCGGGCCGACTACCCAAACCCCGGCTCTGGAGTCTGTGTTTCATGGCCTCTGTTTGGTTCCTGGGAGATGAAGATGAAGCTCTTTGGCTAAGCGCTGGTTGTAAATCATTTACATTTCCTTTGGGTGAGAAAGCACCCCCCCCCCCTCTCCTGACACTCTCCCCTCCGTTTAAGCGCGAACTCTCGCATTGCACTCAGGGTCGACTTTGTTATCCCATCCTGTGACAGGCGTTCGTTTTGCAGCTCGGATGAATTTTGGTCTTCTTTACGTTCAGCGTGAGCTTCTCCCCCTTCTCATAAAGATAGCCCGTTCCCCATTCTACCGGGGAGTAGAAGTCCTCCCCTCTTTTCCTGTTTTGGGTTGTAAAAGCCTGACAGACCCCCCAGAAGAGATATATCTTTTCATCCTCATCGTCTTTTTTTTTGATGATGAGCTCATGGAGTGTGCGTTCTGGCATTTTTCCCCCCCCACTGACCTCATGGGCATATTTCCTTCTGAATCCCAGGAGATAGAGGATTTTTTGCTGCTTCTTCATGCTGTCTTATAGACGTCGCTGCCCTCCTTCCGATCAACTTAATTGCCCCTCACGGCTAATGTCAATTTAGTCGCTACCTGTGAGCCCAGGCCTCTTTCAGGGATTTAGCGTTCTTCGGTTCTCCTTTTTCGATCTTTCGCGGTTTCTGATTACCACTTTTCAACCGCCTGTTATTAGGATTTTAACAACGCTTTCTGCCCCCCTCTTCTCTGTGCGTCAGCGTCCGCCCGGCACACACCAGATCAATCCCAAACCAAGGAATACACCCTCTGTTTGCACGGTTGTTTCAGCAGCCCTCCTCCTTCCTGTTCATGCATCGTGGTAAGCACCGTCTCCTTACCCTTTGGGTGGAGTCATCACTTCCTCAAGTTGTCTGATGTACTAGACAAGGAGGGGAATCCCGGACACCCCCTCATTCATCCTGAAGACCTCCCCTGCTCCGGTGCACCTTCCTTTTCCCATCCCAGGACGGCGTTTTGTTTATCTTCGGTGTCCTTGTGCTTCATATTAATGTATTTCATGACCGCCCCCCTTTTTCTTCTCAAATTAGCCATTGCTTCCGGACTCTCCTTCGAATCATCCATGATGATGTCCGCTCGATCCCCCACCCCCGGCCACCCTTATTAGTTACCGCAGGGGAGCGGTGAACAAAATGCATGTCTCTCCCCTCCTTTCCTTCCAGGTCTAGGCACCCTTCTTCCGATTTTTCTTCTCGGAAGACTGGAGATATTATCTTCTCGTTTTTTCTTGTTAAGGCCGGAGTACTGGAGCAAGTAGCTTTATCTACGTCGCAGGTTCCATCAGCTGCTGCCCCAATTTCTCTGGATAGCTTGTCATTAAATATAGAGGCTGCCTATCCCTTCTTTTTTCTTTACTGCGATTTACCGCTTCAAAAGGTCGCCCTCCTCTGTTTACAAATGAAGAAGACCCTGCCCGATTCACCCCCTTCAGTTTCATCCCTCTTTTTCTTTTCTTTTAGGTACAAGCTGCATTGCAATGTTCCCTCTTCAGTATATGGCTCCACCGTCTAGACCTTGTGTCACTGCCTGTGGACACCCGTGGGCCTTTTTGTCGATTGCAGGAGCGCCTCAGAACTATCCTTTCGCTTGGCGTAGTCTTTCGCCGTTACATATTCCTGGAGAGAACCTCTTAAATTCATGAAAAGTCGCCCCCCTCCGTTATTCGACCGTCAGTTTTCGAGGTCTACCAGCACAGCCGTCTCCGTTTTCATAATTTTACAACACAGCAGCTCCCCCTAGACATTCGAGTTTTCACACTGACTCCCGTCTTGTTTACCTGTACTTTTAGAATTGAGCCTAGAGTTCTTTTTTGGCTACACCCGTTAGCAACGACGTCGGCGTAACCTTCCTTTGTACAATAACGGGTTGGTCGTTCTCTTTTCTCCACGCCCTGGAGAGTCTGCCCGATCCCGGTCTTTCGTTCCCCACCGGCATAACGAGCTTGACTGTATCTTCTTATCCCACAGCGCACCCACAGGCCCAGATAAGCGGTCAGAAAATAGGCTTGCCCTCCCTTCCGGAGTACGAAGAATATCTTTGCCTTGTTTGCGCAAGAATCCTTACTTCCCCCTTTTCCCCCTTTCCCTTTGCTTTCCCCTTACCTCCGGCTTTTTATCTTCTTCCCGATGCCAGTCGATCCTGGCAGAGTCATCCTTTTTTTTTCAGCGGAAATCCCCAATGCGAGCGCTGTAGCTGTTTTCTCCCTGCTCCTCCCATTAGTGTTTAATGGTAGCCTTTTCTTTCGGGCTCAGAGCTCGGGTATGAATGAGTCCACCGCTCTCGGTGGAATTCCTCAACGCAGCAAGAACCCGCTTCAACCTTTGACGCGGCAATGAGAAGCTCCCCCTCCCTTTTTAAGCGCCGCCCTCTACTTTCCACTCAGATTCTACCAAGAAGAGCTTGCCGTTACCCCAGTTTCGACCTTTTTTCCCCCGTTCCTGAGAATAGAATTGTACACTGGGCTTTCGTTCTCTTCTTGGCCTGTGTGATGGGAGGGAAGACGCCGACAGCGTCCCCCGCCTTCTATTGAGACATCTCATTCCCAGCGCAGAAAATGTCTCTTCTCCTTTTCAGTAGGAAGTTCATACTTTGCTTTTCTTTTTCCCCTCTTCATTGCACCTAATGAGGAGCTTTTCAAAGTACATTTTTCCAGTCTCAGTCGAATAAACGTGCGCCGATCGTCCCCTTTTTCCTTCTAGCTCTTTCTTTCGCCCCGAGCTGACTATCGTGCTATCGCGTTTGTGCTTTTAAGCCCTCCGCTTCTGAGGCCTTTTTCCTTTTTCCCCCACGGAAGATTAATCGTCCTTACCTCACTCCCCCCTTATCCTTTCCTCCTACTCCGTTGTTGTTGTTTTCTCTTTTCCTCTTGTTGGTGAGTGTCTTTCCTTTCCTGGCCTCGCATTTTTGCCAAAAGGACGTACTCCTTCGGAGGTTCTTTCCCCTCACCCCCTCTGATCTCCTGATCGAGCTCGGAATAACAGCAGCGCTTAGCCTAACCTTTTTGACTTTGACCCACGATCGGGGGTCTCGAAATGGATTCTGTGGACAATCCGTTCTTTTTTATTAAAGCTGCCTCATTGAGCCGCTTTTATTCTGCCCCAAGTATGACTGAACTCAACGTTTTTCATCAGATTTTTCCTTTCCGGTCTCTGAGGGATGGGGCACCGTGCCCTTATTGTTTCTGCAAGCTCTTTTCTTTCCCTATGCGGAGGAGGCGGAATTCCGGTTCCTTTCGCACAAGCCGGCTGCCTCTGCACTGTTATGTCATCGTTCCGTCCAAGTCTGTTCTTCCAAAGTTCAAAGCAAGGACTTATCCTGTCCGCCGTCACACGGCTTTGAGCGTTAGGGAGGGACGCAAGTCACCGTCGTCCTTCGTCTCATTTTCTTTTTTTTCCCTTTGGCCTTGATTTTTGTCTTCCACGTTCTTAAGGACCCCAAGTAGCGTTTTCTTTGTGTACATGGAAGTCCCCCTACCCTCTACCCCTACTGGGCTAAATCCGGACTACCAGCCCACGACAGTGGATATTTTTAGCTTTATTTTCCCCAAACCCCCCACCTGGCCCCCCGCCAGACTCAAATTTTGTGCATTTTGACTTCTATTGATCTCCCTTTCCCCTTGAGTAGTTCCGGTTATCAGACAGTCCCCTTTTTTGCGCCCCAGGGGAAGGAGACCACACCGTGCATTTTCTCAAGTTTTCACGCTGCCGGTCCCTTTTTCCTTTTGATCCCGCTGCTGCGCGATTTTCTTAGAACAGGGCTAGGTTAGTCAAGCCGACTTTGTTCTTGCCGCGGCGCTGGGCCCTTTTAATTTTAGCTTTCAGCTTCCCTCGCCATAGCCCAGTGCGCGTTATTCCTTTTGACTTCCTACCCTGGGATTGCAGAAGACGACCGCGCTTTCAGTCGTGACGCACAAACCCCGGTGGTCTTTGTGTACCATGTCAGTGACGCGACTTTTTCCACTTTTTTCAAGTGTAGTCCCCCCCCCCGTGTCACGACAGCTCAAATTCGTAATTCACCCGACACTTTTTCCCAACTGTGCGTCAAGTTGTCGATCTCCCTTTCTTATTGATGTTTCTTGTTTCCCCTTTAGGAACCCGAGACGGCTTTGTTGATGATGTATGCGCGCGACACGTAGAGCCTCCCCCTTTCCTTGCATTTTTCATTAAGTTTCGATGTTGATCCCCGCATTTGTTTCCTAGACCGTCTACTTACTCTGCCAATTTTGAACCCGATAGGGACTCCATTAAATCAGTGGTTGCTCTCACCTCTTTCCAAAAATTTGCTAAAGGTTGTCGCCCGATATTTCTTCCTTTCATGCAATTTTTCCAGAAATTTTGCGCTGCTTGCAACCCGCTGTGCAGAGGAGGGCCCTGGGCGTCGGCATGCGTCTCACGCACATGCGAAATGGTGAAGGCTGTCATCGCGCCCCCAGAATGTCATTAGCTGCTCTCCTTTGTTACTTCACCGCTCTGCCGCCCTCTCCCTTGATGTCAGCGCGCATACTGCTCTTTCCTATCTCCTTGCGCCAGGAATCACTCTTTTTTTCCCCCAAAGGCACCGTCCATAAAGATGACGATCTCCATTCTTTGAGGTCTCAGAATCTTTCCTCCATTTCGCGTTGGTGAGCGCATTTCAGTTTGTGCCCCGCGTCCCTTCTAGAACAGAAGTCTTCGTTTTTGTTGATATAGGATAACCGCCTATCCTGTTTTTTCTCCTTTCAGTAGCTGCAGGTGAGCAGCATGTCCTTCCTTTGAGTGCTTCAAAGAGTTCATTTCAAACCCGTCCCCAAGATGTACGCAATCCCCCCAGAGAGAAACAAGCAGTTTTTCTGGTACCCTTCCCCTGCCTTGTCCTTTTTGCCCAAGGATCGATGGCGGCCGGACTCCTTCTGTGAGTTTTTCGCGGCCCGACTGTAGAGTAATTCCCGTCGCGGGCTTAAATCTTTCTTTTCTCTTCAGATCTGTGCTTCCACACGTTCTTCCCGGAAAACATGCCTCCTTTAGGGCTCGAAACCGGCCACTCTCTTTTAGTAATTTGGTGTTTGATTGCCAGCGTTTTTTTCATGGTTAGTCTTCCCCTTCCTAGTGGCTGCAGAGCGTTGGAGCCTTCCTCCAATTCTTTGTGAGCAGCACCGCTTTTTGCTCCTTTCCAGAAAATCTAAACTCCGCAGCGCGAATTCCTTTCTTGCCAATCTTTTTTCCTCCCGGGTCTCCCCCCCACTTTCCCTCGACATGCACTAGAGATGAAGTGGGCTCTTTCATTCCAGCGACTGTATCATCACCAGCCCCGATAATAACCGACCCTTCCGCCGGGTGCGTCCTTCCGACCGTATCTTTCTGAGGACTGGTCTTTTGTGGACCCAATCCGCCCAGACCCCCCCCCTCCAGAGATATATTTCTTTCATCCTAATGTTTTTTTTTTTCTTCCTCCCTTCTTTGGGCGGCTGGCTGCCTTTTACAACCACCCTCTTCCC
>Ga0179593_1719358_pt1 | contig 12774 bp, 14 predicted proteins | sample CZODoug2_1_08_16_FD_185931 | JGI IMG/M metagenome (GOLD analysis project Ga0179593, IMG submission 185931) | Vadose zone soil fungal communities from Angelo Coast Range Reserve, California, USA - CZODoug2_1_08_16fungal (PacBio error correction) | ecosystem: Environmental > Terrestrial > Soil >... | reverse complement strand
TTTCATATCGGTATCGTAGACTACTTGGTTGGATCCTTTTCCCTGCATTTTCAGAATCCCTGGTCCACCAAAGATTACGTGCTTTCTTGGCGCCTTTTTTTGTTCTCCCCACCCCCCCCAATCCGTTTTCGATGATCACCTCTTTGTCCGGATTGCCCACTCTTTGGTGGTTTTCCATTCCATTCCGAGGTCTTGCTCTCCCCTCCGGTCTCTGAGGCTTACGCCGCGGCTCCGACCGGATGATCTTTTCACATCGGAGGTGAGCACCCCCCTCAGCTTTGTTCCTGCTTTTTTTTACGTCACCTCCCGGTCCCGTTGCTAACGCGGACGCGCTTGGTGTTGAAAGGTACTCTTCTTAAGTTTTCTCAGGGAAGTTTTTGGGTTCCCATTCCGGAAATGGGCCCATTCTCCCTCCGACCCCACGCCTCTCCCTGGTCCAATTTCTCCTCTCGGGTTGAGTTTACTGAAACTGACAAAGGTCGCAGCTTCCCTTCCTCCCTTAGCGGCCCGATCGTTCGGGTCCCTTTCCGTTTCCCATTACCGACTCAATCTCTTGCCGCCTCTTTCCGTCGGTCCGGAACTTTCAGATTATTGGGGTGATTTAGGTCGCTGACCCCTATTCGTCGCGAGTTTCCCCCCCTCTTCTCTGCCGGGACAGTTCATTCTAACTCGTGAAGTCCTACGGTGTCCCTCTATCTCAACCCCTACTTTTTCTTAACTTATAGACGCTGCCGGATTTCCTTTTTTAATTAACCTAGTTCCGCGTTTTTTTTCCCCTTAACTTGCCTCCCTTACGCTGATGCGAAGAGGTATTTCCTTCCCCACGTTTTAGATCTTTTCTTTTTTTTTTTTGAAATTCTCTGCCCGCTCGCCTTTCACCCCCGGAAGTTTTACGGATTTTCCCCAAAGTCTCTTCTCTTTGGTCTTTTTTTCCCAGGGCTTCGCGGTTTGACCTGCACGCTGCTCCGCGCCATTATCTTCTACCCTCTGATCTCTGGTTATTTCCGCGACCTTTTGGTTTTCTCACAAAAATGCGCTTTCGTTCCGGGCCCCTCCTCTTATAGCGCTGGCCGGTGGTGATGAGCCGCGCGCCCTCTGGTCCCTTCTTCATCATACTCCTCAATTCTTTCTATCTTACGATAAGCACATTTCTCTGCCTCCATCTTCTTTTGAGACTTGACACGATGCGTCCGACCCTCTATCCGCCAATTGGAATAGTTTTTGATTCTTTAGTGGCGACGCCTGCCTCCGCGGGAACTTCCGGATCTGACTCGTCGCGTTTTTGATCTTTTTTGCCTTCCCCGGGCTGAATCCTGGTGAAAGGTACCCTGGCCCTTGCTTTCGTGAGTCTCTGTTTTTTAGTTGGAGTACTATTCCCTTTACCTGTTTTCTTTTCTTTTGCGGCTCCGTCGCGGTTCCCAGCGTTGGCCTTCGCCTCTTCGCGTCCTTCCTTAGGACTTTCCCTCCGCCACTTTCTCAATACGAGCCAGATTCGGTCTTGTTTGACATGCCAGATTTTCGCCATTGTGCGGTAGTATTCACCCCGCTTCGATTTTCCCTACTTGGTAAGGCCCCTTTCTCTTTTACCACTTCCCTCCTGCCCTTCTGCTTTTGCTCCCCACGTGCAAAACGTTTCGGTTTTTATTCGTTTTTTTTCCTACTTTCCACCGGGTACCCCCCCCCAATCTAAGGGATCCGCCAAGAGCTCTATGTAGTTGAATTTCCCTTATCTATGCTTCTACCCCGGATCATTTCATTATGCTCCCCCCTCGTTTCAGTGCCTTTCAACTTCGCGGTCGCTGGTAGCCGGACCGTTTAGCCAATATGCGGATGGGTGGACCAACCCAATCATTTCCTTTTGCATTTATCCCCTTTGGCCCCTTGCACTTTCTCTTTGACCCTGCGGACGTCCTATAGTTGACCTGTTCCTCTCAAAGAGTCACCACAGAGTTCCAGGTCTCTCTCTAGGACACGCTTTAGTTCCTTTTCCTAGGCGCTTCTCTTTTCTGTACACGTATTTTTAGGCATCGAGGGGGACCGGTACTGTTCGTATCTGATTTTTCATAACCTTGTTATTCCTCTTCAGGCAGACCCTACTTGGTCAAATTCCTCCCTATCGTTTTTTCCCTGCAAAAGCGATAAGGGACCTATGGTAAGCTTCCGGTATCCTTCCGAAGCCTGACCCCCCCTCCCCATTTCCCGGTGATATATTTATCTGACAACTTTGCCTAGAAGATGTCCAAGGCTCGTCTACACAAAGGTGGTAGTCGCTGTAGCCCTCCCCCTACCTGGTCCCCCTGACAATTGGCATAATTTTTCTTTTATTTATTTCTTCTTTTCTGTTGGAGCTTCCTCCCGAATTCGGCGCTTTTTACTGTCCCGCCCAAACGGGCTCCCTTCCTCGCTCCCCCTAGGATTTGGAGCGCGGTGTCCCTATTAATTTATTTTAGCTTTTCCCCATTTTAAGGAAAAGCTCGTCGTGCCGGAGTTTGAACGTGGCGCTCGGCTCTTCCACCCCGACCCACTTTTGGAACTTGGTGAACTCGCCTTCAGCGGATTTGGTCGTCACGCGTCTCTTCATTCCCCCTGCCTCTAGATGCGTGATTCTAAGGCGGCCTTTCTTTTGTGTCCCTCCTCCACGCACCCCGCCTCGGAGCTCCTCTGCTTGTTTTCCCCGGTGCTGATTAACGGTTTCGTGATCAATTCTCCCCCCCACGTATTTTGAAGTCATCGCGACCGCGAGCACCGCTTTTTCTCAGCTCCCTGCCCCCGCCCTTTCTTATGGCGGACCCCCGCGACCTTCCTTTTTCCGCGACAAGGTGGAGATTGGTGGATTCCGCGTCGATAGCCCCTCCCCCTCCCGTATAAATTCTGAGTTCCTCTTGAGCATGGGGTTGCACCTTCTTTTTATTTTTTTTTTCTCTTCCTCCAGTTTCTTTTTTCCCCCCTACCACCCTCTTGCTCCAGCGGCATTGGGCGAGGGTTCCCGCCGCCCCCCCCGCCCTTATTTCCGCCACGACACAACAAGGCGCCTATCCTTTCTCCACTTGTTGCGCGAGATCTCTTTTGGTGGCTTGCGGCATCTCTGTTGGTCTCGTGAGGCCCGCGATGCGCATTGCCTTCTCTTTCCCCTCTTTGTTTTTTCTGGTGAGCGCCGGCTCTGATTTTTCATCCCAATTATAATGATGATCACCCAGATCCTCTTCTCAGCCGTAGGACCGTTTCCTTTTTTTTATGTCTACTCCCTCTCCACGGTCTTCATTACCTTGTTCCTGGTCCTCTATCGAGTGGTACGCTCTTCTCGTGCACAGACCCCTCCCCTTTAAATTGCTTGCTCGCGGTCGATGATCCCCAGAGTCCCTCGTTTTTCTTTTTTTGCGATTGTCTCTTGCCCTGATGCAGACCGTCCCTGACAGAGCTCCCCGTCGCCGTCGGCCCTTGAGCCAGAGCTCTTTATATGAGCGGCCGCCTTCCCTTTCCCTGAGGTCATGCACGAGAGGTCCTGTTTTCAGGTTTTGCACTTGCCCTTTCGGGCAAACTCCTCTTCTACTTTATGTTTAACAGGGTGGAAAGTCTTCAGTTCCATCTTCCCCTGCTGCCCGGGATTCTTTATGCGGGACTGATATTTCCTGCCTCCCGGAGTCGTTTGCAGCTTATCTGTAACCCCCCTTCTCCGGTGTGGGTATCCTCTCCTCGACTTCTTCACGCTACCTCTAATCCCGAATTTTTCCAAGTTCCCGTAGGGCGCTTTCGGCTTGGAACAGTTTTAGGTGTTGTTCGTGCTTCCTGTCCATACTTTTTGTGTCTTTTTGAAGCGTTCTTTTACGCACGGAAAGGTGCAGCTAACGATCGCGAGTTCGCTTCTTTAATGACCTACGACTTTCTCTTCCTTAGTCCTTCTTTCCTTACTCGTTACTCCAATTCGCTTTTTTTTTTTTCTTTTTGGGTGTTGTTTTTGTTTTTTTTTTTTTTTTTTTTTTTTTTTTTTTCTTTTTTCTTTTTTCTTTTTTTTTTTTCTTTTTTTTTTTTTTTTTTTTTTTTTTTTTTTTTTTTTTTTTTTTTTTTTTTTTTTTTTTTTTTTTTTTTTTTTTTTTTTTTTTTTTTTTTTTTTTTTCTTTTTTTTTTTTTCTTTTTTTTCTTTTTTTTTTTTTTTTCTTTTTTTTTTTTTTTTTTTTCTTTCCCCAACAGGAAGGGTTCTTATGCTTCTTTTCCGAACTAAACCTTTTTCCAATTCTTTTTGATGTACCGGTCTTTCGGCTCCCAGCCACCTTTTGACTCCCGTGACATCTATTGCTTTTATCCAAGCATAAGAGGTTCCTGACTTTCCTGGACATCGTTGCTCTCACTTTATGGGAATGTTCTTGTTCTCTTCAGAAGCTAGACAGAGTGACTCTAGGCACTTTCCCAGATGCGGGCAAGGCAAGTTAGATTGTACAGCTTTTCGCTTCACTCTTTACTTTCTTTAAGTCCGACCCTTGGTCCCTTCCCCTTGGGGCTGCCTCGAACCAGCGACACAGTTTTTTCCCCTGCGACACCGCCGGTTACATATCCATTATTGCCCTGGTTTCCCTCTTTTTTTTCCCTCAGTCTCCCCAGCTCTTTGCTCGTCCGGATCAAACATTTTTTCAGAGTTACTGTGGGTCCGGTGGTGTTTCTTTGTTTTTTTCCCTGGAGCCTCAGCCACGACCGTAACCCCATCCCCCTTTCGTGGCCGCGGGATCGCTCCGCACGTTGCAGGTCATTATTTCTTCCAGATCCCCCCCGTTTTTGTGCGCTTACCGCTTCTGATTTTGATCCTCTACAGTGCCACCCTTGTTCCCGATGACGATCCTCGGCCCTTCCTCCCCTCGGGCTTGATGCGCCCGTCCCCCCTGCGTGGAAGCGTTGGCGTGCCGCTCTGCGACTATCCGTTGGCGATCTAGACCCGCGGCACCCCTCCCTAGACCACGCCTTACCTCGGCCGATACTCCCTCCCAACAACACGGAGTTTTAGCCCGAACCTCCTCAATTAGGACAATGATACCCTTGTCTAGCTTGCTCCCGTTTGTCTTCGATAAAAAGGACTCTCTCCTCCTGCAGGAGATAAAGGCCTCGAGGACAAAGCAATCTCATCTCCCTCTTCGCGCCTTTTCTCCCCTTTTGATAATTGGTCGAGGACCCCCCCCTTATCCCACAACGATCATGTAGACAAGATCCAATTTTTTTTTGCTTATTCTCCTCTTCGCTTAACTCTGGTTTTCTGATGGCCGACCGCTTTGACCTTTGACCTCAGATCGCCCACCCTACTCTAGATCGACGGTGTGTTTGCTGGGTTTTCCCTGGTTCCTGATTCGCCGATGTTTGGACTTTCCTCCTTTCGCAAGACCCAGCCCCTCGCTCTTTTTGGGAAAACGAGATGGTCGCGGGAGTCCAGATCGTGCAAGTAACCCTCCTAGTTCCCCCATCCCTCCCGTTGCCTTTTTTTTTTCACCTTTTCCTGCAAAAGAAGAACCGGCCTTTGTGTCCGTCATTTAACCAATCCCCATCTAAGGTACCGCGCGTCTTGCCACCTTGTTCCCCCTTTTTCGCCAAGGTATCCCCCCCAAGGTCCAGAGGATACGGAGGTTTCCGACTTTCAGTGACCTCGGAAAGCGTTAATGCCACCCGGATGAGTCGATACCCATGGTCACGTGAAGTCACTCCTTCCGACTCCTAAAATTTACCTTTTCCATATTTGGAGTCCTCATTAGTTCCTGTCCCTGATGCTACTAACGTCGGGACCGTTTCCAGCCAGCGAATTCCCCTTTTGTAATCTAGTTGGTCTCTTACCCTCAGCACCGAACGATCGGTGAAGCCCGCAGTGTTACTTCGTGGCCCAGTTGTTCGCAGTGAACTCAATACAAGTTGGACCTGTCCTCTTGCTTTTCTCCGGAGGATTCTCTTTTTTGCAGTAAGGAGGGTGATAGGCCATCTTCCCAACACCCTTCTTTCTACTCCTGAGGGCGCCGCCGGGTTTCCCGCGAATTCAGAGGAAACAACCCTATCCCTCTCTGCTGGTGCTCTCGATTTGTTTTGATATAATCTCGTCCCTCGCGCTCCTCGGGTCGATTCGCCCGTGAGCGCCAAGATCCTCGGCGATCGTTTTCCGTGGCTTTGGAACCTCACCCCCGATTCTTTCCGCCACGAATATCCCCCTCGGGGTTTGAGGCATCTCTCCTTGGTTTCTTCTTCCCCTTTCGTCGCCATTCCGGGCAGCATTTTACTTTTGTTTTTTTCCGACCTCTATGTTCAATTATTTCAGGATCGTCGGCCCTAAGGTTTTCTAACGGGTTCATCCTTCTCTCTTCCGTGTTGTTGAGTCAGATGGCACTTTCCTCCGACTCTTGGGACTCCCAGGTCTTGGAGAATGGGAAGACGTCCCTCTTTCCACACAAAGTTTCGTTCGCTGCTTAGGTTTTCGCCTTGTTTTGCTCCCTGAACACCTCTCATACAATGGCGTTTTTTTTTAACGGTCCATCCCTTTTTGATGTGCTCGCCCCGGAAACTCGCTCTTTTTCCTATGCTACTCGCCCTTCGAGAGATTCTCATGCCGCGGCTTGACAGAGCTCCGGCGTTTTAGCCCGAGTTTCCCCTCGAATTTACTCGTCAACTTTCCCGTGCTCCAACCCTTCCGCCCTCCTCTCGGGCTGATTTAAACCTATAGTTTCCGGAAAGGAGGGCTTCCGGCCTCGTCCCCCTTCCGCGATCTCCTCTTCCCTTGCCGGGCCAACACTTTTCCCCTCCCCTTTTTCGTGTCCCCGCCGACACGTCTGCTTAACGCTCAACCCCTCTCCCCCGGCAACCACCTCTTTCGGTGCGTTTTCGGATACATTTTTCCCCCAGAATCCCATATGAGAGAAACACTGAGGGTCGAGACAGACTTCGAGAGTTCGCGGAACCTTCGCGAGATCTTTCTTCGCCTCCCAGGGCGCCACCAATTTTACTTTGACAACGGCGTCTACCCCATCATGCGAGAGTCCCCATTTTCTCTGTATCCTGAATTCTGATGCTTCCTTTGCCAGAACAGTAGATTCGTAATTCCTTCCCGCGTTTAATTCCCCTTACCTTTGACAGTGCTGCTTACCTTCTAGGTGACTAAGGCTTTTATAAGTTCAGTGGTTTTGACAATCGATTGCCGCTCTCCTTCCACGACGTGTTCTTGTGCATTCCACATTAGTGCCAACTATATTAAGGGGATGGTCCTTCGTGTTTTCCCCTTTAGCATTCGACGATCCGCCGCGCTTCTAGAAACCCCGCTTGTCGGTATTTTTTTGTCCTACCTTTTGGGAGAGCTCCCCCCATTTTCTATCCTCGCCTTTTCCAAGAACCCCCGTCCTTTTTTGACTTGAGTCGATAAGCCGCCGGCGGATCTGCCTTTCCTTCACGCCGTCAGAGGTTTCCTCCTCATCGCTAAGACCCCTGTTTGCTTTTTTGGTTCTTGGCGACCCCTTTTGGATTGGTTATGGTTCCTCCCCCCCTTCTCCCAATCAGAACAGATAGTTTCGATGATTTTCCTTGTTGCTTTGGAGACCTTGCGACCGCTACCGGAGCAGTCCGAGGATGATCCTTCTTTTTTGCCTTTGGTCGAATCACCGGAGGTAATATTGCGGGTCGGTCTTTTCCCCTGTACCATTTTTTTAATGGAGTCTTCCAGGTACCCCTTTTTTCGGTTGTTTTGTTTCGGCCTTCCTTTTTTTTGCTTCCGCTGGATCTTCGCCCTTGCGGCAAGCAGCAGGACCCTTCCCGTGGCTAGACCTCTTCCGTGACGTCTGGGAATTCGTTGAGCGACTTTTCATTTTTAGAGGCCTTTCCCTCTATCCGACTGTATGGTATTTGTGAGCCCGGGGGCTTTGGTTGCTGCCTTTTTTTTGGCCCGGACTCGCGCTTCGAGCCACGTAAACGAGCTGTTTCCGGTTCTTTCGTTTATCTTTATTTGTACCCACACCAGGGTACCACCCCAATCCATTTGATAAGGATTCCCGACGAGTTATCTGTTTTGAAATCTGACCCTCAAATCCCATTATGCGGAAAAATGCCTACTATACTCTGAGCGGGTCTCGTTCCTGTTAAAAGTTGGTCCCCTGTTGAGGTCTCCACTATTTCGGGTTTCCCCCCCAAACATTTAATAGTTTTGCATCCCTTCCCTTCTGGCAAATGATTGAGCCGATACCAACTTTTCTCTGCTCGTGACGCAGTAATCCCTGCTCCTGCCTCTCTGCCTTCTCCGTCAAGGATATAATTCTTCTTTTCAGGTCCTGGCGCGTGCTCCAGCACTCTCTCTGGCCGCAAGTGCTGTTTGTTTTTCCGGGAGGTAGACGGTCCATGGGAAGTTCCTCATTGACAAAGTTATATGGTTCGCGCCTCTTCATCATCTCGCCTTGGACCATGCTTCCCCCCAATTCACTTTCCTCATGAGCCTTGACGCCGCGGACTCATTTTCACGATCCTTCTCATGTCAGCTGACCCTCGACAGACACGGGCCGTCTATTTATCTGCAACTTTTTAGTTTCCGAGACACGGGCTCCCCCCCCTTACCCTGGTATTTCATTTTTCCCATGATTTTCCGTCTCGACATGCGCCTCTCCAGAAGTAGCTTCGCCATAGGAGCCGTTTGAAGTCCTTTTCTTTTGGCGGGCCCGAAGTATTTTTGCGCGAGATAACGGGACCACCCGGCGCCCTCCTCTGTACAAGTGCGGATCTTGCGCGGTGAGCAATCTCTTCGGCCTGTCTTCGGGAAAATTCAGTCAAGACTTCCATACAGTCTGGGCGGCCGGCGTTGTAGAGAAGACCTCCTATCCCCCCTTTTTAACAATGGGACCGGGTGATGATTTTATGCCGAGTGGCCCTTCCTGTTCGAGGTCTAATTCTCTCTTTAAGGAGCCGAGGTTGTTCTCCTTATCTTAGCACCTGCGTTCTTGCAGATCGGGTTGGCGACCTGTTTCTTCCCTATCTCCGGCTTCCTCTCCTTCCGACCCAGCTCGCCCACACCCGCGCGGTCGAGAAGTTTTCCCCCTCCCTTTGAGAGACACCGACACGCAACCCCCGGACTCCCATGTCTGCTTGTCGTTTTTTTTCTATCTATTCGGGTGTGCGAGAGGAGAGTCCTGAGGCCCTTTCTTTACCTTTTCGAACCTTTCCTTCCGACATTCTTGTCTCTGATTCCCGTCTTCTTTAATTTTGCTCTGATATTGGTTTATTGTTTTTTTCCCTTTTTCTTCGGAGCCCCTCCCAACTCCTCTTGATCATGTTTCCGAGCACCCCATCGGGGTTCTCCTACGGCGCTTTCTAACCCGAAGCAGCCCGGATCGAAGTCTCACAGCCCGATGATCCTTTTTTCGTAATAATTGTTTTTCGAGAGAGATGAGCATTCCTTTTTTCGTCTTTTTTTCTTTGAGCACGCCTGAGACCGCTGAGGCCATTTTCACAGCTTCGTTTTGGTTTCGAGCGCCTGTCCTCCGACCGAAGGATGCACCACCCCCTCCTCCTTTCCTAGCGATTTATTTTTGGACGTTGAACGTTTCTATGTCAGCCCTCCCTTTTAGTCCTCCTCCATACCTTGTCGCGGAAGCCCCGTTTTCTCTCCTTGTCCTGACTTCTTACCCGCAGACCGAACGTCCTTCTTTCCTCTTTCCCCTAGGACTTCATTGCGAGTTTTTTTGAAGATCCTGCAAGGCGTGAATTCATCCTTGGTCCTCGGTCTTCTTTCAAGAGCGATTATAGGCTTTGTTATGCGCCTTCCCCACACCGCTTCTCATCGAGTGATACTTCCCCCCTCTTCGCACTTCTTCTCCCCCCCTTCATTGCATCTCCGGCAACGCACCATCCGGCTCCTCTTCCCCAGTGTTTTGAACTTGTGCGCGGGGCCGGCGCTCGCCTTTCTGCCTCTCGCTGCCACGTGGGAATTCCCCTTCGGTTCTCCCCTTCTATTCCTCGTTTCACAGGCCTGTCCCCCTCGCCCGATCCTCCCACCTTGCCCGTAATGGGCGGGTCCTTGAGAGTCCATAAATTCGTTGCTCCGATTCCCCTCCGCCATCCGCGGCCCATCTTCGGCTGGACAGTCCCTTGTTCGGCCCGCGCAAGCTTTCCCACATTTGTGTAGTTGGTGATCAAGACCTTTCGACCTGCAGTTAAGTTTTCTCGAGTTCTGTTGCGTCTTTTTTCCCGTACTGATCGCTAGTACATTTCGGCTTTGCCGCCGTTGCTCCCTCCTTGGATTAAAAGGCATTTGGTTACCTGGCTTTTCTTTTCTTCGTTCATATATTCCCTCTTTTTTCTTCTTATGTGTCGAGACGCCAGTTATATTTTTTTTTTTTTTTTTTTCACCCAATATTTGCACCTTGACGTCTTGTCCCTGTTGATGATCCCTTCGCATAGGACCGCATTTACGTCCTGAATCCCGGAATAAGTCGTGTGTGGTTTCTTTATAATTTGCATGGCGTTCCTCTGTTTCTCCGGTAGTCACGATCCGTCGCAATGACTTTCCTCATCCATATGCCAGGCTTTCCCACGAGGAATCAGAGGGTCAGTGTATTGGTTTCTCCCCTCTGGGTGACCCCCCCTTCTCCCTCGATCCAAGCTGTACCAGAGCGGCTCCCTTCGTCTGATCTGCCCTCGATCCGGGTTATCAATCCTTTTTTTTCTTTTGGTTGTCTTACCATTTCTTTCTTCTCAACAATCATTGACCTCAATTTGGTACTTTTGACCCTTTCGGCTAAATGAAGAATGCCCTCTACTCCCTTTCAGTGGCCTTTCCGCCGGTTTTTCCGCATCCGCATGAAGTTTCACCTCGACCCCTCTCCCAACGGTTTTTGATCCCCCTTTTACCAGCGGAGTTCAAGTGTATTGCCTACCGCACCCTTTCCTCATCCCCTGCTCCATAGGTTCCCCCCCCTTATCCGTCCCCACACCTCGGGCCGCTTTTCCGCGTTCGAGGGCTTCCGCGGGTTTGTTAAGGTCGTCAGTCCTTTTCATCCCCTCGAGCGGAAGGTAACCAGCCCCAATTGAGCTCCCTTAGAGGTAAGAAATAAACCCCCCAACAGGTTTTTTTTGGTACTCAACAAAACCACCACCCCCAAAAAAAAAACCCAACCCCCCCACCAAAACCCCACCACCCACCCCCAAAACCAACCAAAAATACACCCCCAAACCCAAACCCCACCCACCCCAACCCCAAAACCCACCCACCACAAACAAACCCCCACCAAACCCCCCCCACACACCCCCCCCCCCACCCCCCCCACCCAAAAACCACCCCAAACACCCCACCCCCCCAAACAACCCCACAACAAACCCACCCCCACCCCCCCCCCCACCCCCCACCCCCCCAGCACCCAACCCCCCCAAACCCCACCCCCCATCCCAACACACCCCCCCCCCACCCCCCCCCCCCCAACCCCCCCTTGCTAAGCTCTTTACCTCTTCTCATCACAAGTGAAATGATACCTGTCGGCTCCGTGAATCCCGAGACAAAGAAGCGAAAGTCCGCTGGCCGGACCGCTTTCCTCCCCCTCCGACTTCCTATCGCACCCTCTATATTTTCTCTATAGGTCGGAATTTTCCCCCACCGTTCTCCCTTTCCCAAGATCTAACGCACCGGGTTTCCACGATGAGATCCTTGGACTTCTTTGCTCTGGCCCTCCTGCCGTCGTTCTCCGCGGATGGAATTTCGACCCCGGCATTGGGGGTGTGGGGGGGTGTGTTTTTTTTTTGTTTTTTTCGTCGTGTTCGCTTTTGTTTTTTGTTTGGGTGATATGTTCCTTGTTTTCTATTTCTTTTGTTTGGTCCCTGTTATATGCGTGTTTAGCTGGTTTTAAACGAGTTCTTCCTCTCGCTGCCTCATCTTCCCGTACAACCCAGCTTTTCCCTCTTCATCCTCCCAAACGCTTCACGGTGGTTCCCCCAGGACACTTCATGGTTTTTCTGATCCTTCCGCCGAACCCCGGAAAGAAGAGGTCTGACTTTGGACCAAGCCGGCTCTTTTTTCTCCAGGTCTTTTAACACAATGAACGCGTATTAACTCCTAGGTTACGGGGCCCTTTCGCCCCCTCGCTTGGACTGTTGTTGATTAGATTAGAGACCTGATACCGCGTGTGACTTGCCCCTCCGCGCATAACGGTCCTGTCCTCTTCTCGCAGAAGATCTTTGCGGTCCGCGCCGCTCCTTCGGAGTATCCCCGTTGCCTTCACTTCTGTTCTCCTCCTATTTTATTACATTGGCCACCCCCCCTCCAGCGTCCGCTTTCTCGGTGACGCTGGTTCGTGCGCGTACACTACCCGTCTTTTCGATTCCCATGAGTTCGTTTGTCCCTAGGTCATGCGATCTTATATGTTGCTCTTTTCCCTGACTTCCACTTTCGCAATCTTAGGACAGGTTTGACTCCGCCTGCCTTCTTGAAGACGGGCTCTACTCGACTTCTAGCCACCAGCTCGTTTTATTTTTTGTGCTCATACGTGGCGTGGCCTGCCTATATCGTTTCTTATCCGGGACATGCTCTCCTCGCAATTGTTCTCGTCACACTTCCCTGTCTAGTCCGGGGCGCTGGCAACCATTGCCCGCAGGGGAACCCTCCCTGGTTAGATTTTTTCTTTTTTTTTTTTTTTTTCTATGTGTGATGGTGATTTTTTTTGTCTTCTTTCTGCGCGTTTGCATGTGTTTTTGATTTTTGTGAATGACGGTGCCTGTGGAATGCGGGTTTTTTTCCCGGTGAATCGTCTTCCAATTCTGACCTTCGGATTTTCTCCGGATTGAGGAGGGCTC
>Ga0179593_1691372_pt1 | contig 12774 bp, 10 predicted proteins | sample CZODoug2_1_08_16_FD_185931 | JGI IMG/M metagenome (GOLD analysis project Ga0179593, IMG submission 185931) | Vadose zone soil fungal communities from Angelo Coast Range Reserve, California, USA - CZODoug2_1_08_16fungal (PacBio error correction) | ecosystem: Environmental > Terrestrial > Soil >... | reverse complement strand
TTTTCTTTGGTATATTATTCTTCTATCCTTTTTGAAAATTTTTCCCCCCGCGAGCACCCTTTTCCCTTTTTTGCGTTTCCTGGTTGACAATTCGTCCCCCCCAACTCCTCAGGCCCCCCTTCCCGCCTTCTGTTCGGACTAAAAGCAGGCATCAATCTTTCCCTGCTAGCGAAACTCTTATTCCCTCGTCCCTCCTTTTGGGACCTGAACACCTTCCCCGAGAAGCTTTTACTGACCCTACCCCTAGTGAAGTCGCTGCGTTCCTTTTTCAGCGTAACACATCCTTCTTCTACTCCCCCCACTTGTTAATCGTCTTAGCGAAATATGGGTACGAGGCGAGCCTTTCCGAGACTCTAGTCCCAGGATCCTTCCTTCTGTTTGCGGCCCGTCGTACTCAGACCCTCCTTCTTGGAACGCTTTGGCTTCGGTTTTAAAGATGTGAGGTCGGCGAAGGTCAGTAACATTTCTTTTGCAGCGGCTCCCTTCCCTTTTTGAGTTGGACCCCTGGAGTCTTGCCCTTACCCCCCATCATCTGGCACCCTTTTTAAAGAGCCTTTGCAAGTTCCACCACTTCCCCTTTTTTTTTTCCCGACGGGAACCTTCTTTGTTACCCCCCCCCCCACCTCCCCATTAATCTTTTTTCCTCAGGTTGAGGAGGATTCTTCTTCGTAGTTTTCGGCGAACCCCCCTCCCCGATATGATCCTCCGCCCCAACTATGTTCTCCTCTCTTGGTTGATCTCCGGATACGCTTCTCCAACAATTTTTCCCACGGTTTTTTTTGAACTTTTTCTTGCCACCCCCCAGTCCCCCCATATATAGTAGTCTCTTGACACCAGATAGGCATTGTTTTTTAGGTCTCACTTTTCTTTTTTGAGATTCCTTGAGCCTTCTCTCCCTCTTAAGTCGTCCTTAACTTCCAGATTCGGCTTGGAGGAAGAAATGATCTGGCTATTAACGCTTTTTCTCTAAGGCTCCGGCTTCCTCGATATTCGGCTTTCCCTCCTTCAAGCCTCTTTTCATCCACATAGATGCACCACTTAGGTCTCAGGAGGACAAGCCTCCGGCCGTTCCGTACAGACTTTTCTCTTTTTTCCACGTCATTTTAGACTTGCTTCGGAGCTCTCGGTCTGCTAACTCTTTTCAATGGACAACGACCGCGGTCACGATGGTTAAAGCCCTTTTCTCTTTTTCTTCTTTCCGATTCCCCCTCCTTCGACCTATCGGGCACTTTTTTTTGCACTCCCAGTGCAAGGGACCCACAGTTTGTTTCCTGGATCAAACAGCTCCTTCCAGTTGCGGCGTGCTTCTTTTTTTCTTTCCCCTGAATTTTCCATTGTGTGTTTTTTCCGGATCGCTCCCCTTCCATAATCAGGGACAAATTCTTCCCATCTCCGTCTCAGGGAATCTTATTTCGAAGCGGTTTCCCTGAAACGAATTAGCGACAGTTCCACTTATTGTTATTTTATGATGACACTTTTTTTTCTTGAGCGAGCCCTCTTCCCTCTTGTCCAAGCTGAGATAACGCCAGGCGGACATTTCCCTTTCCGGTTTTTTCCTTTCCCCCCAATCATACCCCCTTATCCTGGCTCGCGGACTCCCCCTGATGTTTTTCCCTTTTTGACGCGGGTAGAAAATCCCTTTCAGCAGTCGCCCTCTCTCAGGGGCCTTCCTTCCCTTTTTTTCTTCACAAATTCGTTTTTTTCCCTGTTGGGGTCAGTTGGGTCTTTTCCCCCCAGCGAGCGGGTTTTCTTTTTTTCCCTTCCGTTAATGAAGTGGGCGGCTTCGAGGAGATGTTTCCCCTTTCTTCGTCCAAACGTTTTTTCGTGTTGCATCGTAATGTTTTCTTGTTCCCCGTAACCATAGGTGCATTTCGACGTTATGCCGGGCCCAACCCGAAATTTCCTTTCGTCAGCCTTTCGTGCCACCCCTTCAAGTTTCTGCCGGAAATTTTTCTCGAAAGTTTTGTAGACCACATTCTCCCTTCCAGCCGGTGATCCATCTGCTTTATTACGAGGTTTTTCCTCTTGCATTCTGTCCCCCGATCCCCCCCCCCGTCGCACGATCGTCCTCTTTCGGCCCTTTTTTCCTTGGACCTGCAAGCGACGGGACTCGCCGGTGCTAACTTCAAGAATCGCGCCCCCCCCGCATTTGTGTTCCAGTCCTTCCCCCTTTTCTGTGCCGGATGCGTATGAAAAAGAGCGCGGACATCGCCTTCTTTTTAAGACCCTCCCCTGTCCTTTTTTCTCACGGTCCCTAACTAGCTCGGGCTCTTTTGATACGGCTCCTCATTTCTTTTTTTTGATTCTTAAGAGCGGAATATGATTTTAGCTCTCGACAAAGTCTTAAGCATGCTGGTTCCTAGTAGCGGCATCTCTCCTTTCCCCTATCAGCCACTAGTTTCTCCTGAGTTGACCCCACGAACAGGGAGCCAACAGGCGCAAATCTACGCCCTGGAGGACACGAAGACGCTGATTGCGGGGATCGGGCAGAGGTTTTTTTTCCCCCCCTCCCAACCATATTCCTGCAATTTTTGCACCCTCCAACGCAATCCTTTCCCTGTTACGGTCGTTGAAAGCACATCGCTTCCTTCTCTTTCCCCCCGCTCGTGTTTTGAGATTTATTCTACGCGATGTGGCTTTTTTTTTTCCCTCTGGACCCCGCGGCATGCGTTGTATTTTTTTTTTTCTTATTACATGGCCGCCTATGACTTCTTTTGATGGGAGGCCGTGTTCGGCGTAACATGATGCCCCGTAGTATTCCCCCCGTGCTTTTTTTAGTGGAGGTCCCTTTTTCTTTCCTCTGCTTTTACGTCCCCCCTCCCCCTTTTCGATCCCGCAATAGCTCAAATTTAGGCGGAACAACATGCTGAAGGACTTTTTTCGCTGGCCCTGCGTGCTCCGCGTCCGCCATTGCACCCGAAAACTGACGTTCTTTTTTTTTTTTTTTCCGCGTCCCTCGTCCGAGAGTTTCATTTCCCCAGCGGATCGTTTTTTCCCCCCTTGCGCTGTTTTTTCTCCAACCAACCCCCTGCGGCACACGTCTGGTTCTATTTTCCTGTCTGGAATGGATCCTTTTCCTTTCTCCACCGCGACGCGTGAGATTTTCGGTCGCTTCCGATCCGCACCATTGAGAAGTGTCGAAATGGATCTGCAAGATGCAAGTCCAATTACTCTTTATACCGCTTCCCCCTTTTTTCTACGGGTGGTTCTTTTCTAGAGTTTTCTGATCTCTCCAGCTCCTTTTTTAGAGGCTGCACGTGAAGTGCTCTTACTTCTATAAGCCGGTGGCATCTGGTGCTCAACAGGCAGTGGGGTTGCGACGGTCTTTTTTCTTTGTGCAAATCTAGTCGAAAACCTCCTCTTGCGGAACCCACCTCCCTCCCCGTGACGAAGAAACGTTCCATGTTTCTCGAAGCCGCCAACGTACTTTTTTTTTCACTGAAGGGATTTTTTTTTTCCCCTCACCCGGCTCCCTCAAGGCCCCCCACTGAAGCCCTCGCCCCTCCTTTCGACTCCTTCTGGCGGGCGACATGCGATCTCGATCCCGGCGAGCCTGATCAACCTCTACAAAGATCCCCCAACGGGCTTTTTACTTTTTCTTGTATTGCGCCTGCCTTTTGATCTTAAGGGCGGGATCTGGCTTTTTTATGCACAGCTTGTACGCCGTCAGGGCCCTCTCCTATCCGTGCTCCCTCCTCTCTCCTCCTTATGCCGGCCACCTTCGACCAGAATTATGATCGCAGATGCAATATCCTTCCTGAGACGGTTTTCTTGTAAGATTCTTTTCTTGATGACGTTTTCCCCTCGATCGAGCCTTTAAGGATTTCCCACTGAGGGCAAAGCGGCCCGACTGGAAGTCCTATAGAGACCCCGTTAGAACCTGGGACGTTTTTTTTCTTCAACGAATTTTTTTCCCAGCCTTTCCGTTTTTTCCCTTTTTTCATTCGGCCCCGATAGAGATGATTGTGTCGGGCTTGTAATGATCAACACCGTTGTGGCAACCTCCTCTCCCCCTTTTGTGGCGAACTCCCTTTTCTTTGCAAGCGATACCCCCGATTCTGTCCCCCCCATTGGGAGAGCCTCTGCGGTACGATGAGGGATGTTTTTTTGATGGGATCCAGTGCTCCAAGCAAGTGGCATCCCTTGCATATTCCGCTTCTGCTATAATTTGCCCTTTTGAAGACGCCGCCGAGAAAGATAGAGCGGTCCAAGTAATCCCGAGCCTTCCCCCGTTCTCTCCCTCGTTGATTCGTATCTTTTTTCCCCTATTCGGACACCTCCGTTGACTGAATGACACTGGAGAGACTTCTACTTATCGCCCCCCTCTCCCCAATACCAAATCTCTCAGCGGGCTCCTGTTCTTTCATTACTGGTGACACAACCCCTCAACGCTACCCTGTGGTTTTCCGCAACAGATTTCCCCTCTTTTTTGGTTTGGATTCCCGGGTCTTTCTCTTTTTTGCCCCCCTTCGTTATGACTAGAGGTGGGTGCTTTTGTCTTCGTTGCTGGGCGTGGGTTCCTCCTCCCGGCCGTTCCCTTCTGACTCCCCCCATTATTACTTTGGAAAAGTAATGGGGACGTTTTTTTAGCGGGAAACACCGACCGGTTCCTTTGGAAACCCCCCCTTGTTTTCAAACGGCTTTTTGCGACGCTCCCCGATTTTTGACTAGAAGTTCACAAACGCAACTGTTGTGCGCAGCTTGACCAGGTCCCCTGCGCGACTTCCCTTAATCTGAATCCCATAAGAATTCACCACCCCACCCGCTCCAAATAGGGCTTCTTCGTCCTTAGATTACAGACTTTTTTTTTTAACCATCGCGTCTGCCTGCGGCTTGAGACCCTCTTTTTTGAAAGCTCATGCATTGCCAGAGTAGATGACCCTCTGTTTTTGAAGAAACTTTTGTTGTCAACGATCCCCCTCCCCCCCCAGACTTTTTAGGCCCTTTGCTCGCGATTGACCCGTCTTTGTTAACTTTTCCGTTTCAAACCCCCCCTAGTCTAGGCACCTTTTTTTCCCCTGCCTGTAATTCCCCCACCAGAGCTGAAGGTGCTCCGTACGACGTGGACTTGAGTTTCCTAGTTACTCATTTTTCCAGAAAATCCCCTTTATGGTCAAAACGAAAAGGATTCCCTCCATTATACCTACTCATTTCTCTGATACCTAAGCACCTTTTCCCCCCATATATCTCTTTTTTCCGGTGTGAGCTGAGTCTTTACTTGCGTGAGCCGGTTATTTCTCTATCCTTGACCCGAGATGCCCTGGTCACTGTTTTTCTTCGTAACCGGAAATTGATGCTTCTGCAGGGCTGCTGGCTCTCAATCGCCCACTCCAACTTTCCCTTTCGCTCAATCGCCTCTTTTCGTGCTTTTCTTTGGCAATCAAGAGTGTGGTGCATTTTCGCTGAACTTTTGGCCTACCAACCCCCCTTCAAGTGTCCCCCTCGTTCCGGGTCATCTATCTCGCCCGGCCCCAAAACTAGTGATTTCGTCTCGGGCAATTTCCAAATCTCCTTAAAACCCCCGTCATCTAAGACAACTTCCCTCTGGCATCGGCGAGCTTGCTTTCCCCGGCGCGCCGGAACCCGGATCGACCAGTCCTCGATGTTCGTGCTTCCTCCTAAGCCGCGGTTCGGTGGTGTTGGGAATTCGGTTCTGTTTCGTGAGGCGCCTGGCTGAAGGTCCTTTCTCGCAGATTTTTTCAATCTTTTCCTTTTTGCTGTTTTTCCTTTCTTCTTTGCCCCCAGGACACTTTCTTGCATAGCTTTTAATAGTTTAAAAGGCTTTTGAAAGTCCCCCCCCCGCCTCTATTTAGAAGGAAAAGTCGGTGGGTTTTAAAAAAAATCCTTTTTTCCCAAGAATTCTTTTTTCTTTGGGGATTCTTCCTTTTTTATGGCCCAGACAGTTACACGCCTCAAGATTTCCGTGCAAGCCCCTTTTTCTATTTTTTTCGACCCCTTTATTCCCGCCGGTTCACTTAACTTTAGAGCATAGTTGCGGTAACCCAAGGTTGTTTGTGCAGGTTCGTCCCCCCCCCCCCCCCTTCTCGACCCTTTAGTCTTTCCCTTCTAGATCACCAGTCTTCGTGCTTTTGTTTAGTAGAAAAATTGGCATCTTCTTCTTGCGAGAATGGGCCTTGATCATCTTCAATTTTTCTTAGCTTTCCTCATAGGTGTTCCCCCCCTGGGGAGCAACTTTCGCTCATAACTCGGTTGATCGAACGACTCGGATTCTTTTGCAGCATTCTGCGGAGGCTTCGCCCCCTTTCTTCCTATTTTACCTTGAACTTTCCCCCCATACACACTTGCTTTTGTTCCCTACTTACCTAAGGAAGATCCCCCCTTCCCCATCGTCCGAAGAACACTTCCCACTTGGTAGTCCTCCCCCTTTCTCTGTTATTTTTCCCTGCGAATTTTCTTTTCTCCCCTTGACTTCCAATTTACATTTTTAGGAAACTCGCGATGACTCTTCACCCTCCTTCCAATTCCTCCTATAGACCCCTCTTCCTTCCTATGGGACCCCGTACCCCTTCCCCAAGTCCGGTGCTTTTTATCCAGTGACAAGGGATACCCCTCTGGGGCCTTATATCTCTTTTAAAGAATGTTCTTTCGATTCCCTTTTCCCTTCGGTCTTCTTCCTTTAATTTAAAGAAATAAGATGACCTTCGCATCCAAGGAGTTCTCTCCTGAGACGCGCCGTTTTCTTCGAGGAATCCCGTTTGCAAGTACTTTAGTCCAGGCAAGGGACGGTATACTCCTTGACTGTCGGGACAAGTGTCCGCTCCCCGAAAGGCAGAATCGCCCGTGGGAATACTCCCCTTCTCCTAGCTCCGCGAAATACCTTTTTTTTTATATTTTGCCGCTGTTCCCATCTCTTCATTCGCATCGAGACGCAGGCGCCGAAGAAGGATTTGACCCCAATTTTTCAGTGGGCTCCCCGCTTAGTCTTTTTCTTCCTCAAATTCCTTTTCCTGAGGTAGGGCTGGCGGGTGGAAGTGCTTCGTCCCACGCAGGCTCGTAAGTTTATTCTTCCTTTTTGTTCCCGAATCCCCTTTCTAACGCTTTTTTCCCTGATGCAGGGTTAAACAACTGCTAATTTTATGGATTGCCACCCTGATATATGTGCGTCAGTGCTTGCCCTCCGTCCATGATGGAATTTCTAGAAACTTCTTTTCTCCCCAAAACCACAATTTTTCCTTCCTTTTTTTATCAGCTTTTTAAGAGTGGAAACTTTGCATTCTGGACATTCGTCTGCTCCCTTCGATCTTTTTTCGTCGACCTTATATGACGATTCCTTCCCTAATCGTCGCCGCAGCGATTGATTTTTTACAAGGAATCGAGTCTTACCTTCCTCCTTTCCCTTCCGGCCCTCCCTCTTCTGTTTCTTTTTTCCCTCCCCCCCCCGAGCGCGATTCTTGCAGACCCTCTCCCCTTTCCCCGGTTTATCCCCCCCTTTGTTCCACGAACTCGCATCGGGCGATGCGAAGTCCAAGATAAGGCTCTCCTGCTGTGAGAATTTTTTCCTCCTCGCTTAGACCCCCCCTTTTCCTGATGTAGTCTCTCTCTTCCTTTCTTTTTTGAAATCCATATGGTCGTTTGCTAGGACACAAATCCGCGACCGACCGCAAATACAGTCTTTGCAATCTACGCGCTTTTCTTTTTTGAAAACGACTCCTTTGTGACTTAGGTTTTTTCTCTTCTTTCGGGCCTACCACTCTTTCCCACTGACCGAAGATCTTTGCCACATCCAACGCAATCCGTTCCCCCCCCTCTCTTTAGTTCCGTCTTTCACCCTTCAATCGCTAGTCTCCTTTTTCTTTTTGAGTCTTTTCTTTTCTCTGTGGCTTTCTCCGTTCCCTTCAGAGGCGTTGTGACATCGTTATGGCAGTAATTGCCTTTGAGTCTATGGCAGAGTGTTTTTTTCTCCTTTCCTCGCGCGAACTTTGTCCTTCGGATCATCGTTTTCTGTGAGGTGTTTCTTTTTCCTCCCGTGTCGCATTGGGATTTTGTTCCTTCGTCTCCATATTTGATCGATAGAAGACAATGATCGCCATCGCTAATACATCAGGCTGCACCACCCTCTTCCAGCGCGATATTCCCTCTCTGCAAGCCTTTCCCCTTTCTTCGCAGTCCTGTCATGGCATTTGAGAGTTTCACCTCGAAAAACTTACAGCTTTTGTTTCACACAGAATGGCGGATCCCACCAAATCCCTTCTTTCGAGTACCCCCTTTAAGCATCTCTTCTCCCCCCGCGACGCGCGTATTCCCGTTCTGGAGTTAAGTCTTTTAAGACGCTGTTTTCTACGGCCAAATGGTTTTCTCTAATGGAGAAGACTCCCTTCCCGATGCCCCCTCTGTGCCCCCCTCCTTTCGAAAGGGCTGACGGCGATGTGGTTGTACGGGCGAGCTCGTGAAACGGATCCCTAAGAATGCCAGCACTGCCTCCCATCGATATAAGCCGTCTTGCTCCAAAATTAAGCCTTTTTACGGCGGATTTCCCCGTTATGACGTCGTCAAACCTTGACGATGCGGAAACACCATCTTCCTGCCGGAAAAGCTTTTTACGCCACTTCCAGCTTCTCTACGGACTTTTTTTCCTTTGAGACCTCCCTCCCCCTTCGAGCAGCCCGTCCCCTCCCTCCTCGTAACGCATAATTGTGGCGACACAACTCTCCTTCGGCGCCATGCGATCTACTGCGCGCGAGCCCCAGGAAACCTCCCGCACCGGTTCCTAATCCCTGCCCTCCAACCTTAGATTGAGTATCCGCGATTCCTCCCTTTTCTTTAGGCAGCTGTTTTTTTTTTTCAGACGTATGTCCCCGTTTAATTAGGGTTGCGAAGGCCCCCTTTTCATGTCGCTACTTTAATTAATAATTCCGCCCGCGTAGAATCAGCGATGCAATTATTGATCGCCGTATATCTCTCTGGATGGTTTTTTCCCCCCAACGGCTTTCTTTATCATTGCGTTCGTTTGAAAACCCTGCAGCGTCCATGCGGAAGCGCTAGAGAGGACACTTAGCGTCTGGTTTTCCCTTTTGGCCCCGAAATTTCTTCCCGACTTTTTTTCTTCCGATTTCATGTCCCCTTTTCTCATTTTGCTTGATCACGAGACCGTTGGCTTGGACAACCCTCGGAGACGGTCGTCGGACGAACTCTCCCTCCCCGCCGCTTCCTTGCGTTTCCCCCCCTTTCTGAATGTTCTGCGTGCCTTCCCCGGATTTGGTGCCTAGGATACCTGCCAAGCCCGTGGGAATCGTTTTTTCTCTGCAGCAGGTCATCGTTTTTCCAGCACTCCCCGCTTACAAACGAAGCCTGAGTTGCGTTGTGGGGGGAACAAAAAAAAAGTTTTCATTCCTAGTAAATTCCGCTTTATCCGGCCTGAAAATCCTCCGCCCCTTCAAGACTCCCATACTCGCGGCAAAACTTTTTCCCCTCTCTGGTGAGCAGCAGTGTGGAGATGTTTCTTGGTGGTTCCTCCAGCCATCCCCCTCCCCCCCCCTTTCCTCCTCAACCGATGCGGCCCCTCATCTGGATCCCTCGATACGGAGTAGGCTGGCTAAAATAGCGGGTGGTTCAGGTTCTCTCTTTTTGGATTTTTTCTTTTTTACGGTCGCCTGCACTCCGAGAATCCTCTCACCCTTCCATTCTTTGGCAAAGAATTGGTGTTTTTCTCGTGAACCCTTTTCTCTCTCGGACCTTCCCCAGGTGTTTTTTCCCTTTTCCGGCGCTTTACTCTTTCTTTTCCTTTGCAGACATCCAGTCGGGAAGTTCACCTTCTCGACTTGATGGCCTCGAGCCCTCTCTTCTTTGTTCCTCCTTGAAGTGTCGCCTAGACCGAATTCACAAACAAAAGCCGCCCCCCCCCCCCCCCCCCCCCCCCCCGGGCATGAGGATGCTCTTTTAAGAACCTTTCCTTCCCTCGAGGGAGAGTCTCGTTGCCCGAGCCTCGATCAACCGATTACGACAAGTTGTCGTAGATCTGCTAAGTTTTTGACGACATTGTACCGTATCCTTCACTCCACCCCTGTGTTTTTCGCGCTCCCCGCTTGCCCTCGTTGACTTTCAGTAAGTTGTCATACAAACCGTCCCCTTTATCAGCGTGTAGAGAGCCTCATGCTGCCCGCTCTCCGTCCGAACGCCCCCCCTTTTCTTTCTGAAAGTTCTTTTTTCTTGGAGTTTTTGAGGCGATTTCCGACCTGCTCCCCCATTGTGCTACGAGGGCCCAACTGCCAGGGCTTTTTCACTGCCCATTCCTGCTGCGATAACCCCTCCCTCACTGAAACTTCCCCTTCCTCTCCTTTTTTTTTGAGAGATTTTCCTGCGTTGCCATCCTGTGAAGAGATGACATGGTTCAACCCTGTGCGGTTTGGGAAGCACAGCCTTTTTTTTGATTTGCTGGGGCATCTTTTTCCCCCCTCGCCTGTCCCGTTTAAGGCCCCCTTCCCCTTGCGTTCGACTTTCCCCGAACTCGTTCGATCTTCCCCGGAGGCCAGTTGATGTTTGTGTCAACTTCCCCCCCCGTGTACCCCTCCGGAGCAGCGTTTTTCTTTGACTCAAAATAGTGTGTACGACACTTATGTCAAATCCAAAAACCTCTTTTCTTGGCACCCCCTGGACCCTTTTCCTTCTGTCTAGCTTCCCCGATTCGCGCATAGCACAGCCTGATACCACCCCTGTTGCGGTGAACCGACTTCTTTCTTCAAAGCTTTTTTGGTTTTGAGGTTTTTTTTTTTTGTTCTGGGCCTGAGTCAGAGGCACACGGGAATGAAGTTAATTCCATTTCTTCCGAGCATTCCTGTTCTTTTTCCTCCCGTTTCTTCCCCCTCTTTCTTCCCTTAAAATAGTAATCTTTCCATAGTTAGGTGTTGCCAAGTCCCACCCACCGTCATTTGGGTTTCCGAGGATAGATTCTCTTTGTTTTTCCGCTAACCCCCCCCTACATTTTTTTTCCCTAGGTTCTTTTTTTTCTCTGGTATGTTTTTCCGGCACAATTTTTCTAAGACAACGGCCTTCCCATAAGATATATGAAAGATTCCTCATTTTGATTAACGTCTTTTTTTGATCCAGAGACCCCTCCTCCATTGAGCGCCTCTTTTTCCCAGCGTTGCCGCGATTTTCTTCTTGTTAAGGAGCCCAACTGAAGTAGCGCCGCTGTCACCCTCTTTTCCGGCATTGTTTGGCGCGTTCTTGCTTATTATTGCTCCCTTTTGAGCATTCCTTTTCCGTTAAGGAGTTTTCTCCTTTTTTTCATATTTTTGTCCGAGGGCTTCAAAGAGGTGATCGCCGAAGTTGCTTCTTGACGAGATATCTTCTTTTCTTTTATCGCCTGGCCCCCATAGAGGCCCCCACTTGCTTTCAGTACCCGTCGCCGTACAGAATTTTTCAACTCCGTTTTCCCCCCCACTCCTGCCCCCCCCTTTTTAGACTCCCTGCGGGCCTCCCCTAATTCTTAGTTCGTCACGCTTTTTAGTATCCCAATGACAGGTTAAGTTTCAGACTTTCTCCATACCCCTCTGAGATTCCCTTCTTAATCCCACGACCCTTCCGGGCCACCCCCCCGGTCCCAGTCGACTCAGTTGCGTCGTGATACTATCTCTTTCCCCTCCTTTTTGCGCCCGTTCCTTTCCCTAAATACTTTTAGCTCCCTCATCCGCCCCCCCCCCTCTGGCCCCCTTCGCCTGCGAATCGTATTGAATCGGCGACTGTCTTTACGAGGCAGGTCATCCTCTTTAGTCCCCCCCCATCGAGTTCTGGCCTGTTTCAACGACTTCAGTTCTCTCTCTGGCCTCTCCTACCAAGCTGCGCTCCTCCCTTCGCATAGCTTTTGATGCGCAATACCCCCCTCCCATTTCCTCTGCGATCTGGTGATCTTTTTTCCTTTTTCGACACCACCGTTAGATCGAGATCGCATGTTCTCCCTCCGTTTAGTAGTGTCCCCCCTAGATTTATCGTGGGGGTCTTTTTGACGGGCCGGGGCGCGTGCTTTTAGGATCATCTTAAGTTTTTCGGGATTAGACTTGTTTAGCTCTTTCCCTTTTCTTTGTTTGGGTTCAGCATTAGTACATGTCTCTCCAGTTTTTCTAGCTAGTTTGAAACCCCGTCCGGTCACGCCGGGCGCAACCTTTTTGAAGCCTTTTAGTATGGCCCCTTTTGCCTCCTTCGAAGGCTTCCGTGTCAACCCCCTGTTCGACCCCCCAAAATCCCGGGGCCTTATTTTTTTTGTATCTTGGCTTGCATCTGAGTATGCCTTAGGCCCATTGGAGTAGCCTTCATTAGCCTCTGAGACTTGGTTCATATCAGGTCCTCCTTGTGTTGATCTTTTCCATTCCCCTGGTGTCACAGTCATATTTGAACCCTTCTGGTATTTGGTGGATCTCTCCATCGATTTTTCAATACTTTGACGGTTTGCTTCTCCTGGAGAAAACTCTCCCCTCGACATAGGTTCAGGAGAGCCAGATAAGGCCCCTTGTCTCTGTCGGACCGGCCTCTTCCTTTCCCATAGGGATGTCTTCGGACCCCCCTTTTTTTGTCTGGTGCCTCCCCTATTTCGCGATAGGCGGCTTTCGAAAATCCCATATGGAGGTTTCCCGAAAAGACGGCACAACACACCCAATACCCTACGGCGCATTTTGTCCCCCTTTCCGATGATCACGAGGGAGGTCCTTTTTTTTAGATCTCGCACGCGCCTCCAAACTGTCCCTTCCCCATTCTCTGCAATTACTGCCAGCCCCCTCTCTTCCCTCCAACGTTTTTTTTTTTTTCTTAACCTCTTCTCCC
>Ga0179593_1639804_pt1 | contig 12774 bp, 24 predicted proteins | sample CZODoug2_1_08_16_FD_185931 | JGI IMG/M metagenome (GOLD analysis project Ga0179593, IMG submission 185931) | Vadose zone soil fungal communities from Angelo Coast Range Reserve, California, USA - CZODoug2_1_08_16fungal (PacBio error correction) | ecosystem: Environmental > Terrestrial > Soil >... | reverse complement strand
CTTTCCTTCCCCCCTTTTTTTTTTTTGTTGAGAGATCCTTCAGTATTTCCCTGCTCATGCTTGCGGAACCAATCCACTTTTGTACGAACCAAGGGGATGGTGTCCCTTGAACACTCCTTTTTCTGCTGGAAAGGCGGTGGGGGCATCTCTCGGTTCTTCCAGAGCTTACTCTTCCTTCTTTGACTTTCCCCCTTTCCGAGTTCCTAGATTCCGGCTGACGTGAGCTGGCTTGCCTTCGATACCCAAAGGATGCTTTTTTTATGACCCTTTCCCTCCAGTATACTCAAATCAAGACTTGGTTTTCCCCCCCTTTTTCGTTGTTGCGAATCCCCGTCCTTTCTGAGGATTGGTTTAGCTCACCAATCTTTAACCCTACCCTGAGGACGGTCATATCCCTTTTGCTACGACTTTTTCCCCCAACAAACGAATGCCTGCCCCTTCCGATCCTTCCTTTCACCCTTTCCCTTTAGGCGTTTACTGACGCCGCCTGTTGTCTCCACTTACTCTGGACCCTTCCCGGCCTTCCTTTTCCCTTCCTTAGTGGGGTCAAGGTTGGGTTTCTTCCCCCCTGTCAATCTGGGTTTTCTCCCTTGGTTTTTTCCCTTGATTCCACAGCTTCCTCCTCGACGGCTTTCAGGCCGAACAAATCCTTCCTCCAAAGGCTCTTCTTTTTTTGTTTTTTCTTCCCCAATCGCCTCTCCTCCAGTTTTTGGTCCGGACATCTTGATTTCATGAAAGTTGCGGAACCATTTTGATAATTCTCCTTTCCCTCTTCAGAGGGGCAGAGGATGGCAAAACCCCCCCTCTTTTCTCGGCAGGTGTACCCTTTCCCCGACAAATTTGGCTACTCCGTGAAGGAGAATCTTCCCCCAATCATTCTCTCTTCTCTTCTTTGGTGATAGGCACAAGCTCACCAGGCGGAGTCGCTTTGTGAGCTTTCCCCTAAATTTTTAGCTTCGTCCCCTGTCCTTTGGCAGGCGTAGTTTCCTTTTGTCACAGTTTGTGTTTCTTCCCTTTCCCTATGAGGTAAATTTACTTTTTCAACTGCCCCACCATCAAGGGGTAATGCGTCCGTTTTTGTGGATTCGTTTATTTCCGCAATCTGGGTATTGATACCAGGAACCCCCTGTTTGAACTTCTTCCACTCCCTTTCTATGTCTGAGGATTCTTTTTCTTGTTTAGAAGTCTCTTCAGAGGTCATATGTTTCCTGGATAGAATTTTTTCCTTTTTCTCGGTTACTCCCCCTACTTTTCCCCCCTGTTTTGCCGATATATTTGCCTTGACCACAACCTCTAACAAATTTCATCCCTTTTTAACAATCTCTTTAGCCCCTTATTTCCCTCATCCCGACACAAAGATTCCAATCTGCACTCCTTCCTTTCCACGGTTGAAAAAGAGATTCCTTTCTCCCCCTCCAAGAGTGCGCCCCCGTCCCCCCCCCCCCCGAACTCATTTGAACGTCATTTACAACTGTTACTTCTCCAAATCCCCTCTCCTTTTGCGTAAATGTAAAAGCATCGGTTCTCCCCCCCTAACCCCCCCTTGTAAAAGATGATCTTTCCCACCCCTCCCCCACCACGTCAGTTGCAGAAGCCCTAAACCCCTTCCTTTTCATAAGAAAGATTTTTTTTTTCCGAGACCCCCTCTGCTTTCCCTTGCGTTCTTCCTCTCACCCCTGCTTCCACTGTGGTTCCCCCGTGGTTATGCGATCCTTTTTCCCCTTTCGGAAGGAGATAAAGAAATGTATTTTGCCCCTTCCCTCTATATCTTTTTTTCCCTCTGTTCCTCCCACCAGACTTCCTGCACCTTTCTTAAGTATCTAACGATTTTTTCCTCTGGAATTCTTTCCACCCCCCTTTCTTTTTTTAGTGGCGGATGGGGGAATTAAAGTTCCTCCACAAAAAGATTAAATTCCTCCTTTGATCTTTCCCCCCTATGTTTCCCCGGAGCCCTTTGCCCCCTTTTGTTTTTTTTTTTTTTTTTTTTCGTGCCTTTCCCCCCCTCCCTTCCCCTTAATATCAAAACGATTTGGATGCCTCCCTTTTCCTTCTAATGAACCCCCCCCCCCTCTGAGGCTTGGAAAGGGCCATCCGGTCCCCCTTCCAGAGTTACCCCTTCGGCTTTTCCTCTTTTCCTGGTTAAAAGATGGATGGAGTTTGTCCCCTTTCGATCGGCTTTTTTTCTTCAACCCATATTGATGCCCCCCGCCGTTAACCCTCGCCGCTCCCCTTTCTTGTTTTTTTTTTTTAAGCGATGCCATAATCAAATATCCCTCTCCTTTCTTCGCAGATTCCCTCCTTTCCACCTGTGAGTGATGGGTGAGACCATGTTCATCCCCGTTTGGACCCGTCTACCACCAAATACTTTTTCTACTTTTTCCGAAAATGATCGTCAAGCCTTTTTTCTCTTTCCTTTACTGGCCCCTCTTGCTTTTTCGAGCTTTGAGACCTATAGGATAGATGTTGCTTCCCCCCCCCTGTCCAGCTCCATCATGACATGTATTCCCTGTTTGCCCAAAATACCTTTTTTTCTCTCCTTTCTCGGTGATTGTTCACTAAACAACCTCTCCCTTTTCCGCTTACTCCCCCTCTCCGTCCTTTTTTTTGTCTTCAGCAGGGCAATCCATCCGGCCTCTCAGCAGGCATGAGTGCTCAGTTTGTACATTTTCCAGGGATCTCCACATTTTTCTTCGGAATCGCTCCCCTCCCTCTTTTGCGCTGAAGGTCTTTTTTTCCGATTTCTCCGGAGCCTAATCCTCCTTTCTTTCTGAAATCTTTTCCCATTCCTTTCTCAAAGGCTGAGGAGATGGTGTCTCCCCCCCTTCTACCAAGGTTCTTTTTCTCACTCTTATGGTCTACCCGCCGGTCATAACTCACCCTCCTTTTGGCTGTGAATAAATGGTGATTCCTTACTCTCCTTTGTCTCTTGCACGCACCAAGGCGTAAAAGACACTCCTTTTCTCTCCACTACCCTTTTTCCTTGTTGGTGTGGCCACAAAGACTGCCTTTCCCTCAGCTCTATAATTCTTTCCTTCTTGGAACAAGAGGCCCATTGTAGCGAAGACGAAGGTTGGCCTCCCCCCCCCAACTCTGACGTTGTATTCCTTTCCCTGTTCAACTGGGTCAAGGATGGGTGTTTTTCCAGGCACCCAATATTGGTTTCTCGGAGAGGTGGTCCCCTTTCTTTTCCTGCCACAGAAGGAGGACTAGCTCTTCTCCCGGGAGCCCCCCCTTTTTTCCCCCTCAGCGACTTACCGGTCTTTTTTTTTTTTCTTTAGCTTTTCCCCCGGTAAGAGGCCCATAGACTATTCTTTTGAACTCCCAGATGAGTTGGTAAGAGACCTTTTTTCTCTTCCCTTGCTAACCTTGATGATTTCCCTTCTTATTCGAAGGACCTAGAGGCGTCATCTTCTTCCCCACCTTACAGGCTTGAGCCTCCTTCCTTTCCCCCCCAGACTCCAACCTTATCAACTGGACACCTTTTCCCGAAGAGATTGCGATGAAGACAACTCATTCTCTCTCTTCCTTGTGGATAGGCCCCTTTTTTCCGTAATGCCCTTCTTTCCTCTTGAAAGGCGATTGAGGAAACTGTCTTGGGCAGTTTCCCGAGCTCTCTTTAACCCTCCTGGTTGAGTTCCTGTAGCTACCTTTTCCATTGACGCCCCCTGCCCTGTTCCCCCCCACCCAAAACCGTTTCTTCACTGCGGTCAGGTTTTTTGTCTATGGTCGAATTTTCTGTTTTTCCAGGAAAATCTCTCTGTTCCTTTTTCCCACGGCTCTTTTTTTTGACCCCTCCTCTGAGTTGGTTTTTCGTGGTTAGAGCAATGTTTTCTGGCAGAAGGAGATTCTTTGTCGAACTGGCCTCTTTTGTGATTGGGTAGTCAATCTTTTCATCAGAATTCTTTCTCATTTTCTTCCCCCCAATACAAACGACTCCAGACAAATCTAGCCATTTCCCCCCTGAGCATCCTTCCCCTTCCCCCTCCCCCCTCCACCCATCAGAACAAAGAAGTTTTTCCCTGTAGACTTCTCCAACGGAACAGAGAGAGTTGAGCCAGGTACCAAGATTGAGCCCACGTCAAACCACCCTGCCCTTTTAACGTCAGGAAACTTTCCCTTTTTTTCCACAGAACCTCTTTTTCCCAATTTTCCTCTACCGTACCCCTCAACCCAAACTTTTTCTTTCACCATAAGCCTGCCCCACCCTTACAGTTAGTTTGTCTTTCCTGCAATAGACCCCCTAACCCGAAAAGGCAATGAGATTGATGCCTCAAATACCCATAGCAGGCAGATAGTTTTCTCATGAGTTTCTTCATCTCACCCTTTTCCCCTCCCCCACATCCGTTTCCATTTGATTTACCCGGTCTTTCAAGCCTGTATTTTCCCTTTCCTCTCTCTTCTCCCTTTTTCTGAAGAAATCCTCCAGGTCCCTTTACCCCTCTTCTTTCAACATGAACTGCTTTCACCTCGTCTATTCGGATTGGGGCATACCAGCCCCACCGATACAAAAAAGCCTGGGTCTTGTCCCCCCACTGTATTTTTTTGTTCCCCCTCTAGCCCTCTGTTCCATTCCACTCCCGCTCCTCTCCCCCTTCTTCTGAACCCAAAGATGGGTTCCCTTTTCTTACCCCCCCAACCCTTTTTCCTTCCCCACTCTTTCAAGTTTAATGCGGTCCCTGTTAGGGTTATAGCGCTTCTTTTTCGTCTCTCCAGCTTTTTCCCCCCAGCTTGAGAGTGCGTCAGGTATTTTTCTTTTCCCCTTCTGGTTTTGTGTTGGGTTGGCGCCCACCCCCCCTTTTAGTCCACACTCCCCCCCCGTACAGGCTGAATATCATTCTGTTTTTTGGTCTTTCATCCCTTACCCTTACGTCTTTTCTGCTTATTTCTCAAAAAAATAAAACTATTATGTGAGTTTGCCTTGCGTCAGCACATGGTATTCTCCCCCCCCTCCACAAAAGGCCTTTTTCTCCCCCCTCCCCCCCCCCATCTCCTTTTCAGCCTTTTCTCGCTCTTGACCTTTCTGCTTTTCCTCCCCCTTCTAGCGGATGACTCTTTTTTCTGAGAAACCTCCCCTTGTATCTTTCACCACCGCCCGGTCCCTTTCTTTCTGCGTGAGACGATTTTTTTCTCCTGCCCTCGGTTTTGTCCTTAACAAAGCTGCTTGCTGCTCTAATACGGTGGCTTTCTCATCCGTTTTTTTTCTCTCCCCTTGCAATCCAGAAGGAGTAGAGAAGCCTTTTTTTCCTTTTGTTAGAACCCCCCCCCAAGGTTCTTTTTGTGTGCAACATCGCTAACGCCTTCCCTTTTGGAGCTGGTCCTTTTTGCAGTCCACCCCTTCCCCCTCGGTTCCAGAGCTATATCTTCTTCTGCAGTACGTTTTTTTTTCCCATCTCTCCCAAGGCTGACCCTGTTGGATGGTTGCTTCACCCGATACCAAGGCTTTGCTTAGACGGGGATTCTCCCTGCTACTTCCCTTTCCCCTAACTTTTCCCCCCCCCCCCACTTTGCTGGAATAAAAATCTGTTTTTCCGCAGAACGTCCCTTTAGTTTGCTCCCATTGCTTTAACAGGACCACTTGTAGAGCTCAGATATTTCCTTCTAAGCTTTTTTTCCTCCCCCGATGCGTAAAGAAGCTAGAGCATTCCTCCCTCCCCCGCCGCTTTTTTTTCTGATTTCCCTTGAAGATTGACGATATACCCTTTTTGACGTTGACTGAATTCCCTTTTGTGTCCGGTGGGGGTTTTTTTTTTCCCCTTTTTTCGGAAAAAAGATGGGGTTCATCCCCTTTTTTCTCTTTTCGGTTTCTACCTCCTGCCTTCTGCATTTCTCGGGCAGCCCACCTTTTGCCTAATCCTTTAGGAGCGGTGGTGTTTTTTAGCCCCAATTACGCATTCCCTCCCCCCTTTCCAGAGAGTTTCTTGTCGGAGACTCAGGTGACCTTTTCGGAAACTGGAGGTCCCTTCGACGGCGTAGTTCCTTTCTTTGCAAAAACCTATCCTCCTGCCGGTTCACGCCCTTTCCCTGATCGACAGATTTCTCAACTTTTTTTTCCGTAATTTCGCCTGAGACACTCATTCTAGCTCTGCTCTTTTTTTTCTCGTAACAAGCCTATTCCAGGAACTCTTTCTCTTTTTCTCAGGAAAGGTGCTCCAACTTTGTTTTCATTTTTACATCTACCAGCGGTGGGTTGTTCCTTCGCCCATATGCTGTACCCTTTTCCTGGAGTGGTACCCCCACCAATGGAAAAGGTTTATGAGGTCTTTTTTCCCTTCTGTCTTCTGGTTCTTGCTCCCAGGAACACTCCTTTTCTGTACCTTTGGAAAGGCCTTTCTTGGCTTCCTTTTTCTGAGGAGCTTCCTTCAATGCCCCCTTTTCTTTTCTTCAATGCTCTTTTTGTGCGGCTTTCCCCTTGACTGTTCCGTCCCCTTTCTTCCCATACGTGTTGTGTGAGAGTCTTTCTGAAAACACTCCCCCCCCTTCCCCCCAATCACATTTTTATTATTCCTTGTATTTTCTCAACCACCCCTCCTCATCCTCCCACACTCTTCGATTGACGGCGCTTTTTTTTTCCCCCCCGTACCTCTCTTTTTTTCCGCTTGGCCCGCTTGCTCCCGCTACCTTTTCCCAAACCTGACCCTTCCTCTTACATTGGTTTTCCTGCTTTACATCCAGCGGCCTGTCCTCCCTGTTACTTCTTCGTTCCCCACCAACCACCCTGTGCCATCTATGATCTTTCCCCCCCACCCCCAGACAGTTTGCCGCCGCTACCCCTTTCCGACACAATCGCCATTAGTTCCCCCTTTCCTCCCTTTATTGAGATTGTCCCGCGCCCTTCCCTTTTTTTAGAAGAGTTTCTTCATCTCCCAATTCCGCTTCACTGTCCAGTTTTCTCCTTTCAGATGTTCCCTTCCTTCCGGAGCTCAAGCCATGTAGGTTTTTCTTTCTTTTCTCTCATTGGCGTCTTCTCAACCTTAGTCGTTTTCGCAACGTTCATGAACCCTCCCCTCTGTTCTGTATTTCACACCTATTCCCTTCCTGCTTCTTTTCATACAGCCGATAAGCAACCCCCTTTTTTTTCCCTCCTTTGGTCTTGCTTGTTTTCCGGAGACATCGCTCGTTTCCCTTCTGTGCATCACTAAGTCCCCCTAGTGGAGGAACCCCAATCTTGTCTCCCCTTCCACCCACCCCCCTCTTCTTAACTTTCACTTTGGATTGGAATGCCTTCCCCCCTCCATAGTAGTTTTTCCCCCTCCTTCCTTCCCCCGCCTCGTGGCCCTTGGTTCCCCCTTTTCTTTCGGTCGGTCTTTTTACTTCTTCGGCACCCATCGGAGCAGCCCCAAAGCCTCTCAGAATAATGCTCTTCTTTTTCTTGTAAAATCTTTTTTTCTGTCTCTTCTTCCGTGTTTTCTGCATAGCATCCCCCCCCCCTCAACAGATTATTCCTTTCCCCGTGAGTTATGACTTTCCTGTCCCATGGTCATCAGAGGCTAATCCCTCCCCCCTTTTTTGGCTCCTCTTTTCCCCCCTATACCCGCCCTGATAGCTCTGGCCTCTCCCCCCCCCTCTTTCACTCCCATCTCTGCGGCTTCTTCGAAACTCTCGGATAGATTGGGTTTCCAACACCGACGGTCCGCGACAGCCTTCCTTCGCCGAGACTGTTCCCCCCCCCCTTCCCCTTTTTTGATTTCCTACAAAAATGAGCACTCCTTGCTTTCTTACTCCGGCTTGTCTCCCCTCCTCCGTTTTTTTTTTTGAGCGCTCCCCCTTTCCATCCAGCCGAGTAGCGCAGCATTTCTTTTTTGTTAAGGAACCCCCCCCTCCCCTTTTTTGGATACCCCCCCTGATGGTGGGAACAGGCATCGCTAACGTCCCTTTTCCTTCCGGGGGGGGGGGTGGGGGTGGGTTTGGTGTTTGCCGCAACTTTCTTCCCGACTCCTCCCCCTCCCCTTGCTTCCGTCTAAGGGACGTGAAATCTTGGAGCCCCTTTCTTTCCCAAGGCTGACGTTTTTTTCAGTTAAAGTTATTTTAGACGGGTTGAGATTTTCCCCTTTTCTCACGCAAGTTCTTTTTTGGCTTTTCATAAATCTGTGCGTTTCTCTTAGCAGAACGACGTAAGGGATACTTTCTACCAAGCTTTCCTCCCCCCTTGATCTTTTCCCTACTTCAGTGAACGGCCTTTGTTTTTTTGGTGGCCGTCCCCCCAAGAAGCCTTTCCTGACGCCCTCCTCCGCGTTTTCAAGGGCCAAGAGGCTTTTTTGTTGTTCGCTCTACACCACCTTTGTCCTGCATTCTCCCCTTCGTGGGTCCCCTTCTTTGTTCCTTCTCACAGGCACAATCTTGGGGCTTTTTTCTTCGGCTCGGGTGACCTTCCTTTCTTTTTTTCCTTTTCCATCCGCGTTCTCGGGAAGAACAATAAACCTAATCAGCGATTTGTTGGCGGTATCTTCCTCCCAATCCGCAATAGACGATCTGGTGAAACTCCCCTTTTTTCAGAGACTCTTTTCCCGGCCTTTTTCCACTGGAGGATTTCTTCTTCTCTAACGGCGATTTTTTTAGCAGGGATGTCCCCACCTGCTTGAGCCTCCGGACGGTTTTTTTCCTTCCCTTATAGCACTCCCCCTGGTTTTCCTTTGAAAGGGCCAATCGATTGAGATTTTTTCCCCCCTCTTCTCGCGTGCTTCCGGAACAAGTCTCAGGCTGTCGTAATGTCAAGCTTTCTTTTCGATTTCCTCCCTTGCTTTCCCTTGGTGGCTTTAGTAGGGGGACTCTGTCCCCTCGGTGGGTGCCCCTACCTTTCCTTTCCCCTACTCAAGGAACATTTTATGTTTTCCTCCCCCAAAGTTCATGAGTTCATGTCTTTTTGGTACGTTCTTTTTCTGGTCTTCTCCGAACCTCTATGGGTAACTTGTTAAAGTTTTTTTTCCTTTTTTTTCCTGCTGTCAGGAGGATTGATCGTTCTCTCCTGTATGCTACAGTTTCTGATTGTGACCCTAGATTTTGTGAGTTTTTTGATTGGGTTTTCCCTATCATCGTTGTTTTGAGAGGAGATTTTGACCCCAATCATTTCGTCCGCCCCCAAAGCCTAGAAATTTAAAATCTCTCCTTTAGACCCTCTTTCATTCCCAAGTGCTAATCAGAACACTTACTCCAAGTTTTTTGCCGTCCAACCTTTTCGAGAGTTCAGGGAGAAAGTCAACATTCCTTTCTCAACCCCCCCCCCCTTCCCACATGCCACGACAGAAAATGTTACTTTGGTTAAGGTTAACAATTTTGTTAATGAGTAAATTACCATGATTTCGACCAGGCCACCCACTATCTTCCCCCAAGACGCTCCCCCCCCACAGTTGCAGCCCTTTCCTGCAATCGCCCCCTCCCTATTCATGGAATTAAGACAGCCTTTTCCGATCCCCCATCCCTCGCTAGATGAGTTTTTCCCTCCATTTTTTACAGTTGAGCACATTTTTTTCGGTATAATGTGATGTACCTTTCCCTTTAAGGATACCTGTTCCACTCTACCTCGCGGCGAATTATAGCAGATGACACCCCTTCCCTTTCACGAACCCAATCTGTCTCTGTACCCCCCCTCGGAACTGCTTTAAACACCTTTTTTGGGTCCCCCCTCTCTCACTTTAATAAACGCCTTGGTTGTTCTGGCCAAAAATTTTTTCCCGAGACCCTCGACTCTATTTTCCTCAATAAGCACTTCCCCCCCTCTCCCAATTTTAACCCCCCCGTGGGTGAAGGAAGAAAACCCCCCCGCCTCCCCACAATTCCCCCTTTTCAACTTTCCTCTTCCCACGTCAAGAGTAGGGCTCTCCAAAGTCTTCTGTCGCTACAGCCCTTTTTTCTCGTGGCGTCAGGATCGCTCGTCCCCGTAGTACTGAATTCTTTTTTTCCCACCACTTCTCCAAATTTTTGCCTGCCTTATTAGCCGTCTTCCCATTCTCTTTTTCCCGCTTGGTAGCGTGCAATCCTTTTCTCTAGCAGCATTCTACCCGATTTATCCAGACAAAGTAATTTGATTCCTCCCTTGAGAATTTTCCCCCCCTACCCCCCTCTAACAACCGTTGGTATCTGCCTGTTCCCCATATCTTCTTCTTTGGACCTTCCTTGCCCAATCTTTTTTTCTCTAGAGGATGAGCCGGATTACTTGACCCCCCCTTCGGATAGCTTTTTGTTCTCCCGCCTTCCCAGAATGTAATGTTTTGAGTTAGCGATGCCGTTTGCCCCCATCCTTCGTATCCCTTGCCCAGAGGTGATTTGCCTTTTCCTGCTGCGTCACCCTTTCTTATTTCCCCTTGTCTTTTCCTAATAATAAGTTTGTTGTTGTTGATCCTTTCCCTTCCTCCGTGGAGTAGTTTCCTTCCACCCCCCCCGGGTTAATAGAAACAGGGGATGGGTGCAAACAGTGCCCTACCAAGGTCATTTTTGCCTCCCCCATATATCCGCTCTTTCTCCTTTCTCCTCCGGATCAGCCGCTAGAGACGTTCTTTTTTCTTTACGGTCCTCCCCCCTTTAGGGTTTTTCCCCGCAGATACAAAGGATTGTTAGCCGTTTTTCTTCCTCGATGACCATGGTTTTAACTTCAATCAATTTCCCTTTTCATAACTCTGTTGAGGTTGTCTCTTTTTTCCCCCTCTGGAAGGGATCTTGTTCTTTTCAACGACCCTACCTTGGAGAAGGCTCATTTCTTTTCAAGGCATTTGTTTGCTCGATGGGTTTTCCCCTCTTCCCGCGCCGATCATGACTCCCCCCCCCCTTTTTAACCAAGGTTCCCCTCTTTTCGAGGATGGCGATATACACCTCCTTTTTTGACCGTGGACTGGTCCATCTTTTTCCTTTTTCCCATTTTTGTGGGTTCATGCTCAAAGGACACCCACCTTTTTGAGAGGATTTTCCTTTGTCTTAAGTTCTTAGATCGATGTCTCTTAATACCCCCCTTTTTTTTCCATAATCAGTCTTGTTCTTTCTTGTGGCCGTAGCGGATGTATGCCCTCTTTTCCCTCTATCTTCCCTCTCCCTCCATTTATTACTGAGAGACCCGTCCAAGTTTGCGGAACTGGAGGTTTTTCCGGCGAGAGATTGTTTTCCTCCGGCAAAAACATACAGGTCCCTTTCTTTGGAAAGCCCCCTCCTTCCTGGTCCCCAAGTGGAAGCGGAGAAGCGATTGCTATTCTCTCGGCCTAATGCTAGCCTCTTCTGCCACCACTCTCACCTTTAATTCAGGAAACTCTCTCTTTCCTGAATCTTTGTTTTCTTCGTAGTGTAAAGAGCATCTTTATGTCTTTTTTCTGTAGTCTCCCAATTTCCTCCCCTCGGAGCATGGAGTGGAACCCCCCCTGTCCCTTTTTCCCCTAGGTCCTTTTGACGTATGTTGTCTCTTTGCCCTCAATCTGGGTCCCGCTTTTGGAACCCCGTTTTTTTTCCGGCAGAGAGCCTGCTTCCCTTTTTTCTGAGGCTTCTTTTCTTTTGCAATCCCGGTTCCGAGTCTGGTGAAATGGCTTCTACTTTGTGTTGGAGCTGTCTTGTCAGCTCAATTCCCCCCCTCTCCTCTTTTTTTTTTTTCCATGATTTTTTTTCAACCATACCAAACGCTCCCTTTGTCCCCAATCTACTCCTTCATCTTTCTCCTCCTCCCGAGCAAAGCATTCCTCAGACCCCTTCCCGCTCTTTTCCCCCCCGTATTCTTTTTCTGGGTCGCTGACCAGATGCTCTCCCCCCACCTTCACAAACCTGACCTTTCCATTCCCCCTTTCCCATTGTTTGCCTGTTCAAAATCCCTTTTTTCCTGATTCCTTTTTTCCTGATCCCAGGAATAAAAAAACGCTGGAAATATCCCCCCCCACTCGCCTTCCCCTCCAGTTGCACGAGCCTCTTCAATAGACACATCTTCTTTTTGACCTTTAGCTGTGCCGAGCCACCAAATACAGCCTCTATAGTAATGAGTTTTTCTTCTCGCTTTTCCCCTTTTTCCTTTTTCAAAGTGTTATGCGATTCTTCCCCCCGGGGTGCCCCCCTTTTCAATTGTGACATCCGATGAACATCTATCTCTCTTTCCTATCCGATGGAAGCCTTCTTTCCTGAAGTCGCCTTCCCTCTTTCACCAACTCATTGGAACTGCTCTTCTCATTTTCATACCTCCCTCCCCCCCAATCCCCCCCTTCTGATCATTGGCAAAAACTTTATTGGTTTCTCCCTCTCCTTCTAGGCTCGTTTCTGTGACTTTTCCCCTCCTCACTTTTCCTCTCACAATATGGATGAAACCCAATATTTTTCTCCCCCAAAACACCTCTCACCCCTTCAATTTCCTGAATGCGTTAAAAAGTCCAGAGTTAGTGCTCCCCCCTTCCCTCTGAACTTGGTTCCCAAGTCTTCCTTTGCGTCAGGAATCGAAGAGGTCTTACTCGGTTTTTTTTTTTTTTTTTTTTTTTGGTTTGGTTGCGTGGATGGCGGTTCCCCCCTCTGATAACAATGCCATTGAATATCTGCTCCCTCCTAGTGGTCTGTTAAAGCTTGGAGAGGTCCTTCCCAGTTTGCTATCTCCTTCAGACCCAGCCCTTTTGCTTTTCCCCTTTCATTTATTCCAACCGTCTAAACAAAGCCTTTCTCCACCTCCTTCCGTTCACTCATTTCACGTCCCTTCTATATCGGTTTCTTTTCTCTTATGAGAATCCCCCACCGCCCGGTCCCTCTCCGCCTTCTATTGCGTTAGCGATGCCTGTTTTTTTTCGTCTCTCCTTACTCCAATAGCGCTGCGCTACTCCGGCTGTTTGT
>Ga0179593_1592354_pt1 | contig 12774 bp, 15 predicted proteins | sample CZODoug2_1_08_16_FD_185931 | JGI IMG/M metagenome (GOLD analysis project Ga0179593, IMG submission 185931) | Vadose zone soil fungal communities from Angelo Coast Range Reserve, California, USA - CZODoug2_1_08_16fungal (PacBio error correction) | ecosystem: Environmental > Terrestrial > Soil >... | reverse complement strand
TCTCCATTTCCTTACCCCGGAACATAGCAATACCTTCCCGTCAATAAGTGTTAGACGTCGACAGAACCTCGATCTTCACAAAAAAAGGACAACTGCTGCACGCTCTCTCCCTTTTTCCCCGCGCAGGAGAGGCAGAACATCAGCTTTTTCCGGGGCAGGAGCTTGTCTATCCCTCCTCTTCTTTTTCAAAAACGTTCCTTTTGGAAAACGGACCAACTCGGTGTTTTTTCTGCAAAGAGGGAAAAAGATACTTTTTTTCGCGATGGACTTGGGCTAATCAAAGAAGCGAAAGATTAGGTTCTCTTCCGTCCCGCCATCCAAGGGACCCCCCCCCCCTCCCTTCCTTCCGATCGGCGGAGAGGACCCTTTTTCCCCGCGACTGAAACGTCGGCCGCTTTTTTCGCGTAGTCTTCTTCTCTATAAGATTAGCCACTCTTCTTTTTTTTCGTACTCCCTCTTGACCCTCCCCGCGCGCCTGTCCTCGTACCTCTTTCCAAACAAATAAGTCTGAATTGAAACACTGGCGTTTCTCCTTTTTTCCGACAACGCGTCTACCGCGCTCCTACCTCCTCCCCGCTTCCCCTTATCGGCTGCAAGTCTCCTTCGGTTCCTTGGGTCATTTTGAAGAGCAATGACATGGGTCCTTTAGCGTCCGCGCGGGTTTGTTTTTTCTAGATCTGGATTCGCAAGCGGAATGTTAGTTAATGGTATCCTTTGTTAGGGCTTTCTCAGTTTTTGAAACCGTTTGACGATGGGTTTTGTCGATGGTAGTGGGATTTTCCCTAGAGATTGATGGAACTTCCAACTGGGGTCCGTGTTGATTTCCTGTGGTTAGGGATCGGTAGATCTTTTTCTGTTCCAGGTGTCTTCTCCTCAGACTCCCAGTCCTTCCCTTCGAAGAGGAACGAGGGCACGTCCTTTTCTGCTTCTAAGTCCCCTCCTGCGCTAAAAAGACGGCGCGATCTTTTGTGTGCGCTTTTCCCCCGCGCAGAGTTCTTCCGTCCCGTCGTGGTGGGCTGCGAAGGAACGACACTACGCGAAGGACTGAGGCCTTTCCTGAGGACGACTCCTAGCGATCGTCTTCCTGGTTATGAGGGTTTTTTTTGTCGCTATGCATCGCGTTCGTTCCCCCTGAGTGGATGGTATCGTGGAAAAGTGGGAGACCATTGGGAACTTTGGCTGCTGAGCATTTCCTTCTTTAAGAAACGAAGCTTTTTTTTCGAATAATATGCCCTCCCCCAGAAGCCCCCACCTTATACGCCTTCCCCCCGAGTCCATGAGCATTCCCTTCAGTTCTCTCTTTTTGTTATTTCCTCTTCCGCCGTGATGCCGGTTCGGTCCGTTTTTGTCCGAGAAAACTCTTTTTTTCACTGGCTACCACGATTCACCTTTTTCCGTGTCGGCCCCCCGATTTCAGGGATTTTTTGGTGTCGCCCCCTGTAGGACCTTTTTGTGGTCTTTTCCCCCCCCCCCCCTTTATGCGACGGCCCCCCTGATAGTTAGCGCAATCCCCCCCCTTTCGCCTGCGTCACCCTGCGAGCTGATCACCTTCGACCAAGAGGCAACCCCTTTTATTTTTATACTGTTTTCCCCCGCTGGGTTTAAAGGAGCGCTCCTTTCCAGATCAGCTCTTGAGGGGGCGAGTCTTTCCGGCAATCGGAGCCGACCGCCCTTCTTTCTTGTGTTGCAGCCTGGTGAGAGCGTTCTTTGAATACAGCCTCTGCTTTTCTTGGGTCCGGATTCCCTGCACGGAATGCAGGCTCTTCGTCGGATTTTCCCTTCTTGGGATGGAACTTTTTTCCCCCAAGAAGTGCCCCGCTAAGTGTACTTGTCAAGAGATCGAGTTTACTTCTTTCTCTTTCTCTGAGGAAAGTAAGGCACTTTTCTGTTTCGTGCCTTTCTCCCCCCGAGCAGCTCGTCGTTCTTCGTGTTCGACGCCTCTTGATTCCTAGACTTCTCGTCCAGTCTCGCAAACGCCGACTACCCTTTTCCCCCCTTCCTCAACCGCGACCGCCCTTGCCTCTTTGTTATGGGCAAGCTTTTCCGACCTCCTTGAGAGACTGGAATTTTCCTGGGAGCCCCGCGCACGACCACTCTCTGACATGAGAATCGGAATATCTTCTCTTTATATCTCCCAGTCGAACACCTTTCGCGAGCGACGGCTTTCTCCCTTCCGCCATGGACGCGGTCTTTCCAGTATATCAAGGAGGAGCTCGACTGTTTTGAAACTCTCCTGGGCCAGGGTCGGCTCTTTCTTTCCTTTTCTTCCTGAGTTTGCGAGCTTTCGTGCTTTTTCCCGGTAGCCGAGAAGAGATTCCCTTTTTTTTTCTTTTTTTGAAAGTTCCCCCCCCTACCCTCGTGCTCGTGAGGGGCATTTTTTTTTCCATAACGACATTTGCCGTAATGGTTTTCGTGATCGGTGTTTTCTTTTTCTTTTTTCACTGGCTGCTCGCGTTCTGCGCGGCTAGCACGGCTGGGATCTTTTTCACACTTAGATTGGGATCCGACTTTTCCTTTTCCTTGAGACTGAAGGCGTTTTTCCATACCCGCTGGCGGATTCCCGGCGACTGCCTCTTTTTCCCTCCCCCCTATAAAAACGGGCGTTCGTCCCCCTTAGGAAGAACGTCCTTTTTTTCTTCCCGGGGCCGGCTCTCCCCCCTCACGATCCCTTGCTTCTTTTTTCTTGGACCACCCGCGGGGCACCTCTTTTGTTTACCAAGCTTGGGGCCGTGGTTTGTTCGCGGATTTCCGTCAAGGCTCGAAGCGGTTTCCTCTTTGCGTGCTACAGCCGACTTTTTTTTCGTCGATAGAGAGCTCCCTTCCGGTTCCTGTTCCGAACAACGGATCGGACCCGGCCGCCCCGCCCTTTCCTTTTCCTTACCAGGTCGGCGCCAGCAGTCTTCTTTTGGAGCCAGGAGGTTTTCAGTTCGTTGCGCAAGTCCTAACCCCCCCCCCCTCCCCCCTTTATTTCCTCAACGGCTCATGCCACTCTTTGCCTTTTTTGCCTGCCTGGACGTTCGATGCCCCTTCCTTGAGATCATCGACAGCTTCTTTCACATGAACCCAGAGAATGCTCCGTGCCGTCGGATGGCATTGCAAGTGCGCTACAGCCCCTAAGAACGAGAGCCCCCCTTGCACCCCATCCCATCTCTCTCCCCCCTTTCCCGAGGACAGATCTGCTTTTCAATGGTGAACCTTTTTTTTGTTCTCTTTGTCGGCATTCTGCCTCCTTTGACATCGAAAAAGGTTATCGGCGTTTCCTTTCTTTTGACAGATCCGGCGGGTAGCTCGAGCGCTGCTTCCCTTTTCCCCTTAAGGGGCCGCCCTTTTGCAGGCACAGCGCGGCTTTTAATCGCCGCGCTCCGCCGAAAACAGGCTCGTTTCCCCTCTCTAACGACCCCCTCATCATGCAAAAGGCTTTTCTCAGCGCCTTTCCTTGCCTCACCGACTCCCCGACCCCCTCTTCCCCTCGCAACCCAGTCCTTTCGAGAAGGATAGGGCACCCTTTTTACCTGACCCTGGCTCCGGAGCGGAGACATCTTCTGCCTTTTACCCCAGAGTCGAGTACACTTCGACTCCCTTTTTTTCTCGGTAAGAAATGACCCATTCCCCCTTTCTCGACTAACGTCGGTGATGAAGTGCTGGGTTCCTTTCCCCCCGTGTAGATAGCCTTTTTTTTCCCTTTTTATGGTAAAGGGGAGCAGTTCTCCTTTTGAATGCCTCTTTTTTCTGTCCAGAAGAGCGGGCTTTTTCCTCCGAGAGTGAGGTGCCGATTTCTGAGAGATTGTAGGAGTTTTTTGCCCTCATAAGAACGAGGACGACCCTCTCCCTTTTTTTGGGGCGCGCGTCCCTCCTTAGGCCTGCGCCGCTGGCTTTTTTTCTTTTTCAAGACGTGATGGACACGAATACACTTTTTCGTTTTCTGTCAAAAGTCCCCCCCTTTTTCTCCCCCTATCGCGCAAGACGGAGAGGCTTCCTTTTTCTTTTTTTCAATGTTAGCCCGAGTTTGGCCTTTGGTGAAAAGGGAAGACTCTCATTCGGCTTTTCATTGGCTTCTAAACCCGTCGAGTCCCTTCCCCCTTCTGCGGCATGTCAAGATGGCGTCTTCCTTTTTTCCTTATAGGTGGACGAGATTTCCTCTTTTTTGGTGATCCTCTCCGCCCCTTTCTCTGGTGCGCTGTTTTCCGAGGGCGCCTGAGTAGGAACCGCCCCTTTTGTCCATGTTTCTCCAGTCGTTCCTGATGGCAGACGTACTTTATGTGTTGTTGAGAGAGATGTATGCCTACCACACTGACCCACAGGGCCCCCATAGCCCTTTTCCTTTCGGTTACAGACGCAGCGACTCGACCCCATCGCCGTCGATCAGCACCAGCCCTTCTTCCCCCTCTGACATTCTCGTCCACCGAAGAGATCTTTCCCCATCGTGGTAATACCGCAGACCGGTGTCCCTTTCGTTTTTTCATATTCCCCCTCGTCAACCTGCACTGCTGTCTTCTTCTTCCAGTGGAACCACGTTTTTTCCCCCCCTCCTTCTGCTTTCCTTTTGCTCGTGGAGCGCGTCTCTGGGCTTCCCCCTCACGATGGCTGATTTTTTTGCGAAATCCCACAGGGCACTCCCCTCCTTTGTCGACTTGATTCTGCCGCCCACCTTCGCCGCGTTTCCCTCTCCCCTTCCGAAGCGGTCGTGAGTCGGGATCCCTTTTCTAAGATTCGCGTGCCCTTTTCCTTCCGCTCTCCTTCCCCGCCGCGTGCGGGTGCAGAAACCCCTTCTCCCCCCTTCGTTATTGAGAATGATCCCACAAGAGTTATACCGCTGCTCTCTTTCTGTTCCCCCCCCCCCCCTTCTGCCAAGATCGCGTCTCTCCTTTCCCTTTTCTCCTGACGAGAGGAACTGGGTCATTTCTGTCTGGTTTCCTTCCGGGGTGCAAAGACGAGCTGGTTTTCCTTTTCGACTTGAGTGTTTGTTGGTTTACCGATTTCTTTTCGTGCGCACCCAGGTGGTTTTTTGCAGATAGTAGAGTGTTCCTCCTTGAGTTTCTTCCTTTTCGTACACGGTGGGCGTCGGTTCTTGCACATGGTGGTAGGGATTTGGGTGACTGTTGGAGCGCGCCTTTCTGTCTGCCCGCCGCGACCTCCCAGTCCCTTTTTTCCCCTCCGAAGAGGGAAAGATTTCTGAAATGAGACGGTCTTCCTTGCTTTTGCTGGATTTCTGAGCGGCCGACACTTCTTTGAGTGGGATGCTCCTATTCTCCTCATCTTCGCGTGACCGTCTCCTTATAGCAGGCTCTTCTCCCCCGAGAGGATGTTTTTTTTTTTTTTTTTCTTTTCGGTTTCCTTTTTTTTGTCGTCGATGCTCGGTTTTCTTCTTTTTCGTTAGTGGATGGAGCGTCTTTCGAAATGAACATGTTCTTTTTGGCGCTGAGCATGTTCGTGTTAGGCCGTGCAACTCCAGTCCTTTTTATGCGTGTGCTCAGAAACGTCCTTTCCTTTCCGCAAAGCTGGTCCTTTTCTCACATCGCGACGGCTGCGAGTTTTTTTGATGTTCGCGCTGGCGCCCTTTTTTCCTGGAGGACGCCGGGAGCCGCGCCCCTTTCTTTTACCACTTGGAACCTTCCTGCTTTGCTGCTGGCGCACCCCTGGATTTTTTTCCCCTTTCTTTCGAGGTCGGGCGCAACAGCTTCTTCAGAGAGGGAGGGTGGTAACCTTTTTTCCCCTCTTGACCCTATCCCCCCCTCCCGTCTGAGCAACGGCCCGCTTTCACGGCGGGGAACATCTCGTCTCGGGTTACAGGCGAGAGCGTTTTCTTTTTCTTTTAGTGGCTCGGAGCATAGACCACGGTTGTTTCCCTTTTTTTTTTCCTACCCGACCGAGCGACTTCTTCTTAGAGTGTTGCCTCTTTCTTGGTCACCCCCTCGCAGTCGCGCGGGATCCTCCTTTGAGTACGGATCCCCTCAAGACTGAAGGCTCTCTTTTCTTTGATCCTGACTTTTCCTCAGTTGCGGTCTTTGGCCCCTTTTTTCTTTCAGGAAATAGAGCGCACCTATCATCGAGTGTTACCCCCTTCCGCTCCCATTACGGCATGTCGTGCTTCCCCGTTGCTCTTTTCTACTGTAAAGAGAAGCTTCTTTTTTCGACGAAAAGAAGGGCTTTTTTCCTGTGACTCCTCGCCGAACCCGCGACCTCTTCCTTCTCCTGTACATGTCGCTGAGACCTTCCAAAACACCCCCCCCTCCCAACCCAACCACCTTGTTTTTTTTTTTTTTTTTTTTTTTTTTTTTTCCTGCGTAGGATCCTTCCATGGTCTGTTCTCTTTTCCACGCCGCGAAAGGGCGCCCTCTCCTTCCCGCAGTAGCTCCGAAATTTTTTCTTCCTTTGCGGCACTGGCTCTTTTTTTCCTCTCCGTTTTTTTTTTTTTTTTCGAGATTTTTCATCGACAGGGCCTCCTCCGAAGGATTTTGTAGCTTCGTCCCTTTGTGTGACCGCTTTTCCTCCCAGTATATCAGGCGGCGATAAGACTTTTCCCGGGCCCTCCGTCTTCCCCTGTACAGTTCTGCGCGGTTTTCGCAGGCGACAGTACTTTTTTTTCCTCGCTTTAGCGAGTTCTCCTTCTTTTTCTGCCGAGATTCTGGCGTTTTCCCTCCCCCGTGGACCCTGTGCAACTCCTTTCTTCTTTTTCGCCCGGCCACGCCCCAGTAGCTTTCTCACGAATGACCGTACTTTTTCTTTCGTTTACGTTGTGTTTATTCCCTCGATTCTCTGACCTTCCTTCTTTCGAGTTCAGCAGAGGCTCGGCCCTTTTTTTTCCATCAAAGAACAACTTTCCTTCCTCCTTCTCCTCTTTTTCCTTTTTTCCCCTGCAGTGTCGAGAGCTGATCCCTTCTCCTAAAAAAAGAGGAGGATTGCAGCTGAATTTTCCTTTTTTCACTCGCTCAAGATCCAACGGGGCTTTCCGCCTTACCCCCTGAGAGGTAGCAGGTGATAAGGATGGTATTTTTCTTCAATACCCCCCCCCCCCCGTGATCTGGGAGACAGCGTCTTCTCCCTTTTTTGTCACAGATCCCGAGCTGGTTTCTTTCTTAGGGGAAGTGACTCATCATCCCTTGTCTTCTCCCCTCGTGCGTCTCTTTCCCGTAGAGATTCTGAGACCCTTTCACTGAGTCCCCCCCTTATAGCCAGTACCCCTTCCCGCCTATTCTTTGGTACAAGTCTTGCTTGGTGAGAGGCTAACGGCGTCCTTTTCTTTTCTCCATTGATTCCCCTCACCAAGAGATCAGACAGCTTTTCTCGATCGCACCCTTCTCCTTGGGAGTAGCGGAGAAGGTTTCCTACACTTCCTCATGTCCTAAGAATTCTTCCCTTGGACCAAGAAGCCTAAGCGAAAAGGGTTCCTTCAGGTAGTTACTTTTGCAAAGTGCCGATCAAGCCCACGTTTTTTTTTCTAAAGAGAGAAGAGGACCATCCAGAATGTAGTCCTAGTCGATTTTTTTTCGTTATTTGCCTTTGCACCTTTCGTCCCTCTTCTTGTCGGCATTTTTCCCTCTCGGGACATGCAACCAGGTTCTCCTGCAGCGAAAACAGAGCGCCTTTTTTCCTTTCCGGCAATGCGCGTTTCCTCCGCGACTTGAAGGGCACAAGCGTCCTTTGGGCATCGACGAGCTCGCCTCCCCCCGAGATCCCTGAACACCAGTTCCTTCGGGACCGCCCAAAACCCTCCGTGCATCAAGCGCTCGTGGGCCTTTTTTCCGAAAACCAGTCGCCTAGTTGCTCGGGAACCCCGGCCGTACCCCTTCTCCTCTGCTTCCCAGGACGCGGCAGGTTTCTAGGAGTCCCTTCCTACCCCCTCTCGCCAGAAAGGGACCAGGTCTCTCCCTTCCCGCTTTCACTGATCGAGTTAGACTCCTGCCGGCATCCGGAGGACGGTGACGTCCCTTCTTCTTTTATAAACGCCTTTGGTCTCTATCTTTTCCCCCGCAGTGCGCAAGAAGCGTCCTTTTCTCTGGTTTATTTGCCCGACGCTTTTTTTTTTTTTCCTTCCCCGGTGCCGAGGACTTGACCCCTTTGCGGCGGCACCGCGCCTTTTTGGTCACCCCTCCCCCTACCTTCGGCAGACGGTTGCCTTCTTTGGAAGCGGACGAAGGGTTTTTCTCCGCGCCGACGGACCCCTTCCCCTTTTGGATGTCGCGAAAGCCTTTTTCTTATGACAACGCAAGCCATCGTGATCTTGCTTTTTTTCCGCGATATCACACGCGCCCCTCCCGTTCCATCTTGTTCACCTTTCTCCCCTAGTTGGCCGGGGGGGGTGACACGGGACTTCCGGTTGCCCAGGCAGGTGCAGTTTTCTTTTGTTAGGTTCTTCCCCTTCCCCCTCTCGAGCTCCGGACACCGCGCCGCTGGATTTTTCACGATGGCGATTTCCCTTCCGGTGGCCGAGAATAGGGCATCGTTTCGCGACCTGAACTAGTCCTGGTGCTGATCGGCTTTTTTTTTTTCCTGCGTCGTAAACGCCCTATCTTTTCTCTGGGGCCTGGGTCAGTGTGGCGAGCCGGTCTTCCTTGTTTTTTCTCTCTCTTCTTCCCCTCAGTGACTCATCGGCTAGCCACACTGACCCCTTCCCTTCCTATAGGGCGGTTACGACGACTCTCTTCTTACAGCACAAGAACGATTCAGGTTGTGCCTCTTCCGTCCCACCGAGCCGATCCTCCTTTTTCCCCTTGCATTACGCAGATCGCTTTTTTTTTTTTTAGATCCAATTCCCTTTGCACCGTCGTCCTTTCTTTTTCCCGTGGCACCCCGGGCCAAACTCGTGTCTTTTTTCTTCTCTTGTTACGACTATCGTATTGCTCTTTTTCCCTTTTCCGCAAGGTCACGAATTTCCCCCACAAGTTCCCCCCGCAGCGGCGCAGGCCTCTCCCTTGCTGCCTCTTTTTTTCTCTCGTCCAACCAGCCGCCTGGCTTTCGTAGTAGGATGCAGAGTTTTTTCCCCTTTTTTTGTGTCGCCCTCCCTCCCGTTTCATTCCTCGGACCCTCACTCTGCTCTTTCCGCACGAGAGTGGGAATCCTCCTGAAAACAAGACGCTTCTTTTCACGCGTTTTCTACCCCTTTCTTTCATACTGGCAGACGCACCCGCCTTCACCTTTTTTCCTTCGCAGCTAATAGATCAGGTAAGTGTTCCCTTTGGTAATTTATGGCGAGAGTCGAAGTTTCTTCTTCCTTTCCCGTTCATTTTTCTCTCCCCCCCCTTCTGTGGGTTCGGGTTCCCGATTCCCATGTGGGAGATGGTTGCTTTTTTGAGTCGGTGCGAAACGATCCTTCTTTCCCCGGTTCTTTTGACTTCCCTTCATGGTGGTCGGGATCTTTTTCTTCTGGAGCATGTTACGAGAGCGTTTCCGCGAACGACAGGCCGCGTTTTCCTTCCTTCCTGGCCTTCCCGCGCATTGCCGGGCACTGCGGACTCCTCTCCTTCCCTCGCGCTCGGTGTGCGCTGAGCGTTCCTTCTTGTGCAGGTCCCGCGGCTCCTACCTCTTCAGACTCTTTTGGGAAAACAGGTTTTCCGTACCTTGCCGGCGCCGGGGGCGGCGTTTTTTCGGAGTGCAGCTGGTGGTCGCTTCCACTTCGGCGTGGTCTTCTCTTCACGTGTGCCAGCTGGTCTCCCCCCACGACCGCGCTTTCTCGAATGCTCGGGGTTTCCTCCCCTTTAGGTTCTTGCCTTCCTTCTGCCGTGTGCTCTACCTTGCCACAAAACATGCTCCTTTTTCAGGTGGAATGCCTCTTTTGAGTTTTAGGAGACGTGCTTCTTTCTCTTTTTAGAGATGGAGAAACGTCTTGGTAAGGAGGAAGCCCCCTTCCCTAGCTGGCTTCTTTTCCCACGATGGCAAGGACATGGTCTTTTGTTTTTTTTTCTTCACGGTGTTTCTTCCCTTTTCTCGGTTCCCTCTCTCGAGGCAGACGATTTTTCTTTGCGGATGGTAAAAGCTTTCCGCAAGAGGAGTCCCCCCCGCTCATTCCCTCCGCGATGACGCACTGCCTGTATCCAGCGAACAAAAGGCGCCAGATAGGCCTTGGAGGTTCCCCTTTACCCCCCTCTCTCGAGGGAGACACAGACTAGCCTTCGCGGGCGCATAGACTCCGACTCGGAGCACGTGCTTTGCCGCAGCGTTTTTTGCCGAATTTTGAGCTCCACATGACAGATCTCCCCGGTGTTTCTTTCTGAACCCCCCCTGATGGCGAAATGCAGGTTTTTCCCGATCGATCGGCTCCCTTCCGTTGAGGGGATGTCCCCCAGCCGTTTTTTTTCTCCCGAGCCCCACCTCGTTGCAGGGTCACGCGATTTCTTTTCCACCACTCCCGCCACAGATTCTCTTTTTTATCCCCCAGGCGTCTCCTCTTTCAGGGATAATCCCTTCGTTGAACCTTTTCCGTAGACCCTCAGGAGGGAGACTATCTTCTTCGCGCCCCTTTTTCGCAAACCCTTTCCCTCCAGGTACTTTTCCACGCGCCGCCCGTTTGGTTCTGGGTCCCTCTTTCCCCCTTAGCTTCTTTGATTGACTGTCTCCTTTTTTGCGCCGCGCACGCCCCCCGGAACGGAGGGCGGCCCTTTCTCTTCTTCGAGGGGTGCAATCTCATCCGTTTTTTTTTTCTCCTGAAGGTCTCTTTTTTTTCAAGACAAAAGAATCCTCCTTTGTCTTTTTGGTCGTTTGCCCCCCCTTTTTCTTGTACCGCAGGAGTGTATTTGCGCCTCTCGGCGTCTTTTCCCCGACGCCCCCCCTCCCATCGCGGGGTTTTTTCCCCTTTTGTTCTACGGTCTCCCCTTTCCCTGTGTCGGTTTTCTCTGTTCGCGAGTTCAGCTGGTCCCCCTTTTCGCCATCCCTTGGCGTCTAGGGATCCCGTCCTGCGGGAAGGAGGTACCACGCCTCTCCGATTTTTTTTATGACTTTGGTTCACTTTTCCAACCGTGTGATCATTTTTTATTAAAATAGATCGAAACCCCTTTTCTTTCGGCTTTTTGAGTTAAGGATCCCGAGGGACCCCTCTGGTGACCATCTAAATGAGCATTAGGGAATCTCTCGACCGAACGCGCTTTTTTTCTCTTCGTCTCTAGATCCCTATCACCACGAGGCTTTTCCTTTTTCCCTTCTTTGTTCCCACGCGCTCCCTTTGAGTTCAGGAAACCTCGACGAGAGTCGCTTTTCCTCGTGCTCTTTTCGGCCCCCGTGGTCTATGCGCAGCCCTCTCACGATGATTCTTCTTTTTTTTTTCCCCCCTCCGGGTCCCTCTGGCAACCGCTTTCCCCTAGATGTTTCAAAGAATGTTGGTATGATAGGGAGTGTTCCCTCTCTCTTTTTCAATTGGTCCCCGCAGTTCTTGTACTTTTTTTTTTTTCGTCGAATCGAGCTTCCCTAGAACAGGCGGGTTTTCTTTCGGATCTCGTTTTCCCCCTGCCAGACCAGCATGCCCTTTTTCAGGTAGGGCTCGGTAGAGGGGAGCTGTTTTTTTTTCCCCTTTTAATTTTTTCTCCCTCCGCGAAAATCAACCCCTCTCGCAGACGTCGCCTTTCTTTCACCTTTTTCCTCTCCTTGAGCAGGTTGTGGCTCCCTTGGACGTTCAGAGCACACGGCCCCTTCCCGCTCTCCGACCAGCTGTTTCTTTTCCTTTATCTCGCGGTCGGTCCTTTTTCGGGATGTGCAAGGTCGCTCCCCTCAGCCACAGCCGAGTCTTTTTTCCCTTCACAAGCCCTTTCAACGCGACACAGCATCTCCTTTGCCAGCCGCCGGCTTTCGCTCGCGCTCTCTTTCTTCGGATTTTCTTTCTTCTTGTTTTAGCCAAAAAGCCGGGGACATGCCCCTAACGCCAGCGCCACCCTTTTAGCCGCGTTTTTTTTTCGTCGCAGTGCCGTCTTTGGGCCGACCATAGGTCCTCCTTTTTGGCTTTCTCCGGTATCTCTTTTTTCTCAACAGGCTCCAGATCACCAGTTTCCCTCGATCAAGACAAAAAGTTCCTTTACGACCACCGGGGATCTCCCTTCACAGACTTACTCCCCCCTGACGAGATGCCGCAAACACATTTTTGTGCAAGCAAGAACGAGCAGTCCCCCAAACAGAAGCGGCCCTCCTCGGACAAGGAGCTGAGCCCTTTGCAAAAGGTCGCTTCCTCACCAAGCGTCTGCATCGTTCATCTCCTTTGGAGATTAGCTCTTTGGCCGGTGTGAAGGAGGGGCGAGGGCCTCGGTATGTGGTAGGAGATTTTCCTTTCTCTTATATGTTAATTTTTTCTTCCCTACCGCGTTTTTCTCGCGGAAAGCTCCCTTTCCAGGCGCGCCACGCTTGAAGAGTTTCTTCCGAGTGGCACACGCTTTTTTTCCCCCCCTCCGGGAAGGAAGGTGCAAGGCTTTTCTGGCGCGACGATCCGCCCGCGTCCTTCTTTTCCTGGGTTTTAGGCCCTCTTGATGAACAAGAAGCCATAGTGATCCTTTTAGCACCAATAAGTCGCGTTCCGGCGGTGAAGCAAGTCTCTTTTTTTTGCCGTTTTCCCTGAAGAAGAGACGGCGCGGTTTTTATTTGAAGTGGATTATCTTGCACCGCGATCTGCGGATTCCCCCCTTTTTTTTTTTTTTCTCTTCCCCCCCCCTCTGCGGTGACGACTGCGGGCAGCAGGGTGCCCTTGGGGTATTCCTCTTCCCCGTCGGTGGTGCGGATCGCCTCGCTTCTTTGCGTACCGCCCGATAGTCGACGTCTGTTCTTTTTTTTGTGGCGAGCCAGGAGGCACTGCTGTCCCTA
>Ga0179593_1473592_pt1 | contig 12774 bp, 17 predicted proteins | sample CZODoug2_1_08_16_FD_185931 | JGI IMG/M metagenome (GOLD analysis project Ga0179593, IMG submission 185931) | Vadose zone soil fungal communities from Angelo Coast Range Reserve, California, USA - CZODoug2_1_08_16fungal (PacBio error correction) | ecosystem: Environmental > Terrestrial > Soil >... | reverse complement strand
AGTGCTGCCTCCTTCCCCCAGCTCCCTTATTTCCAGTTCCAGCTTTCCTAAATCTCTAAAATCGTGACAAGCTCCCGGACACCTCACAATTTCTCGGTGTTTCTCTTTTGGCCAGCCTCAGCTTCGAAGCACGTTTCCTGTTGCCTCCGGAGTTTCTTTCCCACGTAACATTCAAAGACGTTAAACCCCTTTTGTCCCCCCCTCAATTTTCCCTTCCCCCATCTGGAGTTTGTTTTGACCACTTTTCCCCCCCAGCATTTTTTTAAACACCCCATCCTCAGTGGGTGGGTGGGGTGGGGGGGGGTGGGGTGGTGGGGTGGGTGTCTTGCCTTGTCGCCCCCGGGCCCTCCCGGGCCGCTTTGAGACTTCCCACCCTGAGATTCCAGGAGGCTTCTGCGTGCCCCCCAATCACAACCCACCAGGAGTTTGGCCGTGCCTTCGAAAGCTGCGACAAGCACCAACAACGCCCCCGGCTCCCATTCCCCGTGGACTCGAGCTTGACTTATCCCTCCGACAGTCCCCAGGGGAATTAGTGTTTTCATCAGTCCCCCCCTTTCCCCCGTTTTTGGGTTGAGGTTTTGAGCCTTCACGTTTTTCTTCGTCTAGAACTCATTGCGGCTTCCTTCCTTTATTTGGATGTTTAGCCCTCCTTCTTTTTCCCATTTCACTCTTTGTTTTTGTGTTGGACGCCCTTCCGGGCCCCTTTTAATTACTTTTTTCCGCGGGTCCCCCTGCTGATACTTGCGTTGGTCTCCCCCTTGTACTTCTCCCTTTTTTTTTTTTTCCGGATGGAGGGGTTATACTTCCCAACCAATCACCCTATGGTGTTTATGTGCCCCTTTACAAGTCCCTTTCTTTTTTTTTTCAATTGCTGCAGCACCTCCCTCCCCCAATGTCCTTCACTAGGAGCTTGTTGGCTCCCCTTTTGATTCCCAGGGATCAGCCTTCAAGACATGGCGAGAGTTTTTTGCGATCCCCCCCCCCTGGCTCCGTTGACTTCGTGCCCATTTTTTGAGTCAACGGATTTGATTTGCTCGTTTCTCCCCAGGGTTTTCCCAATCTCTCCTTGGACCCAATTGCTTTTATAAGGCCGTCTGTCTTTTTTACTCCCCCTGAGGGCCAAGCCTCCCTTTCGTTTTTTTGGTTAACCCTGATGACGGCCCGCTGAATCTTTCCCTGTTTCCCCCCCTGGGAATTTGCTTTCTGCGTAGTTTCCTTTGTGTGTAACTTTTCTTGGGATTCTTGCATTTGCTTTCTTCAATTTGTTCCTGTTTTTTATATCTTCCTCCCTCCTGTCCCTTTAGCTGTGAGTTACCCCCCCCAGCGTGATCTTAGTTATTTCTTGCTCCACCTCCCGCTCCTCGTCCTTTCCCCTTGGTTCGAAATTTCTTTTCGTTTTTACTTTTCCCTGGCCCCCAGCTTTGCGGAGGTTTCGTACTTTAACCTCCCCCTGGTTTCTCTCCTTTCCACGTGTATCGAACTTGGTCCCCGTCCCGTTGCGCGCAAGCCCATTTTTGACAGTTCCTTCAACTCACGGACCCCCCCCCAAGAGGACCACACCCCCCTGGCTTTTTCCCCCAGGGTAAGGACCCGTCTACAGGGTCGAATTTTTTCCCAAAACCCTTTTCTGTTTTTTTTTTCCTCCTGGGTTTGGGGGGGACTCCCCAAACCATTTGTTCTCGAGCCCCCTTAACCCCCCCCCTACTTGTTTTGGTTTGTTCATTGCCACTCCCATCCTTTTGTGCGTTTTCCAATGGCAGTTTCACTTGTCCCCGGGTTCCCCCTTGTATCGTCTTTGCCGCGGAAGCCCATCGACTTGTCCCCCCTTTCCTTGTTGTCACCCTTTAACCATGTACCGCACACCTTGTTTGATTTGTTTCATCCGACATTGCGTCCTGACCTTCAACCTTTGTTGTAAGACCACTTAATATGTAGTCCTTACCCTAAATCCCCACTTTTTGCCTTTTCCGACCCCCCCCATGATACCATCCGGCCCTCCCGACTGCCCTTGATCTCTTCTTGGCCTTAGTGTCTTTTTGTAACCACCCTTGATTTTTATGCCCCCCCAAATATTTGGCCAGGTCTTTTTCCAATTTTCCCAATTTGACTCCCTTTTCCATACGGTTAAAAATTTACTCCGAAACTCCCCCTCCCCCAGACCCGAAGATTGATAAACTTTTTTTTGAATACCAAACCAAAGTAGGTTTTTCCTTTTAGATTCCTCCTCCAGTTTGCTCGGTTTTCTTGAATAATAACCGATCCGTTGCCGGGTTACCCCAGCTCTTTTTCAACCCCTGTTTGTCCGTTTCACATCGGTTGATTTTTTTTTTTTCTGACTTGCCTGGATGTGCCGTTTTGAGTTTTTCCACTTCTTGGGGACTCCTTTCTTTTTTTCACCGTACCTTTTTTTTTGGTCACAAATTCTCTTTTTTTTTTTTCAAACACCCCTCTCGTCAAGTAGGTTTTGGTTTTAGAATTGGGGCTTCTACGACGGAAGTATGGTTCTGGGTTTCCCGGGATTGTCTGAGGGGGGACCCCCTCGGCCCAAAGTGGCTTTCTCCACCCTCTTCTAGGACGAGGGGGGTCATGTCAAGAAGACCATCTTGGTTCGTTCCTGGTTTCGGTTTTTTTTGCAATGGTGGGCTTTGCAGTGGAGTCATGACCCCTTTGATTCTCCCTTTAATTTTTTTTTTGCCCCCACATGCTGTGAAACGCCCAGCTTAACTTCCAACCCATGGTCACCGATTGGCCCCTTAGCTTTTTTCGAATGTGGTCTTTTTCCCATGTTTCTTCTACCATTCCTCCGGCGTTGCTTACCGTTTGGTTCTTCCCTTTGCTGTTTTGGACTTCCGTTGGGCCCTCGTTGCTGAGGCTCACCCAGCCCCTCCCCGTCCCGCCCGCTTTTTCCCTGTTTTGCCGGTTAATGGTGCCCCGTTTGCTTTCCCAGGTTGTCCTCTTTTTTTATTTTCATTTCATCTGCGTTCTCGGCGGGTTCCCTGCCCGTCGACTTACTTTCCGACCCTTTCTCTTCTTTGGCCGTTTTTCTTTTGACGAAAGAAACCTTTGAGGGTTGTAAGAACCTCCCAATGAGTCGGTGGAACAGGATTAATCTCCAATGATATTTCCGCAAGGTGTAGAGTCCTTTTTTCTCCTCCGTTAGTGGAACAAAAGACGACGTTTTTTTTTGCAAAGAACTTTCCTCGGACCCTCCACCATTCCCCATCCTTGCTATCTGACTTGCCTCTGAAGAAAAACCCCCCCAGCCAAAGTCCTTTTTTAACTTTGAAGGTGTGGACTGTACCAGTTTCCTAAAAGCCAATTCGTTCCCCCCACCCAGGTTTGATTATGTCCCAAGATGGGCCCTACCCCACCCCCTTCCTGGGCAAAAACACCACTTGTGGTAGCCAGCCGCCCCGGGGCCTTCGGTTTTTTACACCCCCATGACCGGCGAATTTTGCCCTGGGCCCGTTGCACCTCCCCCCCTTCCACGCTTTCACAGTAATGGTAAGGAGACCCTTGTCAATTCTTCTTGAATGGGCCGTAAGAGTGCTTTTGGAAAAGTCAAAGTTTATCTAGCTTCACCATTTCGTTTTAGTTTTTTTTCCTGTGACGGGGGTCCCTTTTTCCCGCCCCCTAAGTCAAAGCTTCTTCCCCTACCGTATCTCCCCCAAACCTTCTTCGTGCCATTTTGTTACCCCAAGCGACGGCCCTCTTAACGCATTGGACCAGCAGACTCTAAGTCCGTCGTATGGGCGCCATTTTTTTCCCCCCCCACTCTTGGTTCAAGCACAATTGCCCCCTTTCATACCTGAACCAACCCCTTCCGAAAATTGTCCCACTGATTGGTCCAGTGCACCCTTTCCCCGTGAAACCCCAACCATTCCCGGGCAGAAGGTTTTATCGTGTACCTGATTTCAGCCGATCCTTAAGTTTAATCTTTGCTCTTTCCCCTCCCGATTCGTTTTAGTCCCCCCCCAAATCACCCAAACCCCCGCTGGCTATTCTAAAAGATGCGTACTGCCCCTTTCCAAGCCCCCCGATTTATAGCGTGCTTGGCTCTTTTACGACTTTCCAAACGGACAGTCTCTTCGATGATCAATAAGCAATCCGGCGTTTTGTTCTGAGAGACTGCCCACGTTTTTTTGTTTTTTGGTTTGTGTGAAGTTCGGAAATACCCTTGCGTCGCGTGAACGATTGGTCGACTTTTTTTTCTGCTGAAGCAATCTTTTCTTTTTTTCCCCCCGACCTCTCAGAAAAGAGTCCTACCTTGGAGTTTTTAGTTTAGATAGGTGGGCGCAAGTACACATGTTTCCCCCCCTTGATTGCTTGTGGGTGTTTTTTGGGCTCGAATAACAACCAGGACAGATGGTGCATGTTTATTTCCCCCCCCCCCCCCGTTGTCTTTTGCAATTGTTTGCGTAACTTGGCTCCCCACGGCCAGGTCGACTGAGGAGTCGCTTCCTTGCTTCCCCTTTCTCTTCGGTTCCGGCCAAGCGGCGGTTCTCGATTCCGATAACTTGAGACTTCTTGGACGGCCTGCCACCTCTCACCCTCTTCTTTTTGATTTTTGCAGGCGATAGTTGTTTTCCCCCTTGAATCTCTCCTCCCAAGGTACTGATACAATGCTCCCGCTTTCTGGCCCCCCAATAGGACACTCCGCTGTTTTGCAAACCCAACTTTTGGACTGGCGGCCGCCCCCTTTCCATGTTGCACCTTATTGGTGGTTTTCCAGGTTTACTTTTTTTTTTCCACGGTTTTAAACTTGGTGGTTTTGCGGGCCCCCAGCCAGTGCGTCCCTTGGTGGGTCTTTTTTTTTTTTCCTTTGCCCCCTCAAGTTTTCCGCTAGGCGGGAGTTAAGTTGGCGTTTTTCAGCCGCTCGTATTCCGGCTCCCCACGGCGTCTTTTCCCCAAGAGCCTTTTTTTTTCTAAGCGCCGTTGGGCTATCTCCCCTTTTTTTTTCCTCCCGAACCGGACGGCTTCCTTATTTCAAACCCCAATCCCTTTCTTCCGTGTTTTTTTTTTAGGTCCCAAACGGTCGCCTCCTTGGTTTTGTCGGTTCCCCCACCGACCGATGCAATCTTGGGTTCCAAGTGCTCGTGATAACTTCCGACCCCCCTGATACCGCCGTTTTTTCTTGTGGCCCTCAGCTCAGATTAGTTATGGTTGTCCTTTTCCTGTCGGAGTAACTCTGACTCCCCAATCAGTCCTCGCTCCTGAACCTTGGTTCCCTTTTTGACTTGTGGCAAATTCTCCCAACGTGCACACTGTGGATGCAGTTTTCGTCCAGGTTTTAAACCAGACCCCCCCCCCCCCTTTCTTCTCCTTGCGAGGGGAAGACCCTCGCCCTTGAAGATTTTTTTCCCCCTCTGCGACCCAGGGTCACTTTGTTCTTAACCCAACCCACTGAATTTTCTTCATACCGGTCCTTTCCGACATTTTTCTGCCCCCCCCCCATGGTAGCCCAATTCCCCCTCCGAACGAACCCTGTCTCTTCTTCGTCCTTACCCACCCTACCTTTTTTTTTCCTTTTGATGCGAGCCCCAATTTACATGACCCATGTCGCCCCAAGCCTCGTGCCTATTGGTAGGTCTTCATATTTTTTTGTTTTTTTTTGAAACCCCCCCCAACCCGCTATTGGTAGTGGGCACCGTGGTCCTTTCCCCGAAAATGTTAGCCGCCTCAGCGTCCCCCCACCGTTTAACCTCAGCGGCGAACTCTCGGTTTTCCTTAAGCCCGCCGCTTGCAAATGGCTAACCCAAATCTGTTTTTTTGAGAGTCGCTAGATCTCATTTTGGGGGCGCGATAAAAAATTTCGGTGGCGGGGTCGGCCCACCCCTATTCCTGATTTTTTTCTGAGCCCCCAGAGGGAGTACATGTGGAGCGTCCACATGGCGGTTGAGGATTTGGTGGGTGGACTCGAGGAGGAGGAGTCAATTTTATACGACGTTCCCCTCACCCACCTTTTTTGCTTTAACTTCGTTTCTTTTTTTACAAACAAGATTGTCCCATGAGTTCTTCCCCAAGCTCATAGTCCGTCTGTGATTGGTCCTTTCCAGGAGTGACTTATTATCTGTTTGCTGACTTCACTTTCAAAAAGGAGATGAGGGTAAAGGAGACACGACACCCCCCCCCCTTTCTCGTAGTGGATTTTGCACACTTTTTCCCTGTTATGCCCAACTTTGACGGGCTCTTTTTACTCCCCCCTTGCACACAGCCCGTCATTTTTTGAGTTTTCCATTTTTTTTCACCTTCCGTCGACCCCCATTTTTTTTTTTCGATTGGACTTAGCATTACGATTTTTTCCTTTTCTTAGGATCAAGTAAACCGAACCCCTCCCCGGGTTTTCTTGGACCGTGGCCTCCCCCGACCCACCGCATCTTTACTTCGCCGGCTTTTGCGTAGGGAATTGCCTGCTCCACCAAGCCATTCCTTTTCCCTTCGTACCAACGAGGCCCAGTACTCCATCTTATCCCAAGCCTGAAACCCGTTTGTTATGCCTTTTCTTTTTTCCCCCCCGTTCCTTTTGATTGTTCTTCATTTTTTTATTCTATTTCGGTGGCTGTTCGGTCCATCGACAAATGCTTTCTTTGTGACCCTTTTGATACACGCTCGTCAACAAAAGAAATGTGTTCCTGTTTTACCTGGACAATAACGCCCCCCCCGCGTGGGGGAAGATGGGTCCCACTTTCCTCGCGCCCTGCTGATAGTTTTCAAAAAAAGCCCGTTGCGGTCCCCCCCCTCCCAATGCATCGCGACCGGCCTTCCACCTTGGAAACTCCGTCTTCTGAACTTGCGTTCCAATTTTGCGGAGAATATTTGGTCTTTCCCCCCCCCTCCCCCTAACCCCATGACATCCGAACGTCGAGTTCAATTTTTTGGTGGCCCCTTGCAAGTTCCCCCAAGATCCCGAGCTGTCCCGCAATGGCAAGGGGACCCCCCCAATGGGTCCTTGAAGTGCCCTTTGATTTTTGTTAGGGTTACCCCCCAACCCCCTCCCCCGAGGACTTTCATGATTTTTTTTTTTGGGACCCCTCCCCCTAAGTGAAAGGTCCGAAATCGTTCTCAAAAGGCCCTTCCAGTTGTGCCCCGTTCTTTTTTCCAGGATTGTCATTCTAGGAGGTTGACCCTTTCTCTTTTTTCACAATCGAACTCCTAGTGTGCGACATGAGTGATTCCTCTTCTCAAACCCTTTTTCCCCTCACGTATCGTCCTCCCAACCCTTTCCTTTTAAGCGACCGGGCCCCCCTTCCTGACCTTGAAGGTCCAGGCCCCCGCGGTTTCGCTCGTCCTTCTTTCCCGTTCAGCAGATGTGCTTCAGTCACACCTCAAAAGTCCCCGAATGGTTTTCTCGAAACTCCACCGGCCTGCAATATGGAGGTGGTGTGATTACCCCCTACTTTTTTCAAATGCTTGAACCCACTCCTCAGGACGATTTTTCCTTTTTCCTCCCCACGCCACTTAACCTTCTCTTTTTACCTTTTCAGTGGTCCCCTATCAGTTGCTTCGCCCCGGAGGGGCCCCCCCCCCACCCCCACACCACGTGGGCTGCCCCCCCGTTTCCCCCAGATTGACCCCTTCCAAGATCTATTTCGCTTTTGGGTGGTAAGTCCGACTTCCAACGGCCTCTTTTTTTTCTTTTTTTTTTTCCCTCTTTTGTTGTTGGATGCTTGCGCTCTGCATCCGTTTTAAGGATCGACCTTGCGCGAGATTTGCCCTTTTTTGGTGTATCCCCGATCTTGAGATTCCGGCCAACTCGTGTTTTTTTCTTTGCACCTGAGAAGCTCCTGCCTAGCACTAGGAGTACCCGTTTTTTCTCTCTTGCGGTAAATGGTCCACTGAAACCCTTGTGCTGAGGGGAGGTTGTTCAGCTGGGGCTTTTTTCCACACTCAGCTTTTCCCTTTTCCGCAAGTGTAGCTTTTGCAAGTTTTTGTCTTTTCCTTTTCTCAATTTTTTTTTTCCCACTTTTTGACGACTCGCGGTTGCCATTCACTTGCTTAGAGTTTTTTTCGGCAATGGCGAGAGTCCGGATCCTCTTTTTTTTCACTCCTTGACTTCAGGAGGCAACCGCCCTGTTCCTTTGATGTTTGTAGCGGATACTTTCCCCGTGGTTTTTCCACCCCCCCCCCTCAACTTGCCCCCTGGATAAAAGGATCCCCTTTTTTCCGCCTTTTTTTTTCCCACGATAGGGCGTCCCTCCTTTTTGTAACCCGGCGTCAGTTCTTGTGGTTTGTGCCGACACTGACTTTGCCCCCTTCCCTTTTTTTTTTTCTTGGCGTACCCCACGCAGACTTGGTGTTCTTTTTTTTTCCGAAGCCCTGCCCGTTTTTGACTGGTCCTGTTTTTTCCCGCTTCCTGCCTTGGAAGTCAGGCTCTCTTCTATGTATCGTGCGCGGGTTTCTGTTCCCGCCCTCCTTCTTTTTTCCCAGTTAACCCAATCCAGGGCTTCTATTTCTTGCCCATCCACCCCGAACACTTTTTCCGTACTTCCATTCCCCCCACCCTGCAAAACCCTTTCTTCTACGGGTTTCGTATCGTTGACACTTCCCCTGTTGGCCTTCTCTTTGCTTTCGCACCGAAAGAGATCTTCTATACAGTTTTTCCACAATCGCAGACGGACGACAAACCGTGCTTTTTCACCTCCTGCTGATAAGGATCCGTTTTCTTTGCCCCCGGTGCGTGTACAGTTCGGTGGGGAATGGCTTTTTTTCTTACCGGCAAATTCAAGGATCTTTTCGTTTTAAAGGCCCCCCCCCCCCCTGGCCATGTGTAAGTTTTCACACCCTCCCCAATTGAAGTCACTTTTCTCCCACCCCCTTCGGAATCGGGTTGAGGACTCAATCGTTTTTTTTAGTCCCCCCGTTTCGTTGACTTTTCCTTTCCCCCCCCCCCCGGGCACTTTAAACCGCCACCATGGTTTTTAACTTGCTTCTTTTTTTTTTTGGACGACATGCATTCACTGCAAATGGCCCTCCCCCCCCCCCCATTGGTCCTTGGACCCGCGCCCACGACAAGTAGTGTTATTCGTCATCCCCCCCCCCCCCAACGACGGTTGACCAGGTTTTTCTAGGTTTTTTTTTTTTTTTCCCCGAAAGGCCCCCCTATATTTTACCCTCAGCCCCTGCTGAGCTATGGCAGGCCTTGTACTTTTCAATTGTTTTTTTTGTTTTTCAAACCCCCGAGTTTTCTCAAATTTTTTTTTTAGGCCCCCCCTCAAATTTGACCTTCATAGAAGTCCCCCCCTTTTTTCCCGTTTTTTTCTCCCTCCCTTCCCCCCCTGCCGCCGAGGGAGAAAGGGGTTTCAGACCCCCCCCGGATTCCGCTTTTTTCATCCTTCTCTGTTTTTTTTGACGCCACCGACAGGTTTTGGTTGGTATTCCCCCATTTTTATCGGGCTGGATTCCTTTTTCCCTTCCTTTTGGGCTTGTGTTTTGGACAGGTTTTTGCTTTTTTATGGAGTCAACACGTTCCTTCCGCTTCACTACCCATTTTTCTACCCCCTGTTCTCCCCCGTGACTTTTTCCCACAAAACAAAGCTTTGTTGCCCAGGCCCCCCCGTCCAGGAAAGATACCAAGGGTGTTGTGCTTTCTTCAGGACGCTTATTTTTATCCTTTCGTTGTACGCAGTAACCCTTCCCCAAAAGCTTTAGGTGTTTACTGCCGATCCTTTTCCTTCGTTTGGGAGACCAAGCCTGGAGGTCTTGCCTGTGTTTAATGTGCATGTAGGCCATGTTTCCCTTGCCCTCTTTTTAGCCGGGCACGGTGTTCCCTGTTGTTTTCCATGGCCGTTGGCCCCCCCCGGTCACCCCCCTCGTCACGGCGGTGGCGGCACGTCCGATTCCGGCCCCAGTCCTCGCTTTTGCTTAATGGTTGCTGAACGTGAAGGCCTCCGCCCTGGTTCGTTTCCCTGATACCTTGCCCGCACCGCATTTCCTGTGCCCCCGCAGCGCCCTGGGCGTTCAGTTGTTTTTTTTTTCCGCTCCCTCAACAAACAAGGCCCCTCGACCCTTTCCCCAACGGCAAGGCCTCCCTCCTAGTTCGTGCAGGAACCCTTTGCAGTCTAGGGCCCCCCCCTTTGTGTAGGGTCCGTCCCTCGAGTGTGGGTTTTCCATGGTACGCGTTATCCCTTTTCTGTTTGGAGATGTTCACGCACTCTTCGGCAACCGTTAGACACTTTCCACTTTCCAGTTGCGCTTCCCAAGAAGGTTTTGGGAAATGGCAAGTCAGACCCCCCCTGGTGGGGCATGCATTTTTTATGGGTCCCTATCTATGTCCCCTGTCTGATCCTATGGGACCCCCTCTCCTTTTTTTGGCCCCGCAAAGTCCACCTCTTCTTTTGGGCACTTTTTCTTTTTTTTTCCCGTTGTTTTTTTTCCCCCCTCGCTGACTTTGCTGACCCCACAGTGAAAAACTTCCGATAAACAACTGCCCAAACCGGCCAGCCCGTTGTTCGTCCAGAGACATCCACCTTCCCCACTTCCGAAAGTTTTTAGACCAACGAAAGGACAACCTGTTGTTTCTTCAGTGCTTTCGCGTCAATTTTTTTTTTTTTTTTTCGCGGGTAACCCAAAACCCTTTTTCCTTCCCCTATTTCTTTTTTAGGTCGTTTTTTCCCCCCTAGCTTCTTGGCAATTTTTGTTTTTTTTGAAAGGGAGATCTCTCAACCTTTTCTCAGTGGTTATCGCTGGCACCCCCCCCCAGCCACGTCGCCAGGGGATATCCCCCCCCTCCCGACGTAAACCTGCCCCCTTCCTGATTTTGTCTTTTCTTAAGAGACAACCCAGCTCGCAATTCTTTGACTTTTGTGAAACAAGTCTCTTGCTCCCCCATTCCTTTTTAAAGGGGCGCGCCCGCCGCCTCCCGGCTAAAGTTACCGTACTGGCCTGCAGATTGTTCTGGCAAAAGCCCCAATTGTCCCCTACCCCCCCCCCGTTGGCTTCCCCGCCTTGCAAACACTTATTGTTCTTGTCCAAAACCCAATCGAAGCCACAAGTGAAACCCCTAAACAACTCCTTCAGCCTTCTCCGGTGTTTCGCCGGACCTTGATCCCCCCCCGACTGAGATTTTTACGGTATACAGCCTCTTCCATCCCCTCCTTTTGGCTTTGTTCTGCGGCCGGCCAATCCCCCCAAACCCCCGATTTTTTTGCCCGTGGGTGGGGGGAGGTCACAAAAGCTGCGACCCCCCCTCTCACTCGCTCCCCAATAGATTCTCGCGAAAGGAACCACCCTGCAGCTCCTTCCCCTTTTTCTTTTCCCGAAGTTTCGGTGCTGTTTTTTCTCTAATTGTTTTTGCAAGTTGACCAGTTCTGTGACGAAATACATGGGGCGTGCGCGTCTCGTCGGACTTTTCTTTTCTTTTTATCATCATTTTTTTGAATACCCCAAATTGGGGTTTTGGTTGGCCTTTGTCTGTCTTGTCTTCCTATCTTTGCGTCTCCGTTCCGCATCGGTTCCTTTTTGCTCCCCCCCTCCGGCACCCCTGTCGGTCCTTCTTTCTTTTTCAGGTCGAGGGGAAAAACCCCAAGATTCGTCCATTTTCGGCTCAACCCCCCTTTTAGCTGACCCCTTTTTTTTATTTTGTCCCCCCACCTCCTGTGAGTAACCTTTCCTGCTTTTTTTTGGCTAGCGCTTTTCCTGTCCATGCTTAAAGGATTTGTCTTTTGCTCCCTAATGCGAGAATTGGGCGTTCTGAGACCGATAACGAAACCCCTCCCCCACTCTTGACCTTCGTCCCCCCCGCTCCCCCGTTAGTTTGATGATTTGTGCCCTCCCTTACCCGTTCCCCTTTTTTTTTTTTCGACGTTGCGCCCCTTCTTTGTCACAACCCCGCAAGTTTCAAGCCTTGGCTTTTTCTTTTCTTTCCCCTCCGCTTGCCCATCTTTGTTTGACGAGGTGTTGTTTTTCCTCCTGGCCTGGTTCTTGCTCCAATTTTGACCTGCCCCCTTTCTGCTGGGACAGCGTCTCACTTGCCCTTTGCTTTTCCGGGCTTGCCAGCCTTTTTTGCCTTAATTAAATTTTGTTGGTTTTTTTCTTCTCCTTTGACAAGCAAGTAAAGATAGTCTTTCCCCAATGTTGCTCGTGACGATTGAACAACTCTTTTTTTACCAAAACCCCCCCCCGTCCTCTCCGTTTAGAACAGAGGTTTGAACGTTTAATTTAATTCCCCACCCCCCCCCCCCCCCCCACAAGAACGGATGGTGGTTCTATAAACCCCCACCACCCCTAATTTCTTTTCTCTTCAAGGTGCTCCCCGGAACGGGCGCCGGGTAGTTTCTTTTTCCCTGATGCCCAATAGAGACGGGTTTCCCCCCCGTAACCAGAGAGACGGAAAACCTTTTTCCCCCCCCCCACTGGGCCTGGCCGGTTTAAGGGGTATCAGATCTTCCTGTTTTTCATAAAGGCGTGTAAGTTCCTTGTTTTGGTTTGGAGCCCCCGCAATCGTTTTTTTTTTTCTTCGGGGCTAGAACCTTACCACATTAACCTGTCATGTTGTTTTGGCCTTTGCCGTCCCATCATGGCGGATTGCCCCGTGTCCTTTATCCCCCCGGAATCCCTTTTCCCCCATCGGACGCGTTTGACAGCCATCGACCTTTTTTTCGCAGAGTTGAATTTTTTTCCCGTTTCCCCGGTAAGGAAACCCCAGCCCCACCCGGAAGATCGAGGGACTCCTTTTTAGGGCCGACATATGTCCGCAAAACCTCAGTTTTTTTTTTTTCACAGGGGTGTTAGCGCCGACCCTTTTTCTCGGTCTGAGGCCAGGAACCACACCTTGCT
>Ga0179593_1335598_pt1 | contig 12774 bp, 7 predicted proteins | sample CZODoug2_1_08_16_FD_185931 | JGI IMG/M metagenome (GOLD analysis project Ga0179593, IMG submission 185931) | Vadose zone soil fungal communities from Angelo Coast Range Reserve, California, USA - CZODoug2_1_08_16fungal (PacBio error correction) | ecosystem: Environmental > Terrestrial > Soil >... | reverse complement strand
AGCGCAGCCTAAAGACGCTTTTTTTTTTTCGTTTAGTCCTCGCCTTTTTTTTTCGCCTATTGTTTTTCCCTACGCCCCTTCTCTTCTCCTCGCCCTTCGACGCCTCGGTCGTTCTTCTTCTATCGCTCGCGTCTATTTCCCCTCTCATGAGGTGATCTTGCGTGCATCAGCTTTTTTGGACCGCCTCCATCTTCTGACTCCCTAAGTAAAAAACCCGTGTCTTTTTCCTCCCCGCTGACCCGGCTTTTCGGCCACAATACGATTTCCGTCCCGTTTTCCTTTTTACCCCTCGTCCCGCCGCTTTCCTGTTGTAGGAGAAGCCTTTTTTTGCCCCATTTCCCGTCGACATTACCCTTCGCGATTTCGAGTCATTTTTCGTGACCCTTTTTTCTTTCTGGCTTCCGCTCCGAACCCCACCGCCCGTCAGACTTTGGCTTTTTTTTTCCACTTGTCGTCCGGCCCATCTCCTGAACGAGTAGGCGGAAAATCCATTTCGCGTCCATTCCCCTTCCGTGTGGATTGGGTAGATATCATCCGGATCGTGCCGTCAGTCCCCGTTTTCTGAACTCCATTCGACACTCCCTAAGTTTCGAGGTCTGCTTCTAGTTGGTTTTGTTTTTTTATTTGCTGGTCTTCTCGTTTCATAACTCGTCCGTTCTGATGGTTTATGACGGGTTCTGACCAGCATTCTTCGCGGGATCGATGCAACGCGCTTTGACCAAAAGACGTGACCTTTTCTCCACACGAGCCGGCTGGTCCCCCTTTCCCTCCTCGTCACGGTCTGCTCACCAAATGCTTTTTCCCTTCCCTCCCGCCCTCCTCCAGGTATCCAGCCTCCCCTCGACCCTCGCTGGCCACCTTTATAGGCAATTTATCGGTAGGTAGTTCTCTTTTGTATGAGTCTTACTCTCCGTCTCCGTTTTCTTCTCGAATCGAGCCGAAGTCCTTCGGCGACGGGCTCCTTTTTGTTTACGGCGCGTTTTCCGTTTCTCACCCCCTCGTTCCGACGGTTTTCGAGTGCGAGCACGCGCGAGCTTCATGTCCGCTCCTTTTTTTTTTTGCGTCCGGTCATGCGGGACATTTTGGCTCGCCCTGCCCTTTCGTTCCCTTGTTTGCTCAGAGACCTAGCCAAACCCGTACTCTAGTCACGGCCCTCTAGTATTGCGAGTCCTGCTCTTTCGTTGTCGACCCCTTACGGGGTATGACCAGAATACTAGTTGATCTTATCGAACTATGTTGTGAGTACGATGTCTGTTTCGAGGCACATTAGTAGGAGTTGCTTGATAGTTTTTTTCTATGTGAGAATTTCTATTCTTTTTTTGAGTGAGATATTTAATTAGTCCCGACTATTTCTCTATTACTTTGTCTCCTTTAATTTAGCAGGATCCGGCTGCTACCCTTTTTTAGTGATAGAGTTTAGTGTTTTTTTCAGAGGTCATTAGTCGTGCATCTGTTATCGAGAGCTTCCAATTCAAGTGCATCTCCTGGTCGGGGTCTCGATGGACTGGCGTACTCTCAATTACCCATAGGCTTCTTGTCGTGAATCTTGAAGGGTAGAATAAGAGTTCTCGCTTATTTTTTCACATGAAGAGGAATAGTGACGATCCCCCTTTTCTAGTCCTCCCACGCCGGTGCTCCGCCAGTTATTCTGCCTGATCACCGTTTTTGAGAACTGTGCCTTCTTTTTTCTCCCCCCTCTTTCAAAAGTTAGTACTCGCGCCCATGCTCTCCCCCCCCTTAGACCGAACCCAACAAGTCCACCAGATAACTTGCCTTCTATTGTTCGCCCCTGCATTAGATAGGCTCCTGACCGTGTCTTTTTAGCGATCATTTGGTCTCTTTTTCCCTCTCCTCTCTTGCTGCCGTTCGCGTAAAGCGGGTTGTGTCGGCTTGTACGTCCCTGTCTCGGAGATTCTCTGTCTCGCGCTGTTCGCCCCATAGTTTTGACCCCTACAGTGCCCTTTTCTTACCGCCTCGTTTCGCTGACGGCATCAGACCTTTGCGCTCTCCTTTCCGAACGTTTGACGGCTTCTTTTCGCCGCTCTCGTTTTCGACGAGAGGTTCGCCCGTTTTCTGAGGATTTTAGAGGGGAACTGACCCTTTTCTCCTTTGTATTAGATCGGCGAGGTAAACCCCTTTGCCCTTTTCTTGAAACCATAGAACAGCCCTTTTTCTTTTTTACGCTCGACTATCTTCGTTCGAGAGGCCGTTTTCCGACCCGGGGACGAAGAAGGTTGAGCTTTCTTCGGACGCGACACTAGGATGTTTTTTGGCCTCGATCCCGCTCAACCTCATATGAATTAGGTTTTCCTTAAAGCGATGCCCCAGGGACTTGCCAGCGTACCGCAGACCCCTTCGGCTCAGCCTTGGTAATTTCGTTTTCTTTGCGCGATCTGCGTTTTTTGGCTAGAGGGAGATAGTGCTTTTCTTTCAAGCATTGAACCCTTTTTAAACGGACTCTCCTATTCGACGCGTAGAATTCTCGTCTTCCTATCGAATTTCGCGTCGGAATCTCTCTATTTTTACTCATAATCAGTGTGTTGATCGAGATTGCCCTCCCGCTCTCTCTTCCTTCCGGGCTATGAGACCTCATCTCCTCTTCTTTGCGAGGGAATCCTAGTGGAAGGGTGTCAGGTCCAAGACCTTCGAGTCGCATTCTGCTTTGAAGAGAAACTGACCGGCAGCCTAGAGTCCATAAGTTGGCCAACCCGGCTCCTGTAGGGGAGGAAGGGGTCTCTTCTGTGTACTACCTCCGTAATCTCTTAAGGGACTCCTCTGATAGGATTCCTTTGAAGTGCTCTCTGTACCCAAGACTTGACTCATGTTGTACGCCAAAGCCTCCATTTTAGGTCGTCCCCGCGGTAAGGCCCCTCTGCTCTGCGTCTTCCGTGCCCTCCCTCTCGCTGCTCTTTCCCCAGCCCCCCGGTGCGGGTCGATTCCCCCTTCCATGTCACCGCGGGCCGCCCTTTCCTCCCTTCCGCACTGACACTTTCGTTAAAAGAGAATTTAGATCCTCCTCCTTCGGCTCCAAAAGCGATTCTCTCCTCCGCTCGTAGCTTCCTTAATAAGTATGGACCACAGGGCAATTCAACCACGTGATTTCCCCTTAGTTCTCTTTTTTTCGAATGGAGTTCACCTCTCCTAGAAGGTTATTCTTCAGATTCCCCCCAAATCCTTTTTTTTTTCCCTTGACTCGCTGTCCCTTTCCTTCTCCAGGGCGTAGGACGCTGCCTTGAACTCGGCCACTTTCACAGTTTTTACCCAACGATCCTTCCAGCTTTTAGCTTTGAGATCTCTGATTGCGTGACATATCGCTTCATCCCTGTTGTCGGCCGAGCGACTTTGACCCCCCAATTCCCCCTTATCTTTCCTTTGTGCGGTTTTGGTGGTTTCGGTCGTTGAAATTACTAGCGTCCATTTTTCCTCTTGGATCCGAGCGCTTTTTGACCCAGGTCAATCTCCCGAATCGTAGCGTGTCTGTGCGCCCAATCGAACGGTTTCGTTAACTTCCCTTAGTTTATTCACAAAGACTACGCTTCTGGTTTTCGAATTCAACGGCACGCTCTAGACCCGAGCGATCTCATTTCCCATGATAGGAGACGGCCTCCCGGAGCCCCGAAATTGATATGTTGATGGAGGCCCAATTCGCTTAATCTTCGATGTCTGTACCCCCCGGCGTCTCCCCCGAACCCATTTTTGCGCAGAGAGGTAAAGGGTCCTACGCATCTGGCCCCCGAGCAATTAGACGTCCTCTTTCCCTATGGACTTTCTTTTGTCACTTGCCTGCCGTCACCTCCCGTGCGCACTCCATTCTAATTCTTCCAGCGTCCTGGACTCGGACCCCTTCAAGTATCCTCTCGCGATAGGACCATCCTTCTGGCCGATGAGATTTTCTTCCCCACCGCTCAAGTTCGACCCCTCCCCTAGAGGAGAGGTAAGTCCACCCTCTTCCCCCGTGATCGCTTATAAGTTACTGATTGATCTCTTCCTTCTTCCCCAGGCAGATCTCCGAAACTTTTAGGCGCCAGCGTGAAAGCTTATCCTGACTCCCCTCTCTCTTATTCGCGCTTGGCCACTCTCGAGCGTGTGCTTTCCCTCCTGAGGTTTGTCGACGCCCCGGTGTTGTGATCAGCCGACCTTTTCCCCTGCGCAGTGTCCAACGCGTTCTCTTTGAAGAGTTCTCTCGAGTCTCGCCCGTCGACGGTCCTCTTCGAGTTAGAACACTCGACATCGGCGGCATCCCTCTGGAAGAGTTTTCAGGCCGCGCGATTCGACGTGCCAGACGATGGTTTCGCCTTTGCGTGCTTCTTCTTTTCTTCTCTGCGATGTTTTTTGTTCCCAGAACGTTGGGACCTCATTCTTCTAGGAGCTTTTCTTAGGTTTCCCGGACGTGTTTGTTTTTTGCGGTCTGCCCACTTCTTTCCCCACTGAGCGTTGGAATGAGACCTCGATATCCTCCGCTCCTTGTGTTTTTGAACCCCCACAGATTATCGTCTGTTGCTTCTCCCTTCCTTGACACCCTAATCCATCGTGAGCCTCCAAGATGATTCAATCGAAGCGACCGTCAATTGGGCGTTGGCCCTTTACCTTTCCGTTTTTTTTTTCTGCCCCTTGGTTCGCTCAGCGCTCGCTCTGACCTCCAGCCACCGGATGACAATAAAGCGTTGCTTCCGCCCTCCCGTCTTTTTTTTTTTTACGAAGATTATCCTTTTTCCCCGTTCTGTCCCCCTTTGCTTTTTGCTTTTTGTTTCTGCTCCCGGTCTCCCTTAAGGGCGTTTTCCCTTGGATTCGGCAATCGAGTGTAGGTTCCCTGAGGATTGCATTGTCGAAAGAGGTCATTTCCCTTCCGGTACGAGGTACGTTTGTGTTTTTTTATTTGGTTCTTAATACTGGGTTCTTTGACACTACTCGGTGTGGCGTGTTCTGCGCGCTTTCAAATCTCGCTCCAGGCTTCCCGTCGGCTCCCTCCCTCCTTGTTGGGCAATCCTTTTTCGATAATCTAAATTTCTTGGAGTAGCCTTTCGACCGAGGAGCAGTCATTTTTCTCGGCAACCGACTTGTGAACCTTCGCCGTTCCCCCTGCGACTCTGCAGTCTGCGCTCTTGTCAAGCAGGTTCCCTCTCTTATCTTTAATCCTTTCCCGTTTTTTTCTTTTCGCGAGTGACTGAGGAAGATTTTTTCCTTCTGATAGACTTGCGGCTCCGCGCTGGCGCAGGTCTCCCTTCTTTCTTTTTGACGCTCCGGCCTCTTCTTCATGTCGAAGCTGACCTTGTACTAGAAGAGTTAGCTTGCGATCCTGAGTCCTCTTTCCGGTCAGCTTCTTTCTAGTTTACTCTCAGTTATCACCTACGCACAACTTTTTAGCAACGGAGTGTTTTGTTTTGTTGGTTTAGGTAGCAACAAAACGCCTTTAGCTCCTCTCCACCCCCGTTTTTTCCTAAAACTAGAGCTATCTGTAGCCAGCATCCGAGTAGGACAACGGGCCAGTCGCTTCCTCGTTTCCACAGATTTGCGTGTTTTAAATGTGAGAAGCATTTCCTTTCTAGCCCGCTCAGAACCTCCGCCCGGTCGCCTTTTGATGTCGAGTCTCGTTTCCCGGTCAAAGCTGTCCGTTCGCTGTTTTTTTTTTCTCAAACTGGTCCGTTCCTCTCGGGATTCGTTTTTGCGATCCTCGCTCGACGATGTGACAGGGCTGTTTCACGTTTCACTGCTGCCCCCGGTTCCCTTCCCATCTTCTCGAGTGCTTCGAGTGTCGCTCTCGTTATTCACGATGATTTCCAAGAAGCGACCCTACCTCCTTGGTAGCTTGGTAGACGTTTCGACCACAATTTAGCGTCCCTCTCTCTCTTCTCCTCTTCTCGCAGTTGACCCCCCCTCCGTTCCTTACTTACCAGCGCCGCCGGTTAACTGGCGACGATTCGACAGGTCTTGCGCCACTATTTCTTGCCTCCGACCCCTCCTCGCGCCTCCGTAAATCCCTCCCTCTCCTCACACTTTATCCACGCGGATCGCAGCTTGCCCCCCCTTTCCCCTCTTCCCTTTTTTGTAGTCCTCGAGATTTCCTGGCCCTCTGCCGTCGTTGACTTCGAGCCTAAGGCCGCCTTTCCGGTTCAGCGGTTTCAGCTCGTTTCATCGGGATGTTCAACACAGTAGGTGACGAGCCACTTCGGCTCTCCTGTTTCTCGCGACCGTCTTTCGTTGATTCAGGTTATACCGAGGGTGTTAGTCCCCCTTTCTTTGATTCTGTTCTGATTTTCGCACCAGGTACGAGATCCCTAGTAGACCACCCTGAAGCCGATCACAGACATAGGAGTTCTTTCCAGAGACTGATTTCGGTTCGTAACCTTGTTTTGCCCTCGCAGTTCGCCCGATGCTTTTGCCCGATGTCGTCGTTCACGGCGTCTTCCGGTTCCCGGGTGAGAAGGGAGATCTTCGGGTCGTTCTTGTTTTTTTCTTCCTTCGAACCCTCTTAGAAGATTCCGTTTTACGATTCTTTTTCATTGCAGTACGGCTGCGACCTTTTACCGCTGTCGCCCATTTTTTCGTGAGCTTGCGCGGTCAGTCTGCTTTGTCGCGCTTCCCTCCCTTTACTTTCTCTCCTTATAACAGTTTGTTCGCGCCGCTTCCCCTACCTGACTGATCTCGGCTCTACGACTCAGCGATTCCTTAGTTCTGCATCCTGTACCTTCGAGCTTTTTCCCCGGACTTAGTGAGCCGTTTGTTGTCCGCCCACCGCTCCTTGCGATCTGTCTCTATGGCCCCTTGGTTGCTTTCCTCCTTGATAACGTACTTCGTACTCGTTGACGCCCGGTACCCGAACACCACCCCGCCTAGATTTCCGTTTCTTCTTCTTGGTTCTCTTCCCAGCCCCCCAGCCTACTGTTTTTTTTCCTGTGGATTCGAATGTTTTGCTATCTTTATACGATTGCTCTGCCTCGTTTCTGGGTCCGTGTCGGAGTTCCTTCCAGCTCTTTTAGCCCTTCCTCCCACGGGCTATTTATGCTGTGCCCCACGAGGTGACTAGACGTTGAAGTCATGACTCCGTATCCCGGTACGCGAGATTTCGTCGACGGACTCTCAGATTGAGCGCCTCCTTTCTCCTCTTTATGACTCCTGATCTTTTTTGCCTGACTTAGTTCGGATCCGTCAGTTTTTTCTTTCGGAGGTGTTCAACGACCCTTGTTTTTTCCCCTTGCCGAAATGAGGTTTCGGACGCGCTGACATCTTAATTCCTCCCCATTTTTTGAATACTTTGTGTGGGGGAGGGTGAGATGAGTGACTTTTTTCCTAGCTAAGCCCCCTTGCCTTTTTCAGATTGACTTTATCCCCGTTTCGTTTCGTCCCCCCGCGAGAGGATCTGCGCTTTTTCCCATCTTCCCTACCGTCTTCTGGCAAGCGTGACCACGGCCTGCGGATGAAGTTACCTTTTGCTCGCCACCCTCGCACGTTCAGCGAGAAAGCTTCACGAGTCAGGCTTTTTCTCCTCTTCTCGATTTGATGTACCACCCCCGCGGAAAACCTTGTCCACCCCCCCCACCTCCCTTCAACCTTTTACATGCTGATGAGTGTCGCAGGGTTCTCGTCGGCCTATCGTCCATCGTTGGCCCCCCCCTTTATCTATCTTTCCCTCCTCTTTTTTTTTCGTGAGCGACTATTGATTTAGCGATCGAGCGTCCGGACGAATGCGAAGCCATCCCTGCTCATCTTCGCGGCCTTGGGGGGTGACGGTGTCCTTTGAATTTTCTCCGTGCATCCCCTCACCTCCCTTCTCGTGAAAAGTGAACCTCGTGGCGGGATCCGTTTCGCCTTCGGTTTACGAATGAAATTTTCACCATCTCTCTGCCGTCTCATGAAGATTTTCGGCTTGCTAGGTCACTCACGATCCTCCTCGTGATACTGTCCCTTCCTGCGTCCCGGCTGTCAAGTTCCCTCTTTTAACCCCGAATTCGAGCGGCTGTCCCAGCCAATGTGAGGCGTTCTTCCCTGTTCGATGGTCCCGCGAAGAATTTTACTACGCAGAACGGTCTTCCCCTTCTCTATTCCTTATGAGCCCTCCCGCTGACTACCCTTATCGAGGCGGTTCGTAGTCAGTAGGGCAAGGAATCCTCTCAATTCGGCCGTCGTACGGCCCAGGTCCGTCCCTACGAGATTCTTTTCCCTTTCTGTCCCTCTTGGGGCATTCGACGAGCTCTCAAGTCTTTTAGTCGGAAGATGAATTGCATACCGTCCACTTCCCCTTTTTTTTCCACTGATCGGCAGAGGAGAGCTTAGGCTGCGAACAGCCAGCCCCCCCCTCGTTCCTTCATGTCGCGTTTTGAGAGGTCGACAATCTTCCCTTCCCCCGTGACTTTTTCCCGGGAGGTTTTTTCTGTATCCTTAGCATTTCGTCCTACAGTGCATAACGTGTTTCTCTTTGCTCAGACGTTAAGACGTTTTTCACTTTTCTTTTTTTCCGCAATCCAGATTTTAGCAACCTAAGTGGTGCTCCCACTTTCTCCGGTGAGATAACGCCCTGTTTTCTTTCACCCCTCTCTCGATCGGATTCTAAGTTAAGGTTCCCCCTCCCATATCGCCACGAGATGAGAGCAGGATACGGAGCCTTAATCGGCGAAAGATTCTTCTTCTTGCGGCCATTTGCAGTGTACGCCTAACTAACCCGGAATAATACCGCGGTTCTCACGCCCAACGTTGATTTGCATCGCGGTCACGGGTCGCAGCAGTTCTTTTCCCCCCGCGCCACAGTAACTCGTAATCGTCGGTTCTAGGAATGCGTCAAGCACGACCCTTTCACCCTGGCCTCCCTGCTTTGAGGATAGGACTCTACCTTCCTTTGCCTCAGGTTCCTCGACGCCTCGTTCGGCAGAACGTGTTTGGTCGCGCGGGGCATCACAGATCAGCGACACGACCGCGGCAGGCGTGCAAGCCCCCTCGAGTTGGCCCGGCGTGTTTTTGCCGGAAGGCTGGATATCGGAATTGGTGTATCCCATTCCCCTCCCGGTACGTACACGAATGCCGTCGCACGCCACCTTTCCAGGCGATCCCGTGACTACTCTCGGAGTTTAGGAGGGGCTCCCAGTCTTCCAAACCTGCTTTCGTGTCGCACTCTGATTCTGCTGTCGTCCAGCGTTTTGTTGATGTAACCGCGCAGTCGTTGAAACCTCTTGGTTTTCCTTTTTCCACTGGCCTTCGTTGTCCGCTATTTCGTCTCGTCGTCTGAGTAAGACTACCATGGCCAGGGCCTACATCGATGTGTCGATTTAGGGCGTATCGGAGATTCCTTTCTTTTTGGTAGAAACATCGGCTTATGGAGGATTCACTCGCTGCTCCTTCCAAGTCTTTCCTTGGATCCCTCCTTCGAGGAGATCTTCTCGTCTCCGTGAGAGTGTTCGTTGAGGTATCCCTTCGGGTGGAGTTTATTTTGAACCTTTCCCACGAGAGATAGACCTTAATTTGGTTCGACACACCCTCCTCCGGTTGCTTCGAGGGGAATCAGAAGCCTTCCCTTTTCGGACTCCAATCCCGAGATTTCGCACCCTAGAAGAGTCTCTCGATGATGGGGAAGTTGACCGGTGGCCCCGTGAACTAAGGCTTCTTTGTCACGTTTCCCATTTTAGACTCTAGATCGAACCGATCCCCCTACCACACGTGTAGAAATTCCCTCGTTTCTCATCGCCTAGACGTTAAGACTTACCTCTCTTCGCCGTCAATGATTGTGGTGGTAGCAGTCTCTGACCGGTGATTGGCGGGTTTGTTTTCTTCTGGTAGAGGACAGGCCGTAGACCCTTGGACGCCGTCACTTTTTTTCCTTCGCCTGGCCACTTTCCCCCTAAGAGATGGGATAGAAATAACCTTTCCCTCCTCGGCGGTTCTCTTTTTTTCTTGGTGTTGGTTTGATAGAGATTTTTGTGCGACCTCCTGGTAGCGTAGAACTTTTTCTGTTTTTATACTTCCGTCGTAAAGCCGTTCCGTCGGCACCTTTTTTTTCTTTCTCCCTCCAGTCTCTGGAACCGCCGCGTTTAGAATATCAGGGTCTCGGCGTCGCCCCTTGAAGCTTTGCAGCTCTTTGGTCGCCCACTCCTTATCGCCTCTTTGAGCAGCCCTTATTTTTTTGGAGCCTTCCTTCGTCCGTGTTCATTACTTTCCTCCCTTCTAAGTGGGTTTGCCGAGAGATGACAGGCGTCACTTTTGCCGAGTCCCAGTCCTTGCCTCCTGCGGGTCGCGCTCTGCTCCGTGCTCCCGAGGTTGGCGGCCCCATTTGCGCTTTTATTTCTCCTTCCCTCAGAGACCAGGATTCTTTAGACGAGCGAGTGCGATTGCCCTCCCTTTTTTCGAAGGGTCTATTTTCTTTTTTTTTTTCCGCTTTGCCGTTTCAGAACCAGCCTACACCCCGAGTCTGCGCTCTGACAGGAGGTCGACCCCCTCCGAGCTCTATAGTCCCGCGGAAAACGCTCCGATCTGACCGGCTTGCGGAGCAGCCCCCCCTGAGGTCGTCCGGGAAAGTAGCCTTCATTTCCTGGAGACGCCAGAGTCACTGTGTTGACTTTCGGTCGGCTACCGCGCAGAAAACAACCCCGAAACGCCAGGAGCCACTGTTTTGTCGGGGCAAAGGCCCTCCTTAATCGCCTTTTCTCTCCCGAGGTATGGACGTTTCCCCTCATTTGTTGGCTCCGGGTTCGATCCTTCGCTCGCTTAGGGTCCTGGATATCACTGGTCACGGGAGCCACCCGGTAACCCCCTTAGTATCGCTTCGAGTTTTGCGTCCCCCCCGCTCGTTGAGGATCTATGCGTTCACGACCGCCCGACCTCATTTTTATAATTCCCGCTGTTTCGAAGGGTCTTTCAACCCCCCCAAATTAGCGGTCGATCTCGAGTCTCCCCCTCTCCCCCACGAGCCCCTTTCCCCAACCCGCACGTGGTTCTCCGCAACCAATGCTCCGGCCTGTTTCCCCTTGGTCTGACTATTAAGCCACCCCTATGCTTGAACTCCGCGTTCTCCCCTGAGACCCCATTTTCCAGCGCACATAGACATATTTCCCCTGTCTCTTCCATAGTCCTCTTTGACCTGATGTTCGTCTTACTCCGACGAGCCCTTCGACGATCTTCCCCAGTTCTCCCTCGGACTTGAGTTTATTTTGCTTTAATTGCTTTTATAGGTCTGACATTCCACGATGACGCCGTCTCTATGCGGTCCCCCAGCTTGAGCTTTTCGGTGCCCCTAACTCTCTTAGGGGATTTCCCGGGATCCGGCTTGTGACCTTTTTGCGGCGCAGGCCGGCTTTCGTCCCTTTTATAATTTTCGCCCCTTGTTAGCCCAGTCGCCCAACTGAAGCTAGCACCGCCTCCTCGTTCTTGCCTGGTAGGGGAGATTATATTGGTTTTATGCCCATCGCTCTCCCTCTTTTTTTTTGACATTTTATTCTTGAGTTTCCACACTTCTTTTGCTTGTATGATTCCGAAAGCGCGATGTGAGCCTTTCAGATCTTTATTGTTTTCTAATTCGTCCGCCCGATCTACTTCTCTTCGACTCGTAGCGTTCTTCGCAGATGAGCTTCCTCCCTTTACCCGCTTCTAGAATGTTAGGAAGCCGTTTCCTTAGGACTTCCTTCGATCCATTTCAGATTTTTCCCGCCCGATAACCCCATTCGGTCTCCGATCCGCGGAGAAATTCCATGTCACTTTTTTGTAGTGTCTTGAAGGAGTCCTTCGCCTCGAGTCGCGTTTTTTCAGACCCGGCATCTTGGATTCCCAACCCTTTTAAGTGACCACGCGCCGTGATCTTTGGACTGCCCGGGACCGGGGCTATTTTTTGAGTCCCCGCGACCGTTTTCGTAACGCGATCTCGAACCGGATCCCCGAACACCCTTCCCCAAGCACGAATACTTTCCTTTCATTGTCACCGTTCGTCTCCATCTCCTGACGTCCGTGATGGGTGCTTCGCCTGATTCGCCTTTCATGCCCCTTCCGCTGACGCGCCGGTCACGAGTGTCGTGTCGGTTGCAAGTCCTCGCGCTTCTTTCTAATTCCTGCGCCCTTCTCGCGTTTTTCGCCCCAATTTTTCACCCGAACCTGAAGCCTGTTCGGAGCCCCTTTCGTCTCGCTGACGTCGCCGGCCTTTCCTCCCCTTTGCGTTCTTCGACGGAAAGAGAGAGATCTTAGCCGCGATTTCCTTTCCTTTCGCTTCGGGAGCTCGGATCCGGGTCCCCTGACCCTTTTTCAGGGTGCTCACGCGCTTTCCTTCCTCCTGTTGCATCTGACCCTGGTGATGACCCCTTCCCGCACCTTTTTCTTTGTTGTCTAGCCGCGCTGAGATTCTTGCCCAGTTCGCGCAGCTGGACCTCGCAGCATTGTCTGTCGTCTTTGACGCGACGTCTGGACTTCTTTTCCCTCCGACCCCCCCTCTTTCAAGCCTCGAGGATTACGCCTTTTTGCCTTACGTATGAAGGGACACAGCCGTCTACCCATCCAGCGCCGTATCCCTGCCGGTCCAGCCCTGTTTTCCCGACAGCCATTCCCAGGTGCGTTTTCTCACGCATTGAGCATCTGATGTCGATCCCCCCAGATTGTCACCCGCGTCCCCTTTTCGACTCTATGCGAGAGGTGTTCCTGCAGTATCGTCGGTACTTCCTACAATCAGTTAGGAACATATTATCTGCCCCCCCCTTGTTTTGTTTTCGGAGTTGACTGTGCCCCCCTCCGCGTTCGATCGAAGAGTCCTCCTTCGACGCCAACTCCTCTTCCTCGTTCTTTCTCCGGCCGTCGGGACTCTTTTTCAGT